>Ga0209317_1000005_pt1 | contig 338850 bp, 320 predicted proteins | sample RifGroB2_FD_183994 | JGI IMG/M metagenome (GOLD analysis project Ga0209317, IMG submission 183994) | Soil microbial communities from Rifle, Colorado, USA - Groundwater B2 (SPAdes) (version 2) | ecosystem: Environmental > Terrestrial > Soil > Unclassified | place: Rifle, Colorado | collected...
GTACGCCTGTTCCACCTGATTAACCGGACCGGGAGCAGGGTAAGTCACTTCGAAGGGTGTAGAGGTAGCCACTTTGGGTGTCTGACTGCTACAGGCGGATAGAAGAAGCACAAGAATGACGAGAACGAACCAGTTTTTATAAACCATGCCGCATTTCCAGGCTTTGTAAAGCAACTGGGGCAGTCTTTACCTGCCCCAGTTGTTTTGTTTATGTTGTTTCAGGATGCCTTAAGGAACAAACTGCGTTAGTGCATTATGCGCCATGAAGGTATCGCCAGATGCATTGGAAATATTCGTGAGTTGGACGAAACCAGTTACTGCCCGGTTAGAGCTGACCACCAGGGAACCCTGCCAGCCATCCGGGAGCAGCACCTCTGCCTCTGCGCCGGAAGCCAGCCGGTGATTCCGTTGGATGGATCCACCTGCGGGGATGGGCACGTTATTAATGGTTACCTTATCCAAATCATTCAACAGGCCATCATGGTTGAGGTCACAAATTGCGAGTGCACATTCAACAGCAGGAGTGTAAACAAGATTTACAACGGCGCTGTTAATAAAATCCATGTTTTGGATAATGGCAACAGACGCAAAGCCATTCGCTAACCGCTTGGCAGCTAACGGGATGATCTCGGTATTATCGGTGCCGCCCTGCGGAATAGCTTCATAGGCAGCAGCACCGGCAAAGCCGGTTGGCGAATTTACGTAACGCATCTGCACAATAGCGACAACATTGGCAGAGCCGGCATTAACGAGACAGGAACCGCCCCAGCCAGCGTTCGGGAACAAAGTGGTATCCGTCACAGGATTAAAGGAATAGGATGCAGTATTGCTCAATGAGGCTGGAATTGGAACCGTCAACGTGGCAGGGCCGGGGTTATTTGGATTCTTGGTGCACTGCAGGGTGATTCCACCCGCAGCAATTGTACCGCCGCTCAAATTTTGCACCGTAACGACCGTGCTGAGGCCATTGGACAGACGGATGAAAAATATTGGAACTACCCATTTGGGGCCCAGTGATTCGATTGGAAATGCGTTAAACGTCTGCATTGCATCTGGACCGGTAAAGAAGTTGGATATGACTGTAATATTCCCGCCGGTGCTGGTGACTACCGCGGAACCTAACCAATTGGCTGGCAGGTTGGTTTCCTCTGAAAGGTCATAATAGAAGGATACACGTGCAGCTAAATTAGTAATGGATTTAGTATAGGCTGTGGTTGCATTTCCGTTAATCAGGGCAACCGAGACATTCACTGCGGCGCTACTTACATTTTGGATGATAATCTGGGTATTCGCCAGACCAGAAGCCGTACTGCGGTTACCCGCAGCCAGCGGCACATAATATTTACTGCTGCCAGCATTTACCCCAGAATAAGCGCCCTGGGTTGGAACTTGACCACGCGCCTGGATTTGAGAAATCGCGCCCAGTTGCTGAGATGATGTAACCACGGCTGATCCCCGTCCGCCGGTCATCGTGGTATCAAAATACTGGCGAATTTGAATCTGCCCGTAGTTTTTGGGGACTGTGAAGGATTCGTTCGTATCCAGAGCATCCCAAACAGAACCGTTATCCTTTAGATATTGAACCGTAACGGTTGCGTCTACGTCTTTCATATTAATCAATGTGAAATTTGTGCTGAGTGATTTGGTCGTGGATGCGGCAGTTGCACCCCCGATCGTTAAACTCAAAATAACCATCATGCTAATGATAGTTATTCCCAGGCGTGCAATGGATGATTTTTTCATTATTAACGGGCTCCTTTACAAAATTAAATTCTAGGGTAATTGTACGCTCTAAAAGCGCTGCCCTCAATAACTCTTTGGTACTATTTCTTCGGAGTTGTGAGAACTGTGGATGATTTGCTTAATTTAGAATTGGGAAGCACACGCCATCGGTTGATTATCAAGGCAACCAATGCCCAAATCAACTCCCCAAATGCCAATACCAGTCTGAATGTGATGGAAATGACCGAAGCTGCTCCGGCAGGCTGTTTCAATTTCTCCTGAATTAACTTGCTCAAAAAAGTTTCCCGCAAACCCAAACCAGCCGGAACAAACAAAACGATAAAACCAATGAACCAGGCGAGATTATAACTGCTGGTCGCTGTCCAGTATTCCGTTATGGACCATGCCAAGGGTTGTCCGGTTGGCAAAAAGCTCCAGATGACCATTTGAAAAGATAATCCTTGTAATCCCCAGAAGATGATCATCAACATGGTTATGACCAGCCAGCGTGACAGTGAAAAGGACCGCACAGCCGCTTCTGCTTCTTTGCCAAAGGCGATTAGAAAAACAGGTTTCGCGGCCAGCCATTGAGTGATTAACCAAACAACCCAGGCCAAAAACAAGGGCGCGATGAGGATCGCAAATTTCAACCATAAAGTTGAAATATAGCCCGAGGCAATCCAGGTCAGATTGGCTATCAAAATAAAAACCATTTCCAAAACAGAGCCAAGATTGGTTACCCCGAAGGGAATTGCGAAAGATTTATTCAGCCACTCCCCGCGCGTTATGTAACCCCATACCGTGCCAGGGATGTATCTGGGAATAAATGAGAGGACATACCCTTGCAGGACATCCCTCCATTCCAGGCGCGCCTGTAAACCGGTCATCAACATTTGCCAGGCCATCATTTGCATTCTTGTGACCAAAATGGCTAAAAGAAATGCTGGAACGATCCAGTATGGCTGCCCGAAAATAATTTTTTGCTGCAGTATCGACCGTACGCCCTGGAATATTTGGTAAAAAAAGAAGCTGGCGCCCAACGCCATTCCAAGCCAATACAACCATTTTCGCCAGACACGCAGCCTGGAGGCCTCTATTTTTTGCAGGAAAGGCCAATTAACGCCCGTCAACGACTGGTTACCTGCTGGTAGATGGTCAATATTTTGGAAGCGATCTGGTCCCAATTGTAAACATCCTCGGCCCGCTTTCGCGCATTCCGGCTAAATTGGCCCCAGGACGGATTTTCCATAAAAAATTTGAGCGCTTCACCTAAGCTTAGTGGGTCACGCGGAGGAACCAGCCTGCCGACATCCGGTGTGATGACATCGGGTATTCCCCCGACAGCGCTACCCACGCAGGGTGTGCCACAGGCCAGCGCTTCCAGCAAAACGACGCCCAGCCCCTCCTCGACCGATGGCAAAACAAAAACGCGGGCTTTCTGCATCCATTCGCTTACCTGCTCCTGGGTCTGCCAGCCAAGAAATTTTACGGCAAACGAAATCTCCAGGGAAGATGTCGTCGTTTCCAGTTTATTCCGCATGGGGCCATCTCCAATGACGATTAACTGCGCGTCAGGAGTAGTTTTTAATACCTCTTTAAAGGCTTGCAATAAATAAATGAGCCCTTTGCGTTCGATCAAGGACGCCACGTATAAAATAATCGGTTGGCGTATTTCATCTCCCACCCGAAATTTAGCAATATCCACCCCATTGGGGATGATTTCAACTTTTTCAGGCGAGACCCCGAGAGCCAGAACCTCGTCAGCCAGCGAACGACTAAGCGCCAGGACGCGATGGATTTTTTTTAGCGTGACTTGCGTGATCCGGCGAACAAGAGGAATTTTTGTTGCCTGGAACATGTCACTGCCTTGTACGGTCGCAACGATCGGACGCCGATGGCGCCATGCACCCAGCCAGGCAGCTGTCGCCGACAGAGACCAATTTGCATGGACTACGTCGCTTTTCAGCGCCATCCTGGTAGCCTGAATAGTATGTACCACAAGAAAGGGAACGATTGCCAAGCGGGACCAGGGATTCTTTTTCCAGATGATTGGCAGCCCTCCTCCTTCACGTTGTAATATTTCCCATTTATCAGGTAGATAGCGGGGACGATAAATTTTTATGCCGTCCCAGGTTTCGCGGGTTTTTGCCCCCGGCGAATGCATGGCCAACACACTGACATCAGCACCGGCGCGTTGAATAGCCCGGGCAGCCTCAAGGATAAATGTCCCGCGCTGATCACCCAAATGACTGGGAAAGGCAGTAGTGATGATGCTTACTTTCAAATCAGCCCTTTAATTTCTGTTCAATGTATGGTGGTATTGGTAAGGTTGATGGCCTGGCAAGTCATTAAAATGAGCGTCGGCTCAGGATCGGTTATTGGCTGCTGGTGGAGAGGTTATTGAGGCGAGGTCCTGGTTATTTCATCAGGTCTGCGGAGTGATACAGCGGATCAGTGTATCGCAGCATCGAATTATCCGGTGTAACTTGATTATAATCATTTTCGCATATTACACTTTTTGATATCGTCGATGCGCATCTTCCTCAAAAATTATTGGACGACTTCGAAAATATATATGGGTTTATCTTCGTACACTACTTTAAAATGGGACGAACCCAATAAATCGCCAGCTTTAATTTGCCCGCCGCGTTCTCCGATATAAATGTATCCAATATTTTCTTCTACCAACAACTCCAATCCTTCATCAGATGCCAATTGAGAATTCAATTGTTCCATCTGGCGAAGTTTATTGGCATAATCCGGGCTAGTAACCCTTTCATTAGTAAAAGTCATGGGCGGGACAACCGTTTGTCGATTTGTCAAAAGCGGGAGCCAATACCCGCCGTCGCTGCCAACCATTAATATGTCCGAGAAGGGGAAGCGTTCCAGGTTTACCATAAATTTTTCATCGGCAGGCAACTGTTCAGTGATGTACGCGAATGCTTTTAAATCTGAAGGACTTAGATAACCATCCAGGGTTACGGGATAGGCGAAAGTCGCCCAAATTCCGTTCATTGCCAGAAGGAAAAGGAGTAAAGGCGCCAATCCAAACCTAACAGCTTTTGGAAGATTGATTTTATCCAGCGAATTTACGACGGCTTGCAGAGCCCAGGCAATAACAATCGCGGCAGGCACAAATAATGAAATCACCACGCTTACCGTATCGAGAAGCATCAGGTAACGTGAGGGGATAAGCGAAATCACACTCCATAATGTCATAGCGATCACAATTTTGGAACGCGTGAGCCAGCCTGCCAGAAGCGAGGCTCCTAGCAAAATTAAACCTACGAGATTGAGCGGATAATCTAAAATTCCCTGCCCCAACCGCTGCAAAGAAAAATAGGTTTCGGCTGGCGGAGCAGTTATGACCGGATAACCTGTTTGATACGCCTTCCATATATGAAAAAGCCAGGGTGCCAGCCCTGCTGCGGCTACTCCTATCAGCAGCATGCCCCTGGTTATGACTTTTTTCCAAACGTGTTTAAACTCATTTCCGAGAATGCTTACCAGGGTCATTACAATCGCAGCAACGGCTGTCAGTGTCACGATTCGATAATGTGTCAACCCGATTCCGGCTGCGAGTACCCCAAGCTCCAAAATTCCGGCTTTAGTAAACCCATTCTTTATCCAAAGCCAGAATATAGCCAGAAATATGGTCATCAAGGTCAGGCCGGTAAGCTGGGTATACCTTCCCCATAAAAGCATGAAGGCAGGAAAAACAAAAAAACTTGCCGTTAAGATAGTGGCGGTAAAACCGGCAATTTTCGTTCCGATCATTTTTTCTGCGGCCGTCCCCACAGCCGCGCTGCACAGGATGACCAGGATGTAGCCATACACCAGGAGCAGCAACCGCGCTGGAATAGCGCTTACCCACCCCAAAAAGGCGGCAGAAGCGTGAAAACCAAAATGATAGGTAAAGGTAATCACCGGTGAGTCTGCCCCATAATTTTGCGGCAGCATTCCCTGGTCCATGATCATCTGGGTAAAAAGCGTATGGTGATAGCTATCGCTTCCCAGACCGGCAACTTCTTGACGAACAATCCATAACCGTGAAATAAGTGCAAGGATTAAAAAACCCCACAGCAACAAGGCGTAGACTGTGATTCTGGTCATTTTGAGTGATTTGACCGGTATGCTCCAGCCCTTGCTTTTCCAAATGCCGACACCCCAGCATATGGCGAACAATACAACAGCCAGGATAGCTGGGATCCTGATTCTGAGCAACAAGGTCACGCTCAGAAATATGGCCCATAAGGCAGTTGAAAACCCAAATGAAACGATCAGCTTTGCTGAAAAATCGAGTTTTTTTCGAAAGGATGAAAAAGATAGTAGTAAAAAGCCTGGTCCTGCAAATAAAATTAATCCGGCCGCAAGCCGGACCCATGAAAGAATGGAGATTTGTTCAAGGGTCATCTGAATGATTACACACCTATTCCCCGTCTCCCCGCACGCGCCACAACACCTCTTCCATTAACCGCCTGTTCTTCCCCACCAGGTCTGCCAGCAGACCTATCAACCAGGTTTGGAAGCCGACGATCAGCAGCACCGCCGCCAGGACCAGCGATTGGATATGTCCACCGCCAATCCCCTGGAAGTAGAAGACCAGAAAGCGAATCACCAGCGCCAATCCTAACAGGGAGAAGATCGTTCCGACCGTGGAAAACACCCGCAGCGGGCGGTACATGGTATACGAACGAATGATGGTGGCGGAGGAGTGTTTGAGGTATTGCCCCATGTCGGTCATCAGGCGCGAGGGACGTTTTGGCGGATTGGTACGCACGGGCACCGAAATCACCCGGGTGCTGCGGTTGCCTGCCTGAATGATGGTTTCGAGCGTGTAGGAGTAATCCGATAGTACGATGGTGTGCAAGGCTACGTCGCGCGTCATAGCGCGGAAGCCGCTGGTTGCGTCCGGCACATCCAGCCCGGCAGCGCGCGAGACCACCCGGCTGCCGATCACCTGCAGGCGGCGCTTGAGCGGCGAGAAAGTCTGCAATGTGGCTACCCCGCGATCGCCAATGACCATTTCAGCCTCGCCGCGCAGCAGCGGTTGCACCAGCAGCGGGATGTCGGCGGCATTGTATTGGTTGTCGGCATCGGTGTTGACGATTAAATCCGCCCCCAACCTCAGGCAGGCTTCCAACCCGGCAGCGAATGCAGTTGCCAGGCCGGAATGGTGCGGCAGGCGCAATACGTGGTCCACCCCGCAGACACGCGCGGTTTCCGCTGTCGCGTCGCTGCTGCCGTCGTCAACTACAAGAAATTCGACTTCATCCACCCCGTCGATCTGGCGCGGCAACTGTGCCACCGTCTCAGGGAGGGATTCAGTCTCGTTATAGCACGGAATTTGAATGATGAGCTTCATGCAGGGGATAGGTCACCGGTGGTGGTATCGTTCCAACTCAAGTATATCACAGGGCAGGCACACCCATCCCGCCCAGGGTGGCGGCGCACCGGTAAAATCGCTTATACTCGCGCTATGCAACATAATGGAGTCACCATCCTGCGCTTTGAACCGGATCGACTGGAGTTGACCGCTGACTGGGTTTTACAGGCGCAAGGTGCTGACCCGGTTGTACTGCGCGCCCGCCGCCCGCAGGTGGTCGAGATTGCTGAACGAGCGCTGGCCGATGGCCTGACGCTGCTCGAACCCCGTGCCCTGGTGCGCATACTGGATGTGGAAAGCCTTACCCATCAGCAGTTGAAACTGCCAGGGAAAAACTCCCTAACCGGTGCTGCCATCGGTCAGCACCTGGCGGGAGCGCAGCAAGTAGCGGTAGTGGTGTACACCAGCGGAATGGCATTGGAAACCCGCATCCAGCAGGCGATGGGTGACGATGCCCCCTACGCCTTCGCGCTGGACGGGGTCGGCAACGCTGCCCATGACGCCCTGTCGCTGCAGGTGTACCGCCACGTTAGCCGCCTGGCCGAAGAACGCGGCTGGCAGACCTCGATCTTCCTCAACCCGGGTATGATCGGTTGGAGTGTGGCACAAGGTCAGCCGCAGCTTTTCGCATTGGTCGATGCTGCAGCTATCGGGGTGAGCGTCAATGAAAATCTGGCCATGCACCCGCGCAAAACCACATCGGGAGTTATTGGACTGGGTCCCGGCATGACCCCCGCCGAAGGCCCGCCCTGCGAGTACTGCGCGCTCAATGAAACCTGCCGTTTCAAAGGCCGCCATGTACACCCGGGAGTTGGATAAATATCTCATCGCGGCAGGTCTGTTATGGCGGACATGGGTTAAAATTAACCAGGTGTAGAAACAAACCCAATCTTAACGGCGGGGAGAGCGAAATGCGGCCATCCTGGGATTCTTATTTTATGAAAATTGCGGAAGATGTAGCACTGCGCAGCACCTGCGACCGCGCCATGGTTGGAGCCGTACTGGTGCGCGAGAAACACATCATCGCAACCGGTTACAATGGTTCGCCGGCCGGATTGGAGCACTGTGACGACATTGGGCACCTGATGGTGGACGGGCATTGCGTCCGTACGGTGCACGCCGAGGTCAATGCCATTATCCAGGCAGCGGTCTTCGGCCAGGCCACCAAGGATGCTGTCTGTTACGTGACCCATTTTCCCTGCCTCAACTGCACCAAAATGCTGATCAATGCGCGTATTTCGCGGTTGGTGTATGCCAATTCCTACCGGGTTGACCCAACCGCGTTGGAATTTTTAACCCGCGCCGGGGTGGAGCTGGTTAGCATCGAAGATATGCCCCATCAACTGCCGATCGACATCACCCCGGGAACCTGACGGTATTTCTGCACTTGTGAATGAATTAAAATCCATAGTCTGAAAAGGTGTGCCGTGGCGATTATGCTGGTTGACCAACTCCGCTTTGCCCGCAGCGAATTTGTGCGCTGCTTGGAAGGGCTTTCCGCCGAAGATGCCCTGTTGCGGATTGGGCCGTTGAATTCGCTCAGCTGGCGGGTCGGTCACCTGGCCAGCCATGAATATGCCCTGTGGGTGCTGGTGGCCCAGGGTAAAAATCCTTACCCGGACCTGTATAAATTGGTGGGTACCGGCAAACCGGCCAGCACGCCGCCGCTGGTCGAGATGTGGCAGGCCTGGCGCGACATCACCCGGGAAGCCGACGTATTTCTCGATACCCTCACGCCTTCCATGCTGACGACGCACCTGGAGTGGAAAGGCAAGCCGCATGCAGAAAGTATTGGCACCATGCTGCTGCATGTCATTTATCATTACTTTTTCCACATCGGCGAGGCTCACGCCAACCGCCAGGTGCTGGGACATACCGACCTGCCGGAATTTATTGGCGAAATGCTCGGAAATTTTGAGTATCGCCCGGATTAAGCAACGCCCTATGCCGCCCATTCCTGTTTGGACCGATGAAATCCGGGTCCATCCCTACGAAACCGACTTGAATAACGAATGGAAAGCGGCAGCCGTTTTCCAGGCGTTTCAAGACGCAGCCAACGCGCACGCTGCCAACCTCGGCTACGATTATCACTCCATGCTCGCCGCTGATCATATCTGGGTGCTCTCGCGGCTGAAAGTCTATTTTTATCGTTTTCCAACCATGGGCGACCGGTTGACCATCCGCACCTGGCCGAAGGACATCCGGCAGAAAATATTCTTCACCCGCGATTTTCAAATTGCCGCGCCAGACGGCCAATTGATCGCCGCTGCCACTTCCGCCTGGCTGCTGATCGACCCTAAGACCCGGCGTATGCAACTTCCCGGATCGCTGACAGGTATCTTGCCAAACAACGCTGGGCTGAATGCGCTGGACGAGGATTTAATGAAACTCGCCCCGGAAAACGGACTGGAGGAAAAGTTCACCACCCGGGCCAACTACAGCGTTGTGGATGTGCTCGGGCATGTCAACAACGCCCGCTACATCGACTGGGTGATGGACTGCTTCCCGTTTGAACGGTTCAAGACCCACCGGTTGGCCTGGCTGCAAATCAACTATAACAATGAAGTGCGTGCCGGTGAAACGGTGCGGATCAGCGCTGGCGCCAGAAATGGCGACGCATCCCGCTGGCTGGTGGTGGGTGAAAAACCCGAGAGTGGCGAGCGCGCCTTCGAAGTGGAACTGGCCTGGGCGGAACGCGCCTGATGCCTCTCCTTGGCTAGGGAGAGGGTGGTGAGGGTCGAGCTAAGACCAGACGATGCATTTCAAAATTATTTTCCACATTCAAAATTAAGATATTTTTTATATAATTAGACAATGTTGTTTGAGCATTCTAAGGGAGATCGTTAACTGATTTCCGGGATTCATTTTTTGCCAGATCGGAGAGCAGGAATGACCGATAATATCGCAGAATTGGTGCGCAAGGCCCGCATAGCACAGGAACAGATTGAATTCTGGACGCAGGAGCGGGTGGATGAAATGGTCGCGGCGGTTGGCTGGCAGCTTTTCCAGAGGCCGCATGCCGAAGCGTGCGCGGAATCAGCAGTACGCGAGACCGGTATGGGCGTGTACGCCGACAAGGTGCTCAAACACCAGAAAAAAACGCTTGGCACGCTTCGCGACCTGCACGGACTGAAAACAACTGGTGTCATCGAGGAAGACCCGGCGCGCGGACTGCTCAAACTCGCCAAGCCGACCGGTGTGATTGGCGTTCTCTCACCGGTGACCAACGCCTCATCCACCCTGGCGGTCAACGGGCTGCCCATCCTCAAAACGCGCAATGCGGTTATTTTTGCGCCGCATCCCAAAGCCAAGGCTACGGCTGACCTGACCTGCAATTTCATGCGCGCCGGTTTGGCGCAAGTAGGCGCCCCGCTCGACCTGGTACAAAACCTCACCGACCCCACCGTTGAACTAACCCAGGAATTAATGAAACACGTTGACCTGGTGGTCGCGACCGGCGGCAGCGCGATGGTCAAAGTGGCGTATTCCAGCGGGACCCCAGCCTACGGCGTTGGCGCGGGCAATTCAGTGGTGGTGGTTGATGAGACCGCTGACCTGGCGGACGCTGCCAACAAAATACGCCTGGGAAAAATATTCGACAATGCCACCTCCTGTTCATCCGAAAATTCGGTGGTCATGCAGTATTCGATCTACGACGCGATGGTCGAGCGCTTTGCGGAATATGGCGGGTACCTGTGCAGCGCGGACGAGAAGCTGCGTTTGCGCCAGGTGATGTGGCCGGATGGGGAGCACCTCAGCCGGGAGGTGGTAGGTCAGCCTGCGCTCAAAATCGCCGGATTGGCTGGAATCCAGGCTCCGGCCGGCACCGCCTTTCTCATGGTGCAGGGCGAGGCAGTGGGGGCGGCTGATTTGTTCTCCGGGGAAAAGCTTTCGCCCGTGTTGACTCTCTGGCGTTACGAAAAATTCGAAGAAGCCATCGGTCTGGTGCGCGACATTACGCGCTACAGCGGTTATGGCCACTCGTGCGGCATTCACACCACCAACCCGGCTCATGTGCTTGAATTAGCCACCCGAGCGCGGGTCAGCCGTATGCTGGTGCGGCAAACGCAGGTGTATGGCAACTCTGGCAACTATGATAATGGGATGCCGTTTGCGCTCACCCTGGGCTGTGGTACCTGGGGCGGCAACATCACCTCGGAGAATGTGCACTGGAAACACTTTATCAATACCACCTGGGTGTCCATGCCCATCCCGCCAGTGGTGCCGGATGAAAATGTCATCTTTGGCGCGCACTGGCAGAAGTTTGGCCAGTAGTGGCGGGCGCGCGGAATGGATACGTCCTTTGTAGCCCCTTGTAGGGAGCGCGCCACGCTCTGTGCTGGAATCCTGCCCTGGATTCCGCTTTACACTTTGTGCTGACACGTAATTCATGGTTGATTGACTTCACTAAAAAAGCTATTTACATTCAAACCGGCTGGGTGCAAGGCACTTAAAAAGTGCCTTGCACCTGCTTTTGACCTCGAAAGAACAGGTGCATCGCTCCTTTATCAGTGGTCAATTGGCCTGTTTGTTATCCCAGGAGCAACGCACCCGGGAGTTTTCGCCTGCCGAGGATTCATATCCTGGAACCCTGCGCTGACACACCCTATCTGAACACCGCTCGGAACTTATACCCGTAAATACGACTCGGTCCGCGCGTTAGATGTGAGAGTGTCGATCTAACGGTTTGCGTTCGCGAAGCATGGCGCTGGGGCGGACGAGGTTCCCCCATCCGAGCGGAAAAAGGCTGAGGCGTAGAAAACTGCCTGAGATTTGCGCAGAATCCCCAGCGTCAGGTGCACGCTTTGTTGGGCGGGTGAATGTTTCTGGTAAAAACCTTGCGCGACCGCACAGTGCGCACGAGCGAAATATAGATTTGTCGCTGGCGCGCTCACGGCTACTGAATAAGCCCGATGATGTTACCGTCGGGGTCTCTTACACGTGCGATTCGTCCTCAGCTCGCTGCTTTCTTCACGAGCGCGCTGATCCTTGCCTCATCGGCGGCAGTCAACGCCTTCAGCGCGAAAGCGGTCGGCCACATGGCGCCCTCGTCGAGGTTCGCTGTGTCACTGAAGCCTAACGTCGCGTACCTCGCGTTGAACTTCGACGCGCTTTGGAAGAAGCAGACGACCTTGCCGTCCTTGTTGGCATACGCGGGCATCCCATACCAGGTTTTCGGCGAGAGAGCTGGCGCGCTGGCTTGGATGATCGCATGGAGCCGCTTGGCCATGGCGCGATCCGGTTCCGGCATCTCGGCGATCTTCGCGAGCACGGCGCTTTCCCCGTCCGCCTTGTCCTTGCCCGCGCGCGCGGCCGCCTTCAGCTCCTGGGCGCGCTCCTTCATCGCGGCTCGTTCCTCATCCGTGAATCCCTCGGACTTTTGCGTGTCCTTCTTTTGGCTCATAAAGACCTCCTAATGGTGACTGATTTTTTTTTGAAGTCAGGCACTCTATCTTAGGACATTTATTTCGGAAATTCAAGACGGAAATTGTCCGAATAATCCGTCGTATGCCTTCTGCAGGTCGGCGACGATGATCTTTTGCATCTTGAGTATGGCGTCTGTTGCGCGTTTGGATTTTTCAGGGTCAGGGTCATCCACTAACTCGCCCAACGGTTTGCGAAATGCTCGACGCGAAGCGTGCCGCACGCGCGAAGCGCAGTCACCGCCGTCCAGTGCGCACTGTGTCAGGCGGCAGGGCTTATGCGCCCATCCCACGAATTGATTTTGCCATCCGTAATTTTCTTATCGAATTACTGATCATTTAATCCCTTTCCATTGAGAATTCGCTGTATGCAATTTTCAACCCTTGATTCTCGGGTTTTGGATTGTTTGGGTGCAGAAAAATAAAGAATGTATGCTCGTTGCCGTCCTGACGTCAATGCACCAAAAGCAGTTTTCAAGGCAGGGATTTCAGCTAATTTATTTTGAAATTCTTTCGGAATGCTGAATTCTGGCGTCTTTTTAAAATTCACTTTCAAACCGGCTTTTTCTACTTCAATGGCTTCATAAATATAGGCTTTCAAGATGGGCTCCAGCTCAACTATTTCTCGAACATGGGTGAACCGGATCTGGCGCGCCGCCTGCGTATTCTCCGTTTGTTGGATTAGAATACCATTGGCATCCTTTAATAAGGCGCCTTTGAAAAACAAAATCGCACAGTATTCTTTAAATACATGTATTAAAACGATGTTGTTTTTCTGAAACGTGTAACAAGGTACACCCCACTTCAATTCCTCGGTTAGCTGACAGTCAAGAATGATCGTTCTCAATTTCTCTAATTCTTCATGCCACTTTTTGTCTTCACTAAAATAAAACTCTACCTTAGGATTCATTCTATTCATTTATAGATCCTCCGAACTAAAGTGAGCTTATATCCGCTTGCGATTTCTTTTACTTTCATGGCTTTGGTAATAATTCTGCCGCCGAAACCAGAATCAGGAGGCTCTTGAATTTTTAGATTTTTGTTAAAAACTTTTTTACTGATAACCATAATTTTTTAGTTTACCTATTATTAGGTTCCCAAATCTCAGGCATAATGCAGTCCCAGGGAAGTTTGTATTCATCAGTGGGATCATAGATATGTGTTTGAAGGTTGACAACTAATACCTCTGGATGCGACAAGGCTTTCCATCCATGCATTACCATAGGAGGAATTTTAAGGAGCCCGGGTTTAAGAGTACCCAAAAATACAACATTTACATCACCAAAAGATGAACAATTTTCTCGAAGGTCAACAAGCGTAACCTGTAATTTTCCTCGAGTTACCGTAAATTGATCAGTATGAATTTCATGGTAATGCCAACACTTAACTACCCCAAAATCTGTTGCACTCTGATAAACATGCTCAATTGGCGCGAAGCCAGCTTCTAGCCAGGAACGACTCCAAAGTTCGGTTACCTCTCCCCTTCCGTCTAAATTTACCTGTAAGTCCTTTGTCAATACCCCTTCGATAGTTGGGGTAGTACGTAAGGGTTTCACTTTAAAGTTTATCGAATTAAGCCAATCTATAGTTATTTCTGATGCTCTCATATTTACAATGCCTCGATGTTTTTGTGAAAATTTTTGTTGTGATGAATAATTTTACACTACCTGCATTCATGATTTGATAACTCAAGTTTGATTCAATGATAACCCTATGACATGCCTCAATTTTTATGCCCAACGGTGAACGTTACCTGGTGGCGGGCGGGCTGGGATTCGCTCCAAGAGCAGGATTCTGTTCGGGCGTAGATAAAGCCAAAAAAATGCCGCAGAATCCCGCCAATCGGGTGCACGCTTTGTTGGACGCGCGATGTTATGCAAGACTCACCGGTCAGAATGAATACCTTATCGTTTTCACGGGTGCTTAGAGTTTTGTCGCTTTTCACGCATTGCTCTTGCTACTTTTGCTGAGTCTTTGTCTTCACGCTTGTTCAATTCCCGAACGATATTTTCATGGTCTTCATCGTTTCTGTTCTGGCTCAATTTATAGCCTGCGTCTATGCGGGTGACATCTATTGCAAAACCAACAGTGCCTTTCATTTCTTTTTCTACAAAATCTTGAGGAAGGCTTTCAAGGCTATATGGAGTATTCACTTCGTGGTTATGAACCAGACGGCTAAATAAGGCAAACAAATCGTCCCCTTGTAAAAGACGTACAGTTCCATATACATGAATCATCATGTAATTCCAGGTCGGTACATTTACATGGTTATACCAGCGTGGCGAAATATATGTATGTGCGCCTTGAAAAATCAGGAGTATTTCCTGCTTGCCAAAAGTCTTCCATTGTGGGTTTGCCCGTGAAATGTGTGCATAGATTGTAATTTTGCCATTTTCATCTTCTGCTACTTCAATGGGAGCATGCGTCGCAATGGGTCTTTCGCCGTCAAACGACACAATTGCCGGAAAGTTATTGTGTTTGAGAAATGCCAAAATTTCTTCACGGTCTTCTTCACGGTACAATGGAGGAATATACAATGCAACTCTCCATTTCTTATTGATCAGATGATTTATTGAACCACGACAAGCACTCGTGACCTGCTGACTTTGGCCGAGCATCACTCGAACACTACGGTCTCCTGGCCAACCTCTACTTCCCCATACTTGAGGCCCCCGGTACGCTCGTAAACGTGCAGAACCGCGCCTGTTGTATTGAGCTGAGTCTCGACAAGCCTGAAACTGCGCGGGATGGCGCCGTCGCCAAACAGGCGCTTGCCGGTACCCAGGACAACAGGAAACTGCCAGATACGCAGAGCATCCACGAGATCGTGCCTAAGTAGCGTCTGTATAAGATTGCTGCTGCCGTGGACCTGAATCTCGCCTCCTTCCATCGCCTTTAGCTTCGCCACTTCTTGGGCAATGTCCCCCTTGAGCAGGGTTGAATTGTTCCAGCCAACAGCACCGAGTGTGCTCGATGCGACGAACTTTGGGCGGGTGTTGAGGGCTACGGCAATCTCGTCCGCCGGATCGGTAGACTTGGGCCATGAGCCTGCGAAAATTTCATAGGTCTTACGTCCCAGGAGAAAGGCGCCGGCTCGCGTTGTCCATTCGGTCATGATTTGAACAAATTTTTCGTCGAAGTACGGGACCAGCCAGCCGCCATGCCGGAAGCCGTTGTCCCGGTCTTCGTCCGGACCTCCCGGCGCCTGCATGACTCCGTCCAAAGTGGTGAAAGCACCCACGACCAGTTGTCTCATTCTATTATTTTCCAGAAAGAGTCCTTGCGGGTGATTTTGCCGTGATCGAACTCCAACAGGTCAACGCCCCGAACTTCCAAATGTTGGCCTGAAAGAGAAGTGCCGGTAAGTGTCCATTCAGAGATTCCGAAATTGTCACAGACCCAATGCTGGTCGTCTCCATAATGCACATCCGGAATTCCCTCAAATCGCTTTGCCAGACCCGCCCGAACCTCTTCCTTCCCGACGTACCGATCGCCACGAGGCCTTGCACCTCTCGGCATGTAGAAGACGCAATCCTCTGCAAAATAATCCATAATGGAATCCAGATCATGGCGATTGAACGCTTCCAGGAATCCCTTCAATAATTCATAGGACACAGTATCGGACATTAGCAGTCTCCTTGGTTGATACCTGATCGAGAAAGCTTGATCTACCGTACCACAAATTATACAATTTCTTGATACACTCCAATATTGTCGTAAACTAAAAAAGCATTCGCCATTTCCGGAGAGTGCTTTTTGAATTCCTTTTATTCAAAACTATAATCGCGGCCTAAACTTACAAGCATCGCGAGTGCTGTGCATACCCGTACATCCGACTCGATCCGCAGCGGGGAGGTAAAGATTATTGTCTAGCGGCTTACGCATCCACGGCGCCGAAGTCGTCCGCTGCATGCGCGTGTTGACCCGCTTCGCAAATACACATACTAAGTGCAACACGGCCAAGCACCGCCGACGGCCTTATAGATCAGGAAAGGCGATTAGGGAGGGCATAGCCTTCAGATGGCTACCTTCTCGGTTCATACCGCATCGCCACCGCCCCCGAGCCAAACTCCAGCCGGCTGACGAGCTTCAAGTCAATAGGCTTCGATAGCCCCGCGAACAACGTCGGCCCGTGGCCCGCCAGCCTGGGATGCACCACGAATTCGTACTCATCGATCAATCCCAGCTCCGCCAACGCCAGCGGTAGCTTTACGCCTCCCACGAACAGTCCCTTGCCTGACTCCCGCTTCAACTGCTGAACGGCCTTCCCCAGATCCCCGCGCACGAGCTCCGCGTTCCAATCGACCCCGTTTAGGGTGCTCGACACGACGTATTTCTTTGCCGCGTCGATCGTCCGGGCGAAGGGTTCCATCCAAGGTTCCATCCAATCGGGCCTCACTCCCGTCCGCGCCGGCAGCCGCCACGCTGCCTCCATCAGTTCGTAAGTCACCCGGCCAAAGAGGAGGGCATCGACCTGGGCGATGTTCTCGGCTGCGTGACGATGCAAGTCTTCGTCCACGATTCCTTCACGATGATCGCAGCATCCGTCCAATGTGACGTTTATGGAATACCGAAGGGGTCGCATAAAATCCTCCTGAAGCGGGCTAGGGGGTGAGCGTTAGTGGCAAATGGGTGGGCGTTGATTCTGTTTGCGAGCAGGAAAAACTCGAAGCCAGAAACTGCTTGAAAACGTGCAGACTCCCACCAGTCGGGTGCACGCTGTGTTAGCACGCTTTTGTTATGCATACGGATTAAACCCAAAGGTATTCTCGACAACTCCATTAAGCGCCTTGTAAATAGATTGACCTATCGCGCTTTCAATTTCTTTCTGAATTTCTAAAAACGCCTTCCAACGTGGAACGCTAAACTCATTTACTCCATGTCTTAATGCCACGTCCATTAACCGTTTTTCAATCAAACAATAACCTGTGGGAAGAGCGATAGCGTCACAAAGTTGAATGAGTCTATCATACTCATCGAACTCGATTTTTGAAAGATATTCATCTAAAAAATCTAATTCTTGTTTCGTGCAATCCCATTTGCCCGCAACAGAATTTAAATGTTTCACAGGAAATACATGTGTTATGCAAATTCTGGCAGCAGTATCAAAACCTTTTTCCATGAGGAAATAATAACCATCAAGAGTATGGCGCATATCTGCAACGCCAGCCCGCCGCCCAATATCATGGAGATAACCCAAAATGAAAGCAGTTTGCGAGTCAAGTTTTGGGTGTTGTTCCGCAATTGCTTCTGCTGCTTTTCCGACAAAAAAAGAATGTTGAACCCAAGGACCCGGATGTAATTCTTGTGCTTCGTTTAATAATACTTCGGCTTGTTCGAGAGATGGAATATTCATGTGTAATTGTTTTTGCTAGACTCTATGTCAAAAGGAGCGTGCCAACGGCTTGCGTTACCCGCGCGAGGGGGCGGGTTGGGATTCTGTTTGGGAGCAGAAAAAACTCGCAGTCACCGCCGTCCAGTGCACGCTTTGTTGGCCGCTTATTGCTCGCCAAACTAACCTTCCAATATTTCTTTGATCTTTTCCGCGAGCAAATCACCGGCCTTGAAACCAACGATTTGCTCGTTTTCCTTACCTGTTTGTCTGTTAAACTCAACTTGCTGACATTTTAATGCCCAAGGGCGCATTGCAAAGAGAATAAAAAAGCATTTGGTTGAAACCAGTTTATTGTCATACGCCAATTCACGCCCATGCAAGATACCATGCCTATAAGGAAAACTCAACATGATACTGTGAGTTTTCGCTCTGGGCTTACTCGCTGTTTTTGATAAACTGCGCAAACCAGATTCGTGAGCGGCTATGCTATCTTTAATTATCAAAGGGATCTTTTTGTCAAAAAAAGATTCTTTGCTCGTGTCGAAGGATAACCCATCAATTTGAGCCAGTACAACAGGAACGCTTGCATGATACCTTCCCTGGTTGTGATCAATAAAGGCTAATTCTAGTAATCGTGATCTGTCTTCACTCCAAACCCAAATTGCATGCATTCTACGGCTATGAAGTGAAAAATATGCTTCGTCGAAACATGCGCAAATAAATTTTTCGGCTCTTTCTAGTCCATTTTCTTTGAACAACTTAATAGCATGCTCCATTAGGGGAACAGACATATCTTCGGTGGCAATCCAACCATATTCAGAAAATATATCATTGAATCTATCCGCAATCGTAGCAACCCCTATTGCTTTTTCGCGTAATTCTTTGATATTAGAGTCCAATCCGAAATTAAACACTCGCAAAATGCTTTCAATTTGTTCAAGAGAATTTGCGTTAGTTATAAGCGATTGAAAATCAGGATTATCAGAGATTTTTGTCATATCTTGAACTTGAAACGAGATGCTAACGGTTCGCGTCACTGGCGACGGGGCGGACGTGGATTTTGTTTTCTTGAAAAACTCTTACTTTACTTTTCCTTTAGAAACCCCACCCAATTCATTATATACACTGCCCCAATTCCCTGCAACAAAAAAGCGCCCTCCAATTCAGGAGAGCGCTTAATGAGTCGTTTTTGGTTTAGTCAGCCGTGATGGCTCTGGCAACCGCCGGCCTGAACTTATACCCGTACACGATGATTCCGCGCTGATTGCCGTCGTCGCGAATCTTGCGCGTGACCATTTCCACCGGCATACCGATTTTTACGTCCTGACCGTCCAGGTCGGTCAACTGGGCGGTGACCACCGGGCCTTCGTCCAACTGTACCAGCGCCACAGTGTAAGGGGCGTTATGCTCGAAGCCGGCCGGCGCGTCACTGACGGTGGTAAAGGAGAAAATCTTGCCGTGACCGCTGAAGGTGAATGTGGTGCGGGCGTCGTTGCCGCAGTGCGGGCAGACGTCGCGCGGGGGGAAGATTTTGCTCTCACAATGCGGGCAAACTTCACCGACCAGTGCATACCGTTGTTGTTTTAATCGCCAGTGGCGTGGAATTTCCATGAAAAGACTCCTAAGGGTTTAGATCACGCTAAAGTTTATCGGTAAGCGGCTATCATTTCCTATCAGATTGGTCAGAAAAGGCTGTCAAAGTCTATCGATCCGTGCCGCGGCGCTGCAGCACATGGGCATAAGCCGAGGAAGCCGGACCGCCCAGCGAGAGAGTGAGCGCCAGGCGCGCATCCGGCACCTGATTGGCACCGGCCTGGCCGCGCAACTGCTGGGCTGCTTCGACGATCTGGTACACGCCGGCAGCGCCCAACGGGTTACCACGCCCTTTGCTGCCACCCATGGTCAGCACGGGCAGTCGCGCATTGAGGGCCAGATCGCCGTTCTGCGCCATGCGCCAGCCCTGCCCGCGTCCGGCGAACCCGGCAGCTTCCAGCTCCAGCACGGCGTAGATCGAGAAGGCGTCGTCCAGCTCGAACAGGTTCACCTCACCCGGCAGGGTACCGGCCATTTCACAGGCGCGTTGCACCGCGTAACGGGCCGCGTCGAAGGCCAGCGGGTCGGGGCGGTCGTGGATGGCCAGCGTATCGATCACCCCGCCGGCTCCGCGCACGGTCACCAGCGGGTGCGGTAGGTGGGCGGCGATTTCCGGCGTGGTCAAAATGACGGCGGCCGCGCCGTCGGCGTAAGAGGCGAGGTCGAACAGGTTGATCGGCTCCGACAGGATATCGGCTTTCTCGTAAGCTTCCTGGCGGATGGCCTTGCGGTACATGGCGTTGGGGTTGTTGACGGCATTGGCGTGCGCCAGCACCGGGATTGCGCCAAACACGCTGCGCGGTGCGCCTGAGTCGTGCAGGTAGCGCTGCATCAACAACCCGGCCTGGCCCGCCAGCGTCAGCCCGACCGCGGCTTCATAATCGGCGTCCATCGACATGGCGATGGCGGCTTCCTGCTCCGAGCCAAGCGCGTCGGTGAATTTCTCCGCGCCGACCACCAGGGCGATATCCACCAACCCGGAAGCGACGGCCATGAATCCCATCTGGAAGGCGGCTCCGCCCGAGGCGCTGGCGGCTTCTACGGTGAAGGATTCGATGCCGTCCAGCCCGGCGTTATCGGCCAGCACAGCGCCAAGGTTGCCCTGGTGCGAGGTCACCGACGAAAGGAAATTGCCGACGTACAAGGCCTGCGGCAGCAGGTTGCCGGCATCCAGCCGGGCCGCCTTGATGGCCTTGTAGGCCAGACTGCGCAGCGAAATATCCCATAATTCCCCGACCGGGGTCTGCCCGATTCCAGCAATGACGACTTCGCGCATCCGTCCTCCCTACTCCGCCAGCTTGCCGCGCAGGCGGACGTACATGCCGTAATCCACTTCGGTGCGGCGGGCGATGTACTCCTGGGTGGAGACGGCCAGACCCTGGCGTTCGCTGACCGCGGCGGTAGTTTCCAGCAGGAAGGCGTCCGAGCCAGCGCCGGAGCCGTACGAGACCATCAGAATGCGTTGGCCGGGTTTGGCAATGTCGAGGATGGCGGTCAGGCCGATCATGGCGGCGCCGGCGTAGGTATTGCCGATCACCGGTGAGAGCAGGCCGGTCTTGATTTGTTCGGGGGTGAAGCCTAATTGGGCGGCGACCCGCTGCGGAAATTTGGCGTTGGGCTGGTGGAAGACGGCGTAGTCGAAGTCGGCGGGTTTCAGCCCGGCTTCTTCCATCAAAGTGTTACCCGCTTCGGTGATGTGTTTGAAATAGGCCGGTTCGCCGGTGAAGCGCTGGCCGTGCTCGGGGTAGCGCTGGTGGGCGCGCCGCCAGAAGTCCGGCGTGTCGGTGACGTAGGAATAAGTTGCCAGAATGGTCGCCAGCGATTCGGCAGCCGGCCCCAGGATGAAGGCCGCACCGCCGGCCGCGGCGGTGTACTCCAGCGCATCCGCCGGGCGGCCCTGGGCGGTGTCCATGCCGATGGCCAGCGCGTAGCGCCCCATACCGGCGCCGACCATGGCCATGGCAGCCACCATCGCCTCGGTACCGGCCTTGCAGGCGAATTCCCAGTCGCCGGCCTGGATCGATACCGGCGCGCCAATGGCCTCAGCCACAATGGTCGAGCTGGGTTTGACCGCGTAGGGGTGCGACTCCGAGCCGACCCACACCGCGCGCAGTTCCTGCGGGTCGATGCGTGCGCGTTTGAGCGCGTTGCGCGAGGCTTCGATCGACATGGTGATCACATCCTCATCGACTCCCGGCACCGATTTCTCTTTGATGGGACCGGCTTCTTTGCCGCCCTTCCAGATGCGCGAGACTTCGGCGGCGGGCAGGCGGTAACGCGGGACGTATGCGCCGTAGCCAATGATGCCTACCGGGCGGTCAGGTTTGTGCAGCAGGGGAGTGTGTTCATGATTTTCCATAATTACCTCGAAAAGAAAGATTCACCATGGAGAAGAGCTTTTGGAAGAAAAGATCAAGATCAAAGATCTGAACCACGGAGACACGGAGAGCACGGAGAAGAGCTTTTGGAAGAGAAGATCAAAATCTTTCACCACGGAGGACACGGAGAAGAACATTTTTAGGAGAAGATCAAAGTCAAAGGGTTGAACCACGGAGATACGGAGGGCACAGAGAAGAGCATAAAGGTGTAAAAATATGCCAAAGAAAAGATGGATCGACAGGCATTGGTTAATTTGCCAATCTTTCGATGCCCTTGATAAGTTGCCGGACATTGAAATTGATCAACAAGCCCACTTTGTGGCCGGTTAATTTAAGGTAGGTTATGAGCTGTGCTCTATGGATAGGAAGAACAGCCTCGACTGCCTTAAGCTCTACAATAACTTGATTGTCAATCAAGAAATCTATTCGATAACCGCCATCAACGTGAACGCCTTTATATTCAACCGGCAGGTTTTTCTCCTTTTCAAAAGGTACTTTCCTTAAGGTTAATTCTCTGGCTAAACACTCTTGATAGGCAGATTCAAGCAGACCTGGCCCCAGGGTTCGATGCACTTCTATCGCTGCTCCGTTGATTTTTTCAGTCAAGTCCTCAAGGTAAAGCATCTACAAATCTCCGAATTTGGTTTTTCTTTCACCCAAAAGAGGTTTTTCCCGTAGTTGATCTTTCTTTTGCTCTATAAAGGGTTTTCTCCGTGAACTCCGTGTCTCCGTGGTTAATTTTTCTTTTCCAATTGCAGCAATATCTCCTGAGCGCGTTCGACGCGGATGTTTTGCTCTTGCACCATCTGGTCGGCTACCTGGTCGATCTGGTCGCCAATGGCGCCGGCGGCGATCGCGATTTGCCGGGCATGCAGCGCCATGTGCCCGCGTTGGATCCCTTCGGTTGCCAGGGCGCGCAGGGCTGCCAGGTTTTGCGCCAGCCCAACCGAGACAATGATCTCCGCCAGGTCAGCGGCGGTGGTGACGCCCATCAGTTTCAATGCAGCCTGCGCGCCGGGGTGTACCCGGGTGGCGCCGCCAATGATTCCGACTGCCAGCGGCATTTCCAACCTCCCGGTCAGGTTACCGGCTGCGTCCTTGCCCCAGGTGGAAAGACTGGTGTAGCGTCCGCTGCGAGCCGCATAGGCATGCGCCCCGGCTTCGATGGCGCGCCAGTCGTTGCCGGTTGCCAGGACTACCGCATCCACGCCATTCATGATGCCCTTGTTGTGGGTGGCCGCGCGGTAGGGATCGGCCGCGGCAAACGCCCAGGCTTCGATGATGCCGTCGCGCACCTCTTCAGCGGAAAACTGACCGAAGGCCAGTTGGTCGAGTTGAATGGTGACTGCAGCCCGCGCCAGGCGGCGATCGGCCAGGTTGGAGAGGATGCGCAGGTGCACTCGGCCGCCGGAAATAGACTCGACGCGCGGTGAAAGGCGTTCGAGCGCGGTGTTGACCGCATTGGCACCCATGGCGTCGCGTACATCGTAAATCAGATGCAGCACCAGGAATGGGCCTATGGGCGACTCTTCGATCAGGCGTACTTCCAGGTCACGCGGGCCGCCGCCGCGGCTGATCAATACCGGATCGAATTGGGCTGCTTCCTGCAGCAGTTCAGTCTTGTGGTTTAGCAGCCGCTGGCGGGCAGCCGGCAGGTCTGCGATATCCAGAATCTGAATTTGCCCGATCATCTCCGGCGCGTCCGTGGAGGTGGTAAAGCCGCCGGCGGCTCGCGCCAGCTTGGCCATGTACGAAGCGCCCGCCACAACCGAAGGCTCTTCGATTACCATCGGCACCAGCACTTCGCGCCCGTTGACGATAAAATGCTGGGCAATGCCAACCGGCAACGCATACAGCCCGGCTACATTTTCGATCATGTGGTCGGCCTGCTCAAGCGTCAGGCCAGCACCCTGGGTGAAGGCGTCCAGCGCGCTGCGGTCAAGACCGGTGTGCTGCGCGATCCAATCCTGGCGCTGCCGGGGTGTAAGTTGATGAAATTTTGGCGGCTGGGGTGCAGTCATTTGGCGGCAAATACTCACAGAGTGATAGGCTTGCGCGGTCGCTGGACCGGCAATTATCGTATGTTAGCCTGAAAGATCACTCAAAACCTATCAGGTTGATCTTCTGCAAGTACGCCTGACCAGAAAACGTTCTATAGCGTCAGGCTCTCACCGGGTTTCAATAAATGGACTTTGGCGCTGGTTTCTTGTTCCACAAGGCGCGCCCAGGCGGGTGCGTCCTGCTGGATCACATCGAAGGTGTTGTAGTGCATCGGGATGACGTGGGCCGGCTGCAGTAATTTGACCGCCCGCAGCGCATCCACCGGCCCCATCGTGAAATTATCACCAATGGGCAGCACAGCCAGGTCGATGCCTTCCTCGCCGATCAGGCGCATGTCACCGAACAGGCCGGTGTCGCCCGCCATGTAGATTTTTTGACCGTCCAGGGTGGTCAGCAGCAGGCCGACTGGGTTGCCGCCGTTGCTGCCGTCGGGCAGCATCGAACCGTGCAGTGCCAGGGTCAATTTGAGGTAGCCGAACGGGTGGTGGTAGCCGCCGCCAATGTGCTGTGCATGGGTTTTGAGCCCTTTAGCGGACATCCACTTGCTGATCTCGGCGTTGCTGATCACTGTTGCTCCGGTGCGTCTGGCGATCTCGACCGTGTCGCCAACATGATCGCCATGTCCGTGGGTTACCAGGATAAAGTCTGCGGCTACTTTGTTGGGAGTGATAGTCGCTGCCGGGTTGTCCTTCAGGTAAGGGTCAACCAGCACATGAAAGCCGCCCGTTTCGAGTGCCAGTACCGCATGGCCGTACCAGGTGATTGTAAAACTCATCGGAAGGTTCCTCCTCTGGGCCGGATATTAGCGTAGGAATTTTATACAATGATGATACGCGAATCTCAGCGTTGGGGCAATTGCAAATATTGGACGGCTAGCAGCCTCCAACGTTCTCTTTGGTGAAATACCCCTGTCATTCTGAGCCGAAGGCGAAGAATCTCTATCCTTCCTGTATTCAAAGTTGAGAGCTTTCAGTACTCTGGGTGGCTGTCTCAAAAGAATAAATTTGTCATTTATTCCACCGTATATGCGGGATAGGGTGGAACCCATCCCCTTGTACAGGTAGGGGCGGGTTTCCACGCCCGCCCGCTTTTGGGACAGCCCCTGTAGCGAAATATCTCAATGGCTGTCCCTGAGACCCAACATCGTCAGATTGGGTCTAAAAGTTGGGTTTCGGGGCAATTCTATTGACCTAAAAACCAGCAGTCATAGCCCCTCAACCCAACCTACGCTATTCGTTTGGCTAATTTGTCGTGTTACCCAGGTAAAGTATTTTGTCATGCTGTCCGCACTCACAGAGAACCCCTTGGGTGGGACACTCTGCGAGTGAACGAAGTGAAGCATCTCTGAGCCGGATGGAAGACCCTTTGCTGCGTACATTCGCAGAGTACCCTTCAGGCAGTGCGACAAGATGTGTCATGTTGCCCACAGGGCACTCTGTGAGTGAGCGTAGCGAAACATCTCGGCGCCTAACCGAGAGACCCTTCACTGCGTTCAGGGTGACAAACAGGCGAGGGCTGGAGACTGAGACAAAAAGGAGAAGCGCCGGGGATTCAACCGGCGCTTCTCCATAAGAATATCAATGGCGAGGGGGCTAGTATTGCACAACCCGGGGCAGCGCCTTGGCCTGTGCGACCCAGTTGGTGACCATCTTCAAGGTTGGCATCTGGCGCACCAGCTTTTTTGCGGCATTGGCTTCGGCCATTTTCTCGACCAGGTTGGCGGGAATGCGCTTGGCCAATTCGACCACGGTATCCACGCCGGCTTCTTCGAGCAGGTCGGAATATTCTTCGCCGACACCCTTGATGCGGAACAGGTCGGCATGGTTAACCCATTCGAGGATCAATTTGTCGCTGATTTTAGAGGCTTCAGCCAGCTCTTTGCGGCCTTTGGGGGTCGAGCCGGCTTTCAACAGTCCTTCAACTGAGGCGATGTTGGCTTTTTTTAAATCAGCCTGGTATTTAGGCCCAATCCCTTCGATTTTGCTTAATGCAGTCATTTTTCCCTCTCTGTTGAATATGAAAAATTGAAGTGGATATGATGGATTTTTGTCAGGTTTACTTTTTGCCGGTGAGGTTGGCTAAGCCTTTGGCCAGGGCTTCTTTACCACCGCCCTTCCCCAGGACCAGATCGATTTGGCCAGCAACTGGCGCCGGTAATTTCTTCTTGAGAAAATCGATCACAGTCGCGACTGCTTTGCGGGCAACTTCTTCGGACAAGCCCGTCTTTTTGACGACCAGTGCAACCAGTTCATCCATAAAAAGACCTCTTCGTAGAAGGATTTGTTGCCTTGCCTGACTTCATTATACATATTTATGGTTTCAATTGGTCGAAAAAACACATGAATTAAACGCCATTTTGCAAAAGTGTAATCTCCGCAACAGATGTTCCAACCGTCTAAAAATGATTTGAAATGATGAAAAGACATTTCTCGGTATCAAGGTTGTAATCTTGACAATTTATGCTAGTATAGTAAACGATAAATATAATCTAATTAAATAAGGGGTCACAAAATGCGCAAATTGGCAGCACTTTCCATTCTCCTACTGGTCGTTTTGGTAGGTGTTTTCGGGGTCATTCGGGTGGTGAGTGGCCAGGGTCCAATTACTGAAGGCGGGCAGCAGATCTTGACCCAGGAGCAGGATGGCGCCAATCTGCGCGAGATTAGCGCTCCAACGGGTCAAAATGGTTTGGATGCGGAATTAAATATCGGCTTCATCGATTCACCCACCGCAACCTGTTACCAGCCTAATCCAAATGTGGATGCCTGTTTTATCAACTGGTATTACCTTTCGGTAACCTCGGATCCCAACTATATGGTCTCGCTGGAAGTCACCCTCAATGATTTCGGAAAAGTGTCACGAAGCCAGGGATTCTTCCAGACTTCCATGTATATCCCCTTCAGTATGCTTGGGAATGGTTTCCAAGTCACCTGTGGGGCGCAGGTCGATCGAGGCAATCCGGACCTGGTTGGCCTGGGGAATAGTTACGCTTACACTATCCGTGCTAAAGATACGGCTGCCCTGAGTTCGGCTAACTACGGGACTGTGTATTGCCCGGCTTATATTCCCTAACCTCACCCGGCCACAGCCATGATGCGCACACCTCAAAAATTCTTTCGGGTACTGATATTGGTGCTTCTCGGTGTGATGTTTATGACATCCTCGGCACTGGCACAGAATCAATTGCCCCCTAATGGGTTTGTGGAGGACAGGGCGGAATCGTTAGACAGCACTTCGTTTATTACCAGCCCGTCCCCTACCTGCACCAAACCGAATCCAAAGGGCACCTCATGTACGATTAGATGGAGTTATCTGTATGTGAATACCGACACCGGGTACATGAAATATTTGCGGATTAAGATCAATGATAAGATCGTGGCGTACCACCAGGGTTTCTTTCAGACAGAATTTTATATCGATGGAACGATGTATGGCAAAGGGTTCAATGTCGTCTGCGGTCAGCCTGGCGCCGGAGGCGACCCTGAATTAGGGTCTTTTTATACGTATCAAATCAGCGCCAGTAATACCCTCGACCAAACGGCCAGTAATTCCGGGTCTGTCTTTTGTCCGGCGGGCACGAAGCAGAATGTGTTTTTACCTCTGATCGGGCGACATTGATAGCGGTCTGGGTTATCGCGTTTTTTTGATCGACCGGCCCTGGAATTTTGTGTGACCCCCACCTTTTTATAGTTTTACAGGGAGGCGAGCAATTTGCCTCCCTTTTTTTGTGTGATGACAGGTGGTTGGTAGCTACGCGTCAGGCGACTGTTTCAGCGACTTTTTCTTCGATAATCTCGATGTCGATGTTGATTTTGATTTCATCGCTGACCAGAACGCCGCCAGTCTCGAGCGCCATGTTCCAGCCCAGTCCCCAGTCTTTGCGGTTGATTTTGGTTGTGGCGCTGAAGCCGGCGCTGCTGAACCCCCAGGGGCTCTGCGACATACCGTTAAATTCGGTATCCAGCACAACTTCTTTAGTAACCCCGTGAATGGTCAGGTCACCGGTGATGCGGCCGTGCGAGTCATCCACGACCTCGACCTTTTTGCTCTTGAAGGACAGGTAGGGATGGGTCTCGGCGTCGAAGAAGTCAGCAGAGCGCAGGTGGGTATCCCGCTGGGCTTCACGGGTGTTGACGCTGGCAGTCTCGATTTGGACGTCAACGCTCGAATGGGCAGGATTCTGCTGATCGAATTCCACGGTACCGGTGAAGGCTTCGAAACGGCCGCGCACGTTCGAAATCATCATATGGCGGACAGTGAAATTAATCTCTGAGTGGGCGGAATCGATTTTCCAGGACATGGTGTTTTAGTTCTCCTTTGAACATTGATAATATTGGTTGATAATACTTATTGTTAAGTATTTTAACATCAAAATAATTGGCTAAAAAAAGAGGGCGTTTTATCCTTCTTGTTTGCCAAGCTTGCGCAGGATCTCTCCCAGCGTGCGCTGTTCGTCCTGCGTCAAGACTGAAAAAAGCTCCGTGACAAACGCGGCGTGTTGCGGGAAGATGATGCTGACGGTTTGTTTGCCGAGCGGGGTAAGGCCCACAAAGCTTACCCGGCGATCGTTGGCATCCGGCTGCCGGCTCACTAACCCGAGTTTCTCCAGGTTGTCCACCACCAGAGTCATATTGCCGCTGCTCTTGAACACGCGGGCAGCCAGTTGACACTGAGACAGAGGGCCGAGATGGTAAAGTGCTTCAACAACAGCGAATTGAGTGGGTGTCAGGCCGCCCATGGTGCCGCTCTGGTTGACCCGGCTGACCAGTGATTCGACCGAGCGATTCAGCTTGATCCAGGTATCCAGGGCTAGTACTTCTGTTGGGTCACCTACGTAATGGGTGGGCACACTAAATCCTTTGATGTTGAATTATCTTAATTGAAATATTACAGCTTATAAACAAATTTGTCAAGGGGTCAATTTTAAGCAAGCATATTTAACTGGCACAGGTTCACAACGGTGCTGTTTTTGACTTTCGTATTTATAATGGCTATAATCCCTTGGCGCAGTTTACGCGGCAAATGTTAGAATCCAGCATCACTCCAATAGTCCTGCATGTCCAATCCTTTTGAGCCCCCGCTGTTAAAACCTGATTCGCCCGAGATCTGTAAGGTTGTCTTCCAGCCCTCAGGGCAGTCCGGGAAAGTCAAGGCCGGGCTGTCCCTGCTGGATGCTGCCCGCAGTCTGGGGGTGGGCATTGAATCCATTTGCGGCGGAGCAGGCACCTGTGGCAAATGCCAGGTGATCATCGAAGAAGGCCGTTTTGCCAAATACGACTTAACCTCCAGTGCAGACCACGTCAGTTCGGCTGACCAGGATGAACGGTCGATTTGTGCTAGGCGCGGACTGTCGAACGGCGTTCGTTTGAGTTGTCTGGCACACGTAAAGGGCGATCTACTGGTCACCGTGCCCGAGGAAGCCCAGGCAAACCGTCAAGTTGTGCGCAAGGCTGCCACCGAACGCGTGATTCAGGTGGACCCCATTATTCGCATGGCGCTGCTGACGCTCGATCCGCCGATATTGGGCGACCGCTCTGACCAGGAACGCATCCTGGCGCTGCTTGAATCGCGCTTTGGGTTGAAAGCCCCAACTTTCGAACTTACAGCCTTGAAATCATTGCCGGCTGCGCTGCGGGAGGGGCATGGGGAGGTATCCCTGACCATCTGGAATGACCAGGCGGTCATCCGGGTGCAAGCCGGACTGCATGATACCCCGCTTGGCTTGGCTGTGGACATTGGTTCCACCTCGCTGGCAGCCTACCTGTGTGACTTGCATAGCGGAGCACTGCTGGCGACAACCTCAGCGATGAATCCGCAGGTGACTTACGGCGACGATATCATGTCGCGCATATCATATGCCGTAGAAACCCCGAACGGACGCGAGCGGCTACACCGTGCAGTGATCCATGCGATCAACGAACTGGCGGCGCAGGCAACAGCGCAAGCCAATGCCGCGGCGGAAGACATTGTTGATTGTGTCCTGGTTGGCAATTCGGTCATGCACCACCTGGCCCTCGGACTCGATCCCGCTCAGCTCGGGCATTTGCCGTTTGCGCCTGTCGCCGGTGGAGCGGTGGATGCGAATGCCCGCGATCTTGGACTGAAATTTAACCCGGGAGCGCGCGTGCATGTATTGCCGTTAGAGGCAGGTTATGTCGGCGCCGATAACGTTGGCGTTATTCTGGCAGAGGAGCCGCATAAGCAGGATGATATCGTCCTGATCGTGGATGTCGGCACCAATGGTGAAATTCTGCTTGGCAATCGGGAACGCCTGTTATGCGCATCCAGCCCGACCGGCCCGGCCTTCGAAGGCGCGCAAATCACGCACGGCATGCGGGCTGCGCCTGGCGCCATTGAACGGGTGCGCATCGATCCGCATACGCTGGAAGTAGCCATCAAAGTTATTGGTCAGGAACATTGGAGCGTCGAGCTGCCGGACGAACAAATCCAGGCCCGCGGAATCTGTGGCTCGGGTATTCTTGAGGCAGTTGCCGAATTATTTATGGCCGGATTGGTGCAGCCTTCCGGGAAATTCAATTCAAAACGCAACTCTCCGCGGCTGATTCGCGGACCGAAAGGCCAACCAGCATTTGTTCTGGCGACTGCAGAACAGTCCGTCACCGGCAGCCCGATTGTGTTGACCCAGGGCGACGTGCGCTCAGTGCAGCTTGCCAAGGCTGCATTGTATGTAGGCGCTCAACTGCTGATGAAAGAACGCGGCGTGCAGCAGGTTGACCGAATTGTGCTGGCAGGCGCTTTTGGCAGCTTGATCGACCGGCAGCGCGCCATGATCATTGGCATGATCCCCGATTGCCCGCTGGATCGGGTCATTGCAGTTGGCAACGCTGCCGGCGATGGCGCGCGCATTGCGCTGTTGAATAAATCCAGCCGGACCGAAGCCGCGCAGGTGGCTCGTTGGACGGAACACATCACCGCTCCGCTGGAAACCGAATTTCAAGAGCAATTTGTTGCGGCGCTTCCATTCCCACACGCCAGCCATCCCTTCCCTAACGTTCAACGTATGATCGCCGAGCGACGAGAAGCAGCAAGGTCAGGCGAACTATTCTCTCAAGGTGAAGCAGAAAATGACCAATAAATTTCTTGATGCTATTCAATCTGGAAAAATAATCATTGCTGATGGAGCGACCGGCAGCAACTTGCAGCAGCGCGGCCTGCCGGATGGAAAATCAGGCGAAGCCTGGGTTTTGGAAAATCCGCAAGCCATCCTGACGCTTGCCAAAGATTTTATCGCTGCAGGCGCTGAAATTCTGTTAACCTGTACCTTCGGCGCCAGCCGGCTGCATCTTGCAAACATGGGTCTGGCCGAGGAAACCGAGAAGATCAACCGCACTGCGGCCAAATTGGCACGGCAGGCCGCTGAAAGCAGCGGAGCGTTCGTTGCCGGATCGATTGGGCCGACGGGGCAAATGCTCGATCCTTACGGTCCGCTGGCTGCGGCGGATGCAGAAGTGGCCTTTGCCGAACAGGCGCGCTTTCTCGCAGCGGGCGGCGTGGATTTGATCGTCATCGAAACTCAGTTCGACCTGGGCGAAGCGACTGCAGCAGTGCGCGGTGTGCGTTCGGTTTGCGATTTGCCGCTGGTGTGCTCGTTTAGTTATGACCGCGGCACCCGGACCATGATGGGCGTTTCACCTGCCAAGGCTGCCAGGGCTTTGAATGACTCGGGAGTAGATCTTTTGGGAATCAACTGCGGGCGCAGCCTGGCAGATAACCTGGCTGCACTGCGGGAACTTCAGGCTGCAACCAACCTGCCGATCTGGTTCAAACCGAATGTCGGTTTGCCAATCACGGATGACCTGGGGAATGTGGTGTACCAGACCACCCCGCAGCAAATGGCCGATGCGGCGCCAACCTGGATCGCATCCGGAGCGCAGGTGATCGGGGGCTGCTGCGGCACCAGCCCGGACCACCTGAAAGCAATCGCCGCTGCCCGTCTGCCTGCCGCCTAGGGAGCCGGAACCGTCCAGGTTTGGCCGCCGTCGGTCGTGCGATACAGACCGGCATCCCCGTCACCATCCATCCAGGTGACCCAGCCGTTTTGCTCATCCACAAAATCCAAAGCGGCAATCATCCCCTCGAGATTGGTATCAGGCGTGACAGCATCCCAGGATTGGCCTTGGTCGTTGCTGTGGTAGAGCGTGTTGCCATCCCAGACTATGAAATTGTCCGGGGAAGGCGCAGAATAACTTCCGAGAACGGGTACCGGCGAAGTTGGCGTCCAGGATAGTCCGCCATCGGCAGTGGTATAGAACACGGTGGCTGAAGCATCCGGGGTAAATAGAAGGACTGGCAGCAGACCATCCATATTCGTGTAAAAAATGGGCGCTTCCAGCGACAACATGGCGGTGGAAATGCCGTCCGGCATGGGGATATCCTGCTGCTGGAAATTGACGCCGCCATTTTCGGTTGCGTATAGATATACAATGTTGTCGGCCGGAACGCTGCCCGCCACCCAGCCGTGCTGCAAATCGCGGAAGGTGATGCCTTGTTTAGAGCCGCCAAGCGGGATTTCACCGGCTGGTTCGGGTTCGCCGGTATCGCGGCGGTAAGTCTCCGTCCAGGTTGCGCCGCCGTTGTGCGTGGCGAAAATGGCAATGGCCTGCGACCCGGCGCCAGCGCCCAGCCCGACCATAATCCAGCCGTTGACGTTATCCACGAAACTCATTGTACCCGCGCCGAAGGGGACGTCATAGCGCTTCCAGGAGGCGCCGCCGTCGCTGGTGTGGTAGAACACCCCGCGTTCAAAATCCACTGGATCGGTTTGAGCCAGCCAGGCATGATCTTCGTTTTGGAAAAATGCAGAAGTCGGCAGCATTGCATCGTTCCAGTCAGCCGGAGCGACATCTGTCCAATTCGCACCGCCGTCCATGGTTCGCACCACTGTGGTGGTGGTCAACGCCCAACCGGTGGTGGTTGTGATCATATCCAGCCTGGTAAAGATAGTCCCCTCGCCAGAAGGAACATCGGTCGGGGTAACTGTTGGAGGAATTGCGGTTGGCGGTTCGGGGGTTATCGTGGGCGGGGGAGGGGCCGGCGTTTCGGTGGGCGGCGCGGGGGTGGGTGTAGGTTTGCAAGCGCCAGCCAGTAAAGTAACCAGCAAGGCTATCAGGATAACCATCGTCAGGCGATTTTTCATCAAGCGTGGACCTCCAGGCCGCTTCACTTGCTCAGAGCGATACCTACAAGATTATACGGTTCGAACGTTCAGCGCGTCAATACATCTGCGCCAGTCCGAAACGTACCCAGCCGACAATAAATGGAATGTTTGGATCATGCCATCGCACATCGACGAGCCGGCCTTTATGCCGCGTGGTAATTCAGCAGCGACGATGTTTTAAGGGTTGAGCAGTTTCATCAAATCAGCATTCTGGCCGGTGCGCCGGTCGACGATGTTCATATGCGTATGAAAGCCGCAACTGCGCCGCCAGCATGATCGCCCGTAGATGTCATAGGTGTAGCCGATGTTGCTTTCTGCACCAATGGGATTACCAATGCCGACCCAGTCCCCTTCTGCCGGGTAGAAAGCGCCGTGCAGCAGTTTTACCTGCCAGACTTCGTTTTCGATGATCAGGATGGAGTTACCGTAGATGTCGAAGCCGTTTCGGGTCACCTGCCCGCTGATGGGCGAGAGGATGTCCATCCCGGGACCGGCGGCCAGGTCGATGGCCGCGTCGCCGTAAGCAGCGCCGTGCGTCTTTTGGGTAAGGATATAATCGTCATACGGCAAGCGAATATCTTCCGGGCGATCGGGCGGATCTTCGTTAACCACCGGCGGCAGTTCAACTGCTGTTGGAAGAGGGGTGGGGGTGGGTAAAGGTTGAAAGGGGGTAAGGGTGGGCGTCGCCGCCAGGACGAGCGGCATCGCGGCAGCCGCCGTGCGGGCGGGCGCGCGGTGGACAGAGAGAATGGTAAAGGTACCCATAGCGATCAACGCCAGTGCTACAATGGATAGTCCGTTAATGCGTTGGTGCATGAGGGTGTTCTCAGCAGTGTTTTTGGGCTGGAATGGTGAAAATGACTTTAACCGGAATGAATACGTCCATTCTTTCATATTGCACCCGGATGTGCAATCGACAAAGTTGCAAATAAAAAGAATGTTCTAACTCATTGTACAGCGTGTGGATAAAAAAAAGGGGAAGATTTTCTTATGATCAAATTGCAGCCGATGTCGCCTGCCGAATTTCAGGTTTATCTGGAACGCAGCGTCGCGGAGTACGCCGATGACAAAGTCAAAGCCGGGAATTGGCCGCAAGAAGGGGCGCTCGAACGCTCCCGGCAGGAATTCAATAAATATCTGCCGCAAGGCCTGGATACCCCCGAAAATTTCCTCCGCACCCTTATTGACCGGGAGACCGGTGCGCCGGTCGGCATGATCTGGTATGCCCCTTTGCCTGGCTCCACCGACTCGACCTGGTTTATTTATGATTTTTATGTCAATCCCGAGCAGCGCCGGCGCGGATATGGCGCCCAGGCGCTGGCGGCATTAGAAGATCGCGCCAGGGCGCAAGGCATAAAGTCCATTGCGCTACACGTTTTTGGACATAATACGACCGCCCGTGCACTGTACGAGAAAATGGGCTATGAAATTACCAATATCAATATGGTTAAACGGGTGGAGCAGGGTTAATTCAGCCCGACAACCACCGTCTCCGGAAACTCAATCCCGTTGTAGCGTTCCATCGAATTGGAATAAGCCCCAGCCGTCAGTACGTACACCCGGTCGCCCAGGGTGATGCCAGCCGGAAGCATGGCCTGGTGGTGAATCACGTCCGCGCTGTCGCAGGTGGGGCCGCTCAGTACAAACGGCGCCAGCGGCTCGCTGTTGCGCTCGCTGATTACCGGGTATTGAAAGCCGTAGAAATCCAGGCCCTCGATCAACCCCTGGAAGGCGCCGACATCCAGGTACAACCATTCGCGTTCGCCGCGTGTTGCGCGGTTGATGACCGTCGCTGCCATGATTCCGGCATTCCCGACCAATCCGCGGCCGGGTTCGACCCATAATTTGGCTTTGTTGCCATATAACCGCTCGAATGCTGAGCGGATGGCGGCTGCTATTTCTTCCACACCCGGGACCGCTTCATGGAAGTGGGTTGGGTATCCGCCTCCGGCGTCGATCACCTGCAATTGGATGCCTCTGTCTTCCAGTTCATTCCAGATCGGGCTGAGCCGTTCCAGGGCGCGCACCCAGGCCTGCGGGTCTTTGTTCTGCGACCCAACGTGGAAGGTCAAGCCGTACGGTTCCAGCCCAAGTTCCCGGGCGTACAACATATGTTCCACTTCCTGGCCGGGCTCGATGCCGAATTTGCGTTCCAACGGCCAATGACTGCCGTTGTTATCCACGGCCACCCGCCCGATCACCTGAGCGCCGGGCGCAAGCCTGGCAAGTTTTTCCAGCTCGATACGGGTATCGAAGGAGAAACGGCGCAGCCCGTATTCATAGGCCCGGGCGATATCGCGCGGGAGCTTGGTGGGGGCGCTGAAAACCATGCGGCTGGCTGACACGCCATACCCGGCCAATTGGCGAATCTCGCCCCACGAGGCGACATCGAAGTGCAGGCCTTCTTCGTTGAAGATTTGTAACACGGTTGGATCATTATTGGCTTTTACTGCAAAAAACACCTGCCCGTCGGGGAAAGCCGCTTTGAAACGCCGTGCATTTTCGCGGACAGCCGCGCCATCCAATATCAAGAAAGGAGTCTCAGGCTGCTGCGCAGCCTCCACCAACCGCCGAACATCTTCAATCGAATAAAGCGACACTCTTAATATCCTCACTCTGACAAAAATTAGGTTCGAAGCCAGGATAAAATCCCGCTCCGGGTAGTTCAATGACGGTTGCTGGCAAATAAAAAGGACACGGGAGTTGGTTACCGACCTTTCGAGGTAAACCTCTGTGCCGTGCCCCAGGCTGCATGCAAAATGCAAATGTTGCCAGAACGTTTAACTTTCCAGCAAGGCGATATTATACACTTCTGGCGCAGGATGTAAAGTATTTTCATGGATGGATTTTATTTCGGGTGGTTCAGACAATCCGGCCCAATCAAAGCGAGGATGGCCTGAAATGGCGATATAATTGTCCCCGACTGATTTCAACTTCTTAAAATCATGGACAGAGGGAGTCTTCCAAATGATTGTTACCACCAAGAAATTATTCGAAGCCGCTTACGGCAAATATGCCATCGGCGCCTACAATATCAATAACCTGGAGCAGCTCATGGGGTTGTTCCGCGGTAATCTGGACAGCAAAGCGCCGTTCATTATTCAAATCAGCAAGGGCGCGCGCTCGTACACCAACAAAATCATGCTGGAGGGGCTCATCCGGTCCGCTGACCAGGTCTTCCCGGATGCCATTTTTGCCGTGCACCTCGATCACGGCGACGAAGAAGCTTGTTATGACTGCATCAACAGCGGTTTCTACTCCTCGGTTATGATCGATGCCAGCGGTGAGGATTTTGAAGGAAATATTGCCACGACTCGGCGGGTGGTGGACGCTGCGCATGCCAAAGGCATTGTGGTGGAAGCCGAACTTGGGCAGCTGGGCGGCGTCGAAGAGCATGTGGCTGTGTCTGAAGCTGACGCTAAATTGACCGACCCGGAACGCGCCCTTGAATTCGTGGAGCGTTCAGGCTGCGATTCGCTGGCAGTCGCTATTGGCACCAGCCATGGCGCCTACAAGTTCAGTGGGACGCAGGGGTTGCGCTTCGATGTGTTGGAGCAAATTCAAAAGCGCCTGCCCGGTTTTCCGCTGGTGATGCACGGCAGTTCCTCGGTGCCGCAGGAAGAAGTGCAGCGCATCAATGCTGCCGGCGGACAGCTTAAAGGCGCCAAGGGCGTGGACGAAAACTCATTCAAACGCGCCGCTGAACTCGGCGTGACCAAGGTGAACATCGATACCGACGGCCGGTTGGTCTGGACGCGCGTCCACCGGGAATATTTCCTGGAGCAACCGGAGAATTTTGACCTGCGCCCGGTTGGCAAGGTTTTCATGGGTGAATACGCCAGGTTCATTGCCAGCAAAAATGAAAAACTCGGCAGCGCCGGACATCTGGACGAGGTGCGTAAAGTCCTGGCGGGATAATTATTTCTAGAAAGAATTGAGTAGGGGCGGCTCGCGAACCATCCCTATCATGAGGGTGGCCAGCGTACTTACAGCCTTAAAAATTATCCGCTGCTTTTCTGAGTGCATTCACAACCCAGGTGACAAACGTTGCTTTGCCCCTCACCCCCGACCCCGCTCCCCGGTTTTCGGCTTGCTTTTTTCTGACGCCCAACCATTCGGGGAGCGGGGGGTATATGAACTTCGAGTGTTTTGCACCGCCTAGGCGGTGCAAAACACTCGATAAGATAAGCCCGCCCCAAGATTGGGGCGGGATGGGTGGGGTTGATAATCTTATGATATTGAAAATCGGTCGGCACTAAAGTGCGTATTTGTTCACAAACGGTATTTATCTTCTATAATTAGGTACTATGACTGAAACCTTACCCATTGCAACGTTCGAAACCGACCTGCCGGTGACGGTTTACCTCCGCCCATTGGGAGCGACCACCCAGGAATGGGTCGAATTTGATCAGGGACCAGGCCGGCTGAGCATCCCACCCCAAAATGAGATCTACCTGCAGGTCAAAAACATCGATGATGAGGAGTTATACCGGCTGGTCAAAGCGGTCAGCAGCCTGCCGGGATTGACCTATTTGAACCTGGCCGAAAATCGTAAGATCACCGATGCCGGGTTGGCGCGGCTTGAGGCGTTACCTCGACTTACCCGCCTGAATTTATCATCATGCAACATCACCAACCAGGGACTTTCCCACCTGGCGGCGCTCAAAAAATTGGAGCATTTGGATCTCAGCTACTGTAACCGGATCAGCGATGAAGGCCTGCGGGCGCTGAAATCGCTGAACCGCCTGGCATTTCTGGATTTACAGCGCTGCGTGAAGACCTCGCTTGCCGGAATCCGCAAGATCGAACGCCGCGGCTTGACCATCCATCGCTAAACCTGCCAGAAACACCCCCTTTCTTCTGTTATGAACGCACAAGTCATCCCGTACATGCTGGTGCTGTTGTTTGCCACAGTGATTTCCTTCATTCTGGCAGCTTATTCGTTGCTCAAGCGCACCATTCCGGCAGCACGGTTTTTTGGTTCATTGGCAACGGGAATTGGCATCTGGTCTTTGTTTTACCTGTTCGAAGTGGTTAATTTACTGCTGCGTTTGAAGCAAGTCTTTTTTGTATTGAAATATATTGGGATCGTTATGGTTCCAATTAGTTTGCTGGCGTTCGTTATGGAATATACCGGTATCTCGTTACGGCGGGTGCTCAAACTGCTGCCATTTTTGCTTGTCCATCCGTTCATCACGCTGGTTATGCTTTTTTCCAACCCGTTCCACGGCTGGTATTACACTAACCCGCGCCTGGAGATTGCGCAGGGATTCATTGTTCTGGGATTTACGCCGCGGTTTTGGTATTACTTCAATTCGGCGTATTCGTTACTGATTGCGCTTATCTCGCTAATCCTGATTGTCCGTTATTTTAAAATTTCCTCTGGCTTTCGCCGCCGCCAAATTTTTGTTTTCATGCTGGGCGGAATTGTTCCAGTTGGCGTGATTTTGTTAATATTATCAGGGTTGATTCCTTTGCCAAGCCTGGATTTTACCTCCATTGCCCTGGTCAGCAGTCTGCCATTTCTGGCTATCAGCGTATTCCAATACCGCCTGCTAGACGTGGTGCCTGAAGCGCGCGACCTGGCGATCGAATTTATGGATGATGGCGTCATTGTGATCAATCGCCGCTTCCGAGTATTGGATCTCAACCCCGCTGCCCAGGCGTTGTTTGGGGTCAAAGCGGTGGAGGTGATCGGCCAGCCGCTCGAGGAATTGCTGCCGCTTACCCCGGAACTGCGGGCTGGGATCTCGCAGCCTGAACGCTTCCAGAAAGATATCGAAATCACCCGTGATGGGGAAGCAGTTCAGTTTGAATTGCGCTCCTTCCGCTTGGCGTCCTGGTACGGCCGGCCAGCCGGGCGGTTGGTACTGCTGCATGACGTCACTGAAACCAAACAGTTGGAGCAGAGTCTGCGGCAGGCAAAAGACGCTGCCGAAGAGGCCACCCGGGCAAAATCGCTCTTTCTGGCTTCGATGTCGCATGAAATTCGCACCCCGTTGAATGCTGTGATTGGGATGACCAGTCTGCTGCAGGACACGCGATTGGATGCCGAGCAGCGCGAGTTTGTCAGCACCATTCGGGCTGGCAGCGACACGCTATTGACCTCGATCAATGACATCCTCGATTTTTCGAAGATCGAGGCCGGCCGTTTGGAGCTTGAGACCCAGTCCTTTAACCTGGAAGGCTGCGTGGAAGATGCGCTGGATATTCTTGCGCCGCAAGCTTCTGCTAAAAATCTCGAATTGTATTATGCCCCAGCCGAGAACCTGCCTGACTGGGTGCGGGGCGACCCGACTCGCCTGCGCCAGGTTCTGGTCAACCTGCTTTCCAATGCGGTCAAATTCACCGATCAGGGTGAGGTGATCGTACGTTCGGAAGTTGAAAGCGAGCAGGACGACGAAATCAAGCTGCATTTCTCGGTGACGGATACCGGCATCGGCATCCCGATACGCCAGCTCGATCGAGTTTTCGAAACTTTTACCCAGGCTGACGCTTCCATTGCGCGGCGTTACGGCGGCACGGGTCTAGGGCTAACCATCAGCAGCCGGTTGGTTCATATCATGGAGGGGCGCATCTGGGCTGAAAGCCAGGAAGGAAAAGGCTCGACCTTCCACTTCATCATACAGGTGGAAAAGGCCAACCAACCGCCAGGCGCTCAACCTGGTTTCCGCGGTGATCTACTGGTGGGCAAGCGCATATTGGTCGTGGACGATACTGCCACCAACCGGACGATCTTGCTGAATCAAATGAAAGCCTGGGGGATAAAGGTCGATGCGGTTGAGTCGGCGGCACAGGCGCTCTCCTGGCTGCGTTCGTCTCCTGATGTCGATCTCATCCTGCTGGATATGAATTTACCGGATATGGATGGGGCTGAACTTGCGCGCAGCATCCGGCAGCAATTGAAACTGGACCAGACTCCCATGGTCCTGCTGTCGTCAATGGGGCAGCGTTCGGCGGAATCAGACCGGCCGTTATTTGCCGCTATTCAAAATAAACCCATTCGTCCCACTCAGTTATACGACTTGCTGTCAGGTATATTAACCGGCCAGGCTGCGGTTGGGCAAAGTCTGGCGGCGAAACCCCATATCCCTATATTCGATGCTACATTTTCAATGCGCCACCCGCTGCACATTTTGTTGGCGGAGGATAATCCGGTCAACAAACGCGTGGCGGTGCGTTTCCTTGAGCGGCTGGGTTATCAGATCGACACGGTGGCCAACGGCCTGGAAGCAGTGGAAGCGGTACGCCGCCAGCCCTACGATCTGGTGTTGATGGATGTGCGCATGCCTGACATGGACGGGTTGGAAGCCACCCGTCGCATCCGGGCTGAATTGTCGGTCGAACGCCAACCGCGCATTGTAGCCATGACCGCCTATGCCTATCAAGAGGATTTGGCCGCGTGCCTGGCTGCCGGCATGGATGATTACCTGACCAAACCGATTCAAAATGATCGGCTGGCAGCAGTGCTCACCAAACATGCAGCCTTATCCCCGGATGAAGCAGCGAGTGAACCTGTGATGGGCGGGATGCAGCCAGCGCGCATTCTGGACGAACTGGGAGATGACCGGGAAGAAATCATCGGGCTATTATTTAAGAATTTGGACGAAAAATTTGTTTCTTTAAAGGAAGCCTGGCGGGCGGGCGATGCGCCGCAGTTGCGTGAATGCGCCCACCAGTTGAAAACGGATGCAGGCTATCTGGGAGCTGATCAACTCGCGCAGGCCATGCTGGCCATGGAACGAAAGGCGATTACCGGCGGCATGCCCGAGCAGGCTGACATGCAGCAAATAGAACGATTGGTGCGGGAACTGCGGGAAAGTTATAACCGGTAAGTTGACAAAAACCTAGGCGACATACAGAGCTGTCCACTAAAGAAGAGTTGATCTACTCGATGGCTTTGACCGAAGCAAAGATGAAGGTAGTTTCGGATATCGCCGAGGACACATACCCAGCCGTAGCTTTTCAAATTAAAGATTACCGAAAAGAGATGGAGAAGGTGCGGGAGGAGATCTTGGGAAATAACAGGGAGAAGGTAAGTTTAAACGAAGTTGTTCACGGAGTGCTGTCCAGAAAGAATGTGGCGGCAGCGGTGATAGTTGGAGGGATGATACTTTCGGCTTGTGGCTTTAGTGTGGAGATTGTGACACCCAACATAACGGCAACGGAGACACAACCAAGAGTGACGGAGACAGTGGAGTTGGGCGCAACTGAGACACCATTCCAGCCAAGCGTGACGGAAACAAGCCCGGAGTGAGCGAGACACCAACTCTGGAAGTGACACCAACGGCGGAGATAACACCAACAGAAGTAGTAGTCAGAACAGAGTTTGCAAGAGGTGAGGTGATGACCCCTGAGGAAATTAAAGTAAATGTGGATTGGTATTACAATCTTACCGATGAAGAACTAAACCAACTAACTGAAGGTAATTTATGGAGTTTTTCGGAGTACAAGGGTGATAGCAGACCGAGGGATATCAATGGAAACATACTGAGTGAGACACAGGATTTGGGTTATGTCTATGCTACTGAAACCAGAGATGGTGATTTCGTTACCGGATCAGAGTTTTATAATGCGGTTTTCCTTGGATTAACTAAGGTAAAGGATGAAAACGGGGTGGGGTACTTTGTGGGGGCACTGGGAATGAAAGACGCTAGAGGAGAGAAGGTGGTGGTTTATGGTGGATATGATTTAGTTGGAACTAACTCGATGGTGGGGGCGATCTTTCACTCAAGTCTGTATGATGATGTAAGGTATTTTGGAAAAAATGTGGCATTCCCTTTTAATAAAGACGAGTATGTTCAGAGGCTGTTAAATGGCCAGACGAAGAAGGTTGTATTGTTAGTGTTGGCTCAGATAATTGAGAATGGTTCTTCTTACTTTCCACCCAAAGATATGGCCTTACTAGAAAAATTGAAAGGAGATGAAGCTCTTTTTGAGATGTTAAAAAGTCAGTATGCGGGAGGAGTGGAGTCACCTAAAGCATATTTTGAGGAGATATTGTCTACGAATGGTACTTTGCCTTTGGAACATGGCGAAGAAAATATTTCTAAACTAGCGAGGATAGGTATAGTGGGGTTTGATGAGTAGGTTGGGTGATTTTGATATACTGAAAGAGTGAGGAAAACAGCTTTATGGGGAACGTTTTTTGTAGTTCTAGTTTTATTGGTAGTTGGAGGGGGTTTGATTTTAAATATTGGATGGACAAAATGTAACAGTTTTATAATGAAGGACACCGGGGAGAAAGCCAGTTGCGGTTTGTGGAGGTTTGATGCTACCGGGCTAGATTCAAATAATGAGGAAAAGTATGTGGGGTATGGAAGGGTGGTGGGCATACAATCTGCCGGACAGAATGTAATACTTAGGACCAGAATCGGTTTGGGAGGTAGATTTTCCTATATTCAAAATTTTCGTCTGTCTCCGAGAGATGATGGGAAGTTTGAAGTGTCTGAGGAGAGAAGAAAATGGATAGGGTATTTTGATAACAGCAGGATGATAAGATTTGGTATGGAAGAAGTACCAACAATGCGAAAAGAATTAGGGGGAAAAGAAGTAATGCTGGTATATGTTTCCTCGGGTGATGATAAAGGTAGTGCTTGGAAGAGCACAGTGGAAATGGGGAACAATGCTTGGGAAAAGATAATATTGATGTTTAAGGGATTATTAAATATAAATACTCTAGATGCGACTCAAGCTGGCTATTAGTTTATCCTTGTTGTTTTTAGGATTTCTTTTTGGGACGATTACCCCGGCCAGGGCGGCCCTTGAGTGTCACGGAAGTGGACCAATAAGGGAACGACCAATTATGCGGCGCTTCCATCACGCCGTCCAGGGTTACGAACCGGGATACCACCACTTTTCTCATGAGGGTTCCTCTCTGTGAAAACGCTGCGCTGCGCGGGCCTGCGCCCGGGTAATTTCCAGGATGCGGCTGCGTGGCGGGGCGTTGGTCTCCAGTTTTCGCAGCAATTCTGCCGAGGCAATGGCGACTGCGTCAACTGCGGCCTTGAAAACTGCTTCATTGGCCTTTGACGGCTTGCTGAAGCCGCTTATCTTTCGGACATACTGCACTGCAGCGGCCTGAATGTCAGCTTCCGTAGCCGGCGGATCGAAATTGTAGAGGACCTTTATGTTTCGGCACATAGCTGCTCCATAATCGACAAGCGCGAAGGCACTGCGGGCAACGGCTTGATCCGATGGCCCGCAGTGCACCTTTATGGATTGGCCGGGTCTTAAGCGCTAACCCTGGCCAGTATTTCCTCGAGGCGGTCCATCATTTCCACCATGCCGCTTTCTGCTCCGGATTCGACCATCCCGTCACGGTCGGCCACGGATTGGAAGACGGACTGCCCAATGAGCGTTGTTTTGCCGTCCACCTCTTCGAATTTCACGGTATCGAGGGTCACATGCCCGGACATGCCTTCAAATTCGAAGGTCGAAACAATCTCCTCGGAGGGGGTAAGCGAATGGTACACGCCGTGAAAGCCATATTCGTTGCCCTGAGGGTCGTGTTGTACGTAGCGCCATAATCCGCCGGGCCGAACCTCCATCTTGTCCACGTAGGTGGTCAGGTAGCGCGGTCCCCACCACTGCGGGACGAGGTTGGGATCGGTGTAGATTTTATACACCAGGTCGCGCGGCGCAGCGAAAGTGCGTGTGTACAGCATTTCCTGTTTGCCAGGTTCAACAATCACGTTTAGTTTAGACATTTCAATCTCCTTATACCAGTAAGCTGTCGGCCATTTTGTCGAAGGAGGTACTCCAACCCTGACCGGCCATTTCCTTCATTTCACCCGGCGGAAACCCGGCGTGCTTGAGAGTCATTTTGGTCTTGCCGGGCAACTCTTCAAACAGTACGGTTACAACCAGTTCACTGGGGAAATCGTCACCCATGCCATAATGGGAGCCCGGCACAACATTACCGGCAGCGTCCGCGAAACTGTCCGTATAGACCAACCGCTCCAACGGGACAATTTCTTGGATGACTCCGGTTGACCAGTAATCCTGCCCTTCGGGGGAGCGCATGCAGAACAGGTATTTCCCGCCCACCCGAAAATCAATGGTGCAGGATGGAGAGGTGAATTCTTGCGGACCCCACCAGCGCATGATGCGTTCAGGCTCAGACCAGGCTTTCCAAACTTGCTCGATAGGGGCATCGAAGACGCGGGTGATTACGAGGTCGGATACATTTTGGGTAACCATTAAAATTCTCCTTTCATTACCACTAAGCTTGTTTGCGTTTTTCTGCCTCGATTATTCTTTCCAGCGCATCGAAGCGTTGTTCCCAGCGGGCAGTTAGCCTCTTGGCCCAATTTTCCATTTCATGCACGGCGGCTGAGTCGATGGCGTAGATGCGTTTCTGGGCCTTTTTTTTCATCTGGATCAGGCCTGCTTCGCGCAGGATTTTAAGGTGCTGAGAAATGGCTGACGGACTGACGGAAAATTTCTCCGAGATTTCGGTGGCAGTCAGCGGGCCATGGTTGGCGAGCAATTCGACGATACGGCGCCGGTTTGGGTCACCGAGGGCAGAAAATTTATCCATGTCGGTATAATACAGTATCTACTTAATTAAGTCAATACTAAAATAACATAAATCCCATGTTTTAAGGTTCAGAATCTCAGGCTTTACTCTTCCACAGGCCGGCATACTTTTTTCGGTATTTCAAATCTGGCTCCGTTTCGATCAGTCTGAGCGCGGTTTCTTTAATGGCTTCGTCACGAACAACGTCATAGGTATTCTTCAGGCTTTGGCAAATGTCGTAACGGGTGAGGGTACCGTTCTTTTCTGTCGCGCATTCAGCGAAGCGGGCAGTCAGGCCATCCAGATAAGGTTTGAGCTGATCCTTTCCCGCAACACCGACCTTCCACAAAGCCTGCATACAATGGCGGGCGGTCACGTAACGCTCATCATGCGTGAGGGTCAGCAGCGCCGGGAAATCTCTCAACATCCGTTTTTGTGGGTCAGATTTGGCCAGATTGCAGAGCACTTGAGCCGCAATGGCGCGTACATGGTTGTCACGGTGTTTGAGCGCAATTACCAGCTCATCCCAGGCATCGTACGCCCATGGCACTGGTTGGTCTGTTTCCAGGATCAAATCATGAAAAGCGCTGTTTTGCGACCCCCGATCTTCCGAGTAGATGGCGGTGAGGTTGATTTGCGTCTGCGGTTCCATAGTGCACTCCGTGTCTCAGGTTTGAGAGTATTTTACACAGCCTTGTTGACCGGCTGGTAATACAGGAGCACGTTTCCGTTGCGAAACGACCGGGTTTGTATATGTTGCATCCTGATTGGATCTTTCAACCCTTTGAACATTGGCGTGCCCTGACCAAGCAAAATTGGGTTGATGATGATGCGGTATTCATCGATCAGGTTATTTTGAATCAAGGTGGTTGAAAGGTCGGCGCTGCCGAAGATAAACAGATCTCTGCCTGGTTGCTCCTTGATCTTCCGGAGTTCAACGACCGCATCGCCTTTTATCAGGAGAGAATTAGCCCAATCAACCCGATCCAGTTTGCGCGAAAATACATATTTTGGCAATTTGTTCATCCAATCAGCAACAAGCGGGTCACCCTGAATAGCTTCCAGGGTAGGCCAATAAGCCGCCATAAGTTCATAGGTTACCCGGCCAAATATCAACCCATCCGTATTGGAAATTTGCTCGATGGCGAATTCATTGAATTCAGCATCCACGTTGTGCCAGTCAATATTGTGGTTCGGACCTTCAAAATACCCGTCAAGGGTCATTAAATTGAACAAAATTACTTTTCTCATGCAAATTCCTCACTCTGCCCCGAGCTTGCTTTGTGTGTAAGGATACAGCCATCGAATACGCAACCTAAAGTGCTCTCCAATTGTAGAATATATACTTGTTTTGTCAAGAATTTACATTTAACCCGCAGATCGTTGAAAACGGCACAAAGCCCAAAATTGCCAAAAAACGTTGGATTTTGGCCAACTGGCGGTAGAACCAGCCATTCTCGCAAATCGTGCTGTCAACAATCAGATATGGCAGATAATCTGCGCATTTTGACCTCGCAACGCCTCAGCATTTTTGAGTCAAGGATCAACAAGAGGACGGTAAAAGTGCTCGACATTGACGAGAGATTCAAGTAGACTTTTTTAGATATTGCATGCCCGCAGACCTTTGATTCGCCAGGCGTTTGGATTTTTTCCCTTATGGATGCACCTGCAAGTATAAAAAAACTCTTTCAATCGGCAAGCTGGCTGCGGCCCTGGATGCTCACAACGCTATTGGCGCTGGGGTATGTGCTGTTTACGTTGGCGCGTAATGCCTGGGACCCCATGGCTTTTGTCATGATTGGCCGGCAATTCGACCCGGCACGAGGCGTTTATGAAATGGGCTATGACGGTCAGTTCGCCTACCAGATTGCGCTCGACCCGGTTGGAGCAGCCCCTTACCTGGACATACCGGCCTACCGCTACCAGCGCATCCTCTACCCGCTGCTCGCCCGGGTGCTTGCTCTGGGAAACCCAGTCGCTATCCCCTGGACGTTAATTCTAATCAATCTCGCCAGCCTGATCTTGGGCACTCTGGCGACTGAGAAGATCCTGGCGGGGCATGGCCGCAGCCGCTGGTACGCTCTGGCGTACGGGGCTTTTCCCGGACTGCTGCTCTCGCTGCGCCTGGATTTGACCGAACCGCTGGCATTTGCACTGGTGCAGTGGGGCGTGCTGCTATTCGACCGCGGGCGAATCTGGCGCAGCCTGCCGTTTTTTGCGTTGGCGGTTCTGACGCGTGAACTGACCCTGGTTTTTGCTGCCGCCTGCGCGCTTGCCATGCTCACCAGCAGCCAGCGCAAAGCTGGCCTGCTCTGGGGCATCGCCGCAGTGTTGCCTTTTGGGTTATGGCAACTCATCATGCGCCTCTGGTTGGGTAGCTGGGGTATCGGTTCAGGAGGCGCGCTGGCGAGCTCTTTCGAGTTGATCCCTTTCCGCGGCTGGTGGGGGCATCTCACGCAGGATGTTTACTTGTTTGTGCTGCTTTCGCTGGTCGTACTGTTTATGGCGCTCATCCCTGCCGCCGCTGCTCTGGTCGCCAGCCTGCGGTCGCTCTGGAAAGGCCGCCTGGGTCCGGGTGTGTGGATATTGCTGTTGAACGCGTTGCTTTTTCCATTTCTGCCCACATCGACCGTCTTGAACCTGCCGGGCCTTGCACGCATCACAGTTGGCCTGATGGTGGCTGCCCTGGATTACGGCGCGCTGGAATCATCCCGGCGGGCGCTTTTATACAGCCAGATGTGGTTGTTCTGGTTGGCTTTCGGCGAGGGAATTATGGCGGTGCATTGAGCAGCACAACACCTTATCCAGCCGCGGTGGTGAGTGATTTCCTCGGCAGATGAACGCGTTCAGATTGACACGGCTGTCCGAACTCGGTATAATCGATGCAATCTTAATAATTGAAATGCCAAAAGGAGTAGGCTGGTCAGTAATCTGCCAGAGAAGGAGCGCCGTAGGCTGAAAGCCTCCACAGTGCACTCCAGCCGAAGTCGTTTGGTTCATTTGCCGAAGAAATCCCGTTAGGAGAGTAGACCGGCACGGGTAAGCCCGTTAGCGCGTAACCCGGATTATCGTCCGGGGAGAGTGCGCCAGCTTTTCCAGCTTGGCGAATCGAGGTGGTACCGCGGAAGAATCCCTTTCGTCCTCATTGGGCGATTGGGTTTTTTATTTAAGGGAACAAAGATCATTTTTTAAGCGCAGGTAGCCCGGTCCACTTGCGACAGCGAAAGAAAATAAAGAAGCGAGAGGTGCAAGGATGACTGAAAACGCATTACCAAAAGCCTATGACTTTAATGCCGTGGAAGAACATATCTACCAGGAATGGGAAAAGCGCGGCTTTTTCAAACCGGTCAACGATCCCAACAAACCGGGTTTTGATCCAGCGCGTAAACCGTTCGTCATCTCCATCCCGCCGCCCAATGTGACCGGCGAGCTGCATCTCGGGCATGCCATGTTTGTCGCCATGGAAGACCTGATGATCCGCTATCATCGCATGAAAGGCATTCCCTCCCTGTGGGTGCCTGGGAGCGACCACGCGGGCATCGCCACGCAACTGCAGGTGGAAAAAATGCTGGCAGCCGAAGGGCGCAAGCGCGAGGAGCTGGGGCGGGAAGAATTCGAACGGCGCACCTGGGCCTGGAAACAAAAATACGGCGGCCTGATCACCCGTCAGATTCGCCGGCTGGGAGCTTCATGCGATTGGGATCGCGAGCGTTTCACGCTGGACGAGGGCTTATCCAAGGCCGTGCGCGAAGCCTTTGTCCGCCTGTACGAGAAAGAGCTCATCTACCGCGGTCCGCGCATGATCAACTGGTCGCCGGGGTTGAAAACCGCCGTGTCTGACCTGGAAGTGGAGTACAGTGAAGAACCAGGTTTCCTGTATTTCTTCAAATACGTCCTGGCAGATGACCCGCAGACCTTCATCCCGGTGGCCACAACCCGTCCGGAGACTATTCTTGGCGATACCGCTGTAGCTGTCCACCCGGAGGATGAGCGCTACGCGCACCTGATAGGCCGCAAAGTGCTGGTACCCATGCTCAACCGCGCCATCCCGGTGATCGCGGATGAATATGTTGACCGGGCTTTTGGCACGGGAGCGCTCAAAATTACGCCGGCACACGACCCAAACGACTATGCCATCGGTCAACGTCACGGCCTGGAAGTGATCAATATCCTGACGCTGGATGCAGCTATCAATGACAACGGCGGTCCGTATGCCGGCCTGGAGCGCTTCGAGTGTCGCAAAAAGATTTGGGCGGATATGCAGGCCGCCGGGCTGGTAATCAAAGAACAGCCGTATACACTCAATGTGCCGCGTTCCCAGCGGGGTGGTGAAATCGTGGAACCGATGATTTCCACCCAGTGGTTTGTCGAAATCAAGCCGCTGGCTGAAAAAGCGCTGGCAGCCGTGCGCGATGGCCAGATTCGCATCGTGCCGGAGCGCTTTACCAAGGTGTACTATAACTGGCTCGAAAACATCCAGGATTGGTGTATCAGCCGGCAGTTGTGGTGGGGACACCGCATCCCGGTCTGGTATTGCGATAATTGCGGCGCCACCCTGGCTTCGCGCCACGATCTGACAGTATGCACCAATTGCGGCAGCCCGAAAATTCACCAGGATGAGGATGTGCTGGACACCTGGTTTTCATCCGGGCTGTGGCCTTTCTCGACCCTTGGCTGGCCGGAAAAGACGCCCGACCTGGACTACTTTTATCCAACCAGCACCATGGAAACCGGCTATGACATCCTGTTCTTCTGGGTGGCGCGTATGATCATGCTTGGTCTGGAATTTACCGGCCAGGTGCCGTTCAATACGGTGTACCTGCATGGTTTGATCCGTGACGGCGATGGGGCCAAAATGAGCAAATCGAAGGGTAATGTCATCGATCCGCTCGGCCTGATGGATGAGTTGGGCACCGATGCACTGCGCTTCACCCTGTTAGTGGGCTCCACCCCGGGCAATGACATGAATCTGAGCCCTAAAAAGGTCGAAGCCAACCGCAATTTCGCCAACAAGATCTGGAATGCCGGGCGCTTCGTGTTGGGCACGCTGGACTCAGCTCCCGCGCAGGCTCAGGCTGCCCCGGATTGGACCCTGGCGGATTCCTGGATCTGGGCGCGACTGCAATCCCTCGAGCGGGAGGTGAACCGCTTGTTTACTGCCCTCCAATACGGTGAGGCAGGTCGTCAGATTTACGAATTCTTCTGGTCCGAATTTGCCGACTGGTACCTGGAAATTGCCAAGCTACAAATGGCGGAAAGTGGCGACCGGGCTTATTACACCGCGCAAACGCTTGCGCGCGTGTTGGATGCTGCTTTGCGATTGCTGCATCCCTTTACCCCGTTTGTCACCGAAGAGTTGTGGGGTCACCTGAAACGCGCCTGCCAGGAAAAACCGAGCCTTTATCAGCCCAAAGAGGGCTGGGCAGAAATGTTGATTGTGGCCAAATGGCCTGAAGCCCAGAACCTTGAAGGTTGGGAAGCTGAAAAGCTGGCTGATTTCGGCTTGCTGCAGGAGATCATCCGGGCGGTGCGTAATTTACGCACGGAAAAGAATGTGACTCCCGGCCGGCGCATCGCTGCCACCATTCTGGCTGGCGACCGGTTGGCCACGCTGCAAGGACAGGCCAAATCCCTGGCTGCGCTGGCTTACGTTGACCCGCAACAGTTGGCGCTGGTGGAATCCTTACCGGAAAAGCCAAAGGATCAAGTTGGGCTGGTGGTGTCCGGAATTGAGATTTACCTGCCCTTGTCTGGTCTGATGGACCTGGAAAGCGAACAGACCCGCCTACAGAAAGAACTGGATGAAGTCCAAACCCAGATCACCCGACTTGAGGGGTTGCTCGGAAGTCCGTTCGCGCAAAAAGCACCGGCGGCAGTGGTGGATAAGGAACGCTTAAGGTTGGCGGCCTTTCAGGAAACGGCTGCCAGTTTGCGCGAGCAGTTGCAAGCTTTGAAATGACCTACACGAGAGGGAAAATGATTTTCCCCTCACCTCCGACCCCGCTCCCCGCTTTGTAACTTGTTTTCCGCAGACGGCCAGCCTTTCGGGGAGCGGGGAGTAAATGAATTTCGAGTGTTTTTGCGACGCTTTGGTGTCGCAAAAACACTCGATTAAGATAAATCCACACCAAGACTGGGGCGGGATAGGCGGGGTTGATAACTTTATGGTCAGCAAACTCCGAGCAGATCATAATACAAATGGCACTTGGAAGGTTTACAATTGAAAACTACCCTGTTATCCCCATGCCCGGTAGAGCAAATCATTTATTTTGGAGACCTTAATGCAGACCATCCGTATTGCCCGCCTGCGCTCTGATGCCATACTGCCGACCCGCAAGCACCCTGCTGACGCCGGACTGGATGTTTATGCCGTTGAAGCGGTTACGGTTGCGCCGCACAATTTTGCCATCGTGCCAACCGGGGTGACGGTTGAAATTCCGGCCGGCTATGTGGGGCTGCTCAAGCCGAAGGGCAGGAACAATCACCTGTTAGGTGCAGGGGTGGTGGATGCCGGCTATCAGGGCGAGATTCTGGTTAAAGTTGCCAACCTGACCGGTCAGCCGGTGGTGTTTGGGCCGGGCGATGCAATCGGTCAACTGGTAATTTTGCCGGTGCTTACCCCGGCAGTGGAAGAGGTGGAGCAGGCGGTCATTCACACGCAAAAAACCACCCGCGGGGGCGCGGGTGGGATTGTTAGCCAGCATACGGCCCCTCGAAAATTCGACCATTGAGAGGCAGCAATAATATTCTTCCCCCATCGGGGCAATGTAACCCATCTTCGATACAGCCGGCATTCAACACCTAACCACGAAGTACGCAAAGGACACAAAAGAACGCGAAGGTTTTTGTCAGGGAGGGTTTCCATGCCCTTCCGCTCCGCCCACCAATGCCCCGTTCGCTGAGCCTGTCGAAGCGCCGCGGACGCCACTCGTCGTTCCGCCCAACCCTCCCCTAACCTCTCCCTGTCAGGGAGAGGAAAATTAAATGCCGCCTGTTCGGGTATATGGAACAGACGTTGGATTGAGGGCTGCCATAGTGACCCTTAAACCATGAAGTTTTACACGCCCTCATTCGCAGAGTGCCCGCAGGCAATCCAACCTACAAAAATCATCCGGGGCAGGTCAGGAGACCTTGCCTCAGCTTAGCTGTGGGCAGGAGTAAACATTGCTTATTCTTATCCTTTGCGGTTGCCGTAGGTCGGATTGAGGGGCGATGGCTGTGAAAAATGACATTAGCTAAATGTCGCCCCAAAATCCGACATCTTGCTCATTCGCAGAGTGCCCGCAGGCAATCCAACCTACAAAAATCATCCGGGGCAGGTCAGGAGACCTTGCCCCATCTTAACGAGAGCACCTTTCGACAAGCTCAATCGCAGATTGTCCTGCCCGCAGGGCACCCTGCGGGTGTGGACAGGGCGATAGTTTATTTATTATTAAAATCCTTTACCGCCTGATAGAAAGCGTCTAATTTATCCAAAGACAGGTTGGGGGGCAGATCACAGCCGGAGGAGAGCAGGAAATTGCGGTGACCGGCGGTGGCATGCAGCAAATCGGTGGTCTGCTGGTAAACCTCGGCCGGACTGGATCCCACGAATACACTGGCCGGGTCTAAATTGCCCGCCAGGATGGTCTGGTCATCGACCTGCTGCAAAGCGGCAACAATGTCCATGGGGTTGCCAAAATGGTGCAAGGCAGCGCCGTCCTTCAAAATTTCTTTCAGGTGAGCCAGCTTTGCTCCGCAATTGTGATACAGGAAAGAGAATTCTTCAGTTTGCAAAGGTTCGATGATCTGACGAACATAAGGCGCTGAGAAACGCGCTAACATGGAGGGTGACATCAACCCGGCTGCCGGCTCTGCCATGATGATTCCGTCTGCGCCAACGCCGCGGAAGGCCTCGGCATAACGCAGCAGGAAATGGGTGGCCATTTTCAAAAGGTCGCCTAACAACTCAGGATCTTCACGGGTGAGCACCAATGATTCGGTCACGCCGAAGAGACGCCCGACCAACGAAAAAGGGCCAATCATGCTGCCTAGAACAAAGCCATCTTTTCCATCCATATGTTCTTTGAGGTACGCCACCACCGAAAGCGGCACGTTGGTGCGTTTGTGACCTATCTTTGGCGCAAACAATTTAGTCAGATCCTCACGGCTGGTCACCAGCCGCCCGATTACGGTGGGGATTTCCCCTTCGTCAAAGCGAACCTGGGCGCCGAAGGCTTCGGCTTCGATGCTGAGATCCATGGCGGTCTGTAAAAAGGGCGATGGGTTTCGATCATAGAGCGCCAGGATCGAATTGACCTGTACCATGTAATCGTTGGTCGCTTTAGCGACCGCTTTTCCGGTAAGTTGCAATCCCGAATAAACGCCGACGGGCATGGCTAAGCGCTGCTGGCTGCCAAGGATTAATTCAGTCAGGTTTGTTTGCATGGATGATGCTCTTCTCTATTTTGATGATGAGACCGCGAACTAATTAAACTGCAAGATGGCGTGGTCGATCAGGATCGATCTTTATCCAGATACAACCCGGTGTCAGCGGCTTCCAACAATCCCTCTGGCGACTGTGCATTTTCTGGATAATTTCCCAGTCCAAAGGAGACTGAAACACAGCCAACTTTGCCATCCGGTAATTGTAAATCACAAACTGAAACAAATTCCTGTAATTTTGAGCCAATCACATAGGCTTCGTCTTTAGTGGTGTTCGGAAAAAGGATAGCAAATTCGTCCCCACCCAGGCGCGCAATAAAATCAGTTTTGCGCACTCCTTCATGCAAGCGGGCAGCGATCCGCCTTAAAGCCTCATCCCCAATCCGGTGGCCATAGGTGTCATTGATATTTTTAAAATGATCCAGATCGAGCATCATTACTGTAAAGCTGCCGCCAGTCGCTTTGGCGTGATCGATCATCTGGCCGATTGCAATTTCGAAGGCGCGCCGGTTTGGCAAACCGGTCAGCCAGTCGGTCTGCGCCTCTTCGCGAATCAGATTATGCAGCCGGGCATTTTGTATGGCGATGCCGGCCTGGTCAGCCAGCAGGCGCAATTGGTGCAATTTGGATTCTTGAAAAATATGCGGCTCGAGCATTGCCAGGGTCATCACCCCGATCACCGCCCCCTTCATTTTCAACGGCAACCCGACGATCCCACCCTTCCAGGCGGCGGGGGCAGAACTGTAAAGCGGGTGGGTGCGCATATTTTCAACCACGATCATATCGCCGGTGCGCGCAACGGTATAGGTTAGCCCGTCTTTGCGAGGCAGCGCCCAAACCTGGCCGGTAGAGCCATCGCGGAACATGGCAGCGCCAAACATCAGGTCGTGACCGTCATAATAGAAAATGTGAGCGTCATTGGCTGCGGGGATTAAGGCGAGGGCGTTCTTCAGGATGCTATTTAATACATCCTCCAGGTTAAGCGTAGCCGTCAGGTCCAGGCTGGCATGGAAAACGCGCTCCAGTTCTTTCAGGCGCTGTTCATTTATTACCAGCTCATTCCGCATGGAATACATCGAAATTGCCAATTGGACAACTTCGTTGCCAGTTTCAGCTTCCAACCGGCTCCAGGCGGGTTGATCAATTACCCGCCCCAGTACCAGCACACCGCGCACCGAATCCTCCAGGAAAATTGGGAGCAATAGCAGACCAATCATCCCGGTAGTGGACATAAAGTCATCCAGTCCGGCAGTTACAGCCTTGGACCCACGCGCCAGCAGTTGACAATCCCCAGACTTGAGCAGGTTGGTTGTGCTCAAATCGATCGCCAGCGGAGTTTTTTCAAACAGGCTGCCTTTTTCTCCCGTCACCGATTCCCAATGCACGCCTGTGCGCGGAGAGGTAACCCAGGTCAGGTAGCCACAGGCACTGGCATCCAGCAAGGTGGGAAGCGTGCGGGTTAACACCTGAATGATTTGCGCAAGGGATTGCGCCAGACGAATATCGCGCAACAATTCAGATGCCTGGGTTAGTTTTATGCGGGAAAAGCGGCTAGGAGACCGAGGCATATCATCCTGGACTTCGGGTTTTTCGGTTGAAGGGTTAACGGGATAGAGCGCTTCCATGAATAAAAGGCCACCTACCAATAAGAAATTTCAGCTAATTTTAATATTGTAACCGATTTGGTATCGATCTGCATTCACTCAAACACAAAAATACATGCTGTCTGAACAACCTTGGAAAATTCTAAGAATTAGGCATTGGAACGAAGCTTATCCACAGGCGTAAATAGAAAAACCCTGTCACCGGAGGAAGGGTGCGACGAAGTTTTACGCTTGGAGACGATCAAGCAGCGGGTTTTATTTTGGAAATTTCAAGCTCGATCTGTCTGGCTGTTTCGCGGGCGCGTACTGCTGCGAATCCGGTATAACCTTCCACCTGCAATAAAGCTTCCAATTGATCTGGCTTCACCAGCGCCCCGATCTCTGCATCTGCCTTCAACATTTGGCTGAGCGGATTAGGATTGCCCGTCTGGATGATCTCCCAGGCTGTCAGGGCATGCCCGCGCAGCTTTTCATGCATCACCTGCCGGTCCGCGCCAGCGCGCGCCAATGCCATCAGGATTCGTTCAGTGGCAGCAAAAGGCGCGTATTGATCCAGATTGCGTTGGATGGCAGCCTGATTGAACTGCATGCCTTTTACCAGTTTAGCGGCCCCGCTCAATAATTCATCCGTGATTAAGAACGCCTCTGGCAGCAAACTGCGGCGATTGGCAGAATCATCCAGTGTACGTTCGAGCAGTGAATGGGCGGCATTGTGCCAGGCTGTCTGCGGCAGGCTTGCCAGGGAACGCGCCAGCGAGTCGATTTTTTCTGCCTGGATAGGATTTCGTTTGAAGGGCATGGCCGAAGAACCAACCTGTTTTTTGCCAAATGGTTCTGCCCATTCGCCAATAGACGGCGATTGCATGATACGCAGGTCAAAAGCAAATTTGTAAAGGCTGGCGCCGATTCCTGCCAGGACACTCACTATCTGGTAATCCTGCTTGCGCGGGTAGGTTTGCGTGGTGACCGGGTAAAAGGCGAGCCCGAGCCGGCGGGAGAGACTCTGCTCGAATTCATCCAACCGGTTCACCCCCAGCAAATCACCGTAAGCTGCGGCTGTGCCAACCGCGCCCTTGAAGCCCTTGCCTTTTACTTCACGGCGAACTTTGCGCAGGTCAGACAGGTCAGCAAGCAGATCCTGAGCGTAACTAGATAGCCGGTAACCGAGGGTGGTGGGTTCTGCGGGCTGCAAATGGGTATATCCCATTACCGGCGTTGCGGCAGTTTCCGTAATGCGCTGCGCAAAGGCCTTGAGCAAGTCATCCATACGCTCCAGGATCAAATCCAGCGAGGCTGCCAGCCGCAGGGCATCCGCATTATCCTCGATGTCCATCGACGTGGCGCCAAGGTGCAAAATCCCTCCGCCGACCGGGCATTGTTCTGCGTAGGTTTTGAGTTCAGCCATCAGGTCATGGTGGATTTCGGCTTCGATCTCCAATGCGCGGGGTATATCAAGCTGGGTTGTATGGGCCCGCAAATCCTCGACCTGGTCGGAACGCACCAGGCCGAATTCGTGCTGAGTCTCAGCTAAGGCTAACCAAATGAAACGCCACAACTCCCGTTTATGCTGCTCGCTCCACAACCGGCGCATGGCCGGGCTGGCATAGCGCCACGAATAAGGTGATTGGTAATTTTCCCATCTGCTCATGACTCCATTTTATCCGAAACGACGCGCGATTCAAACCTCATACACCAACAAAATTTACTCCTTTTTCCTGACGGTTCTTTCCTAACTGAAGTCATGCTGCAATCCAAAAAATCACCGTACATGAAGTGAATTTTGATTAATCCAAAGAAGAATCTCTTATGCGAAAGTGCGCTTCGTTAAAAATAAATTTGGTCACCCTTTGCTCCGGGTCAATCAAATCTTCTGTACTAAAATGGTGATACCCATGCCCTCTCCAACACATAAATGGATTTTCATACCGGCTATTATCCTCCTATTCATTCTGCCTGCCTGCGCTTCTAATGCTACCATAGTGTTACCTGAGGAGACGCAATCTGAAGAATTGATCACTTCCACCCTTAGTCCGCTTGAGGAGTCTATGTCACCGAAAAAAACACTGGTTATTGCTCACCGTGGCGCCCGCAGCTTGGCACCTGAAAACACACTGGCAGCCGCACGTAAAGCTGTCGAGATTGGCGCAGACATGTGGGAATTGGATGTTTCAGTCACTGCTGACGGCGAACTGTTTTTGATGCATGATGACACATTGGATCGCACCTGCAATGTGGAAGAGGTATTTCCTGATCGCAAACCCTGGACCGTTAAGGATTTTACCCTGACTGAAATTCGTCAATTAGACTGCGGTCAATGGTTTAATATTAAAGATCCATTTAAACAAATTCAAGCTGGAAAAGTCTCGCTCGATGACCAACAAGCGTACAAAGGAGAAAAAGCCCCTACTTTGCGGGAAGCCCTGGAATTTACCAAAGCGAACAATTGGGCAGTCAATATTGAAATAAAGCAACAACCCGATGATGCGACAGCTCGACTGGCAGTCGAGAAAACTGTGGCACTTGTCGCTGAACTCGGGATGGATGATGGCAGGCAGGTCGTCATATCCTCCTTTGAACACGAATACCTGAAGCAGGTGAGCGAACTAAATGGTCAAATTCCCGTCCAGGTGCTCACTTCTGAGATCATTCAAGACCTTGAGCAATATCTGACAAACTACGGAACCCGCTATATCAATCCCAAATCCTCTGTCTGGAGTTACCAACAGATAAAGGAACTTAGCGCTAAGGGCATCGCCTTCAATGTCTGGACGGTTAATGACGAGTTGGTGATGAAGGCGCTGATTAATTCGAATGTCAATGGGATCATCACCGATTTCCCGCAATTATTAATCCCGCTGCTAGAGGAAAATTAAAACCTTCATCCGATTTATTCTGAAAAAGCCCGAGTCCCCTTTTCGAGTATCTTAAGTGCAAAATGGTGATTCAGCGGATTGTTTAGGAGTGAAAGGAATAATAGCGGGCCATTATCTTTAGATGCACTGGTACCGCCAACCCTGGCCGAAAAGGCCGGGCAACCTGACATCAAAAGGCCACCACTGATTTCGATCCTTATCGGTGGTGGCACTGGTGTACTGGTTTGTTTATTTACGTAAAATGCACCCGGTGCAGAGTTAATCCTCAAATAGCGACGCAGGACCTACCGCTAAACCGACGATGCCTGCGCCGGTATGTGCGCCTAAAACCGGTGCAATGGGCACGGTTGGCAGCCAGACGCAGTCAAATACTGCGGCCATTTTTTCACGCAGGATTTCAATGCCTGTCGGGTTGTTGCCGTGCAACAGTTGAACCCGTAACCGTGAGCCTGCTCCATATTTATCGGCTACCACATCGGCAATTGCCTGGATGGAGCGTTTGGTGGAAACCTGACGCGCCAATTGAATATACTTGCCGGTGACCTTGTCCACGCCGATGATGGGTTTAATGTTGAGGACAGATGCCAATAACCCTTTGATGTGGCTGATGCGGCCGCCGTGGATCAGGTATTTCAATGTGTCCAGGGTGTAAATCCCCTCGCAATTGTCGCGCAGCACTGCCAACCGTTTCAGAATTTCTTCGATCGAGGCGCCGGCTTTGGCCATGCGGGCTGCCACCTCAACCTGCCAGCCTAACGGGCAGGACAGGGTCATCGAGTCCCAAACGGTAACTTTAGCTTCCGGCGCCATTTGCGCCCCGGTAGTTGCGGCGCTGAAAGTGCCGCTTAGACCGGATGAAATGTGAATCGAAAGGATTTCTTCTCCGGTTTTAGCCAGCTTGCGGTAAAGCTCCGCAAATTCACCGGCGGACGGCTGCGATGTCGTGGGAAAGCTATCCGTTGCGCCAAGGATTTTATAGAAGGTTTCGCCATCCAGATCGATACCGCTCTCATACGTGTGGTTATCCAGCGTGATTCGCAGGCTGGCAAAATGCACGTCCAAATCCTTCAATAGATCAGGGTCGATATCAGCGGCGCGGTCGCTCACGATAATCATAAATTACCTCCATCCTTCCCTTTGGGGATTATCTGCCCCGGCTTTTTGCGGCAGGCGCTGCAACGCCTGGGAAAGGAATCGCAATTCCACCCCATTCCAAAAGTAATATATCATGCTGGTCAGGTTTGCTAAATAGGACTTAGCTCACATTTTTTGGAGCGGGCAATAGGACTTACTCGGAGAATTTGTCTCCTAACCCACATAATTGCTCGGATAACGACCATAATTTTTCGGCTTCATCTGCGCGCAAGGCGTAACGGCTGGGAGCGATGGACTGGCAATCCCGCCAGTAAATGCCGTCCGGCGGATCCAATTTTGGCCGGCTGGCGACCATGGCTATGGTCCTGGCAGGCACGCTCGGATCTGCTCCCTGCCTGCGGCGCAAATCCCAGGCCCAGCGGACGATGCCGTGATTATTCTTCGACCCAATTTCTGTGTTGACCAGGCCCGGGTCAATCGCATAGGCGCGAATACGGGTTGTGCCAGCCAGGCGGCGGTTGAACTCTGCGGTGAAAAGCACATTGGCGAGCTTGGACTGTTTATAGGCCAGCAGGGGATTGTAGAACCAGCGCAGCATGACATCGCCCCACAGGATGCGCATATTGCGGTGTGAGCGGGAACTGACGGTTAATATACGCGCGGCGGGAGCGGCCTGCAGCAGCGGCAACAGTTGACGAGTCAGTAAAAACGGCGCAAGATGGTTGACTGCAAAGACAGTTTCGTAACCATCCTCAGTGACGATGTACCTACTGGTGACTGTACCAGCGTTATTGACCAGTACGTCCAGCTTGCCACCATGCCTTGTTGTGACATACTCCCGAATTTCTTCCGCCAGCCGGCGAACCTGGCGCAGAGCGGAAAAATCCGCGGTGAAGAAATGAACTTCCGCGTTCGGAGCGGTCGAGAGGATGTCCGCTGCCGCCTGAGCAGCGCGTTCTGCGGAACGCCCAACTCCCAGGATGGTCGCCCCCTTGGTCGCTAATACACGAGCGGCAGCCAGTCCAATGCCGGCGGTGGCGCCAGTGATGCCAATGGTTTTTCCGATCAATGGTTGGTGTTTGACCAATTTACCCTCGCTTTTGGTTAGTCCGGCGCCAAGTAGGATCTGTCAGCCCGGCGAATAAACCTGTCCGACTTTGCCGGCTATCCATCCCCTTCATCGGCAGGATAATCGCCAACCAATTCATCGAAATAGTCTCGCAGCGGGCGCAAATAACGATCCTCCCACCATTGCATCATTTGTCTGGTACTGCCAGCCTCCACCCCGGTTTGCGTTACCTTCACCTGAGAACCGGTACAGGTAGGCTCAAAGGTCAATTCAATGGTTGAATCCGGTTGATTCTGCGGAAATTCGGCCAGATTCCAGGTCTGTACGATCCGGCCGTAAGGCGTCGAAACCTGGGTGACCCCAACTACCTTTCCGTCGAATGTTGAAAATGGTTCACCGACCCTGCCAGAAATGTTTACCGGATGACCGGTGAAACGGCCGTGCTCATAGCTATCCAGCCAGGCACGGTACACCCTTTCGGGGTAACCGGGAATGTCCACCGTCATACTGATCGTTGCAAACATACTCTCCTCCAGACGTCACTGGCAGTTATGCAGCCAGATAGAATCACCTATAATCCCGAAAAATTCTTCAAAAAGCAGCCAAATGAACCTTAAAATGATTATAACCGGTCGAAAAAGGGCTTAAAATGCTTGTTTTAGGCGTAAATTTCCCCTAAAATCTTGACAGAGGTAGTAAAATAAAGGTAGTAAACCTTTCATAACCAGAAAAGGAGATACAAAATGGATTTCAATGGTTACTGTGTAAAATGTCGCAAGAAGCGTGACGTCAAGGGTGGAACGATCACTAAGACCACCACGGGCCGCCAGATGGTTAAAGGCACCTGCCCGGTTTGCGGAACGACCGTGACTCGCTTCCTTCCGAACAAGTAATCCAAGCCTGTGCCGAAGTAAGATCTTAAACCTCTGTTGTTATCCAGAGGAATCAGACCTTACCCGTATGGGTAAGGTTTTTTTTATCTCTATTTTTGAACGGATTGGGGGGAGATGCGACAGGTTATCCACCAGCCAGGATGCGGTAAAATTCTTCGGTCACTGCCATTTTCAATTCAACAGGATCGTAAGCCATGAGCCAGGCCAACAATCACAAGTCACAACCATTACTCGAGCGGATTAAAGGTCTCTATAATGAATTCCCCAGGCAGTTCTGGATCCTGGTGGCAGGCATGTTCATCGACAGGCTGGGCGGGGCATTACTCTTTCCGTTTTTCTCGCTCTACCTGACGCGAAAATTCCAGATCGACATGACCCAGGTCGGGTTGATCTTTGGCCTGTTTGCCATTTCCAGCTTCATTGGGAGCATGGTGGGCGGCGCACTCACCGACCGCTGGGGGCGGAAATCCATTTTGCTATTTGGCCTCTCGATGAGCGGGCTTTCCAGCGTGCTGATGGGCGTGATCGATGCGCTGCCCATATTCATGGTGGTCACCCTGGTGGTCGGGATTCTTTCCGATGTGGCGGGTCCGGCTTACCAGTCGCTGGTGGCTGACCTGCTTCCGGAAGAAAAACGGGCGCAGGGGTTTGGCATTCTACGCGTGGTCGCCAACCTGGCGGTCGTCATTGGCCCTTTGGTCGGCGGCTTTCTGGCAGCCAGATCCTACTTGATTCTTTTTATCACCGACGCGACAACCAGCGTGATCACTGCGATCATCCTGTTTTTTGCACTGCAAGAAACGCATCGCCCGAAGGAGACCGGCCAACCGCAGGAGAGTATGGCAGCCACCTTCAAGGGCTACTTCACTGTCGTGCGCGATAGCGCTTTCGTTGGGTTTCTGATAGCGTCTGTGCTGATGGTGGTGGTGTATATGCAGATGAACACCACGTTGTCGGTTTACCTGCGGGATTACCACGGCGTGCCGGAACAGGGCTTCGGCTATATTTTGAGTCTGAATGCCATCATGGTCGTGTTGTTCCAGTTTTCCATTACCCGCTGGATCAATCGCTACCGGCCGCTGATCATTATGGCGGTTGGCTCGCTGCTGTATGCAGTCGGGTTTGCCATGTATGGTTTTGTCTCGGCATTCGCCTTGTTTTTAGTGGCGATGGCAATCATTACTGTAGGCGAGATGTTCGTCAGTCCGGTGAGTCAATCGATCGTCGCCCGGTTGGCGCCAGAGGATATGCGCGGGCGTTACATGGCGGTTTACGGCTTTTCCTGGTTGATTCCTTTTGCCATCGGGCCGCTGCTGGCAGGATTGGTGATGGACAATCTAAACCCCGACTGGGTGTGGTACATTGGCGGCGTACTCGGCCTGGCGGCTGCCGGCGGGTACTACTGGCTGGAATTACGTGCCGGGCGTTCGCGCTTTTCCTCCATCGATGCGCGTCTGGCGATTATTCAAAACCTGGAGGAAGGCAGGATCACGGCTGAAGACGCCAACTTGGAACTGGAATCCATAAAACATAGTTCCTGGAGCAAATTAGCTTCCCACGAAGAGATTAATCCTCAACGTAATGTCCGCATCCGAGTGAGCGACCAGCTCAATCAGGTCGTTAAAAGCGACCTTGTGCTCCCGATCGGTTTGGTGAATACCGTTCTACATGCCGGCGGCAAGCTTTCCGTGCAGCTCGACCGGTTTGACCCCCAGGAGCTAAATAAGCTGATCGCCGGAACCGCTCATGGACAAAAACCGCAGCAAATGATCGCGGGGGATGACTGCATCGAGGTTACGGTTGAATAAATTAGCGCTTAAACGTGGTGCTCGCGCCGGAACTATTTCGCTATAATAAGGATATCCGTTTGCGGATGGATGGCAGCGGGATGATAAGCTTTATTTTGCAGGTCTGAGGAGAATATCAAAATGACACTTGAGCAGCAGCGCGCGCGAATGAAAAGTGCCGTCTGGAAAGCCATTAGCCAGAGCGGAGTGGATGTTTCGGTTTTGCCCTCGGAGCAGCAGGCTAAAATCGTCGACGCCGTGGCCGATGAGGGCCTGGTAGTAATGAATGAGATTCTGGATGAGGTTTATAAGAAAGAAGCCGGAAAACCAGCAACCGAGGGTGAGGAAACAGTCATTTGGGAAGGTCGACCGTTCCTGTCGCTGGTTGAGAATTATGTGATCACGAGTGAACGCATCAAAATCTCGCGCGGATTACTGGGCAAGGATTACGAAAACTTCGAGTTGATCCGGATCCAGGATATTGATGTGTCGAAGGCAGTCACGGAACGGCTGTTTGGCCTGGGCGATATCCACATTCGCGGCGCTGACCCGTCTACACCGGTAATCACCTTGCGCAACATCAACAACCCGAATGAGGTATACGAGATGCTGCGCAAAGCCTGGCTGGCAGCCCGGAAGCGCTATGGCCTGATCTTCCGCGAGGAGATGTAGGCGTTATTTTATGGGTGCGCTGCGCACGGCGTCTTACGGAAAGCATACCGGTCTAGCTGGATATCAGCGAACATCCTTTGTGATGGTCGAATGATTGACCCCTATTCTTAATTGCGTGTTTCTGCGCCGTTACGGCGCAGAAACACGCGAAATTCATTAATTTCCCGTGCCCAGACCGGTCATATGGACTGCGCAAATTTATTTTCAACGAGTCCTTGGGCATCCTTAGCGTTTTAATGTTAAATCCTGGGTAACCTGATACCTATTTTGGCAATCCAATATTCATTGCCTGGCAAAAACTCTGGTCACGTTTTTGCTTTCCTAATTTATTACCTTGCTATAATACTATTGGTCGCACAGGTTCAATGCGCGCTATTGAACGTTCGTTAGCCGTTTCCAATTTCCCTTTCTCAACTAAATACGCAAGGAGGACAAATGTATTCCAAGTCTTTCGTTAAATGGGTTGTGATAGCTTTGCTGGCGGTCATGGTATTGGCTGCCTGCCAACCCGCCGCAGAAACTCCGGTTGTCACGGACACCGAGCTTAATCTGCTGTGCACCCCGCAAGAAGAGTGGTGCCAGGGGATGAAACAGGAATTTGAAGCCAAATACGGCATCACCGTCAACTATGTCCGCATGTCTTCGGGTGAAGCTTTGGCGCGCGTAAACGCTGAGAAGGACAACCCCCAGTTTGATATCTGGTGGGGCGGCCCGATCGACAGCTTTATTTCGGCTAAAGGATCCGGACTCCTGGAACCTTATGATTCACCCAATTATGCCAATCTCGTCGATCCGGCCAAGACCAAGGACGCGGACAATCAATGGGTAGGCATTTACATGGGCTCACTGGGTTTCGCCACGAACACCGATTGGTTGGCGGCTAACCCGGGCGTGGAAGCACCTACATCCTGGGACGACCTGCTCAAACCCGAATTCAAGGGTCAAATCATGGTGGCGCACCCTTCCTCATCCGGGACATCGTACACGGCGTTAGCGACCATCCTGCAGATCAAGGGTGAAGAAGCCGGCTGGGAGTTCCTCAAGCAGTACGCTGCTCAGGTCTCGCAGTTCACCAAGAGCGGCGCTGCACCGGCCAAGTTCGTCGGCCAGGGCGAAGCAGCGGTTGCCATTGTCTTCTCGCATGACACTGTCAACGAGATCGACAACAACAAACTGCCGTTAAAATTAACCTTCCCTGCTGAAGGCACCGGTTATGAAATCGGCGGCATGGGTATTATGAAGGGCGCCAAACACATGCAAGCTGCCAAGCTGTGGTTTGACTGGGCATTAACCGCTGAAGCTCAGGCGCTTGGACCGACGTACAAAGCTTACCAGGCTCCGACGGTCAAAGGCGTGACCTTGTCGCACCCCGAACTGATGGAAGTGAATCTAATCGATTATGACTTCCAGTGGGCTGGTACCAACAAGAAGGCCTTCGTTGAGAGGTTCACCAACGAAATCGTCTCCGCTGACAACCTGAAACAATAAAAGAACGTTAATTGAATACTGGGCGGGGGTTACCCCGCCCAGTATCATTTATAGAGCGAATTATGGCAGATTCTGACACAACGGTAGAAGTTCCTCCCACAAGATTCACAGGATTAACCCGACGCTATCGTGAATTTTCATTAATTGCCAGAGACCCGGTGCTCTTCATGAGCTTGTTGTTTTCCGGGATATTTATCACAGTTTTTGTCGTCGTACCCCTCTTTCGAACGATTTCCGGCGGGTTTTTTAATGCAGAAGGCGCATTTGACCTGACCTATTTTGGGCGTTACTTCGACGATTATTTTGGCCCTGGAATGCGCCGGGTCTTCTTCGATACGATGACCATGGGGCTGCTCGCAGCGACCGGCGGCACCCTGGTTGGTTTTATATTTGCATACGCCCTGGTCCGCTGTCGGATTCCCGGGTCGAAGGTTATTCACTGGCTGGCGCTGCTGCCGACGGTCTCCCCACCGTTTGCCCTATCGCTCGCCATGATTCTGCTATTTGGGCGCAGTGGCGTTATTACCCGCCGCGTTCTTGGCATCACCTATGTTCAGGGGATGAATGACATTTACGGCATGGACGGTCTGGTCATCGTCCAGACAATCACCTTTTTTTCAGTGTCGTACTTGATTTTACGCGCCATGCTGGAGCGCTTGAACCCGGCCATGGAAGAGGCTGCCGCCAGCCTGGGCGCCAGCCGGTTTCACATCTTTTTCACGATTACCCTCCCCCTGCTCATCCCGGGCATTGCCGGTTCGTTTTTGCTGCTTTTCGTCGAATCTTTGGCGGACCTTGGCAACCCTTTGTTCATTGCTGGCAACCGTACCGTTCTTTCGGCGCAAATATTTCTGGCAGTCATTGGCGAGTACGATTATCAGAAGGCCTCTGCCCTTTCTCTGGTGTTGATCATTCCAACGCTGGTGATCTTTCTGGTCCAGCGCTACTATGTCAATCGCCGCGCTTACATTTCGGTCACGGGGAAACCAAGCGGCTCGCAGGTGGTAGAAAAATCACCGGCTATCCGCTGGGGTTTCAACGTTGCCGCTTATGTCATTTGCGGCTTTGTCATCCTGCTGTATGCCACCATCATTTACGGATCATTCAGCGAAGCCTGGGGGGTAGATTTTACGCCAACCCTACGCCACTGGCAAATGACCCTGACTCGTGGAGTCGAGGCCATTCTGGACACCACTTTCCTGAGCGCGCTGGCAACCCCGTTCGCGGCCATCCTTGGCATGGTGGTCGCCTGGTTGGTCGTCCGCAAAAATTTTAGCGGCAAGCAAGCCCTGGATTTCACCTCGAACCTGGGCGGTGCCGTACCCGGCACCATCCTTGGCATTGGCTATGTGATGACCTTCAACAAGCCGTCAATCGCTCTGGCCATCGGGGTTTACGGTTTGCTGGCATTATTTTTTGCTCAGGTGGTCGGAAAAAATGTTCGCGACCGGTTGGTTATATTGGGGCTCGCAACCGCAGCCGGAGTAGGGCTGGCCCAGGCGCCATCGCCAACAATCTATACGGTCATCGGGCTGTTGTTCTTTGCCCTTGCCGGAATTCTACTGGCGGCGAAACAGGGGCGGCTGCGTGTAATTTTAGCTGTGATGCTTGGGATTTATGTCATGAGCAATAATTGGGCAGGTGCGATGACTGCGCCGATTGCCAATCTTTCGCGCAGTATGGAGCGTGGCTTTTGGAGTAACGCCATTTTCCAACTATCCGATCAAATCAAGGTGTTGATCCAGCCTCCGCCGTCCCTGCTGGCTATCGCCCTGGTTTTTGCCGGTATCCTGCTCACTCTGGGGATTCGTCAGCGCGGCTTGCGGGTCGGTTCGGGGGTGATCGCATTACTGATCCCTTGCACGCTGTCCTTCATGGACGTCCCTTTTTCTCTGGTGGGTGGGGCATATATTATCCTGGCAGCGTATATGGTGCGCAGCCTGCCAGCTTCGGTGCGGGCGGGCGTGGCGTCACTTCAGCAAATCGATCCATCCATCGAGGAAGCTTCCAATATTCTGGGAGCCGATGCCCAGTACACCTTCCGTAAAGTGACTCTGCCATTGATTTTGCCTGCGCTGGTTTCGGGCTTGATTTTTAGTTTCACCCGCCACATGACCAGCCTGTCGGCGATTATCTTTCTGGTCAGCGCTCGCTGGCGCATTGTGGCAGCCTCGATCCTGAGTGAATGGGAGCAGGGTGGTGTCAGTATTGCGGCAGCTTATTCCACCGTGATTATTATTTTTGTCCTCGCAGCTATTGGAATTCTCAGCCTGGTGACCAATCGCGTCTTCCGCGGCAGGGGCGGGGTCGATCTGAGTATTGGGCTGTAGCCCAGGGCGAGTAAAAGGAATCAACATATGTATCTTTTATTGAAAAATATCTCCAAAATTTTTCCTCCACGTGGCGGGGTCGGTGAAGTGACCGCTGTCAACCAGGTTTCACTGGAAATCGAAAAAGGGGAACTGGTGACCCTGCTTGGTCCTTCAGGCTGCGGAAAAACCACTACCCTGCGCATGATTGCTGGTTTTGAATTCCCGACCACCGGCCAAATTATCCTGGACGGCGAGGAAATTAATGAACAGCCGCCGCATAAGCGCGATATGTCGATGGTTTTTCAGAGTTATGCCATCTTTCCGCACCTGAACGTATTTGAAAATATTGCTTACGGTCTGAACGTGCGCCGTCTACCCAGACCGGAAATCAACGAGCGGGTAAACCGCGTATTGGATCTGGTCCATCTGAATGGCTACGGCGACCGCGCTCCAAACCAGCTCTCAGGCGGACAGCAGCAGCGGGTAGCGCTGGCGCGCGCACTCGTCATGGAACCCAAAGTGCTGTTGATGGATGAGCCGCTGTCCAATCTGGACGCCAAACTGCGCGAGGAGATGCGCACAGAAATTCGCCGCATCCAAAAGACGCTCAACATCACCAGCGTGTATGTGACCCACGACCAGATCGAAGCCATGACGCTTTCGGACAAAATTGTGGTCATGAACGAAGGCATCATCGAGCAAATTGGCACCCCTACCGAAATTTACCGTTATCCGAAGAGCCGGTTTGTGGCTGGGTTTATTGGGCGGGCGAATTTCATTGGCGGGAAGGTACTTAACCAGAATAACAAACAGATGACTGCCGAAATATTTGGCGTCACCATTACCCTCTCCGGGCTACGCAATACTTTCAGCCCAGGCCAACCGATAACACTGATTGTGCGCCCTGAGATGATCGATATTTATAAGAGCGGCGGAGGTTTTCCAGGAATCATCCGACGGGCGGTTTATCTTGGCAATGTAATCGAATATGACGTAGAAATTGGCGGAGAGCTGGTCACAGCCGCTGAAACCGATCCGGCCAAGATGGTCATGTATCCTGAGGGCGAGGCGGTAACCGTCAATTTTTCTGAAACCACCATCCAGGTATTACCCGCCCGCAGTTAACCATGAAAAAATTTGACATCCTCATGATTGGCAATTTTGCCAAGGATAAGCTGATCGTCGACGGCATAGAAGAAATTGCTTCTGGCGGCGGGGTATATTATGGCAGCGTGGTCGTGCGCCGGCTGGGGTTGGCGGTTGGGGTCATTACCCGGCTGCACCCGGCGGATTTCCCGCGGCTGGAGGAATTGCGCACGGAGGGCATCGAGGTGTACGCGATTCCTGCTGAAGGCACCTCCGGAATTGCCAATTATTACCGGTCGGACGATATGGAACGGCGAATTACCAGGCCGATCGGTTTTGGCGGGCAGTACCAGCTTGAGCAACTGCCCGATTGGCAGGCCAGGGTTATTATGCTGACGCCTTTGTATGCCGGCGAGGTCGATCTGGACTTCCTTAAGGCACTGGCCGCTCGTTCACCGGTCGCCATGGATATTCAAGGTTTTTTACGCGTGCCCCGGGCAGAAGATTTGATCTTTGAGCCGTGGGATCAACTGGCGGAAGGGCTGCGCCACGTCACTTATTTAAAGGTTGACCGGGCTGAAGCCGAATTTGTCACCGGGTTGACGGATCTGAAAGCCGCCGCCCGCCAACTTGCCGGTTTTGGCCCGAAGGAAATTGTGCTGACGCAATCCTCAGGGATCACGGTCTTATCGGAAGGTCAATTTTATGAAGCGCCGTTTACTCCGCGGTCGCTGGTCGGGCGCACCGGGCGCGGCGATACCTGTTTTTCGACCTATATTGCCATGCGGCAGTCGAACAGCGCGGAGATTGCCTGTAAGTGGGCGGGCGTGATCACCTCGCTCAAACAGGAAAAACCCGGACCATGGAAGGGTACGCGCGCTGAGGTGGAAAATATTCTATCAGCGACTGCATAGACATGCTTATTCGTTCGAAAAATCGGCGGGTCCCGGTTCCTTAACCCTCGCTACACCAGACAGCTTTTTGCGGAATCCCAGACAGTTTCCTGGATTCAATATAGCAATCCAGGCTTTTATTGTCGATGTTTGCTGACCCGGTCAGTCAGGTAACTTCCGCATAAATATAGCGAGCAGCCTGAAAACCCAGGGTAATCGCCCGCTCTTTAATGCGGATGGTCAAAGTCTGATTAAAGGGGAGCACTTCCGTGATTTCTGCGGCTGCCCCTGGCGCAATGCCGTTCTCGACGAGGAACCCTAACAGCGCATGGTTGTCTTCCGCGAACTCATGGATCCGCCGAATGACACCCTTTTGCCCGGCTGCCAGCTCAGTTAATGGGATCCAGTGGCTGGTGGCCGCTTCGTGGCCCGGAAAGGGGTTGCCATGTGGGCAAACTTCCGGATCACCAAGCACCTTGCGCAACCGCTCTTCCAGGGCAGGGGAAATGGAATGTTCAATCCCATGCGCTTCATTATGAGTCTCGGCGATGGGCACCTTGATCAGTTTCACCAGTAACAATTCGGCTAACATATGCCGGCGAATGACCGAATAGGCCGCGGAACGCCCGCTCTCCGTCAGATGCACTCCGCCCTTGCGCCCCTTCCCAACAACCCACTGGTCCCGTTCCATGCGCTTGAAAGTCATCGCGACTGTGGCAGGAGTGACGTTGAGCATTTCCGCCAAACGAGCAGCGATGATTTCTCCATAGTCACGCTCCATGACATGCATGGTCATCAGGTAATCTTCAACAGTTGGCGTAGGACGATCGGCAGGTCGATTGGGTGTCGAATGTGACATATTTTGTCTTAAATGACTTGATTGTATTGACTTATATATTATGTTAGTATATACTAACTCATCGAATACGCTTAAGCAATAATTCATTCTACCAGAGCGCTTTGGATTGTCAAGGAACCGTCTCCACAACCACGTCAATCTTCTATTGTCCCGTGCCTGTGGTCAAGAAATCTAACCATTCTTATCTCATCCAAGGAGTCACATGTCCCTCCCCCGCATCGCATCCCTTCTATTCATCCTGGTATTGCTGCTCACTGCATGCACGCCAGCATCGCCCGCCACCCCGGAAGTTCCCACCGCCGCTGCTCTTCCTGAGTCGACCGATGTTCCCACAGATGTTGCAGCGACCGAAACCGTTGATCAACCCATCAGCGGCAAGTTGGTCATTTACTCCGGCCGGTCCGAACCCTTAATCCAGCCGGTTATCGATGCCTTCAAAGCCGAATATCCTGAGGTGGAGGTTTTGCTGAAAGCAGGCAGTAACAGCGAGATCGCCAATGCGCTCATCGAGGAGCAAGCCAACACCCAGGCCGATTTATTCATCACCACCGAGCTTTTCACGGTGCAATCGTTAGCGCAGCAGGGGATCTTTCAGCCTTACCGGCCAGCTGCTGCTGACCAGCTCCCACCCGAATTTGTCGACCCGAATAATAACTGGATTGGTCTGACCCTCCGGGCGCGCGTGATCATGTACAATACCGATCTGGTGGTGCCCGAAGACCTGCCGACCTCTATTTTTGACTTGACTGACCCTAAATGGAAGGGCAAGATCGCTGCGGCGGGCTCGACCAACGGTTCCATGCAGGCGCAGATCGCCGCCATGCGCCAGTTGCTGGGCGAAGAAGAGACGGAAGCCTGGCTTCAGGGGCTGCTGGACAACGAAGTGACCTTCTTTGGCGGGCACACCGACGTGCGCAAAGCGGTCGGGGCGGGTGAGTTTGCCCTCGGTTTGGTCAATCACTATTACTATCACCTGCAGCTGGCTGAAGGCAGCAAGGTAGGCGTGATCTATCCCGATCAGGGAGACGGGCAGCTTGGCTTGATCACCAACACGACCGCTGTCGCAGTAGTCAAGGGTGCTCAGAATGTTTCTGCTGCCCAGGCTTTTGTCGATTTCCTGGTCTCAGAACAGGGGCAGAAGCTCTTCGCCGAGCAGAATTACGAGTATCCTCTCCTGCCCGGTGTGCCCCTTCGGGACGGGGTCCAGCCCCTGGAATCTTTCCGCCTGGCAGAAGTGAATGTTGCCGAGGCTGCGCTTGACTCGGATGCAACATTTGACCTGATGGAGAAGTTGGAACTTCCCTAACGAAATGAACCGCAGTGACGCACCGATGCCGCCGGCCCTTGTCTCGCCGTTGCAACGCCTACGTGCGGCATCCAACCGCCTGACAACCCGCTCCGCCTTTCCGGTCTTACTGGCTGGATTGGCGGGGCTGGTCGCTTTGTTTCTGGCGGTGCCGGTGGTATATATCATTTTGCGGGCCGTTGGCGCAGACGGGGAAGCCTGGCAGCGGCTGCTTCAAGCCCGCCTGTGGAAACTACTCGGCAATACCCTGCTGCTGATGCTAGCAGTCACTGGCGGGGCGCTGGTGACAGGCGCGAGCATGGCCTGGTTGACCGAGCGCAGCGATCTGCCCGGGCGCAAATACTTCCGCTGGATGTTTGCGCTGCCGCTGGCTATTCCCGCCTATATTGGCGGTATTGTTCATCTGGCTCTGCTGCGTCCGCGCGGAGGAATGCTCCCACGACTGTTAGAAAACCTGCTTGGGCAACCTGTGTACACACCCAGCCCGCTTGGCTTTTGGGGTGCGGCGTTTATCCTTATCCTGTTCACATTTCCCTACGTCTATCTACTCTCCGGGGCAGCATTCCGCTCCCAGCACGCCTCCTTGGAAGAAGCCGCGCGCATGTTGGGGTACCGCCCCTTGCGGACGTTCTTCTCGGTTGCCTTGCCGGCTATGCGTCCTGGCTTGCTGGCTGGCGCCCTGCTGGTTGCGCTGGACATCCTGGCTGAGTATGGTACCGTAGCCCTGCTGCGCTACGAAACCTTTTCCTCTGCCATCTTCGTCCAGCTTTCCGGGCGGTATGATCGTTCTGCCGCGGCCGTGCTGAGCGGTGTGCTGGTCGGTCTGGCAGTCATCATCTTGTGGGCAGAATTGCGTTCTCAAGGGCGAGCCCGTTTCACCCAGATGGAAAGCAGCTGGCGGCCAGCGCCGACTATCCGATTAGGTAAATGGCGAATTCCAGCCCTGCTGGTAGCAGGCGGAGTAGCTTTTACTAGTTTGCTTGTACCGGTCGGGGTTTTGACAACCTGGAGCATCCAGGCAGTTTTAGACCCCGAAACTTTGAGGTCGGTGCTTCATAGCGGCTCGATGGGGTTTTCCAACTTTGCCTGGAATAGCCTGTGGACTTCCTTCCTTGCTGCTTTGCTGGCTATAACCCTCTCCGTTCCGGTAGCGTTGTTTTCCGTCCGGCACCCCAGCCGCATATCGCGATTCATCGCCCGAGTTTGCCAGGTAGGCTATGCCATCCCAGGCGTGGTAATTGCCCTCAGTCTGGTCCTGCTGGTTAACCGGGCGCTGCCTTTTTTGTATGCCACGCCGTTGATTGTGGTGATTGCTTATGTTTTACGGCATGTGCCCCAGGCAGTACGCGCCAGTGAAGCGGCGCTGAATCAGGTGTCACCAACTCTGGAAGAAGCCGCACGCGTCTCAGGTCGAACGCCTGTCCAGGCCTTCGTACAGGTAACCTTCCCTCTGATTCTTCCAGGTTTGTTGGCGGGCGGGGCGCTTGTTTTCCTGACCTCTCTCAAAGAACTGCCCGCAACCCTATTGCTGCGCCCGGCAGGGTTTGACACCCTGGCAGTACGGGTGTGGGTGTGGGCTAGTGATGGTTTCTATGTTCAGGCGGCGCCGGCTGCGCTGTTCCTGGTGCTGATTTCGGCCGTGCCGCTCTCCTTTTTACTCCGCAGGGAACAAATCTTCAAATGATTGCACTCGACGTTCGACATCTCAGCAAGCGATTTTATTCCGGCCAAAACCCGGCCGTTTTTGATGTCTCTTTTACCGTGCAGCAGGGTGAAATCCTCGTTCTGGTTGGGCCAAGCGGTTGCGGTAAGACAACCACGCTGCGGCTGATCGCCGGACTGGAACGCCCGGATGCGGGAGAAATCTATCTTGGCCGGCAGATCGCTGCAGCACAGGGGACCTTCCTTCCCCCGGAGCAGCGTGGGATCGGCATGGTATTTCAGGACCATGCCCTTTTCCCGCACCTGAACGTTTATGACAACATTGCGTTTGGCTTGCGCGGGAAACCTTCCGCTGAGATTCGGCAAACTGTGCGTGAATTGTTAAATATGGTCGGGCTGGAACCGCTGGCGAAGCGCTTTCCGCACGCACTTTCTGGCGGCGAACGCCAGCGCGTAGCTTTAGCCCGCGCCCTGGCGCCCCACCCGGTGCTGGTATTGATGGATGAGCCATTCAGTAGCCTGGATACCGATCTGCGCCTGGAAATGCGCGAGCAAGTGCGCAGCTTGTTGAAAGCGATGAATGCTTCGGTCGTATTTGTCACCCACGACCAGGAGGAGGCGCTGTATATGGGCGACCGGCTGGCGGTTTTCCAGAAAGGGCGGCTGGAACAACTGGGAACGCCCGAGCAGGTTTTTCAAAACTCGGCAACCCGGTTTGTGGCTGAATTTATGGGCAACAGCGCCTTTTTGAGCGGTGAAGTCATTCCAGGCGGAATCCAGACGGAGGTTGGCCTGCTATCCCAACCAGTTGACCTGCCAACCGGTTCGCAGGTTGAATTGGCAGTCCGAGTGGATGATCTTGATTTTTATCCCGATCCAGCCGGCAACGCTGTGATTGTTGAACGCATCTTTCGCGGCGTGCAGAATGTTTACCGCCTGCGATTGGATTCCGGCCTGACCCTGCAGGCGTTCAAAGAGCATATCACGATGCTACCAGTCGGGCAGCGCATTCAGGCCAAATTGAATCCTGGTCATCCGTTGAATGTTTTTCCGGCTTCGCATTAGGTCTGCTTTGTAAATTTTTTACCCCAGGTAAGTTTTACACCTGGGTTTTCCTGGCCTGGTAGGATCATTTAAATTTACCTGGCCGAAATCCAAACCGCGAGAACTGTTTGGGGGTTATCATTCATTAATTCTCTCGGAGATCTACATGCCTGAAAATTCATTCCGTCTTTACCCGTACCGCTGGGTGGTGTTGGCGGTTTTTATGTTCACCAACCTGACCATCCAGGCACTATGGATTTCGTACGCGCCGATTACCGGGCCAGCCGCCCAATTTTACGGCGTCACCGATTTGAAGATCGGCCTTTTGGCAATGACCTTTATGTTGGCCTTCATTCCGCTCTCCATCCCGGTTTCCTGGGCGATCGATACTTATGGGTTTCGATTGGCAGTCAGCATCGGCGCGGTGTTGATGGCCGTTTTCGGGGTCGTACGCGGTCTGGCAGGCGCGGATTATAACCTTGTGCTGCTCAGCACCATTGGGATTGCCGCCGCCCAGCCGTTTCTGCTCAATGCCTGGACCAAGCTGCCGGCGCAGTGGTTCGGCATGGATGAGCGTGCAACCGCCGTCGGCCTGGTGACGCTGGCCAGCTTGATTGGGACTGCTCTTGGCATGGTGCTGACCCCCATGTTGATCGAAAGCATGCCCATCTCATCCATTCAACTGATTTACGGCGCAGTTGCTGCTTTCTCAGCTCTGTTGTTTGTGTTGTTCGCCCGCGAAAAGCCTGCAAGCCCGCCGTGTCCGCCCGGCCAAGAGGTGCGCGCCTTGATGCTAGACGGGTTGAAGCATGCGTTGAAAATCCCCGAGTTTTGGCTCTATCTGGCAGCCTTTTTTGTGGCCATGGGCATTTTCAACGGCATTTCCACTTGGGTGGAGAATATCATCCGTCCGCGCGGCTTTTCTCCGGCAGACGCGGGAACGCTGGGCGCAATGATGCTGGTAGGCGGCGTTCTGGGTGCAGTGGTCTTGCCGCCCATTTCGGATCGGCTGCACAAACGCCAGATTTTTATCCTGATTGGGTTCATATTTGCCATCCCAGGCGTGCTGGGTGTTGCATTTGCTGTCAGCCAGTGGCTGTTATTCGCTTCGGCGTTTGTGATTGGCTTTTTCCTGGTCAGTGTCGGCCCGATTGGTATGCAATATGCGGCTGAAATCACCTACCCAACGCCGGAAGGCACCTCCAATGGGTTGATTCAATTGTTTGGGCAAGCATCGGTTGTGTTTGTTTACATTATGGAAGCGGCGCGGTCCAGCAACGGCGCTTTTACACCCGCGCTGCTGCTCTCGGCGGGTTTGCTGGTGTTGGGATCTGGGCTGATTCTGCGGATGAAAGATCCGGTGTTCCTGCCGGCTAAATGAATCACGTCTTTATTGGATGCCCTACCTTGTTTGAGATGGGGGAGTAAGGCGTCCACCCAGGCCACGAAGAAGTCCGGATGGCGAAAAACAAGCAGAACCGATGGACCAGAGTCGCGGAGGGAAAATAGGACTTCGACTGTGACCCTGGTCACATAGACTATTTTATCTCTTCCGGTAAACTGGGGGTTGAGGTGAATTATGACTAATCAGATAAATTTAAGCAGATTGCCTTCGATGAAGGATCTAAAAGGTGTAGTGGAGCCGTTCTCCAAAGCAGAAACGCAGACCGCGGTACGCCAGTTGGTTGTCACGCTGCTGCTGTACGTGATCGGCTGGGTTGCCATGTACTTCAGTTTGCAGGTTGGCTACTGGCTGACGTTGCTGCTGGCGATCCCGACCGCCGGGTTCATGATCCGTATCTTCATATTTTTTCACGACTGCGGGCATAACTCTTTCTTGCCTTCTACGCGAGCCAACCGCCGCCTTGGTTTCTGGCTGGGGATCCTGGTTTTCACCCCGGGCGAACAGTGGTGGAAATCGCATGCCATTCATCACGCCACCAGCGGCAATTTAGACCGGCGCGGCGTAGGTGATGTAACTACCCTGACCGTGGATGAATATTTAAAGCTGCCCATCCTGGGACGCCTGGGATACCGCCTTTTCCGCCACCCACTGGTCATGTTTGGGCTGGGTCCTCTATTTATGTTCCTGATCAAACATCGCATTGCTTACCCGCGGTTTGGCAAGCGGGAAACGCTGAGTGTGGTCTGGACGAATCTGGGTATCCTGGCCCTGGCGGTTGGTCTCACCCTGCTAATGGGGTTCCAGAACTACCTGCTTATACAACTGCCGGTCCTTTGGTTGGGTGGTATGTCTGGCATCTGGATGTTTTATGTTCAGCACCAGTTCGAATCATCCTATTGGGCGCGCCACCCCGAGTGGGAATACATCGCTTCGGCCTTTGAAGGTGCATCTTATTACGAACTGCCGAAGGTGTTGCAGTGGTTTACCGGCAATATCGGCTTTCATCACATTCATCACCTCAGCCCAAAGGTGCCCAATTACCGGCTCGAAAAAGCATACAACTCGGATGAAATTCTGCGCCGTCCGCTTACCCTGACCATTCGCGAAAGCCTGCGCACCATCCCGTTAGCTTTGATCGATGAGGCCAACGACCGCATGATCAGTTTCCACGATTTGCGGCAGATGAAAAATATGCCAATCGCCCAGCCTGGGGACTAGGCTAATCCTATCCAATAACTTGGATGGGTTGGGTAGGTCTGGTTTTGGTCAGCCGGGGTACTATGCCAACCGGGTCCCTATTGACCCTGGTACCTTTGCCATTGACCTACCCCTACAGCCCGCAATCCTACCGTAGCGGCACGGGGATTTACTCGACACGGCAATAGCCGCTCGACGACCCCCGTGCCTGCTTGAGCCCTGTCCGCAGGACAATCTGTGATTGAGCTTGTCGAAGGGCGCAGGACCAGTGGGCGGTGCTTCGACAAGCTCAGCAACCGGTATTTCGACAGGCTCAGGGCGCGGATTTACCAACCAGCAAGGATTCTCGGTCAGGCGTATAATAATCCCAGCTTTCATTCTCTGGGATTATTTGATGACCACGAAATCTGTGCCGCTGACCGGAGAGCCGTCCAAAATGCGCCTGCCGGGTACTTTTCGTGCGCTGCGACACCATAATTTTCGCCTGTGGTTCGCCGGACAAACCATCTCCTTAATTGGCACCTGGATGCAAACGATGGCGCAACAGGTGCTGGTGTACCGTCTGACCGGATCAGCGGCGGCGCTTGGCATGGTCAACTTTATTGCGCTTATCCCGCTCATTCCGCTGTCATTCATCAGCGGGTCCTTGGCCGACCGCGTCTCCAAACGTAAAATTATTTTGTTTTCCCAAATCGTCATGATGCTGCAGGCTTTGGCGCTGGCGATCCTGACCGGCAGCGGCGTCGTTCAAGTCTGGCATGTTTATATATTGTCCTTCATCATGGGGGCTGCGACAGCCATTGACCTGCCTGCACGCCAGGCTTTTACGGTTGATATGGTCGATGGCAAAGAGGATCTCACCAACGCCATCGGGTTGAACTCTGCCATGTTCAATCTGGCGCGGGCGCTGGGCCCTGCCCTGGCGGGCATTATCGTGGCGGCTACCGGCGAGGCAAATGCTTTCTATTTCAACACGCTGACCTTTTTGGCGGTCATCATCAGCCTGGTGCTGATGAAAAAATTGCCGCAGTCTTCCCACCCGCGAGATGATCGGGAAGGTCAGTGGGAACACATCGCCGCCGGCTTTAAGTTCATCAAATCAAATCGGGCTATCGCCGTGCTGATTAGCCTGGTAGCCGTTAGCGCCTTCCTCTCCATGCCATACAATACCCTGATGCCCGTATTCGCGGGGGACATTCTAGGAAAAAGTGCGGCGCCAGTCATTCAATTTTTCTGCAACCCGCAAACTGGGGTTTTGACCTGTCAGGCGCCCGAGGCCCTGCCGCTCGGTATTTTACTCACCATGGTCGGGGTGGGGGCGGTTGTATCTGCTCTGATCATTGCATCCATGCCCGATTCATCCAGGCGCGGCGCCATGCTGACCTTAGGCAATCTGGCATTCCCATTGATGCTCTTGATTTTCGCCATTTCGCGCTCATTCCTGGCATCCGCTGCAGTAATGTTTTTCACCGGCGTCAGTTTTGTGCTGCAAAATGTTCTGGCCAACACCTTGCTTCAGATTGCTTCGCCGGATGAATTGCGCGGCCGGGTGATGAGCTTCTATACCATGACCTTCCAGGGGATGATGCGGCTGGGCGGACTGCAAGCCGGCCTGGTGGCTGACTGGCTGACCGCACCGCTTTCCGTTGGGATTGGGGCCGGACTTTCGCTGGTGTATGGGTTGTTTGTCGCCATCCGCTACCCGGAAATTCGTAAGATGCGGTAGGGGAGAGCGTGTCATGTGCCAAGTGCCATGCGTCACGATGTGTCGTGTGTCGTCCTGAGATAAATTTACATTAAAGATAGTAAGGTATCAGGATGGCAATACCCCGTACGATTAATCAGATACCAATGTGCCGCGGTTTTCTCCCAGCAGCGCCAGGCGCAGCGCGTCCGGATCCCACAGGTTGAGCACCAGGATCGGCAGTTTGTTTTCCATGCACAGCGTGATCGCCGTGCTGTCCATGACGCCCAGACGAAGCTGGAGTGCATCGATATACTTCAATTTTTCGAATTTGACCGCATTCGGGTTGGTCTGCGGATCGCTATCGTACACCCCGTCCACTTTGGTAGCTTTGATCAGCACATCCGCGTCAATTTCACAGGCGCGCAGCGCGGCTGCGGTGTCAGTTGAGAAGTACGGGTTGCCGGTGCCGCCGCCGAAAATCACCACCCGCCCTTTTTCCATGTGACGGATAGCGCGCCGGCGAATGTAAGGCTCGGCTACCGAGCGCATTTCGATGGCGCTTTGAACGCGGGTGATCACTCCGATCCCCTCGAGCGCATCCATCAGCGACAGCGCGTTCATGACCGTTGCCAGCATGCCCATATAATCGGCAGTAGCGCGGTCCATGCCCAGTGCGTCGCCGGTTTTGCCGCGCCACAGGTTGCCGGCGCCGATTACAATGGCGACGTCCACACCCATTTCACGGACTTCGCGCACCCGCATGGCAATGTCTCGCGCGCATGTTGGGTCGATGCCGTTTCCTTGCGGAGCCGAAAGCGCTTCGCCGCTCAACTTTAGCAAGATTCGGTGGTATTTTAAGCCGTCCATCTTTGCTCCTTTGCTCCTGCGGGTTAGAAAAAAGCCAACCTTGCGGTTGGCTTTTTGAGCTTAATCTTCGCTAGTGGTCTCACCGAGCGCCCAGCGGGCAAAACGCCGGATTACGATGTTCTCGCCAGTCGAAACGATGGTCTCGTTCATCAGATCCTGGATGGTCTTGCTGTCATCCCGGATATATTTTTGGCGGAGAAGGACAAATTCGTCCTTGAACTTGGTAATAGCGCCTTCGACAATTCTGGGGAGGATCGCTTCCTTTTTACCTTCTTCGCGCGCCTTGGCGGAGGCGATCTCAGCTTCATGATCGATCACACTCTGGGGTACATCCTCTTCGCGGATGTACAGCGGAGCGGTGGCGGCAATCTGCAGGGCAACTTCGTGGGCAAACTCGCGGAATTTATCGCTGCGACCAACGAAATCAGTCTCGGAGTTTACCTCCACCATCACGGTCACGCGGCCAGCCCCGTGGGAGTACACGTCAATGACGCCTTCGGAAGCTTGCCGGGCAGCGCGCTTGGCGGCGGTAGCCAGGCCTTTTTCGCGTAAATAATCGAGAGCTTTGTCGAAATCACCGTCAGCAGACTCGAGTGCTTTGCGACAATCGAGGATGCCAGCGCTGGTTGCTTCGCGCAGTTTTTTGATCATGTCAGTGGTGATTGTTGCCATTTACAGGTTCCTTGTATGGGGGTACATTTGCTGCGAGTGCAACGAGTGCAACGAGTGCAACCGGATTATTCGCTTGCTTCTTCTGCCGACGCTGCTGGCGTTTCGCTGCCTTTTTCAACCGCTTTGGCTACGGTTTTGCTGACTTTCTTGGCCTTTTTGGCAACGGGTTCGCTGGCTTCCTTGGTTACTTCAACCGGGGTTTCGGTGGTTTCTTTGGCTACTTCAACCGGGGTTTCGGTGGTTTCTTTGGCTACTTCAACCGGGGTTTCAGCGGTTTCTTCGGTTGTTTCAATTACCGCTTCGACGGTTTCGCCAAGCTCTTCCACGTCTTCGGCGCGCGGGCTCAATTTGGCCAGGGTGGAGGCGCCAAGCAGGCTTGCGTCATCCATTTCTTCTTCCAGCATCTGGCGGCGCGGGACACGGGCAGCGGGGGTTGCCGCAACACCAGCTTCGACGCCTTCAGCTGCAAGGGCGTCGTCCTTGCGCATCGCTTTGCCTTCAAGAACGGCGTCAGCGATTTTGCCCACCAGTAGTTTGATGGCGCGAATGGCGTCATCGTTGGAGGGGATGACGTAATCAACACCGCCGGGAGCGCAGTTGGTGTCAACCAGGGCGATCACCGGGATTTTCTTGGCATTGGCTTCGAGCACAGCGGTATCTTCGCGCATGACGTCCACGATGAACACCAGCTCAGGCAAGCGCTTCATGCCGCGAATGCCGTTCAAGCGGATATTGAGGCGGGTGATCTCGCGGTCAATCAACAGGGCTTCTTTCTTGGTGATGCGCTCGATTTCGCCGGTCTCGTGCATGCGTTCAAGCCGCTCCATTTCCTGGATGCGGTCGAAGATGGTAACCCAGTTGGTGAGGGTGCCGGGCAGCCAACGCTCGGTCACGTAGGGCATACCGCAGCGGGTGGCCTCTTCCTTGATGGTCTCCTGCGCCTGGCGCTTTGTGCCAACAAAAAGGACCGTGCCGCCGTCGGCTACGGTCTTGGAAACCATTTGATAGGCCTGGGTGAGGGATTTAACCGTCTGCTGCAGGTCGATGATATGAATGCCGTTGCGCTCGGTGAAAATGAACGGGCGCATGGCCGGGTTCCATTTGTTGGTGCGATGCCCGAAGTGAACACCACTTTCCAACAAAGCTTTCATGGAAATAATTGACGCCATTTTATTAAGTTCTCCTTTGCGTTAGATCCTCCGCTCCCGTCTTCCCGTGCCTGAACCGCTTTTGCGGCACGCCAGGGTTGGTCGGGGAGCGTGTGAAATTGCTTTGCCAGTTGCAAAGCCGGACAATTCTACCATAAAACTGGCAGAGAATCGGATATAGCTGAAAACAGATATAGCTGACAAGAATTTCAGGGGAACCGTGTCAGGCGTGAGGTGTCACGTAGATTGAAGGAGCCCATGACGTTGATGCATTGCACCTGCCAACCTAAAAATCTGCTAAATCCTCGGGGGCGCCAGGCAGAAATTTTCCAGCCGCTGGGGCTATTATGGTATAATCCGCACGCCCGGCGGTTCAAGGCAGCCAGGCAACTGGAGAGGTAGCGTAGTTGGCCTAACGCGCGCGCCTGGAAAGCGCGTATACCGCAAGGTATCGCGGGTTCGAATCCCGCCCTCTCCGCCTCACAAGATCAGTTCGGCTGCGGGTGCATCCACCGCGACCCTCTCCACCAGAATACATGAAGGTTGTCACTATTATCGCCCTCGGTTGTGGGCGAGTCTACCTGCTTATCGACTGCGGCCTTCCATATGAAACTTATGGAGGATGCGATGCGCGATCGGCGCAAGAATGATGCCTGCCACGAGAATAACAACCAGGCCGCAGTAAAGCGCATACAGTCCCGCAAAGAGCTTGCCACCAAAACTGACCGGAGGATTCAATGGCCCCATGCCCCCTAAAAGCATGGCCGCGTTGAGAAAAGCGTCGATCCAGCTTAGCCCTTCAAGAGTGCGGTAGCCCAACATCCCGATGAAGAGAGAAACGGCAATGATGCCGAGGGCAAACAGACCGCTGTTGGCTAACCGCATCAAGAACTGGCGCGGGGGAATTACAGGCTGAGCACGATGTTCGAATTCTGGAAGGATCCTTTTCACTGGTAGCCTAACCATTCTTCAGACACTTGATATAGTGCAATTATGCCATATTGCTGCCCTGATAGGATTGAATATAAGGCGATAAGTTGTGGACTTTAATGTTGACAATGACTGACGCATCCATTTGCCATAATAAAACCCGGCTTTCGCCGGGCTTTTGGTCAACTAACGCCTGCCATCGAAGATGACACCTGCCACCGTCTAAATTTGCGTGCTCGTCCCCACCACCCCATGGGCAGCTTCCATCACCGCCTCGCTGAGCGTCGGGTGGGCATGCACATTATGCGCAATCTCGGCGGCGGTGAGTTCCATGTTCTGCGCCAGGGTCAGTTCCGGCAGCAATTCCGACACATCCGGGCCGATCATGTGCGCGCCGAGGATTTCACCGTAGGCCGCGTCGCTGATGATCTTGACCCAGCCAATATAATCGCCTAACCCCAGCGCCTTGCCGTTGGGCTGGAACGGGAAGCGCCCGACTTTGATCTCGTAACCCTTTTCTTTGGCCTGGGCTTCAGTCAGGCCAAAGGATGCCACCTGCGGCTGACTGTAGGTAGCCCGCGGCATCATGGTGTAATCCAGCGTGCGAGTCTTGACGCCAGCGATGTTCTCAGCGCAAATGACCGCCATGGCGGAGGCTACGTGTGCCAGCAATAGCTTGCCAGTCACATCCCCGATAGCCCAGATGCCCGGCACGTTGGTCGCCATGCGCTCATCGATTTCGACAAATCCACGCGCGGTCAATTTAACCCCGGCGGTCTCCAACCCCATGTCAACGGTGTTGGGCTTAAAGCCAATCGCCACCAGCGTTTGCTCTGCTTCAAGCACCAGCTCAGTTGCGCCGTCGGATACTTTGACCTTGACTCCTGCATCCGTGGTCTCGATGCCCAGTACCTTGGTGCCTGTCATAATTTCGATGCCGCGTTTCTTGAATGCCTTGGCCAGTTCAACGCTGACCTCTTCATCCTCGAGCGGGAGAATACGCGGCAGCATTTCGACCATGGTCACTTTGACCCCGTAGGAATTCCAGATGGTTGCAAATTCCGCCCCTATCGCCCCGGCGCCAATGATGACCACGGAAGCGGGCTTGCGGGTCTGCAGGATGGCCTCCCAGAAAGTCAATACTTTCTCGCCGTCCGCCTTGACCCCCGGAATGGCTGCGGCGTAAGAGCCGGTGGCGATAATGATGTTTTTCGCCTGCAACTCCTGGGCTTTGTCATCCGCGCCGGTCACAACTATTTTATTGGCAGTTTCCAGCTTGCCGCGTCCGGTATAAACATCGATATTATTTTTCTTCATCAAAAAGCTAACGCCCTGCACCAGTCGTTTCGAGACCTTGCGGCTGCGGTCAACGGCTTTGGCGTAATCGAGCTGTAAATTTTCAAAACTGATACCGAATTCATCGGCACGTTCGCGCAGGGTATGCGCCAGTTCAGCGTTCTTGAGCAGCGATTTCGAGGGGATGCAGCCGACATTGAGGCAAATGCCGCCCATGAATTCTTTTTCGATAATGGCGGTTTTAAGTCCCAACTGGGCTGCGCGAATGGCAGCAACATAACCGCCCGGACCCGCGCCGATCACAACCACATCATATTCAGCCATATTTTCCTCATTCCAATTCTTGTGTTGACTCTGATTTAACTAGGCAGAATGGTAGATACACTTTCCCCATTTTACACCGGCTCCATCAGTACCGGAGTGAAATGGCGGCGGTGTGAAGCGTATTCGTTATTCGCGCCGGTCGCTTAGTCTGGCCAGTTATTCAGGATATCAACAATTTTAGCCAGAAAGCCGTCAGCTGATGCGCCGTCCAGGATGCGGTGGTCAAATGTCAGCGATAGATAAACCATGGGACGCACGGCGATGGCGTCGCCTTCCACAACCACGGCGCGCTTTTGAACCGCGCCCACGCCAAGAATGGCGCATTGCGGCTGGTTGATCACCGGAGTGGCAAAGAGTGAACCGCTTGTGCCATGATTGGTGATCGAGAATGTACCGCCGCGCACTTCATCGGGGTTCAACCGGTGCGCGCGGGCGCGGGAGGCAATGTCCTGGATGGCGCGCGCCAGCCCAAGCAGCGACAATCCGTCTGCATTGGGAATGACCGGCACAATCAGGCCTTCCGCGCCAAGCGAGACGGCGATCGCCAGATTGACCTGCGGGTGAATGATCACGCCCTCATCCGACCAGGAAGAGTTGACCAGCGGGAAAGCGCGCAACGCAGCAACGGTTGCGGCCGCGAAATAGGCGGTATAGGTCAGTTTGACCCCATCACGCGCGAAAGCATCTTTGTTTTTCTCGTAATGCGCCACAACGCGCTTGAAATCCGATTCCATCACGGTGGTCACATGTGGCGAGGTATGTTTGCTGTTTACCATGTGTTCAGCGATGCGCTTGCGCATGGTCGTGTGCGGGATTAACTGCCCTCCGCCTTTCTCCGGCTGAACTGGTGCCGCTGGCTGAACTGATGCCGTTGGCTGAGCCTGTCGAAGCCCGGCGGCTGGGGGTTTTCCAGCCCCAAATTGCAATTCGGTTGGGCGGAATAGATCGCCTTCGCCGGGAGTTTCCCAGGGAGCCATTGCCGCGGCTGCGGCTGGCTCGACCTTTTCGCCTTTTTCCAGGTAATCCAGTACATCCTTCTTGGTGATGCGCCCGCCCTGACCGGTGCCCTTGACCTGTGTCAGGTCGACTTTTTTGTCCGCTGCCAGCCGGGCGACCACAGGCGAGATGAAGCCAAGATCGCGGGCGGCTTCGGCAGGCTCGACCGTACCCTGAGCTTGTCGAAGGGCGTCAGCAGCCTTGGCTTCGGCAGGCTCAGCCAGCGGGGGTTCCGTTCCCGCCCGCAGGGCGTCCTGCGGGCGAGCTTGTCGAAGGGTGTCGGCAAGCTCGGCTTCGACAGGCTCAGCCATCGGGGCCTGGGCAGGCTCGTCCGGGAGAACCTCACCTGGTTCGCCAATCCATGCCAGGATCGTCCCCGCAGTCACTGTTTGACCTTCAGGCACAATGATTTTCAGAATTGTGCCGCCAGCCGGGCTGGGAATTTCAGTGTCCACCTTGTCGGTGTTGATCTCCAGCAGCGACTCGAACTCCGCAATTGTTTCACCTTCTTTTTTCAGCCAGGTTGTAACCGTCCCCTCGACCACCGATTCGCCCAACTGCGGCATGATGACTTTGGTTGCCATGGTTCACTCCTTATGACATATATGGCTAGTAAGCAGCCAGGTCGCGCATTGCCTGGGCAATTTTATCCGGGTTAGGCATAAACCAGTCCTGCAGCGGGTGGCTGAATGGCACCGCGGGCACATCCGGACCGCACAGGCGGCGCACCGGGGCGTCCAAATATGTGAAGGCTTCCTCGGCGATGATGGCAGCAATCTCGCCGCCGTAACCGCCTGTCAGGTTGTCCTCATGTACAATCAGCGCCTTGCCGGTCTTGCTCACCGACTCAAGCACGGTTTGCTTGTCCACCGGATAGAGCGTGCGCAGGTCAACCACTTCCACATTAACACCTTCGCCCGCCAGCTTCTCAGCAGCCTGCAGCGTGTAATAATGCATCATGCCGTAGGCATAAACGGTCAGGTCCGAGCCCTGCCGGGTGACCTGGGCCGGTCCGATCGGCACGGTGTAATCACCCTCGGGCACCTCGCCGCGAATCAAGCGGTAGCCTTTTTTGGGCTCCAAATAAATCACCGGATTGGGGTCACGCACCGCAGCTTTGAGCAGACCCTTGGCGTCATACGGGTTGGACGGAATGACTACCTTCAACCCGGGGATGTGAGCAAATAATGCTTCCACCGACTGCGAATGGTACAACCCGCCGCCAATGCCGCCGCCGTAAGGGGCGCGGATCACCATGGGCACCGTCCACTCGCCGTTGGAGCGGTAGCACATCTTGGCGGCTTCGCTGACGATTTGATTGAAGGCCGGGTAGATAAAATCGGCGAATTGAATTTCGCAAATCGGCCGCATGCCGTATAAGGCTGCGCCGATCCCGACGCCTACAATGGATAGTTCCGCCAGCGGCGAATCGATGACTCGCTCACCGCCGTATTTGTCGAAAAGCCCTACCGTGGCGCGGAACACGCCACCGCGTTTGCCAACATCTTCTCCAACTATAAACACATTTTCATCGCGCGCCAGTTCATCATCCATTGCCTGGCGAATGGCATCGATCATGGTAATTTCAGCCACGGCGCACCTCCTCGGCGTATACCGGGAACATTGCGTCGGCAACATCCGGATACGGCGCCTGCTCGGCAAACTTGACCGCGTCGTCCACCAGTTCCTTTGCGCGCGTCTCCATTTCGTCAATTTTGGCCTGATTAAGTAACCCGGCCTCTTCCAAAATACGGCGGCCAACGGTCAGTGGATCTTTTTTCTTGGCCTCTTCCACCTCTTCCCGGGAGCGATAGGTGCGGTCGTCGTCGTCGGAGGAATGCGGAGTCAGGCGGTACATGCGGGCTTCGACCAGGGTCGGCCCCTTGCCTGCCCGTGCGTCAGCAACTGCCTCAGCGACGGTGCGGTAAACTGAGAACACGTCGGTACCGTCCACCGAAATACCACGCAGGCCCATGCCGCAGGCCTTGTCGGCCGAGCTGGCGACTGCCATTTGCTTATCTACCGGCACCGAGATAGCATACTCGTTGTTTTCTACCATAAAAATAACCGGTAAATGGTGGATAGCCGCCCAGTTGACCGCCTCATACCACTCCCCTTGCGAAGTAGAGCCTTCACCTAGGGTGGTCAGTACTACTTTATCTTCTTTACGCATCTTGATCGCCAGCCCAATTCCGGCCGCATGTGGGCATTGGGTGGCAACCGGCGCTGAATGACTGACAGCGTTGGCTTTGCGCATGCTCCAGTGACTGGGCATCTGGCGCGCTCCAGAGGTAGGCTCGCCTTGCTTGCCGCTCAACGCCAGTAGAAAATCGCGCGGGGTGTAACCCAGACACAACATTAATGCCAGATCGCGGTAATAGGGCGTGACCCAGTCCTCGCCGCGGCGCAGTGCAAAGGCTGCGCCCACCTGGGCGGCTTCCTGGCCGATTCCAGAGATATGGAAAGCGATTTTACCCTGGCGGTGCAGCACCCAGGCGCGTTCATCCAAACGCCGGGAAAGCAGCATCATCCAGAACATTTCCAATTGAATGTCGTTGGATAATTCCATACGATTCCACCTCCGTATTTGGTTATGGTCGAAGCATTATTTCTAGAAATAATGCTTCGTTGCGGTTTTTTTTTCGTCCTGCGGCGGTCTATTCAATCCGCTGCTCGCAATAAAGGTTAATTCAAGTTGAGCTGTCCAAACGCAACAACGTTATAAAACATTGACCTCTATGTAAGGGACGGGATGGACTCCATCTCTTACCAGTAGCGTCTGGGTTGCATACCAACCCGTTTGTGGGACAACCTTCTATCTCTTCGAACCGACAACACCCTTCCGGAAGAGTCCGGCCAGACCTTACCGTCGAAAGACCAAAAAAATTCTTTCAACCTCCGTCACCTTACGGCGTAACCCCCATTAAACCCATGGCTTCCAGCATCTCTGCATTCGTAACGAACTTAAACTCTTCCACCCCGAGTGTAGCTGCCCGCTGCTGTTCAGCATTTTCCAGGGCAGCCAGGGCATCCTTGGTCACCACCGGATGCGGTAGTGCGAAGATGGCTGATTTCAATTTACTGATTGCGGTATTTTGGCTAAAAGATTGGCTGCGTAAAAACTGCATCACCGCCTTGGAGCCGTTGACTCCGTCTTTACGCGCCAGGCCAACCAAACCGGTACTGGCATTCCGCGACCAACCCGCCACGAAAACGCCCTCAATTGGCTGGTTGTCGTCCTTCGAGTAGGCTTCGTATGAGTCGCCGTCCACCGGGTAAAGCGGAGAGGGGTTTTTATCAAATGCCGAAGAATGAACCGGCAAACCAAGATCTTCATCCACTTTATCACCGATGGCAAAGATTACCGTATCGACGTCCAATACGTGACAGGTACCCAATCCACGCGCTTTGGTATCATCTCCCACGGCAATCAGCGTGTTTTCTTCCACTTCCAACCCGCCAACTCTGCCGCTGCCGTTATCCAGCATCCGCGTCGGTGAGGAAAGGAATCGCAGGCTGAAAGATCCAGAGCCGATGGGCGGGGTCATTTTTTGCTTGGCCTCGTGGTAAAAAGCCTTGGCCATCTCAGGATTCTGGCCGAGGGAGATCATAATGTGCGCCACCCGGTTGATTTCATACTCAACCGCCTGGACGTCCAGGTTGCCGATCACATAATCCAGTTCCTTGCGGTCAAACTTGATTTCCTGCGGGCCGCGCCGCCCGACTGCAATGACTTCATCGACATTCCGGTCAGCAATCAGGTAATGGGCAATGTCCAGCATGACATTACCGACGCCGATCACCGCCACTTTCTTGCCGATGACCAGTTGATGCTGGCTAAAGGGTGGCAGTTTGTTGTAATGGTAAACCACCTCTTTGGCGTGGTACACACCGGTCAAATCCTCACCGGGCAAACCAAGCCATTTGGTTCCCTGCGCCCCCGCTGTCACCAAAATCGCGCTGAAACCCATACTTTGCAACTCAGGCAGCGAAATATCGGCATCATTGCCAACCGTTACATTGCCGTAATATTCAACATTGGGATGAACTAACACCTGGCGGAACTGTGCACGCAGGCCATTTTTCATTTTCAACTTGGTGGGAAAAATCCCGTATTCTGCCAGTCCACCAGGTTTGATATCTCGATTGAGTAGTACTACTTGAACGCCCTGGGTCGCCAGTTCCTTTGCTGCAAACAGGCCGGCGGGACCGGCGCCAACAATTGCAACAGTTTGGTTCAATGATCCATCCATGTCTCTTCTCGGTAATGGTTTATTGTCCAGCCTGGAACATTATTATACCGTGTTTTCAACCTATGTTTATCCGAGTTATGCTATAGTGGTTGTCAAGGGTTTTCGTTGGCTGCACGCCTGCCAGCTGCAAAGCGACTACCAGGAGAACCAATGACATCCGAACCGTGTTTCAAACTGCTGCCAAATGGCCTGGCCATTTATCTCATGGAAATTCACACGGCTCCGATCATCAGCCATTGGGTCTGGTATCGGGTTGGTTCGCGTTATGAAACAAGCGGGCTAACTGGCGTCTCGCACTGGGTGGAACACATGCAATTCAAAGGGACGCCGCGGTTTCCTACCAGCCAACTGGACAAAGCCATTTCGCGCACCGGTGGCGTCTGGAACGCGTTTACCTACCTGGACTGGACAACGTTCTACGAAACGCTCCCCGCCAGTCAGATCGATTTGGCCTTGGATCTGGAACGCGATCGAATGACGGACAGCCTTTTCGATCCGGTAGAGGTCGAAGCAGAACGGAACGTGATTTTGGCAGAGTTGGAAGGCAATCAAAACGAACCGCGCTTTCGCCTGGGTGAGGCGGTTCAAAAGGCTGCTTTTGATCGTCACCCCTATCGCAATGAGGTCATTGGCTCGCGAGAGGATCTAAAACTGATCCAACGCAGCCACTTATTTGCTCATTACCAGCGCTATTACCAGCCGGCAAATGCCATCATCGCCGTTGCTGGCGATTTTGACGCCAACGAGATGTTCGAGCGCCTGACAAACCGCTACGCCAGTGTCTCATCCAGCCCGATGAAAGCGGACGATGCTCCGCTTGAACCGCCGCTGACAACTGAACGTAGAGTCGAGGTCACCGGTCCTGGAACTACCACCTACCTGCAACTGGCTTATCGCGCTCCGGCAGCCAGCGATCCCGACTTCTTCCCGTTGACTATCCTTGATTCTCTGCTGTGCGGTCCAACCAGCCTGAATATGTTTGGCGGCGGTGGCACCACCAACAAGACCTCCCGGCTGTACAAAGCTCTGGTCGAAACCGAATTGGCCGTCAGTGTGCGCGGGAGCATCCAGGCGACCATCGATCCATTCCTCTATGAAATTTCGGCCACCGTACGACCGGAGCGCACGCCAGAGCAGGTGCTCGCTGTGATGAATGATCAAATTTCGCGCTTACAGGAAGAGCTCGTGCCCGAAGCGGAGATCGCCAGGGCGGCTAAACAGGCGCGGGCGATGTTTGCATACGGCAGTGAAAACATTACCAACCAGGCTTTTTGGCTGGGTTATGCTCAGATGTTTGCAAGGTACAACTGGTTCACAGATTATGTCAAAAACCAGGCGCAGGTAACGCCGGCGGATGTGCAGCGGGTGGCGCGCAACTATCTACAAGCGCAGCAGCGGGTGGTCGGGATATATCTCCCAGAGAGCCTTCCGGAGAGGGCGCCGTGACCATGAGCCAAAGCGTTTCACGGCACTCGCTGCCTGGCCCTGAAGATATTGTTCGCACCGTATTGCCTAACGGCATCACGATTTTGACACGGACCAACCAGACCAGCCCCTCGGTTGCATTCAGCGGCTTTCTGCCAGCCGGCAGCGTTTTCGACCCGCTTGAAAAATTAGGATTGGCGGGCTTTACCGCAGCCGGGTTGATGCGCGGCACGGCTCAGCGCAGCTTTCAGCAAATTTATGACGACCAGGAAACCGCCGGCGCGTCTTTGGGATTTAGCGCCAGTACTCATACGGTCGGGTTTGGCGGCCGCAGCCTGGCAGAAGATTTACCCATGATGCTGAAGCTCCTGGCAGAATGCCTGCTTCAGCCTACCTTCCCTCCTGAACAGGTTGAACGGCTGCGTTCGCAAGCGATGACCAGCTTCGCCATCCGAGCGCAAGACACGGCCGAAATGGCTTCGCTCACTTTCGATGAAATCCTTTTTGCCGGTCACCCTTATGCGCTGCCTGATGAAGGTTATACTGAAACGGTCGCCGCCATCCAGCGTGAAGACCTGACCGCATTTCACCAGCGGCATTATGGCCCGCGTGGTTTGGTTTTGTCCGTGGCAGGCGCCGTGACCGCGCAGCAGGTGATTGACCAGGTTGTGGAAGCTCTTGGCAACTGGACCAACCCGGACCAACCGCTTGAACCGCTCCTTCCGGATGTCCAACCATTGGCTGCACCGGTTCGCCAGCATATTTACATCCCCGGCAAAACTCAGGTCGATCTGGTACTCGGTTCCCTCGGGCCAAAACGCACCGATCCAGACTACCAGGCCGCATCGCTTGGCAACAATATTTTGGGTCAGTTCGGCATGATGGGGCGCATCGGCAGCATCGTCCGTGAGAAATCCGGTCTGGCATACTCCGCTTCAACCAGCTTGAACGGCTCGCGGGCTGCCGGATCCTGGGAATTCTCTGCAGGCGTCGCTCCAGAGAACCTGGAACGGGTCATCGAATTAATGATGGCGGAGGCGAGGCATTTTACCCGGGAACCGGTTAGCAGCGAGGAGCTGAAAGACAGCCAGTCCAGCTATATCGGGGGATTGCCGCTTTCATTAGAATCGAATGCCGGGGTGTCTCGGGTAATATTGAATATCGAGCGTTACCAACTCGGGTTGGATTATTTATTGAATTATGCGAGTATGATCGAAAAAATTACGCCGGAGCAAATCCTGGAGACCGCTCAGCGTTATCTTGACCCGACTCATTTTGTCACCATCTCAGCCGGGCCACATCCAAGTGAGGTATGATGATTTTACGTACAGGTGTCGATATTCTGGAAATTGACCGGCTGGATTCAGTATCGCCGGGTATTCGCAGGCGATTTATCCAGCGGGTCTACACTCCCGCTGAAAGAGAAATCCTCGGCGAGGACAACGAAGCTCTGGCCGGTCGCTTCGCAGCTAAAGAAGCAGTTTCCAAAGCGCTTGGGTCAGGCATCGGTTTGGTTCGCTGGCAGGATATCGAAATTCTCGACGGCCGATACGGCGAACCCATCCTCAATCTGTATGGAAATGCAGTTAAAATTGCAGAACGACTGGGGCTGGATACATGGTCTGTCAGCATTAGCCATTCACGCAACCACGCGGTGGCAGTAGCGGTCGCCATAGGCCAGGCCAGCTCGGCCGCAGGGATGCATGAAAATCCTGGCAGTCAGTGATATCGAACTGGGCTACATCTACAACCTGCAAATATCGCAGCGTTTCAAAGATGCCGAGCTTTTAGTCAGCTGCGGCGATTTGCCGTACTTTTACCTTGAGTTTATGATCAGCATGCTGGACCGCCCTTTGTATTTCGTCCGCGGCAACCACGCGCACGAGGTCGAAATTACGACGGGGGGGGAGCGTAGCGCCCCCTGGGGCGCGGTTGACCTGCATCGCAAAGCAGTGCGAACCGAAAGCGGCTTGCTGCTGGCAGGCATCGAAGGCTGCAATCGTTACAACAATGGCCCCTATCAGTACACCCAGTCCGAGATGTGGCAAATGGTGTATGAATTAACCCCTGCCCTGCTGTATAATCGCATCCGCTACGGACGCTTCCTGGACATCTTTGTCAGTCATGCACCCCCCTGGCATATCCACGACATGGATGATCCGACTCACCAGGGAATCAAAGCTTTCCGCTGGTTGATCCAGGTTTTTCAGCCGCGCTATCATCTACATGGGCATATTCATGTTTACCGCAATGATGTCGTGCGGCAAACTCGGGTCGGCAAGACCACTGTGATCAACTGTTACGGCTACCATGAATTGAATACGGAAATTTTCCAGGAGGATTTCATCCAGCCCAAAAAGGATGAGTCTCCTGCTTGAAGGTAAAACGATGACCGATTCGAATGATGCTAACTCTTCTTTTTTGAAACAAATTGCATACAGCGAGTATGAAACGGCGCTGCGGCGCGGTTTCTGGCGCAGCGTCATGGGCTGGTTAACCCAGCAAAACAACAAACTGCTGCCTTTTGATGAAATCAGACGCATCCTGCCGGTACACGGGCAGTATTATGCCGGACTGCATGAAATCCAGGTGGACAAAATCGTGGGCAGCGTGGCGCGCTACAATGATTTCGATCGCGCATTTCTGCCGCGCCAGCGGCACACCCGTTCGCGCTGGATCAGTATCGACGTAGCCAATCTCCAGGACGTAGTGCTGCCGCCTATCGAAGTTTACAAAATTGGCGAGATTTACTTCGTCAAGGACGGCAACCACCGGGTATCGGTTGCCCGAGAAAAAGGGCAGGCTTTTATTGATGCGCAAGTCGTGGAAATTGTCACCGAGGTGCCCATCACCGCTAAGACCGATATCAATACCCTGATTCGAGAACAAGAACGTATGGATTTCTACCATAAAACCCAACTGATTTCCCTGCGTCCGGATGCCCAGGTCGAACTATCCATCCCAGGACAGTATGGAAAGCTTATGGAACATATCAGCGTCCACCGCTGGTTCATGGGTGAACGCATCCAAAAGGAAGTGCCTTACCCCGTAGCAGTAGCTGGTTGGTTTGATGAAGTATATCTACCGTTGGCAAAAGTAATCGAGGAGCAAAAAATCCTCAAGGAATTCCCCGGTCGAACAGTGGCTGACCTTTATTTATGGATAATCGAACATTTATGGTACTTGCGCGATCAATTTCAAAAAGATGTCAGCCTCAGCGAAGCCGCTTCGCACTTTACGCAAAATTTCTCAAAAAAACCGCTCGCCCGCCTGCACCGTTTATTCAGCAATCTGGCCGAAATTCTTGCAGATGTCACGCCCGTCGAACCTGGCATGATGCCGGAAGACATGCTGAGCGACAGTGGCGAGAACCAGCTCAAGGTCGAAAAGCCGCTTGAAGGGTCTGAATCCTCGGAGGAAAAACCGGACTAAGCGTTCTTGCCGATCCAGAAATGATGCGGCAATACCCGGGTATTGGTGCGGATTTCAATGCCGTTGCGCCTATCCCTGTCAGTTTTGATCATCGTAGGATGCACAAAACACAGATCTGGCCTGGTGCCGTACTTTTTTTGATAGAAATCGACGGCGCGCAGGATTTTGCTGTTCAGGTCTGACTTGGGATCGTTATCGAACCATAACATTCCGGTAACCATGGTGTCCTCCAAAATTCAATCCAGGGATTCAGGCAGGTAAAATTGCAGCCAATTCTGCTGGATGCGAACCGTGAACCGCCGGTTAACCCCTTCAGCGGCTTGTTTTTGTAATCGCGAGGGCAGCAAGCGCGCTGCCGCGTTCGGGTCGCTGACCGCGCCAGTGATGCGCGTACGGAACAGATCGGCGTAATAACGCTGCTCCAGCAGAGAAGCAGGATCCAAAGTTGCCGCCGTCCAGATTTGCTGGCGGGCGCCGTACCGCACCAGCCATTCGAAGTTAGTGCGCAGGTCAACATCCATGTGCGGCAGGACATCCATACCATCGAAGAGCAGCATGTAAGCCGTGCCAACATGACCGCCGTTCTGCCGTCCTTCGACAAGATCGCCAAGCTGATAGATCAGGTCAACGGCTGCGCTGTCGATATTGGATGTTATTTGCAGAAAATATTGGGCAAAGCGCGTTGCTTCCTCTGCCCATTCTTCCGGTTTGGCGGTGATCACGGCAAAGCGCACGTCCTCGGGTCGATTTTGCCGCATCAGGGAATTCACCAGTGTCTTCAGCAAGGCTGTTTTCCCGGCGAAACGGTCCGCCATCACCAACAACGAACTGGGCTGCGAATCCGTCAGGTTGAACAGCAGCGGCAGACCTTCAGCGCTGGCTCCCAGCAAACCAGTGCGTTTTGGCAGCGGTGGCAGGCGCTTCAATATGCCGCTCAAGGTATACGGTTCAGGTTGGATATTCTGATCTTCGGTTACCCGCCGATTCAATTTCCAATCCAAAGCCGGGTGAAAGGGTGTCTTTTGAATATTCGATCGGACAATCGGGATTTGTAACATTGCTGCCGCCTTGTGCTATAAAATTAATAACTGAAATTATGTTCTATTTTTAGATTATAGAACATAATTTCAGTTTGTCAAGCATCAATTTCGAATTCCTCCCTGGTCAGCCCCAAACTGCAGCAGCGTACCCGGGCGGTAAAATCGTGGCATTTTTTATTATTTTGCGGTATCCTTAACCCTGTTCTTAACCTCTCACGCCGTAATGGGGGTAATCACCCTTCTCGCCCCGCCCGTGATGATCAAGGAGGCTTTCATGATTAAAGAAACTGTAAAAGACGCCGAAAACCGGATGAAAGGCGCAATCCAGAGCCTGGAAGAAGATTTGGCCGGAATTCGCACCGGTCGGGCACACCCGGGACTGGTAGAAAAACTCCCGGTTGAGTATTACGGCGCCCCCACTCCCCTTATGCAGCTAGCCTCCATCAGCGTTCCCGATCCGCGTACCCTGCTCGTCAAGCCGTTTGACCCTACCACCTTGAAAGCGATTGAGCGCGGCATTGTCGTTTCTAATCTAGGCCTGACGCCCAATAATGACGGTAAGACAATCCGCTTGAACCTGCCCCCATTGACAGAAGAACGTCGCCGGGAGCTGGTAAAAGTTGTCAGCCACCGATTGGAAGAAGCAAAAGTCGCAACCCGCAATATTCGCCGTGACATCATCAAAGAATTGCGCGAGTTTGAAAAAGAGAAGTTGATCTCAGAAGACGATCTCAAGAAAGCCGAAGAAGAGCTGCAAAAACTGACCGACCACATCGTCAGCGAAATTGAAATGATTGGCCAGAAAAAAGAAAAAGAAATCATGGAAGTTTAATTATCTTTCTATGATGCCCGAGTCGCCCCCTCAACCGCTCGAACCCATTCAAAAAGTGCCTAATCACATTGCTATCGTCATGGATGGTAATGGTCGCTGGGCTGCTTCCAGAGGGCTGCCGCGCCTGGCGGGCCACCGGGCTGGAACAGAAAATCTGCGGCGCGTGATTCGCGCCTGCGTTGAATTTAATGTTAAGGTTCTTACCATTTACGCCTTTTCCACCGAAAATTGGGGACGACCCAGCGACGAGGTGGAAGGTCTGATGATGATCCTGGAAGATGTCATCGATCGCGAACTGGACGAATTACACGCGGAAGGGGTACGCCTGCGCCATATTGGACGCCTTGACCGCCTTAATCCACGTCTGCGGGAAAAAGTTCTCAACGCGGTGGAACTCACCAAAAATAACGACAAATTGGTGCTGTGCATTGCCTGGAATTACGGCGGGCGTGACGAGATCATCTGCGCCATTCAAAATTTGATCGCTGACGGTATCAAGCCGGAGCAAATTAGCGAAGAACTGGTGAGCAGCTATATGTTTACTGTTGGCATCCCTGACCCGGATTTAATCATCCGCACTTCCGGCGAAATGCGCATCAGTAACTTCCTCATCTGGCAATCTGCGTATTCAGAGTGGTACATCACCCCCACCCTTTGGCCTGATTTCAACCGCGAGGAATTGTACAAGGCGCTGCAAGCTTATAGTCAACGCGACCGCCGTTTTGGAAAATTATCCAACGGCTGTGAAAAGGATTGAAGAGGATGCTGGCAAGCCGCCTTAAAGTTGCCATCGTTCTCATACCCATCGCTGTAACTTGTGTGGTACTGGGTGGCTATTTTTTTCTCGCCCTGATCCTTTTTATGTTAGGGCTGGCTGCCTGGGAATTCGGCCGTCTTTTTAAGCTTGGCGGTTACTCGCCAGCACTATGGGTGCTCGTACCAGGCGTGGTTCTGATCACCCTCGCCCGCTATTTCTGGGGTTTCGCGCACAATGACGCCATCCTGTCTGTACTGGTTCTGGCAGCCATGGCGTATCACACCATCGAATGCGGCAAGGGTTGCCAGACCCCTGCCATTGATTTTGCCATTACTACCGCCGGATTGATTTATATTGGCTGGATTGGCAGCTATTTAATTTCGCTGCGGAATTTACCGAACGGCATATGGTGGACTTTGCTGGCGATTCCGGCGATTGCGATTGGCGATACCGGGGCTTATTTCGTTGGGCGTCATTTCGGTAAACACAAACTGGCGCCGCACATCAGCCCAAATAAAACGGTCGAAGGGTTGATCGGCGGGATCATAACCACAACACTGGGCGGGGTTCTGCTTGCACTAATATGGGGCATGCGAGCGCCAGCCCTCGAATGGCAGCAGGGCCTTATCATTGGCGCTGTTCTTGGGGTGCTTTCTCCGCTAGGCGACCTGGGCGAGAGCATGCTCAAACGCCAGTTTAACGTCAAGGATTCCGGAAAAATATTTCAGGCCCACGGTGGCATGTTGGACCGCATGGATTCATGGATTTGGGGGGCGGTGATCAGTTATTACCTGATCACCTGGTTGTGGTAAACCAGCCAGTCTTGCTATACTGGCTGTTAGAAATCTATTTCAGAAATTAACCTCAAGGAGGAATGGATATGATCGACAGCCGGCCAACCCGCAACCTGGCTCTTGAACTTGTCCGTGTAACCGAAGCTGCCGCACTGGCTGCCGGGCGTTTTGTTGGGCGCGGCGATAAATACGGCGCCGACAAAGCCGCCGTGGATGCCATGCGCCTGATTCTTAACACGGTGCAAATGGATGGGGTCATTGTCATCGGGGAAGGCGAAAAGGACGAAGCGCCCATGCTGTACAATGGCGAGCGCCTTGGCACCGGCGAACCGCCGTTGGTGGATATCGCCGTCGATCCAATCGATGGTACCCGGCCGACCGCTCACGGTCTGCCAAACGCAATCGCCACCGTGGCGCTGGCGCCTCGCGGCACGATGTTCAATCCCGGCTCGATTGTTTATATGGATAAAATTGCGGTTGGCCCTGAAGCCAAAGATGTTATCGACATCGAGGCGCCAGTGGAGGACAACCTGCGAAAAGTGGCCAAAGCAACCGGCCAGGATGTGGATGATTTACTGGTTGTGATCCTCGACCGGCCGCGCCACGCTGAATTGATTTCCCGCGTGCGCGAATTTGGCGCGCGCATCACACTCATCCCGGATGGCGATGTTTCGGGCGCGCTGATGACCGCCATGACAAATTCTAAAGTGGATATGCTGCTGGGTATCGGCGGCACCCCCGAAGGTGTATTGGCGGCTTGCGCCATGCGCTGTCTCGGCGGCACCATCCAAGGCAAACTATATGCGCGCAATGATGAGGAACGCCGGCGCGGCACCGAAATGGGATACGATTTCAACAAAGTTCTGACGTTGGATGACCTGGTTTCGTCTGAAGATGTGTTTTTTGCCGCCACCGGCATCACCGACGGAGAATTCTTGACCGGGGTGGACTACTTCGCTGACGGCGCAACCACCGAGTCGGTCATTATGCGCGGCCTGACCGGTACCAGCCGCCGCATCATTGCCACACACCGGCTGACAAAACTATCGCAGATCAGCCAGATACCCTATTAATCGCAATATTAAACCAAACGAGACCGGGCACGACCGTCCGGTCTCGTTTTGGTTACCCGGGAAACCCGGGTTATTTGATTGCGTAAGACAGACTGGCTTCCATTTGGATGACCATTTGTCCGGCAGCTATCGGGGTGGTCGAGGCCATTGCCGCGCCGCCCTTGGCTTCATAAACCGGCTGCGGGCCGCCTGAACTGTAAACATTGACTGAGTACAGTTGGCCCAGGGTTACGCCAGTCAGGCTTGCCAGTTCTTCAGCCTTGGCTTTGGCATCCTCGATCGCCAGACGGCGAGCTTCTTTTTCGGCCGCTGTATGGTCTTCGACGTCAAAACTGATGCCATTGATGGTATTGGCGCCGGCGCGGACCACTGCATCGAGCAGCGTGCCAAGGTTGTTCAGGTCGCGGACTTTGATGTATACCGTGTTTTCGACCACGTACACGGTCTCCATCGGGATGCCTTCAGGACTGTAATTTTGCTGCGGGTAAACATTGAAAGCCGTGGTTTGAATATCTTCCGGCGCAACGCCTTTTTCCTTCAATGCCGAAGCGATGGCGGTTGCCTGCGAATTATTCTGGCTCAACGCGGTCCCAACATTATCTGCCTGGCTGCGGACGCCGACATAGACATTGGCAATATCCGGCGCCAGATAGACCATGCCCGTACCGGAAACACTGATCATGGGAATCTGGTTATAACCGCCATTACCACTCACCGGCACTCCTCCCTGGCAGGCTGCCAGCAGACCTACAATCATTAATCCAGCTAAAACGACGAAAAGTTTGTTCTTCATTCTTCCTCCTATGCGCGAAGGCACAATATTTTTTGTTAGGTCTGAGACGATGCAGGTGAATGGTTTGTTCCCGTAATTGGCAACAGATTTTCCAGGGGGAAAATTGGCGCTAATTCACCACGACCAGGGAGACCAGACCGACCGGCTGCTCAACCGTCAACCGAATTTTGGCGTTGGCTGCTGTCGCGTTGGGTGAATAGATCACGTTTCCGTGTTTTTCAAAGCCGGCAGGCAAATTGTGCGTGGAGATGGCTGTATCCAGGCGCAATTCGATTAAAACGCCTTCTGGAATGCGGATGGTAAGCCTGCCAACCGGATTCGAAAGCTTGCCCTGCAATTCGTCCTGCGGATCAAGCGTGACATCCAGCGAACCGACCGCAACCGTAGCGTTTAATTCTTCTATATCCAGACCAGTCAAATCCAATGTAAGGCTGCCTGCGGCAGTCTCAGCACGGAGGTCGAGGGGAACATCGTTGGTTAACTCCAACGCCCAGAGCGGCTCGCCCAACCCGCCTGACCAGGTTGCCCAACCTTCCCCGCTGGTCGAAAGGTTTAGGCTGCCGTGTTTCGCCTGAACATTGTAATCCTGCGCCAGGCTGACCTTGCTGGGAACCTCTGCAGTCCCCTCCAGCAGCAAATCGCCGCTGGCGCCGCTGGTCAGTTCCATGCGCCCCACCGGGTCCGAGATGCGCACATTGGCACTGGTCGCGCCCTCCAACGGCTGGGTAATCGAAAAGGTTCCAAGCCTGGCTCCCGGTGAATTGGCAATCGCGAACCAAGCTACTCCAGCCATGATAACCAGCGCTATTAGCACCCCGATGATGGTTGCCGGCGCTGAACGCCCCTCAAAGATCAAGTCAAGCCCAAGCGCCACCAGGATCAACGGCCACATGCGCAGCAGCAGACTCCAGGAGTTCCAAGGCAGGTAACCGAAATTTGCCAGCAGAAAAACGGTACCCAGACCCAATGAGATGACTGCCCAGACCCAGCCACGTCCCTGGACGATATTGTCAAGGCCGCCAATAATGAACAGCAAGGGCCATAGTTTGAGCAGCAGTTCGATGAAATTGCCGGGCAGGATGCCCAAGGTGTTCAGTAACAGGACCGCCCCGCCTAGAATTAAAATGAGCGCCCAAAAAATGCTGTGTCTGCGATTTTTATCCATGATGAATTCCTTTCTTAATTTAAGCTTTTGCCCGCATCGCCCGCAGCACTAAAAACAAGCCTATCCCGATCACAACCACCGGCATGATATACCCTGCCCAATCGCTCGCGCCTATTCCTACGATCAGCGCCACCAGCAGCAGACCGCCGGCAGGGTAAACCGGCCAGATGGTCCGTTTGCCGTTATCGATTGGCAATAGTGCCAGAACGCCAAAAGTGGCTGCCAGCCCCAGGAAAAAGAGGATGGCTGACTCAGACAGGTACGGGTCCAGCAGGATGAGCGCCACCAATGAGAACATGACGCCCATGGGGATGATCGCCCACCAAAAGCTGCGGTTAAGCAAGTAAACCACCAGGAAACTGACGCCGATGCCTGCCAGAACCAACGCGCCGCCGATTTGTTCAGCAGCGCGCGGCGCAATCTGGTCAAGGCCAATCAACGCCCCAATTCCAAGCAAGGTAAAGCCAGGAATGGCCGCCCACCAATGATTACGGTTGCTCGCCATCACAGAAATAAAAGCCAGCCCGCCCAGCACAAACAATACTGCCCAGACAAAACCGCCCAGATCAATTCCGGTAACGGCATTGATCATCGCAAAGACGCCTGCCAGAATGAGCAGTCCTCCAACCAAAATTCGCCATCGCATAGGGTTCATCATTTATCCTTTTCTCGTTACGCGCTTTTCACTTCAATCGAACCAACGCCGGCTTCGACCAGGATCTCCACCCGGTCCATGGCGCTGTCATACCCTGGTGTTTCATAAGTCGTTCCATTGAACGGAAAGCGAACATTGTCGATTTTAGTTCCAACCAGCCCACTCTTTATAGTAATCCGGCCTGCCACACCCTGCGGTACCCACAGCACAACAGAAGCGGCCCCGGCGTGCACATCGACATTGGTAAAACCGGCTTTGGCTGGCAGGGTAATGATGGTTGAACTGGCTCCGGTTTCCAGGGTCAGTTTTTGAACGCGTAGCGTGCTCAAATCGATGCGAGCTTCTCCCGCGCCGGTGTGCAGGCGCATGTCCAACGGAATCGCATCCGTCAGGTGAAAATCCCAACGGAAACCCTCTGCGCCAAAACCCCCGGGAAAGCCCCACACCATATTGGTCGGAGGATTCAGCGTCAGACTGGCGCCAGTGCCAATTTTCTCCATGCGCGATTCGACCCCACCGGTGAAAACGCCTGCCATCAACTGAGCTGGTCCAGCACCGCCGCTGATCTTCAGTGTACCGGCGCCGTGGTTGACATCGATGACTGCTTCCCGGATCGATTCCAACGGAAAATCCAGATTGACCGTTTCTGCCTTCCCTTTAGTGAGAGCTGGACCGAGCAGCAGCCACACGCCAGCCATAACCAGGATCACCGGCCAAAAGATCAGCCAAACATTGAAGGTGATGATGCCAAGGCTTTTAAGTAACAGCAGACCGCCGAGCACCACCAGGATTACACCCCAAAACATACGACTTGATTTCATTATTACCTCACTATAGTCTGATAAATGGGTCACAATGCGTTTGGCCAGGATGAAATGGCCAGCACCAGAGCCATTGCCATGCCTGTTAGCATCAACCCATAACTTAAACGCCGCGTAAAACGCCAACCCTGCCCGCGGGAAATTTCAATCAGCATCCCTGCCCCCGCCATCTCAGGAACCAGGCTCAAACCTGCCAGCCAGATGGACCCCCCCCGGAAAAAGGCTGTGTAAGGTGAAAGTTGCACTAATTCCGAGCAGCGCACCCGCCAGAGTAAACGGACCTGAAACCGCAGCCTGCCAGCCGTACAAGATTAACCCCACTCCTGCCACCGCAAACAAAATTGGCAAAAACACCGGCGCCCACCACCCATTTTGAGCAGCCACTATAACGGTCATAAAGCGCCAAATGCCAATCATCAGCATGACAAGCAACGCTCCAAACCAAACAGATTGGCGGCGGGTCACAGTCGTTCTCCCGCCAAAGGTGCAACAATGACGGATATTGTGAATGATGGTTTAAAGCGATTATACGGCAACATGGTCTATACATAACGAGGATTGGGGTGCAAAGTTGCGGTATTTCTGCGTCGCTCTCTCTTTTAAAAATCTTAACCCCCTTGACAAACCCGTTTTTCAGTCTATAATCAGGCAATATTATGAGATTTATGATAAATATTGAGGCTTTTGATATGCAACATTGCATGTGTCTAAGGCGGGGTTGGCAAGCACCGCTGCCTTAGACTGAACCGATAAATTTATCGTCAGCCAGCAGACTTAGGCAGTGGACTGCAGCCCCGCAGGGATTTTGGTTTTGCGCGGCAGCCGTCCGCTGTTTTTAATTCTGCTGGCTATTGTTTTAAACATTTTTTTTACTCTTGAGGAGTCATGAATGAAAATCGCCAATAACGTCACCGAACTGATCGGCAATACCCCGCTCGTCCGCCTTAACCGCATCACGGACGGAGCTGTAGCCCAGGTCGTTGCCAAACTGGAATTCTATAACCCGGCCCACTCAGTCAAGGATCGCATCGGCGCTGCCATGTTGGATGCAGCCGAGCGCGAAGGCAAGATTAATAAAGACACTATCATCCTGGAACCGACCAGCGGCAACACCGGCATTGCGCTGGCATTCGTGGCGGCTGCCCGCGGTTATAAAGCCACCATGGTCATGCCTGAATCGGCCAGTAAAGAACGGCGCATCCTCATGCGCGCCTACGGCGCTGACCTGATTTTGACGCCAGCCAGCGAGGGAATGGCCGGAGCCATCCGGAAAACCGAGGAATTAGCTGCCAGCGACTCGCGCTATTTCATTCCGCAGCAGTTCCAAAACCCCGCCAACCCTGAAATCCACCGGCGCACGACTGCCGAGGAAATTTGGAACGACACGGACGGCAAAGTGGATATTTTGGTGGCCGGCGTTGGCACGGGCGGTACGATCACCGGGGTTGGCGAGGCGATCAAAGCCCGCAAGCCGTCCTTCCGCGTGGTGGCCGTCGAACCGGATGCATCCGCTGTGCTTTCAGGTGAACCGAAAGCCTCGCACCCGATTCAAGGTATTGGCGCGGGTTTCGTCCCGGACGTGTTGAATACCAAAATTTACGATGAAATCGTCCGGGTCAAAAACGAAGACGCCTTCCGCACCGCCCGCGATTCAGCGGCGCGCGAAGGCTTGCTGGTTGGCATCTCTTCAGGTGCAGCCATCTGGGCGGCAATTCAGGTCGCCAAACGCCCGGAAAACGCGGGCAAGTTGATTGTGGTCATCATCCCATCCTTCGGCGAACGCTACTTGAGCACTGCGTTGTACGCTGATCTGGTTGACTGATCCTCTCTCGCAACCGCTCCCCCTCCGAGGGAGAACGAGCAGGAAGGTGAAGTATGGTACGTTTATTTCAGAAAGCCAAGTCAGATATTCAATCCGCTTTTGAGCGCGATCCGGCCGCTCGCCAGCCGTTGGAAGTCCTGCTGACCTACCCCGGCGTGCATGCCATTTGGGGGCACCGGCTGGCACACTGGCTGTGGCTCCACCACTTCAAGCTGATCGCACGCTGGTTGTCGCATATCAATCGCTTCCTGACCGGAATCGAGATTCACCCCGGCGCTGTGATCGGCGAAAAGCTGTTCATCGATCACGGCATGGGCGTGGTCATTGGTGAGACCGCGATTATCGGCAACAACGTGACCCTGTACCACGGCGTCACACTTGGCGGAGTCAGCCTGGATAAGGGCAAGCGCCACCCGACTATCGAAGATGACGTCGTGATCGGCGCCGGCGGCAAGGTGCTCGGTAATATCACCATTGGCCGCAGCAGCCGGGTGGGCGCGAATGCGGTTGTCGTGCATTCTGTTCCGCCGAACTCGGTTGTCGTGGGAGTTCCCGGTCAGGTGATGGTGCGCTCCAAACCTCAGCACCAACCCGACCTGGATCATGACAAGATGCCGGACGCTATAGGTGAAACCCTGGCATCCGTGATGGCGCGGCTTGAAGCACTGGAGACCGAGGTTCACACGCATCAATTGGAGCGTAATGGCGGCAACGGACATGCCAAATCCGGACCACGCGAATCGCAAATCCTGGAGCACCCGGTGTTGATCCATGCGCCTGAGCACGGTGTATGGCGCGGAGACGATTTTTCGATCTAAGACGGCGTCAGGATTTTTTCCGCAGCGAAGACAGCACCACCATTAACAGGCCGATGCCGCTGATGGCGATAATGCCGACCCCCAGCGTATTACGCCCGGCCCAATCTGGCGGTGTCCAGTTGAATAACGGGCGCGGCGTTGCGGTTGGTGTGAGCGTAACGGTCGGTGTAACGGTTGGGGTGCGCGGCGTGGGTGTCGGCGTTGGCGTGCGGGTCGGCGGGCGCGGCGTTAGTGTGACCGTCGGTGAGACCGTGGGTGTAAATGCCTGGCGCACGATGAGTTTCTGGCCAATCGACAGCACCGGGTTTGCAGACAGTTGATTCAAAGAGATCAAATCGGCAATTTTAACGCCGTAAGCAATGGCAATGCTCCACAACGCCTGCCCGGGCTGCACCTCGTGCACGATCGACCCGTCATCCCCCGGCGTGGCCGTGATGACCGGTTTCACAACACCGCTGGTGGCTATGGGTTGGTTCGACCCGGAAGTTGTGGGAGCTACCGGCGCAGAGCTATACGAGCCGCCTGAAACATAAGCAGCATGAATAACATAAAAGACCCGCCCATCGACCACGGTCACTCCGCCGCCAATATGGGTGTATTTCGGGTCGGTCATGGGCATCATGTGGGTGGCATCCGCCCAATACTGATAGACGACGTCCTCGACCGTCATGGTGATGCCGCAAGCAATATTTTCAGTGGCAAAGACCGTCCCCCCGCCGCCGTACCCGGCAGCGGCGATGCGTCCACTCGCATTGCCAATGTGGGAACAACTGCCGTTGGCAGCCATCACATCCGAGGATGCCTGGGCAGTCCCCATCAAAATGCCATCGATTTCGAGTGCTGGCAGCCCATTGGCTGTACGAACGGCATTCACGGCTGCCACCAGGTCATAGGCTGTACTGCCCTGTGCCCGCACGCTTGGGGGCGCCGGTAGAACAGCCAGACCAACAATCACCATTGTCAAGATCAAGCGGGAAATTAATAATAAAAGGCGCATCGCGTTGATTATAATCGATGCGCCTTTGGTAATTTTCGTTAAAGGAAATGCTAATGGAGCGTTCGTTCGCTGTTGCCGTGCCCCAGTTGCTCCGCCACGATCAGGAAATCGTTGGCAGAAATCATGCCAACCACCGTACCGTTGGCGTCCGCGACCGGCAGATGGTGAATGCGGTGGTCTTTCATGACCTTGGCGCATTCTACGATCGTCATCTGGGTGGTGACAGTGATCAAAGGTGAGCTCATAATCTCATGAACTTTCACCGTCGAAGGATCGCGCCCTTGAGCAACAATCTTGTCACAAATATCGATCGAGGTGACAATTCCGTATTCAGGCGACTCCTTGGTCTTCTTGGTGATCAAGTTGTTGACATACCTTCTGCGCATGATTCCCAATGCTTCAGTGATTGTACTGTTCGGATCGACGAATACGACCAGGTCGTTCATCCAATCGCGCACGGTATTTAACATAACACCTTCTCCTTGAGAAATCTTATGATAGCCGTACTTTTGCGAATCTGCGACGATCTGATTGCGTAGAACAGGTACTGCTCAAACCAGTATAGCATATGGAAAATAAAAGGCAACCTGCTGAAAATCAACTATTCGGCGGGCAAACTACACGGAAAACTTACCTTGCGATATGCCAATCCCAGGCGCGAAGGGCTTCCAGCGAGCGGTGGGCGGTAAAATCCAGTTGGACCGGACAAATCGATACGAAGTTGCCGGCTAACGCGCCAATGTCCGTGCCTTCCTCTGGAACTCCGGTCGGGGCGTCACCGCCGATCCAGTAATAGGGCTTGCCACGAGGGTCCTCGCGTGAAACCAGCACATCCCGATAAATCCGCAGGCCGAGCCGGGTTACCAGGGAACCCTTGATTTCACTCATGGGCAGGTTTGGCACATTTACATTGAGCAGGACATTTTGAGGAAGCCCATTTTTTTGCACCATTGCCACCACTTGGGCTGCAATGGCTGCTGCTGTGTCATAGAAATAGAGAGTTGAGCCGGTTTCGCCCGTATCCAGTGAAAATGCCAGCGACGGCAGTCCGCAGATCGCACCTTCCATGGCGGCGGTTACTGTACCGGAATAGGTCATGTCGTGACCGACATTGGCGCCGGGGTTGATCCCCGAGACCACCAGATCGACCGGTTCAGTCAGAATGCCAAGGACCGCCAGCGCAACGCAATCTGAGGGTGCGCCGTCGGTCGCCAGGGCCGGGTAGCCGTCGGCCAGCCGGGCCTCGGTCACGCGCAGCGGGCGGTGCAGGGTTTTTACATGCCCGGAAGCGCTCCAGTTACGGTCAGGTGCAAGCACCGATACCTTACCCAGCGGCTGCATCGCCTGGGTTAAAGCCAGCAAACCCGGGGCATTCACCCCATCGTCATTGGTCACCAAGATGTGCATGGTTTACCCCGAAAAGTCTAGTTTTTTCTTCCGATAATTCGATCCGAGCGGACAGGTTTATGCATGATTATATACCCCCGTGGAACGATTTTAGTTGTGAGACCCCAAAGAGATCGAAGCAATTTAGCCGGATTTAAAGCTGCCAGATTAAGGCCAGACAAACCGGCTGACGGGCGCACATCGCTGCGTTCCCTTCAGTCGCTCGCGGTGGCAGTTGGATCTGCTGTCATTGCGAAACCTCGAAGAGGTTGAAGCAATCTGCGTTAACCGAAAGTGGTATCCGTAGGTTGGGTTGAGGGCGAGGAAGGCATTATTGCAAAAAAGACTGTGTTACAGCCCGAAATCCAACGGTTCGCCGCGTTGTGGTTGTCGGGTTTCGTGGTTGAAAAAGCAATATTCTGTCGTTCGGCTTTCGTCGCCGCTCACTCGCAGAGTGCCCTGTAGGCAACCCAACCAACGCTGTTTCGCTCGTGGTGATAAAAAACACCGTGGCATTCCTGCTGCGGTGTTCGTGCTAATTATCGCGAAAAATCTTGGCCCGGTCGTGCCACCAGTCACCCACTACGCTGGCGGCGGCTTGGATCAGGTTGATTGTCGGCCCATGCATCGGAATTTCAAGCTCGCGCTTGTCGCACACCGTCGAAAGGTTGGCATCATCCACATGGTGTTTAAGTTCATTCAGGTGCACCTGGCGCTGCTCCGGATCAGTGACCGTCTGCACGATGCGGTCAATCTCTCCCATGAGTTCCACCGCGCGCTTGATGCGTTGGTCTGTAGCCAGCACCTGGGCTGCTTTGAGCACGCCAAACTCGCCCTTCATCAGGTTCAGTTGACGACCGGACTCATAGGTGGCGTTCGCAATTTGATCCCGGTTCATCCAGATGGTCTCATAATTGAGTACATACTTCCAGGAAGGCGCCAGTAGCTGGCGGCGGTGCTCTTCAAGAGTGCGAGCGAACAGACGATAGCCGTGCTTTTCCGGTTCTTCGAAGGCGCGGCTGCCTGGGTCGACAAACGGCGCCAGCGGCGAGATGAAAGGAATCACTCGGTGTTCACCGCCACGGTCATATCTTTTCAGCATCTGCCGCGAGTATTCGACCGTGCCCATTACCGACTCATAGGTTTGGCCTTTCAGGCCAACCATAAAGAACAAATCCAGGCGTTTGCAACCGGCATCCAGGGCATCGTCCATGCTGCGCTCGATGTCCGCGGTGGAGTACGGGCGGCCAAAGGCTTTACGGACCGGTTCATCATGTGATTCCATCGAAATTTCGACGGTGAAATTGGGCATCGCCCTGGCAACGTCCTGGAAGAACTTTTTAGGGGCTGCATCGAACAATTCGATGAAAACCGGCTTTTTGTAGCCAGAAATGGCATCCAGGAAACGGCGGGTATAATCTTCGCCCGGCTGTCGGATATCGCCCAGGATGAAAACCGGACCCTTGGAGTACTCGCCGATGCGGCGAATATCCTGCGCCAATAACTCAGGCGACCGGTACGCCGGGCGCTGGCGGTTGGAAATGCCGCGGAAAGCGCAGGCCGAACCGCCGCACGTGGTGCAGTTATAGCGGCAGCCGCGCACGGTGAGCGCCGCGGTGATGGGGTACTTCATCCAGTTGCGGAAGGGTTTGTAGCTGGCCAGGTCGCGGTAACGTACCACTGACCGCAGGACATGGGTGTAATCCAGCAGCAAATCATCAAGGTTATCCGGGCTGTATGAGATCGGGTTGGCGTGCATCTCGCCGTCACCGGTCTTGTACACCAGGTTGGGGATGGCCTCCAGCCGGCCGGCGCCCAGTGATAATGGTTCAGGCCGAATCTCGCCGCCGGCCCGCAGGTACTGCATTAACATCAATAGCGGGAGTTCGGTTGAATCGCCGCGAATGATGAAATCAACGGATGGGTAGCTGATTAATTCTTTATAGAAATAACTCGACGAGAAACCCCCGAACAAAACCGGCGATTTGGGATGGTAGCGCTTAACAATTTTTGAAATTTCGACTGAGCCGTGAGCATGCGGCAGCCAGTGCAGGTCAATTCCGTATACCAATGAATCCAGCTTCTGGATGTAGTCTTCCACGTCAAAGTTGATATCATCCAGCATTCGGACTGCCAGGTTGACGATGCGTGTTTGCAAGTCATGGCGTTCCAGGTACTCCGCCATGGTGGTAAAACCGATGGGATACATTTCGAAGACAGGCGTCGATGGCACCAGGTCACTGACCGGCCCGTAGAGAATGGATTCTCGCCGGAAATCATATACGCTTGGAGCGTGAAGCAGGGTCAAATCAGGGATTGCCATGGATTTACCTCAGGAGATGGCTTGCGCCGTGGGGAAATTACCACTAAATCAGGGGGTACTATTAAAAAAGCGTTCGGACGAACGCATCTACAAAATCATCAGTCGTAAATGAATGGACTGGTTTGCAATGCTCTGTGATTCTTAAAATAACCGGTAAAGCCAATAATTCGTTTGTCGTTGGTAATTCTTTTCACAAACGCAATTCATTATACCATTATCAAATTGCTATAGATTAATATACGCCAAACTTAGGAAAAAGATACTACAAGGGGGATAACAAATTACCCGTCTTTTTTAGGATAAATCTGACATTCTTCACCCTTTATTATCAAAATAAACAGCCGCTCAAAAGCGGCTGTTTGATACCGGTAAGTAAGCGCTTGCGCACCAATAAACTTTTTATTATGGAACATCACCGACTAAGCGGGTTGGCGCAGCGATACCAGTTCCTGTTCCACAGCAGTAATTTCGGCTTTCAAATCGCGCAGGTAATTCTCCAGGCGCACGATATATTCATCGCGAGGAAGTTCGACAACATCCGTGTCTAATTCAGCAGTCTGGCAACCGCACGATCCACCGCAAGCACATTCATGGTCACTGGACATAGCGTATTCTCCTTTGTTGGTCAGTTTAGGTTCTTCGCCAATATTATAACCAATATTACCATTTTTGTAAAATTAAGGTTGGATTAGACTCGATTACCCATTACAATTAATCCTGATGATGCCCAATTCGATGATCAGCCAATTAAATAAAGGGGTCAATTATGAGCCTGGAGTCTGATAGTTACCACCAAACGATCCACACCAGCGCATCCCCGGCAGAAGCGTTCCGCTTTTTCCGGCATGAGACCGCACTGCGGGATTGGCTGTGTGATCGGGCATCCTTTAATGCCCGAATGAATGGGGAGTACTATTTTCTCTTTCCAAATGGATACACGGTTCAGGGAAAGCTCATCGCTTACGCGCCTGACCGGCGCCTGGAATTCAGTTGGTTGGCGCTGCCAGAGGGCGGGCAATCCAAAGTTGAGATTTTGATATCGGAAGCCGATAGCGGCGCCGATGTCACAATCGCCCATCATAACCCAGACCTCGCAGCGCGGCAGAAATGGCCCGACTGGTTGGAAAATTTCCAGTCCGTGCTTGTGAAAGGGATCGACTTACGCATCGCGCGCCGCCCGCGTTTGGGAATTATGATCGAAGAATTCAACCCGGAAATCGCAAAGCGGATCGGCGTGCCGGTCCAGCAAGGCCTGCGTTTGGGTGGCACGGTGGAAGGATCCGGTGCGCATGCAGCCGGCTTACTCAAGGATGATGTCATCGTCAGCCTGGATGGTCACCCGCTGAGCGACTACGATTCCCTCAGCTTACCGCTGCAGAGTTTACACGCTGGCGACCAGCCCGATATCATTTTCTACCGCGGCCCCGTCCAACATACGGTTCCGCTGACCCTGTCCTCATTCCCAATCTTCAAAATCCCGCCTCCGGCAGAAATGGCCAGGCAATACCGCAAAAATGCAGGTGAAATCCTGGCTGCCTGGACAGCGCAGCTTTCAGGCATTTCGGAAGAACTGGCGGCGAAGCAGCCGGCTGAAAACGAGTGGAGCGCCAGGGAAATCTTGGCTCATTTCACGCTTTGCGAGCGCGATTACCAGGGGTGGGTAGCGGATATGGTCAACGACACGCCGGTTGAAGATTGGCTGCAAATGCGGCCCAACGTGACCACCCGGATTCAATCGCTGGTCAAGCGGATGGGCAGCCTACCCGCTCTTTTGCAGGAATTGGCAGCCGCCCAGGAAGAAACTGCTGATTTCCTGGAGCATTTACCCGACTCATTTGTCAACCAGCGCAAACACCTCTACCGCCGCGCTGCGCAATGGGCGTTGGAAACCGTGCCTTCGCATTATTATGACGAGCATAAGGAGCAAATCGAGAACGCGTTGCAACCCTCCAAATGAAGCTCGTTTTCAGCTGACACAGCGCTGGAATCCTTGACGATTCCAACGCTTGGCGGTATTATTATGCGGCTTGTAGGGCGGGCAGCGCCCGCCAACTTGCCCTCGTAGCTCAATTGGATAGAGCGTTTGCTTGCGGAGCAAAAGGTTGCAGATTCGAGTTCTGCCGGGGGCACTCATTATTTAATCAGCTATAGAAGGTTGCAGGCCCCATCGAGGGATATTATTCGAGTTCTGCCGGGGGCACCTGACCAGTCCTGATCTTCAGGGCTGTTGTTTTAAACAGAAGGTTGCAGGCCCCTTAATACAACAGGAGTCCGCCCGATCAGGATCGATTTGTGCGTATTGCATCTAAATATGATTTTCGAATCCTGTCTTGGACATACAACTCATGGTCAGTCGAGGGTGAAGTGGATTGGCAGCGGGGCGGTTTGGCGTAGAAGGCTGTCTTGTTGCATCTTGATAAACGCTTCAACTACGCGCGGGTCGAATTGGGTATTAGCCTGTGAGCGGATGTAATTGAGCGTTTCTTCTTCCGGCCAGGCAGGGCGGTAAGGTCGATCGTGAGTGAGCGCATCCCACACATCGATGATGGAAAAAATTCGGGCGCTGAAAGGGATATCTTCGCCCTTCAACCCACGCGGGTAACCTTTGCCATCCCAACGCTCGTGGTGACAAAAGGCCACTTCAAGCGCGCCCTCCAGGTACGGGATATTTTTCAGTAAATTGTAAGCAAATTGCGGATGCTGGCGCATGACCACCCATTCTTCGTCTGTCAGCGGTCCAGGCTTGTGCAATATATAATCCGGCACACCCATTTTGCCGATGTCGTGCAGGAGTACACCACGGGCGATAACTTCCAGCTTCTGTGAATCCATACCTAACCGGCGTCCAAGATGCATGGTCAAGTCCATCATGCGCTCGGAATGCCCGCGGGTTTCCTTATCGCGCAGTTCAAGTGCGCGGGCCCAGCCAATTAATGTGCCTTCATACGCCTGTACCAGTTCGTGATTAGCGTGTTGAATGCCTTGAATCATTTCATCGTTTTCCAGCGTTATGGTTGCTTGAAGCGCCATGGATTTAAAATGCTCCAACCAGCCATCATCGGTTTCAATGGGTTGGCGCCCGAAAACCTCAAGAACACCGATCAGCCGACTGCTGGAGATCATAGGCGCTGCCCCATAAAATTCTATCCATCGGCTGCCGCTCAGACGCGATTTCGTCCATACGGGGAGTTGGGCTTTGGCTGGATTGACCAAAATGAGCGGCTCGTTGTAATCCCGAAATTCAGTCAAAACCGGATCAGAAATGAGAAAAGGCTGCACTTCGAGGAAATCCGCCGAAAGTCCCTTTGCAGCAATTGGAACCAGGCTGTTTTCGTCCTGATCAATCCGCAGAATATCCACCGCATCCACATTGAGCGATTCCTGGATGGTGATTAAGACACTGTCTAACTTCGCCACAGTGTCCATATTGCTGGTAATGGTTGTGTCGATATTTCGCAGAGCTGTCAGGCGTGAAAGGTGCAAGCGTGTTTCGCGCAGACTATCCCGCAGCAAGGATTCAGCCTTGCGCCTTTCGGTAACATCCTCGCCAATGCGCACGATCCCGGTCACGACCTCCTCAGGCGAATAGAGCAGCGTATTGCTCCAGGTAAAAGTTCGGGTTTTGCCGTTACGCAGTAAGAACAGGGTATCTTCATGCGCTGTAATTCGGCCGGAGCGAGCAGCTTCCACAATCTCCCGGCGGCATTCTGCCTGCTGTTCCTCCGGGATGAAGCGAGCGCACCAAGAATGGCCGATTAATTCTTTGTGCTGCCAGCCGGAAATATTAACAATATGATCGTTGCAAAACACAATTCGTCCGTTAGAATCCAGAATTACAGCAGCCAGGCTTAAATTTTGCAGCGCTTCACGGAACTGCCGTTCTGCCTCTATCTGGCCCTCCTGGAATTGTCCGAGCTCAATAATTGTGGCATTCACCGCACTGGCCAGGTGAGCCAGTTCATCATTCCCATCCACCTCGATTTGCTGATCAAAATTATGCGTTTCCCGGAAACGGTTAATTCCATCATCAATTACCAGCAGCCGGGAAATCAGAGAACGGTCAAAATATAAATATGCAGCTCCGCCACAGATCAATCCAATAAGGATCAGAACGAAACCATAATTCCGCACCGATTTTAACCCTTGCTGGTAGAGATGACGCTCATCTTTGACCCGCAAGATTAGCTGTGGATTTCCGTCCAGGTCTTTTATAGAAAGGTAAGCAGCCACATACTCCGAGGTATTGGACAACTTAAGTTCATCCGGCACTTGAACGGCGATGGGGTCGGGCGTTTCCTGCAAAATACGAATTGCCCGCTGGTAATCACTTGGGATCGCGGGATCGTCGACCGACTTTACTTCCAGTGAAAGCTGGGTCAACTTGCCAAGTTCATCCACAAAACCCTGGTCGATATACCGACCCAATACCAGCATTCCAACAGGAGAACTGCCCGCGCTGCCGGTTTTCACCAACCTTGAGGAAAGGATTAATAGTCCCTGGCTGGTGCGTAAGAAGCCGCTAATGCCCTCAGTAGCCTGCGGGTCTGATTGGAATAAATCATGGTCCTGAGGGAACGCGCGCAGATCAGCCGGGACAGCCTGTTGTTTGCCGGTGATTGGATTACGAACGTGACCATATATCAGTTGTTGGAGGTCGTCAAAATATAAAACCACATCCATATCCAGTGATTCTAATTCTGCATCGGGTGGGGTTGAGTTTGCACTCCTTGGATCAAAATCGCGAATGAACCGATAGGTATCATTACGAAGCGCCCAGTTCTCTGTTATTTGATTGAGGGTATCCAGTTCTTTGTTAATCGCTTCTTGAGCGCGCTGTGCACCCTGGCGGATATCTTGAGATTCGAGTTGTAAAAATTGTTTATTAACCATCGTCTGTGTAATCGCAAACACGATTCCCACCGTACCGATCACGATGAGCATGGAGTAAATGAAAGTCCTGATACGAAAACTCATATCCTTGCACTGCCAGCGCCTGTTCCAAAATCGAATATGATTTGTTGAATCCCACCTTAAATGGCGCTGTTCCCAAATCATTATAAAGATATTTTGGCTGCGTCACATTAATAACTTTCTTACAGTATATTAAGAATTTACCCGCCACTCAATGCGCCGATAATACGAATCTCATCGGCGTCCGTGACTGGCTGGTGCAGTCCCAGCGTCATTTCCTTATTGATAAAAATATGGATATGCTGACGGATGCGGTCCTGCTCGTCGATTATGCGGAAACGCAGGCCCGGGTAGCGCCGATCCAGTTCGTCCAACACTGCGCCCAAAGTAGCGCCGCTGCACTCCACCCGGCTGGCATGGGTGTAGGAGCGCAGCTGGCTGGGAATCATTACGTTCATGCCGCAAACACCACCGGCACGATGGAGTAAATTTCCGGCAGATAGTCCACCAGCTTGCGCCAGCGATTGCCTTCATCCACGCTGCCCCACACCTGCCCGCCGCTGGTGCCGAAATAAATGCCCAGTGGCGCCTGGCGGTCAGCATTCATGGCATGGCGTTTGACCGTGAAGTAGCCGTGACGCGCCGGCAGCCCCTTATGCAAGGACACCCAGTTCTTGCCGCCATTCGTACTGACGTATACGGCCGGCTTGCCTTTGGGACTGGTGCGCGGCCAAATTTCGGTGCCGTCCATCGGAAAGACCCATACCCGCTGCGGGTCGCGCGGATCGAGTACGATCGGGAAACCAATATCGCCAACATCCTCTGGCATGTTGGAGCCGATGCGCACCCAGTAACCGTCCTCGCGGTCCATGCGGTAGATACCGCAATGGTTCTGCTGATAGAGCACATCTGGATACAGCGGGTGAATGCGCAGGGTATGCGGGTCATGACCAAAATCAGCTTCGGGGTCGGGCAAAAAGTCGGCTTCACAACCTTTGTTCAACGGCTGCCAACTCCTGCCCTGGTCGAGCGATTCAAACACGCCGCCCATCGAGCAGCCAATGTACATATGCGCCGGGTCGCGTGGATCAATTTGCAGCGAGTGCAGTCCGCCGCCCCCCGGCGGGGCGAACTCAGCCGGGCCGATCCAGGTGCGGCGCATGGGATTCTCATTGAAACCGGCTACGCCGTCCCAGGTTTCGCCGCCATCTTCAGAACGGAACAACCCGACCGGAGCCGTACCGGCATAAAAGACGCCCGGTTCATCCACGTGCCCAGGCCACAGGGAAAAGGTGTGACTGACAGCTTCACCCTTTTCCTCTGAATCTGCTTTGGGGAAGGCGGGCGGGCGGGCTGCTTCCGTCCATGTGCCTCCCTGGTCGCTGGAACGGAAAATCGTCGGCCCAAGATGCCCGGTACTGGCAGCCATCAACAGGGTACGCCCATCGCGCGGGTCAAGAATTATATTGTGGACGATTGCCCCGAGCATAAACGGGCCTTCCAATTTCCATTTTTCGCGGCTGTGGCTGCTGCGCAGCATAAAACCGCCTTTTCGCGTACCTACCAGTAAAGCCACGTTCCCGTCTTTGATGGGGATTTTTGGCTTGTTCATGAAGTGCCTCCTTGCGGCAGTGCCTGCCGAGAATTGTATAGCAAAATACTACACGATTCTTTCCCGGCAGGCAAGGTTGAATTATTCTTCCCGTGCAGGAATTTCCCGGGCAGCCTGCTCCAAAATTCGATAACTTTGAGCCAGGATTGCGTCCAATTCGTCCGGCGCTGGTTTTCCCGCCTCCAGCTCTCCCAGCACATTGAGCAAACCACCCCGCATCCCGGCAGCCCGATGCGCCCAATGGGAGTCAACGGACAACCGTTCGAGACGGGCGATCAATTGGCGTAATTCGATTATTTTTGGGTTTCCAGGCTGCATACGGAACCATCCTGATGTCCACAGCGTCAAACGCTTGGTACAATGTTAACCGTAAGTCCGAATAAAGAAGGAGAAAACGATGTCCCTGTTAAGAAAAGTCACCCTGGCCGCGGTGATCTTTGCCCTGGCCGCCGCCGGCTGCGCCCAACAGCCCACCGCCAGCATTCCAAGCCCGGCAGCCGATACGCCGTCAGTGCCGGATATTGCTCCGACACCTCTACCTTCTGAACCCACCCCTATGACTGAACCGATCCGCTTGCAATCCGACAAACCGCGCGAGACCCCGCCTTCGACTGCCTATGACAACCTGCCAGTCTTATCCAGCGGCAACACCGCCTTCGCGCTCGACTTGTATCAGCAGTTGCGCAGTCAGGACGGCAACCTGTTCTACTCTCCGTTCAGCATTTCCCAGGCATTGGCTATGACCTACGCCGGCGCAAAAGCGGAAACTGCATCGCAGATGGCTGCGGCCATGCATTTTGATCTGCCCCAGGCCGACCTGCATCCAGCCTTCAATGCGCTCAGCGCCGAGTTGGACAGCCGCGCTGGCAAGGGCGACCAGACCGGCTTCAAACTCAATATTGCCAATGCTCTCTGGGGCCAACAGGGGTTTGCCTTCCTGCCTGATTTCCTGGATACACTGGCGCTCAATTACGGTGCCGGCATGCAGGCGGTGGATTACAACCAACCAGACGCCGCCCGCCAGACTATCAATGACTGGGTCGCTGCTCAAACCGAGGACAAAATCAAAGACCTGATCCCGGAGGGTGCGCTCAACCCGCTGACCCGCCTGGTGCTGACCAATGCCATCTACTTCAATGCGGCCTGGTTGCTGCCCTTTGAAAAAGAAGCCACGCAAAATGACTCATTCGATTTGCTGGACGGCAGCGAAGTCCAGGTGCCCATGATGCGCCAGACCGAGAGCTTTGGTTACCTTAAGGCCGAAAATTTCGAGGCGATTGAACTGTTTTACGAAGGCCGCGAGTTATCGATGGTGATTTTACTGCCCGACGAAGATCAATTTGCCGCCTTCGAAGACAGTTTGGATTCCGCGCAACTGCAATCCATCCTCGACCAGTTGACCGAACAGCGGCTCGACCTTTCCATGCCCAAATTCAAGGTTGATTCCTCATTCGGGTTGGCCGATACCCTGGCAGCTATGGGCATGCCGGATGCCTTTGATGGGGTCAAAGCTGATTTCTCGGGCATGACCGGCCAGCCTGACCTGTTCATCACGAATGTCGTGCATAAAGCCTATGTGAATGTCAATGAGGAAGGCACGGAAGCCGCTGCCGCCACCGGCGTGGTGATGGGTTTGAAATCGATGCCGGTTGGCGAGCCCATCGTGGTCAAGGTGGACCGTCCGTTCCTGTTCCTCATTCGCGACAGCCAGACCGGGGCAGTGTTGTTCCTCGGCCGGGTGGTTCAGCCGTAAGATTCGGCTTTGACCGCGCTCCCCTGCCCACAGGGCACTCTGCGAGTGAGCTTGTCGAAGGGGTAGCCCGCCGGTGGCTGAGCCTGTCGAAGCCCGGCGGGGCAGCCAACTAGACCCCGCGCACTTCGTACCCTGAGCTTGTCGAAGGGTCGAAGGGTCGAAGGGCATGCGGCGAGAAAGCGCTGGCTTCGACAAGCTCAGCCAGCGGACCAACCGTGCCCTGAGCCTGTCGAAGGGCTGTCTGCCAAAGTATCGAGGGGTCATCGATGTAATATGTGAGCCCGGAATTCACACTTGTGATTTCCAGCCCCAATTTCATTTTTTGCTAGAATAACCTTATGCCGTATATGTATATTCTCGAATGTGCTGATGGGAGTTTTTATACCGGCAGCACCTGGAATCTTGACCAGCGCCTTTGGGAACACCAGAATGGTCTAGGGGCTATTTACACCAAGAAACGTTTACCCGTTAAATTAGTGTATTATGAGGAATGCGACCGCATCGACGATGCTTTTGGAAGGGAAAAACAAATTCAAGGGTGGAGCAGGCGAAAAAAATTTGCTCTTATCCAAGGGCAAGAACATTTGTTAGTTGAATATTCCAAAAGCCGAACCAAGAAGGATGATTACAGCTAAGCCAGGGGAATAAACTGCCCCACCGCGCACTTCGTACCCTGAGCTTGTCGAAGGGGTAGCCCGCCGGTGGCTGAGCCTGTCGAAGCCCGGTGGGGCAGCCACCTAGACCCCGAGCCCGTCGAAGGGCCGGGCTACCAACAACTTGCCTGCTAACCGTCGGAACGCCGCGTTGAGGGCTTCCGACGAGCCGGGGAGGACGCACCTGCCAGATACGGTGGCGTGGTAATGGCGTAAATGGTGCACAGACGTTTATCCAGCATGCGGCTGCGCACGCGCGGGTCGATTTCGTCCAGACGTTGCGCGGTGGTAATCACAGTTGGCAGTTTGGCATTGTAGCGGTAGTTGAGCAACTGGTAGAGTTTTTCGCGAGCCCAGGGGGTGGCAGATTGCGTTCCCAGGTCATCCAGGATCAACAACGGGGCCGAGCGCACTTCCTCGAAGCGCCGGTCATACGAGGTGTTGCTGGATGGGCTAAAAGTGGCGCGCAGATGGTCGAGCAGGTCGGGCACCACCACAAAAATGGGGTCCTCGCCCATCGCTTTGCGGTAGTTGCCAATGGAAGCCGCCAAATGGGTCTTCCCGGCGCCGTACCCACCCATCAACACCAGCCAGCCCTGAGGGTCCTCGGCGTAGGCTGTTGTGGCGCCAAAAGCTTTTTGCAGACTTTGCTGCTCTTCCTGGGGTAATTTCTCATACTCGCGCAGCGAAAAGGAGCCAAAGGTGCGGTCGCTCAGCAGCGCCAGCGAGGAGATGATCGACCGGCCTTCATCGGACACCGGCGAGCGGTAATCGGGGGCGTGAATCTCCAGCAGCGTCACCAGGTCCGGGTCCTGCAGGCGTGAGGCAATGCGGCCATCGATCTCGTTCAGCGACAGGTTGGTGGTAATCACCATCGGCAGCCGGTTGACATAGCGGTGATTGATGATCTGGTAAAGTTTTTCCTCGGCCCAGGGGGTGGCATTTTGCGTCCCCAGGTCATCGAGCACCAGCAGGCGGACGCTGCGAAGTTCCTCCAACCGTTGTTCCAGGCTAGTATCGCCACCCTCGAAAGAAAAGCGCAGCCAGTCCAGCAGGTCCGGCACGGTCACGAACAGGGTCGAACCGCCTATTTCAACCATCTGGTTGGCGATGGCGGCTGCCAGGTGCGTCTTGCCGCTGCCGTAGCCGCCCATTAACAGCAGCCAGCCCTGTGGACTGCGGGCGAACTGCTGTGCCTGGTTAAAGGCAAACTGCAGCGATCGCAGCTGCGCTTCTCCCAGCCCAAGCCGGCCCTGCACCTTGAAGGTCTCGAAGGTCATATTCTGAAAGGCGTCCAAATTACTCAGGCGGTAGAGACGCTGGCGTTCGGTTTGCGCGATCTGGCTCTGGCGGCAAGTGCAAACAGCCGACTTTCCAAAATCAGGGTGATCGACCGGCAGGTCGCGACGCACAAAGCCAACCCCGCCGCAAATAGGGCAGTTGGGATCACCCAGGAACTGGCGCGTGCGGTCGGCAGGCTCAGTGCTCGATGAAGTCACCGAACTCCCCTTCGACATACCTGCGGCGATCTTTTTCAGTTTCTCTTCGAGTGGTTCCATCAGGTTCTCTCTCCAAACGAGCGCGCAAAATCGCATCAATATAGCGCCAGCGGCGCACATTGGCCTCAACAGCGGCGCGAACGGCCTCGGTGATCCATTCCATCGGGTAAGTAGCTTCGGCTTCACGCAGGGCGTCTGCGATCAGCGGGGTGAGCGGACCAACATTTTGCTCATACAGGCGGTAGATGTTCGGCCGCTCCAATTCCAGGGTCTGCGAAGTGCGGGCAGTGTCCTGCGGCGACCATTCTCCGTTTTCCAAAGCGGCAGCAGCAGCTTTTCCGCGCGGAGAATTAATGAAATAGTAAGCCTCATCCTGATCGCCGGCAGGTTGTACGCGCAGGATGGAACCGTGCTGCACGGCTCGTTCCAAAGCCTCGTTCAAAGCTTCAAGCCCAGCAGCTTGTGGGTTGGCGAGCCCGGCGAGCAGAACGGTGTCACTGGCAAAGTCCTGGTAACGGATAAAGCGTAGCTCCCCTTCCATCCGGTCTAAAAACCAGAAAGCATACAAGGTCACCTTGAGCTCGCCCAGATGGTTGATTTCAGGCAGCAAGTCGGTAAAAAAAGCTGCCGGCAAGCGAGTCAGTCGTGATTTACCGGCAGGAAAACCAGCAAAGCGCCCCACGCTGGCCTACCTGCCCCCGCTACCGGTTGTACGGTCGGTGGCGGCATTTTCAAAACGGGCCAGGTTGCTGCGGAAGAGCACTTCGATGCCGCCATGGGTTGGGCCGTTGCGGTGTTTGGCGACGATCAGGTGAGCCAGATCCTGGCGCGGGTTGTCCTTATCCAGAGCGTCTGGCCGGTGAATGAACATGACAATATCCGCGTCCTGTTCCAAACTGCCCGATTCACGCAGGTCGGAAAGTATAGGGCTCTTATCAGCGCGCTGTTCCACAGCACGCGACAACTGAGCGGCTGCCAGTACCGGAACGTTCAACTCGCGCGCCAGGACTTTAAGGTTACGCGAGATGTACGAAACTTCCTGGACGCGGTTGTCGTTGCGCGTATCCCCGGACATCAATTGCAGGTAATCCACAACGATCAGGTCAAGTTCGTGTTCCAGGTGCAGGCGGCGGCACTTGGTGCGTAACTGCAGCGGGGTGATCGCAGGGGTATCGTCCAGCCAGATCTGGGTGCCGGAGAGCACTTCAATGGCGTTGGTGAGGATGCGCCACTCGTCATCTTTCAATTTACCGGTGCGCAAGCGCTGCGTATCGATGCCGGTCTCCTGGGCGATGAGGCGCTGGACGAGTTGCTCCGCGGACATTTCGAGCGAGAAGACTGCCACATGCTTTTTGTGTTTCTGAGCGGCATTTTTGGCGACGGAGAGCAGAAAGCCGGTCTTACCCATGCCGGGCCGCCCGGCGATGATCAAGAAGTCGGATTTTTGCAGGCCGCCTAATAACCGGTCCAGGTCGATCAGGCCGGTGGGTACGCCGAATATCTCGTCCGTGCGTTTGGAAAGTTCATCGACGCGGTCGATGTAGGTGGTCAGAACCTTATTGATGGGCTGTAAATCATGCTGCAACCGGCGCTCGCTCAGTCCGAAGACGCCTTTTTCCGCTTCACCGATCAAGGTGTCCACATCGCGGTGCTGGTCAAGGGCCAGCCGGGCCATTTCGTTGGCGGAGGCCAGCATGCGCCGCCGGATCGAAGATTCTTCGACCATTTTGGCATATGCGACAGCATGCAGGGAGGTGGGGGTCTGGGTGATCAGCGCGGTTAGATAAGCCGCGCCGCCGATCTCGAATAACTGGCCTTTTTGTTCGAGTTCTTTTTCAACGATCAGATAATCAACCGGGATCCGCCGCTCGTGGAGGTCAACGAATACCTCCCACACCCAACGGTTGCGCACGATGTAAAAATCATCCGCGTGCAAGGTCTGGGCGATCTCATAATAGGTTTCCGGGTTGACTAAAACCGCACCCAGAACGGCTTCTTCCGCCTCGCGGTTGTGCGGTTGAGCAGCTTCCATTGTAGAGCTGGTGTTCTCATAGGGAGGAGGAAAATCGCTCATGGTCACCGGATTCTAATCTGCTGTTGGTCGTTGCGGGTGAAAGAACAGGTATGGGGGATTTCTCTGGGTTCGTGACCCTTTAAAAACCCGGGGCAGTGATCCGGCCCCGGGCTGACTGTACCAGGTGCTAAGTGGGTTTCTGCGGTCCATCCTTGTCCGGATCTTGGTCCCCCTCACTGGTGCCTTCGGATAAATCATCGATGTTCAGGTTCTTCAAAAAGTCTTTAAAAACCGACAGGCGTTCATCCGTTTCAGGTTCTTCCACTTCAGGGCTGGGGTTTCCGGATGGTCCCAAATCATCGGGTTGTATGTCCTTATCCGGGATGATGCCAGCCGTTTCCATCACTTCGCGGGACGCCATGATCGGGACATGGGCGCGGACAGCCAGCGCAAGCGCGTCGGATGGCCGGGTGTCGATATCGAGCAGTTGACCGTTATACTCAATGACCAAATTACCGAAAAAAACATCATCCCGCAGCAAAACAACTTCCACCCGAACCAGCCTGGCATTCAGCGTGTTCATCAAATTTTTTATCAAGTCGTGCGTTTGCGGCCGGGCAACTTCAATCTCTTGCAGCGCAATGGTGATCGACTCAGCCTCATACGGCCCAATCCATATCGGCAGGTAGCGTTCAGCGTTGACCTCGCGCAGCACCACGATCCGCTGCTGATTGGTCAGGCTGACGCGCACACTGTCGATCACGACTTCGACCATTTTTGCCATAAATTATCCTCATATACTGGGGGCTAAGACGGCATTGCCTGGTGCACCGGAAAGACCCCGGCAGTTGACTTGAATTATTCTAACACGTGCACAGGATGGATGCAACTGCGCTGGACGGCTGGGCGGTTTGGAAAAAATAAAAATTAAAGGACCTTATTTGTCTGCAAACCTTTGTTTTTCAAAGAGGAACGACGATTCAGCACAGATTATTTTACAATGTTAACAATTCTATTAGGTAGACTTTTGTTAAGTTTTGGTATAATAGCGAGACCATTAGCGGTAATCGTTCTGCTTGTGATTTTCAACGTCAGGCAAAATGGTATTTTCCCGAAGCTGCCCGATGCGGGTCTGGCTTAATGTTCGTGTGGCTGCTGCTGCGCCAGGGGGGAAATATACGTAGGATGGCCAGCTTTCTATCCATAAGACGCGGCTGTCTGTCAGATCGAAATTTATTGATCATCAAAGGGATCAGGATCGCTTAAGATGCAGAGGGACGCTACAATACTGCTGGTGGAAGGCAAACGCAACGACCGGGCCTCATTCTATGGCGGGTTAACCGCCAAGAATTATCAGGTTCGCAGCGTTTTAAGCGGCAGCGCTGGCGTAAAACTCTTGCATGAATTCTTCCCGGATATCATCATCGTTGACGCAGCCTCGCTGCGCACCAGCGGTAAGCGGATCGCTGCTGCGCTGCGAGAAAAAGCCCAGCACATACCCATGGTGTTGATCCTTGACCCGGATGCTGATCCTGGTAACGATACCGGTTCCGATGTAGTGCTGCACATGCCTTTCACGCTGCAGAAGCTGCTCAATCGACTTAAACCATTCCTGCCGATGGAACCCAAAAATGGGTTAACCGTTGGTCCCATCGTTTTGGATCTGGAAACCCGTTCGATGCGTTGTAACGAGCACCAGGGCCAGCTGACGCCTCGGCTGGCAGCGCTGTTGCGCGCATTAATGGACCACCCTGGACAGGTGATCAACCGGGAAGCGTTGTTCAGCCATGTCTGGGAGACGGAATACACCGGCGATACGCGCACATTGGACGTTCATGTGAGCTGGCTGCGCCGCGCGGTCGAAGATGACCCGCGCCATCCGCGTTATATCAAAACGGTGCGCGGCGTGGGCTACCGCCTGGATGTAGATAATAAATAACAGAAAAAATCCTCCCGAGAGGGAGGATTTTTTTGTGATCCAAAATAACACTGCTATTCGAATTCGAACTGCGCGCTGATTTAAGTCTTACACCATTCCCAGCGTGAGTGCAAGCAGCAAACCGCCGGCAATTACCGAGCCAAGCTGACCGGCGGTGTTGGCGCCCATGGCGTGCATCAGGATGAAGTTGTCGAAATCTTCTTCCTTGGCAACCTGGGCTGCCAGGCGGCCAGCCATTGGGAAGGCGCTGATACCGCAGGCGCCGATCAGCGGATTGATCTTCCCGCCCGTCACAACCGACATCAGTTTACCGAACATCAACCCAGCGACGGTGTCGATGACGAAGGCCAGGAAACCCAGTCCCAGGATCAGCAGGGTTTTGCCGGTCAGGAAGCTGCCGCCTGTCATGGTTGCGCCGATCGTCAGGCCCAGGAACAGGGTGGCAATGTTGATGAGTTCGTTTTGTGCAGTCTTGCTCAACCGCTCCACAACGCCCGATTCGCGCAGCAGGTTGCCCAGCATCAGCGTGGCGATCAGCGGGGCGGCATCGGGGGCCAGCAAAGAAACGATGACTGTCACAACGATGGGGAATGCAATCACCACTCCGTCGTTTACCGGTTTGGCTGCATAGTCCATGCGGATCAGGCGCTCTTTACGGGTGGTGAGCAGTTTCATTACCGGGATTTGAATGACCGGAATGAGGCTCATATACGAGTAAGCTGCCACGGTGACCGGCGCCAGAATTTCCGGTGCCAATTTCGAGGTCACAAAGATTGCGGTTGGCCCGTCGATGGCGCCGATAACGCCGATCGAGGCCGCCTGATTCAGGGGGAAACCCAGCAAAATAGCCAGCAGCAATGCGCCGTAGATGCCAAACTGACCGGCAGCCCCCAACAGCGCCATTTTGGGCATCGCCAGCAGCGGGCGGAAATCGATCATTGCGCCGACGCCGATGAAAATCAGCAGAGGGAACAATTCGGTGGCAATGCCGGCGTCATACAGAGCCTTGAACATTCCATGCTCGGTGGTCATGCCGAGGTTGGCCAGAATAGCGCCAAAGCCGATGGGAAGCAGCAGTACTGGCTCGTATTCTTTCACCACCGCCAGAACGATCAGGATCAGCCCTACAGCGATCATGACCCCATTCTGCCAGGTGAAAGCGGCGAAGCCTTTCGAAATCTCAATGAATAGTTGCGAAAAGTCCATGCTGTTCGCCTCCGTTAATCGGCGTATTCGAGCAGGATCTGGTTGTGGCGTACCTGGTCTCCGACCTTCACATGAATGGTGCCAACTTTTCCATCACGGCCGGCGCGAATGGAATTCTTCATCTTCATGGCTTCCAGGGTTAACAATTCTTCGCCGCGTTTCACACTCTGGCCTTCGCGGACGGTAATGCCAACAATGGTTCCAGGAAGTGGGGCCAGGGCTGCGCTCGCGGAATTTGCTGCTCCAGCCACCGGGGACGGGCTAACCCGAGTTGGGGCGGGGGCCGCGGGAGCCTGAGTCTGGGCAACAGCCGGTGCGGAGACCGCAGTAGATGCGGCTGTTTCCTCTGGCCAGACTTCAATCATCTCGCCCTGGACGTTTACCACAATCGGGCGGCTGGATAAATCTTCAATTTCAACTTCAAGGGTTTGGTCGTCAATTTTTACTTGCAGTTTCATCGCACAGAACCTCTGGGTTTACGGTAAGTGATGGATTGGTTGCTGGACATTTGGCTGGTGCGTTTGGACGTCTGCCAGGAGCTGACTGCGCTGTCAGCAGGCCTGGCGGCTTTTGGGCTGCGCCGGGCGAGCAACATGGCTGTGGCTACTGCGGCGGCGGCAGCGCGTACGAAGAGCGCCCGGTTTCCATTTGCTTCAGGTTGCGGTTCAACCTCGGTTTTTTCAGCAGCAGGAACTTCCACGGCTTCGCTCTTTTCTTTGACCTTGATCGAAGCCATAAAAGCCATCAGGCCCCATAGCAGGATCAAAGCCAAAAATACCAGGCCCATTCCAATGGCAGTGATCAACAATCCTTGGTTAAGCAATTCGCTCATATCATGCTGCTCCTATGCTTTTCTGGATTAGAGCGGAATATTGCCGTGCTTTTTGGCGGGAATGGTTTCGGCTTTCTCGCGCAAAGCAACCAGGGCGGCAATCAAACGCCTGCGCGTTTCGCGTGGCTCGATCACATCGTCGACAAAGCCATCCGCCGCGGCTGCGTAGGGATTGAGGAAGGTCTTGCGGTATTCTTCCACCAGCCGGGCGCGCTCAGCGTTCTTGTCTTCTGCGGCTTCAATCTGCCGGCGGTAAACGACATTGGCTGCGCCTTCTGGACCCATCACGGCGATTTCAGCGCTTGGCCAGGCGAAAGCCAGGTCGGCGCCCAGTAATTTGGAGCTCATGACGATATATGCGCCGCCGTAGCCCTTGCGCGTGGTGACCTGAATCTTTGGCACGGTGGCCTCGGAGTAGGCAAACAGCACCTTGGCGCCGTGGCGGATAACGCCCTCGTGTTCAGAAGAGACACCGGGCAGGAAACCAGGCGAATCGCAGAAGGTGACCAGCGGAATGTTGAAAGCGTCGCAGAAGCGTACAAAGCGGGCGATCTTGTCAGCGGAATTCATTTCCATCGAACCGGCCATCACGGCTGGATTCTGCGCGACGATACCAACTGTGCTGCCACCCATGCGGGACAGGCCAACGATAGCGTTGGTGGCAAAGGTGGCTTGGAGCTCAATAAAAGTGCCGCGGTCAACGATGCGCTCGATTACTTCGTGCATGCTATAGGGTTCGTTGGCGTTGTCTGGCATGATGTGGTTCAATTCCTCATCAGCGCGGTCGGGATCATCACCAGTGTCGACGAAGGGGGGATTTTCGGTGTTGTTGGAGGGCAGGTAGCTCAGGATGCGGCGCGCCACGGCGATGGCTTCCTTATCGCTTGGCGCGGTCAGGTGAGCAGTACCACTGGTGCCGAGGTGGACGGCAGCGCCGCCCAGGCTTTCCATGTCGATGATCTCGCCGGTGACCGATTTAATCACTTCTGGGCCGGTCAGGAACATGAAGGATTGCTTCTCGACCATGATGATCATGTCGGTGACGGTGGGGGAGTAAGCCGCGCCGCCGGCGCAGGGACCCATGACCAGGCTGATCTGCGGGATCACGCCGGAATACAGGGTGTTGCGGCGGAAGATCTGGGCGTAACCCCACAGGCTGCGGGTGCCTTCATGAATGCGGGCGCCGCCGGAGTCGATCATGCCGATGACCGGCGAACCGCTCTGGGCCGCCAGGTCCATCAGGCGGGCAATTTTACGTCCGTGAACTTCACCCAGGGCGCCGCCCATGACGGTGAAATCCTGGGCATATACGTAAATAGTGCGCCCATCCAGGGTGCCGAAGCCGGTGACGACGCCGTCGGTCTCGATGCGGTCGCCAACGCCAAAATCTTCACTGCGGTGGGATGAATACAGTTCCACCTCATTGAAGGAGCCGGTATCAAGCAGTTCAGTAATGCGCTCGCGGGCGGTCAGTTTGCCTTTGGCTTTATATTTGGCAATCCGCTCTTCTCCGCCTGCTTTTTGCGCCTTAGCGCGTCGCTCGCGCAATTCAAGGATTCGGGGATCTTCCTCAGCCATACGATTTCCTCACTTATGGATTAATGATAGGGATAGAAAACAAGAATGGGCTTTCCCACAGCATAAAAAATCAAGGATGAATGCGGGTTACCCTCATCTATTGTATGAGAATAAACGGTGAATTGGAACGATTAATGTACCCGTTTCCCGAATGATCTTCATCCTTGTTTCCAGTAGATTGTCAGATGTCTAAACAACAAAGTTGTGCTAAAGTTGCGATTCTGGAGCAATGGATCTTTCAGGCAGCAGTTCGCCATTTTTAAGCTGCCGAAGCAGCAGCGGTAAAACCGGGAGCAGCAGCAGCACTGAACCCAGCAGACCGGTGCGAATCCCATAACGCCGGGCGATGATGCCCAGCAGCGGACCGCTGGAAATTTGGCCGATCGAATCCACCTGACCGGACATGGACAGGACGGTTGCCCGTACGTTCGAGTCCAGGCGGTGATTGACCCAGGCGGTATACAGCGGCCAAATCAGACTGCGAACCACGCCTATGGCAATGACCGATACAGCCGCCAGCCAAAAGGCACCTGCCAGCGCAAAAACCAGCAGACTGACGATCAGCGCAGCACTCAGGGCGGTCAAAGCGCGGACGAGTGACGGTGTTTGGCTGGTGTCAGCGCGCTTTTGCACCTGGCTGACTGCCAGAATGGTCAACAATTGTGGGGCGGCTTCCATGACACCGAACCAGGTGATCATTTTTAAGCCAAACAAGTCGGGGAAGGTAAACTGCTCCAGAATATGCGCGTTCCACAGGCGGTCGAACCCCTCGGAATACAGACCAATGAATAAGCCGATGGTCAGGATACCGACCAGTGCCGGGCGCACACGCAGCATATTTGCCCCGGAGCGCAAAGTTTGCCCCATATGCTGCCAGGTGGTGCGGTCTTCGCGCGGGGTGGGGTGGAAACCGGTCTCCGGCATGAAACCAATCAAATAGAAGCCCAAAAATCCGAACAGCACTCCGCTGACCAGGATGGGCGTGGCAATACTGCCCTGGGCCAGCAGGATACTGATTGGGATGGCCGCCAGACCGCCGTACTGGCTGACCTTGGCGCCATGCAGGAAGATCGCTCCGGCGTTCGCCTCGCCAACCTCATCACTGATCCAGGCATCCAACGCGCCGCTGGTGAAGGTATACCCCAAACCCCAGATCACCTGGGCGATCAGGATGGGGATGAAAACCGGGATCAAGCCGGAGAGAAAGGTGCCGATTCCCATCAGAAACACACCCAGAATAACGGATAGCCGCCGTGAGACGATGTCGGCAACAATGCCGGTGGGGATTTCGAACAGGAATATGGATGCTTCCAGCGAGGTGCCGACCAGGACCAGTTGCAGGGGGTCAAGTTTCGCAGTCGTGACGAAATACACCATGTTTACAGTGAATGCCAACGCAAAAAAGGCGGATATCAATATGTTGTAAACGGTATAAACCGTTTCAGCGCTGTGCTTTTTGATCACCAGATTATCCAGGTCTCAGCCAGATTTTCAAAAGACTGCGGCTAACAGCGATGCTGCCAGGGCGCCGCTCAAAGCGCAAGCCAGGTTGACGATGTCATTGTTCAACCAGCTCCAGCCGCGAATTGGTTGCGTGGCTGTACCGCAGGAATGTTGTGGGTGGCGTTCGGTTTCCTTGGCGCACGTTGGACAGTAGTAAATCGCCTGTACCGTCGCGCCCAGCAGTGAATCGACGAAGGAGCCGGCCAATCCGGCCAGTGCGATCAACCCAAGGCGAATGGGCATTGCTGCCAGACTGGCTCCACCGGCATACTCCGGCCAAACCATCACTGCCAGCACACCAATGGCCGCTGCACCAGCCAGGGCCGCTGCTGTGCCAACCCAACTGACTGCTCCGGAGGTGCCTTTCTCCACCTTTTGGCCGGTGGTCAACAGGCGCGGCTCGTGGCGGCTGAGCACCCCCAATTCCGTTGCCCAGGTATCGGCGTTTACGGCTGCCAGAGTTCCAACTGCCGCAGCCCACAGAAACCCGGCGGACGGAAAAATTGCCTGGGCAATGACCAGCGCTCCGGCCACGCCGCCATTTGCCAGCACCTGACCTGCATCCCGTCGGCTGCCCTTGGAAAACTTCTCGTTCACCGCTGATTTGCGTCGCTTGAATAAGCGGGATAGCAGCGAAGAGGAAACAAAAAAACCAACCAGCAGCACCGCCCACGGGAGACCGCCCAGGCCAAAGATGGCGGTACCGAGCAGCGCGGCGGCAATCGCGCCAGAGGTGGACAGGCTGCGGGCGGCAAAAGCCGCGCCAGCGATCAGAACCGCCAATCCGAACCCGGCAGCCAGTTGGAACCAGGAAAAATCAACTGTAAAAGGATTTATGGTCATCGTCTGGCAGGTTCCAGGGTCAAAGAATTAAGAGGGTGGCCAGGATTAATAACAGGGGTGTGACGGCTGAAGCGATCCAGAGCAAAAGCGCCACCGGTTGTTCAATATCACGGCGGTAAAAAAACAGGCCAATAAACAGGTTGATGACATATACAAAAATGCCCAACACCGGCAGCAAGAGCAATTGTTGCGCCGGGACCGGTTCCAGCGGCAGCCCCTGGGCGTTATAACCCAGGGTTACTTCCGTGCGGCCCGGTATTGCTAACGAGACCAGCAGCAGCAGGCCCACAGTCAGAACCAGGCCGGCAATCAGGAAACCGCGCGCCACGCGGTCATCCCACACATGCCGGGCAAATGCGGCCGGTTCCGCGGAGTAGGCCGGCAGCGGTGAAATGCTGCCCATTTCTATGGCATTTTGGAAGGAGCGCAGGAAGCCGCGGGTGTCTTCGGGCGAAATGGCGTACACCTTTCGCGGGGCGGCAATCAAGAGCAGCGTACTGCTATCTGAGGCCAGAAATTCGACCTCGCCCAGCTCTTCCACCTGGCGCAAGCCTAAAATCGCGCCCGGGAAGGATAGCGGTGGCAGCAGCAAGTGGAAACCCAAATCGCTGGCTGGCCGCACCCATTCGATGTCAGTCAGCGGAATGTCTTCTGCGCGCAGTCCCCAGCGGATGCGCAGCCCATCGCGTTCGAGCGTGTATGCGGCGGTGTAAAGCGCATAGGCGCGGTACAAGACCACCGGCAGGGGGATAAAAAAAAGCAGCGAGACCAGCAGAAGAATTGCAAAAACGCCGCTGACTTGCTGCTGCAGGGCAAAAACCAGGCTGATCGCGCTGACTGCCAGAAATGCGGCCGCTGCCAGGACGTGCATCAGCAATGCACGCCGGCGAGGAGGAAGAAAAGTTATGGGCAGCCCGGCAGCCATCCGTTACAGAACTTCCTCCAGTGTGCGGCAAACCAGGTCAACCTGTTCTTCGGTCATCACGCCGGAGAAAGGCAGCGCCAGACCGCGCTTGCCAAGATCCTCGGTGACCGGAAAATCACCGGGTTGGTAGCCAAAGCGCTCGACCATGTAGGGTTGCAGGTGGATGGGCAGGAAATACGGCCGCACCGGTACGCCGCGGTCTGCCAGGCGCTGCGCAAGCGCTTCACGGTTAACGCCGCGATCGACCCGAATGACGTACACGAACCAACTGGTGCGGGTGGTATTTTTGTCGATACACGGGGCTGTGACGCCTGCTATGCGGCTCAAGCGAAGACGGTACCATTCAGCCACCTGCTCGCGTTTAAGCAACAGCTCTTCCAGCCGGCTCATCTGCACCACGCCCAGAGCAGCGCTCAACTCGTCCAGCCGGTAGTTGTAACCCAGGTGCGTGTGCGAGAGCCAGGTATCGCCGGGGGCACGCCCCTGATTGCGCAGCGCGCGCATAAGGCCATCCGCCTGATCGTCATTGGTGAGGATCAACCCGCCTTCGCCGGTGGTGATTTGTTTGTTGGGATAAAAAGCAAAAACGGCCATTTCAGCCAGGGTTCCGGCTTTGCGGCCTTTATACTCTGCGCCAAGCGCCTCGCAGGAATCCTCGATCAGGGATAGGTTGTATGGATTGGCGATCGCATGCAGGGCATCCCAGTCAGCGGGTTGACCAAACACGTCCACCCCCAGAACGGCCTTGAGCGCTGCACCAGGTTGGGCGCCTTTACGCGGCAGCCAGCGTTGGGCGGCGCTGCCGCCCTCGTGTAAGTCACGGGCAGCCTGGGCCGTTAGCTGGGGATCCATGTTACCCGTCAGCGGATCGACGTCGACAAATACCGGTACGGCTTGTTCGAAGAGCAAGGCGTTGGTGGAGGCCACAAACGAGAAGGGAGTGGTTAACGCCAGATCGCCAAAACCAATACCAGCGGCGCGCACACATAGGTGCAATCCGGCAGTGCCGGAATTCACACCGATGGCATGGCGAAAGCCCGTATAGGCGCTGAATGCTGCTTCAAAGGCTGTGATTTGCGGACCCATGCTCAAGTTGGGTGTTTGCAGCACGGCCAGAACAGCCTGGCGTTCTGCATCGGTCAAATCAGGCGATGACATGGGTACGATGGGCGGGATGGATTTGCTCATAAACGGAGTGACTTTCTGGAAAGGATGAATGTCGAATGGACTAACCTAAAAATGCAATCCAGCCGGAAATGGCGCGATACAGCCCGGGCGCAAGCACATGCTGGCACTTTTGCATCATCCAGCCGGCCACGAGACCCTGCACCAGTCCGATTCCAACCCCGATCAGTACGGTCTCGGTAGGCTCACCCCACAGGCGCGGAATTTGCCAGAGGGCGAACAGCCCGGAAGTCACAAGCCAGCCAGGGATATTGCCCAGTTGGGAGGACAGGCGCGGCTGGATGTAGCCGCGGAAAAGGGTCTCTTCAGCCAGTCCCAATGCGGCGACGACCAGCAGCGCACTGGTTTCGGCAGTGGTAATGCCGTCAAAGAGCAGGGTGATCTTGCCGCGCAGGAAAATGGTCAGCAAGATGACAGCGATGCCCACCTGGAAGGCAGGCGTCAGCAGCGGGCGGTTCCAACCGGCGCTGCGAACCGGCTGACGGCGGTAGAGGAGGGCAATTGCCACCAGAACAACACCCGTGCCAGCTACGGTCAGGTGTTGGAGTAACGCGTCGAGCGTCGGGGTCGAGCCGGACAACCCGGTGATAGGCGCCGGGCTGGGTCCGCGAAAAACCACAAACCCGACAATAAACACTGCGACAGTCACCAACGCAGCGGCGATGACCTCGCGCTGCGGGAAGCGGAAACTGACTGGGGTGTGCTGCTTGAAGCGCGGACTGAGAGTCAACAGCATGGTTGCAGCGATGACGCCCAGTATCTCGCTGGCGAAAGCGATGATATCGGTAGTGGTCAAGCGGGTTGATCCCCCTGGGATTCCGTTGGGGTGGCTGCAGTTTCATCCGGGGTGGCGGGTTCTGAAGGAGTCTCGAACTGCAATTCGATTTTTTCCTCCATGCGTACTTGACCGCGTAAGAAGGCGCCTTCCTCGGTGGCGAAGGCGACCGTGGTCACGTCGCCCCAGACACGGCCAGTGGAGCGGATTTCGATTTTTTCGGCAATAATATTTCCGCGCACTGATCCGGCGATCACCACGCTATTGGCGCGCAGTTCCTCGCAGTTCACCCGGCCGGTCTCGCCGACCACGACCAGGCCGCGCACTGCAATTTCACCGTCAAAAGTGCCTTCGATGCGAATGCCGCCGCTGCCGTGGAGATCGCCTTTCCAGTTAATACCAGGCCCGAGCACGGATGTGACGCGCTCGATGGGCGTCACAGCAATCGGGCTGGTGGGTGGGTTTTTACGAAACATCGTCCTCCTGAAGGTGGTGGGAAATCACACGTGCCAGGGAATTATAAAGAGATTCATGCGATTGTACAATCTTTGAAACTATCCCGCCACAATCCATTGATTGACGTAAATAGCGATTGCCAATACCTGGCACTTGGCAGATGTAGGGCGAACTTTCAGTTCGCCTCGCAAACTAAAAGTTTGCGCTACAAGTTTTCTCCATGGTTAAGGTTTTACCCGGAAGCGCCAGGGGACAGAACGCCAGGGTTCTGGAACGTTGCTGATGCCTACGCGCGGGCCGGTGATAACCTGTTCATCCGGCACGGACTCACCGGCCTCGATCCACAGGCCGCCAGCCTGCGAGGTCAGGTCCACGCCGTTCTGCTGCCCATCGACGCCGAACGCCTGGGTCAATTTGGCCGGCCCGTCCGTCCACCGGGCGCGCAGCCGTCCCGCGCGGCGGGCAGTAATCACCGCCAACCCGTCAACCGGCTCGACGGCGCGAATCAGCACTGCTGCCGGAAAATCCGGCGGCAGACAGACTGCGTTAAGGCACCAGTGCATACCGTAGGTGAAATAAACATAAGCCACCCCCGGCTGGCCGTACATCACCGCCGTACGCAGCGTCCTGCCAACCCGCGCGTGGCAGGCCAGGTCTTCCTCGCCGCGGTAGGCTTCGGTTTCGCTGATCACCCCGCGCAGCACCTGCCCATCCAGCAGGCGCACCAGGTGCATACCCAGCAGGTCGCGCGCTACTAGCAGCGGATCGCGGGCATACCAGTCTCGCGGCAGGCAAGATGACAACCCCATGGTTGTATTGTACAATACCTGTAGAACCCTTATTGCTGGTGAGGTGTGTAATGAAACTCCGCCCGGATATCGCCTTAACCTTTGATGATGTGCTGCTTGTGCCGCGCCATTCCTCCATCCGCAGCCGGCAGGATATTGATTTATCCTCCCAGTTGACCCGCGAAATCCAACTTCACCTGCCGATCATCTCTGCAAATATGGACACCGTGACTGAGGCGTCCATGGCGATTGCCATGGCGCAGCACGGCGGGATTGGTGTACTGCACCGCTTTATGAGTCTCGAGCGCCAGGCTGAACAGGTGCGGAAGGTAAAACGCGCTGAAAGCCTGGTCGTGCATAACCCGCTTACGATTTCGCCGGATGCCAGCGTTGCGCAAGCGCGCCAGGTTATGGTTGATGAAAACGTTGGCGGGTTGGTGGTGGTTGACGAAAGTGGCAGGCTGGCTGGGATGGTCACAACCCGCGATGTGCTGCTGGCGACCGATCCCTTATTGCCGGTACGCGCCGTGATGACCCCGCGTGAGCGGTTGGTGGTGGCTGGAACCAATGAAACGCTTGAAGCAGCGCGCGAAAAACTGTACCAGGCGCGCGTGGAGAAGCTGCCCCTGATCACCCCGGCCGGAACCCTGACTGGTTTGATCACCGCGCAGGATATTGTCAAAATCCAGGAGCACCCGCATGCCACCAAAGACCAGCTCGGACGGTTGCGAGTGGGGGCAGCGCTAGGCGTGCGCAGTGAAGACGTGGAACGCGCTGCTGCCTGCATCGAGGCGGGGGCCGATTTGCTGGTGGTAGATATTGCCCACGGGGACTCGGACCATACGATCCAGATGGTCAAAAGGCTAAAGCAATCGTTCCCCGGCACGGGGGTCATGGCCGGAAATGTTGCCACGGGCGATGGCGTGCGCGAACTGGCGGATGCTGGCGCGGATTCGATCAAAGTTGGGGTTGGGGCAGGTTCGATCTGCATCACCCGGATTGTCACCGGGTTTGGCGTACCGCAGTTGACGGCCATCGCAGATTGCGCTGAGGTCAGCCGCAAACTCGATTTGCCGCTGGTCGCGGACGGTGGCATGCGCACTTCAGGCGATGTGACCAAAGCCCTGGCAGCCGGCGCCAGCACCGTGATGCTAGGGTCGATGCTGGCTGGCACTGAAGAAGCGCCCGGTGCTGAAATTGTGCGCGATGGCCGGCGCTACAAGGTGGTGCGCGGCATGGCGTCGCTTTCAGCCAATGTCGAACGGCGCAAACTGGATAACACCGTGGTGGAGTTCACCGAAGAGGACTGGACCGAGGTCGTGCCGGAGGGGGTGGAGGCATTCGTGCCATACCGCGGCGACGTTGCGGATATATTGATCCAGGTTGCCGGCGGAGTGCGTTCCGGGATGAGTTACGCCGGGGCGCGCACTATTCCGGTACTGTGGGAGAATGCTGAATTTGTCCGGGTCACCCCGGCAGGAACGAAAGAATCGGGGTCGCACGACGTTAATCTGATTTAACGGCTGGGGAGGCCCTATACATATGGAAGAAGGAGCGGTTTTGTGATGGAAGTTGTCATCGTAGATGCAGTCCGCACGCCGATTGGCGCGCTGGGCGGGACGCTTTCCAGTGTGCGCCCGGACGACCTGGCTGCGCATGTCATCCGGGCGCTGGTCGAACGCACCCATGTGCCGACCAACCAGATCGAGGAAGTTTATTTCGGCTGCGCCAACCAGGCCGGCGAGGATAACCGCAATGTTGCGCGCATGGCGGCGCTATTGTCCGGGCTGCCGGTTGAAACCGCCGGGGTGACTATCAACCGCCTGTGCGCGTCCGGCTTGAACGCGGTCAACATGGCGGTGAGGGCTATTCGCGCTGGCGAGGGCGATATTTTTATCGCCGGCGGCGTGGAGAGCATGTCGCGCGCGCCTTACTCGCTGCCCAAAGCTGAGCACAGCTATCCCTTTGGCAACCTGACGGCCTACGACACCACGCTTGGCTGGCGCTACCCCAATCCACAAATGGAAGAACTGTACGGCACCGAATCGATGGGCGTGACCGCTGAAAATATTGCCGATATGACCGGCATCAGCCGCGCTGACCAGGATGCTTTTGCCCTGCAGAGCAACCAGCGCGCCGTGGCTGCCATGGATTCCGGACGGTTTGCGGCCGAAATTGTCCCGGTGCCGGTACCGCAACGCAAAGGCGATCCGGTCATGGTCAGCCAGGATGAACGTCCGCGGCGGGATACCTCCCTGGAGTCGCTGGCGAAGCTCAAACCGGCTTTCCGCAAAGACGGCTCGGTGACCGCCGGCAACTCCTCCGGGTTGAACGACGGCGCAGCCGCCCTGCTGGTGATGAGCGCCGAAAAGGCTGCAGCGTTGGGTATGAAACCCATGGCGCGCGTGCTTTCCGCGGCGGTTGCAGGTGTACCCCCGCGGATCATGGGTATCGGCCCGGTACCGGCGGCACACAAGGCGCTGGCCAGGGCAGGATTGAGCATCGAACAGCTTGGTCTGGTAGAGCTCAATGAGGCTTTTGCTGTTCAGTCGCTGGCGGTTATCCGCGAACTGGGGCTTTCCGAGGAAATTGTCAATGTCAACGGCGGCGCTGTGGCGCTGGGCCACCCGCTGGGATGTTCCGGGGCGCGCATTTTAACCACGCTGCTGCACGAGATGTCGCGCCGCGCGCCGCAGGCAGCCCGGCCGTATTACGGCATGGCGATGCTGTGCGTGGGCGTAGGCCAGGGCGAAGCCACGATTGTCGAAAGCCTGGTTTAAGCGCGCTGTAGCAGCCGCAGGAGATAACCTCAAAAGATAATTTCGTAGGGGCTGTCCCAAAAGCGGTCGGGCGTGGAAACCCGCCCCTACCTGTAGGGGATGGGTTCCACCCCATCCCGCATATGTGGTGGAATAAATGACAAAATTATTCTTTTGAGACAGCCTTAGTTAGCTTTTGCGGCGGAAACTGGTTTCCAATCGCGGCCTGCTATTGGGTCAATCCCGAATTATTGTTCCGACTGTCTTCTGTCGTGATACCTGGCGCTTGGCACGTGGCACGCCTACTCTATCCCCCGATTTCGCTCATGACCCGGTTGGTGGCAAACTCGCCTTCCGCCAGCCCATGTCCCCACGGCTTGACCCATACCCCATCCAGGACGATCTGACGCAGTTGCTCGAGCGATGCGCCCGCGCGCAGCGGGGTGAGCAGGTCCACCTCTTTATCGCGCAGCAGGCATAGGCGCAGCTTGCCGTCAGCGGTCAGGCGGGCGCGGGTGCAGGCAGCGCAAAATGGCGCGGTGACCGAGGATATGAAGCCGAGTTCGCCTTTGGCGTTCGGCAGGCGGAAAATGCGCGCCTCGCCGTCCAGTTTGCCGTTGTTGCCCGGCGTCAGCGGTCCTAGCGCTGCTTCGATCTGGCCGCGCATTTCCGCTGCGGTGACCACCTGCTGGCGCTGCAAATCGGTGGCGCCGCCGAAGGGCATCATCTCGATAAAACGCACCTGCCAGGGGTTGTCCAGCGTCAAGGCCGCCATGCCGGCAATGTCCTGGTCATTGAAGCCGCGCACCACCACCGCATTCAGCTTGACCGGGGTCAGCCCGGCTGCTTCGGAGGCTTGAATGCCATCCCAGACCTGGTCAAATGAACCCCAGCGCGTGATTTTTTTAAAGCGAACGGTGTCCAGCGTGTCAAGGCTGATGTTGACGCGCTGCAGGCCAGCATCTTTGAGCGGCTGAGCCAGTTTGCCAAGCAGCACCCCGTTGGTCGTCATGGAAAGCGACCGAATACCCGGCACGGCGGCAATTTCGCGCACCAGATCAACTACGTGCGCCCGCACGGTGGGTTCTCCACCTGTCAGCCGGATCTTGTCAAATCCCAGGCTGGCAAACAGGCGCACCAGCAGCAGCACTTCGTCATCCTGCAGCATTTCGGCATTGGGGCGGAAGGTCATATCCTCCGGCATGCAGTACACGCAGCGCAGGTTGCAGTGGTCGGTCAGACTGATGCGCAGGTAATGGATGTTGCGTCCAAAGCGGTCGTAGGCCATAAGTTCCCTTAATTAAAATCAATTGTATCATATAAATTGCATAAAACCGGAGAGGGGATTAAGCCCAGGATATTTCAATCCGATCGGTTTCTAAGAGGAAAGACCGCAATGGATGTCACCCTGAGCGTAAGCGAAGGGTCTCCCGGCCCATCGCGAGATGCTTCACTTCGTTCACGCGCAGCGTGCCCCACCCGAAGGGTGCTCTGTGAGTGTGGGCAGCATGACATTCAAGCTATTATTTATGGAATAGCTGCTACTGTCCAGATTGTGTGGTTCAATTCTTTCAATAAGACAAATTTTACCTTCATAATAGCAATATTGAGGAAATATGTTTTTGCCCTGTGTGACGGTTGACACTATGTATTATCTGAAAACAGCCCCATAATCATAGAGCACCGAGCATCGCGGCTGATTTTAGTTTTAATCCTGGTAAAGACAGAATGAGGAGGAACTGAATGCCCCCCAAGGGACGGATTATCGTCAGTGATTTGTACTGCAAGGGATGCGAGTTGTGTGTTGGGGCTTGCCCGCAAGCGGTTATTGCGCTGAACCCTGACCGCATTACCGCCAAGGGTTATCACCCGGCTTCATTGTTCAAAGACGGCTGCACAGGCTGTGGAATTTGCGCCATCGTGTGCCCCGACGCCGCCATCACGGTTTACCGGGAAGATCTGCGCGCACGGCGCGCGATTCCCGCGGGAGCATAGGAGGCGAATATGACGCGCGAATTATGGAAAGGGAACAACGCAATTGCCGAAGCGGCAGTGCGAGCCGGGTGCGCCGCCTATTTTGGTTACCCGATCACCCCGCAGACCGAATTATTAGAGTACATGTCGGCCCGCATGCCGCAGTTGGGGCGCGCATTCGTTCAGGCGGAAAGTGAATTAGCCGCGATCAACATGGTGTACGGCGCAGCCTGTACCGGTACGCGGGTGATGTCTTCGTCCTCCAGCCCCGGCGTCAGCCTGATGATGGAGGGAGTCTCTTACATCGCCGGCACCGAAATTCCGGCGGTTCTGGTGGATGTGATGCGCGGCGGGCCAGGCCTGGGTAACATTGCTCCCGCGCAGTCCGACTACAATCAGATCGTCCACGGCGGCGGCCACGGCGATTACAACCTGATCGTTTTGGCGCCGTCCTCCGTGCAGGAATCGGTTGACCTGACCGTATTGGCCTTTGACCTGGCGGAAAAATACCGCTCCATTTGCGTGGTGCTGCTGGATGGCAGCATCGGCCAAATGATGGAACCGGCGGAAATGCCGCCCTTCCAGCCGCTACGCACCGAATATCCCGATTGGGCGGTTACTGGCGCCAAAGATCGCGAACGCCGCTTTTTGAGTTCCATTTACCTGGACCCGCCGCAAGAAGAGGCCGCCAATCTGCGCATGCTGCGCCGCTGGCAGGAAGTCCAGGCCAATGAAATCCGCTACAAGACCTATTACATGGAAGACGCCAAATTTGCCGTCATCGGCTTTGGCTCTTCCGGCCGGGTGGCGCTCACTGCCGTGAGGGCGGCGCGCGCCGAAGGCATCCCGGTTGGGCTGCTGCGCCCCATTACCCTCAATCCCTTCCCCGAAAAAGTGGTGGAAGATTTGGCCAAACAGGTCGAGGGTATTCTGGTGGTCGAGATGAATTCGGGCCAGATGCTGGAAGATATCCGCCGCATCGCCAAAGGCGCAGCGCCGGTGGAATTCTTTGCCCGACTGGGCGGCATCGTGCCGCTGCCGGATGAAGTCCTGGACGAAATCCGCCGCCTGGCCAAAGGTCCGCTAACGCTGGAAGGTCACCCTCGTGACCGCTGGCTGGCGCGCATGGGTACTTTGAACTAATAGGAGCAGCGAATGGATACTCAAGAAGAAGTTATCGTTTACGCACGGCCTGATTCGCTGACGAAAACCAACACCCATTACTGCCCGGGCTGCACCCACGGCGTGGCGCACCACCTGATCGCGGAAGTGATCGATGAGATGGGGCTGCGCGAGCGCACGATTGGCGTCGCCTCGGTCGGCTGCTCGGTTTTTGCCTACAATTACATGAACTTCGACTTCGTCCAGGCGCCGCACGGCCGCGCCCCCGCCATGGCAACCGGCGTCAAGCGCGTGTTCCCCGACAAAGTGGTTTTGACCTATCAGGGTGACGGCGACCTGGCTTCGATCGGCATGGCTGAAATTGTGCACGCCGCCGCCCGTGGTGAAAATATATCGGTCTTTTTCCTGAATAACGCCAATTACGGCATGACCGGCGGTCAGATGGCCCCGACTACGCTGCCCGGCCAAAAGACGACCTCGTCACCGAACGGACGCGATGTTGAAACACAGGGCTACCCGATTCGCGCCTCGGAATTGCTGGCAACGCTGGACGGCGCCAGCTACGTGGTGCGCCGCAGCCTGCACGATCCCAAGAATATCCGCTTGGCGAAAAAAGCCATCCGCACTGCCTTTGAGGTGCAATTGCGCGGTCTTGGCTTCTCGATGGTCGAGCTGCTTTCCACCTGCCCGACCAACTGGGAAATGACCCCGCAGAATTCGCTCAAATGGCTGGAAGAGCACATGATTCCATACTACCCGCTGGGCGACTACAAAGTCAACCCGGCTGTCGCTGAGATCAAGGGCTAAAGGAGAACGCCATGCAGACTGAGATCATTTTTGCCGGTTTTGGCGGTCAGGGCGTGCTGTTTGCCGGGCAGGTCGTGGCGTATGCAGCCATGGACAACGGCCTGGAGGTAACCTGGATCCCTTCATACGGCCCGGAGATGCGCGGCGGAACCGCCAACTGCACGGTCATCGTCTCCGATGAGGAAATTGGCTCACCGCAGGTGCGCTACCCGGCGGCGGTGGTGGCCATGAACCTGCCCTCGTTGGATAAATACGAGTCGCTGGTCAAAGAGGGCGGGCATTTGATCGTCAATTCGTCCATGGTGGACCGCCCCGTCACCCGCAAGGAAATTCACTCCGTGATGGTACCCGGCAACGAGATTGCCGAGGGACTGGGCGACAAGAAGATGACCAACATGGTGCTGCTTGGCGCGCTGCTGGCCAACGTACCGTTGCTGCCTTTGGAAGCGGTGGAGAAATCGTTGCGCGAACACCTGCCGGAAAAGCATCACCGATTGTTGCCGCTCAATTACCAGGCGCTGCGCGAAGGCGCGCGGTTCCTGGCCGAGAAGGTGTAGAAGAAGAAGGAAAAATGAAACCGGTGGGAAATCCCGCCGGTTTTTTTAATGCGATCGCACCGGTCTCATGACCACGTGCGTCGCCTGACCGGAGGTCTCCGGTTTTCGTAGGGTGCAGTTCGACCCGGTGAAAAAAAATCAAACTTCTCAAGAGATGGCACCCCTGCCGATCGCGGCTTGGGTCGAACGCACCGAGCTGAGGATTGGTGCGTTCAGAACTGCTCACAGAGCGCCCTTTGGGCGGAACGCACCCTACAATTGGCGCAATTGGTTATGTTCCCCAACTCGGTCACCCGCAGGGCGCTCTGCCCGCAGGGCACCCTGCGGGTGTGAGCGGAGACCGGCGCGATCACAGTATCCTCTGTGAATAAGCTTGGAAATTGGCTTGTTTGGGGATTTGCTGGCTAAAAATCGTGATAAAGCTCATCCCCGGATTTATGACCGTCGACCATAGCCGCAGGTTCGTTTACGGCTTATAATATATTCGTGACTGCGAATATATACCCTGCAAGTTCCCCCGAAACCCAAATTTCTCACCTGTTCGCCATCATCGGGCAGCCCGTACGCATCCAAATATTGGCAATTATCGGCAATGAGCCGGCCTGTGTTTGCCATCTGGAGGCAGTGCTGGGGCTGCGCCAGGCCAGCATTTCTCAGCATTTGATGGTGCTGCGCAAGGCCAACCTGGTCACGGCGCAGCGCGAAGGCCGGAACATTTTTTATCGGCTGGTCCAACCGGGGGTACTTGCGGTAATCGAGCAGGCTGCCGTTTTTGCCGGCATGACGCCGGGCGCATTATCTGCCCTGGCCCTCCGGCCGGTTGCCGGCTGCCCCTGCCCGCAGTGCAACCCGGGCATCGACCCGGAGCTATCCTGTAATACTCTCAGTTCATCCAAGTCATCTTAATTCTGAGCGAGGCATTGAATGGAAAATAAAAGTGTGACCCAACGGCTGTCATTTTTGGATCGCTATTTAACGCTGTGGATTTTCCTGGCCATGGCAGTGGGCGTGGGCCTGGGCTATTTATTCCCCCGTGTAGTGGAAGGGTTCAACAAGACAGTTTCGGTGGGCACCACCAACATCCCCATTGCCATTGGGCTGATCCTGATGATGTATCCGCCGCTGGCCAGGGTGCATTACAACGAGTTGGGCAAAGTTTTCCGCGACTGGAAGGTGCTCGGCCTTTCGCTGCTGCAAAACTGGGTCATTGGGCCGGTTTTGATGTTCGCGCTGGCGATCATTTTTCTGCGCGGCTTTCCGGAATACATGTCAGGACTGATCATGATCGGCCTGGCGCGTTGTATAGCCATGGTCATCGTCTGGAACTCACTGGCGAAGGGCGACACCGACTACGCAGCAGGGCTGGTGGCTTTCAACAGCGTTTTCCAGGTGCTCTTCTACAGTGTCTATGCGTACGTGTTTATCACCGTGCTGCCCACCTGGTTTGGACTGGAAGGCGCAGCCGTTCACATCACGATTGGCGAGATTGCAAAATCCGTATTCATCTACCTGGGCATTCCCTTCATCGCCGGTTTCATCAGCAACATGGTGCTCACCCGCGTGAAAGGCAAGAAATGGTATTACAAGACCTTTATCCCGAAAATCAGCCCGATAACACTGATCGCGCTGTTGTTCACCATCCTGGTGATGTTCTCGCTCAAGGGCAATCTGATCGTCCGCATCCCGCTGGATGTGATCCGCATTGCCATTCCGTTGCTGATCTACTTTGTGGTTATGTTCCTGGTCAGCTTTGCTATGGGCAAAGCAGTGGGGGCAAATTATAAGCAGACCACGACGCTGTCCTTCACCGCCGCCTCCAATAATTTTGAACTGGCGATCGCCGTCGCGGTGGCGGTATTCGGACTCAACTCCGGGCAGGCCTTTGCGGCGGTGATTGGTCCGCTGGTGGAGGTGCCGGTCATGATCGGGCTGGTCAATGTGGCCTTCTGGCTGCAAAAGCGGTTGTACAAAGGCGAAATAACGGCTGGCGCAGCCAGTTCAGACGTTTGCTAAGAAGGGGGCAGGGCTGCTTTTAGGGGGAGCAGCCCTGATTTTTATCCATGCGATAGCTGTCCATCTGGATGAGCACAATCGGTATATTTGGCGTCCAGAGTTGTGCTCAAGAGCAGCGCAGTATGGGCGAATAAAGCCCTGCCCAATTCCGTTTGTTTATTCTCCTATCCAATTCGGATCGGAGACAACCGCTTACAGGCTGGCGATGACGACGCCGAAAAGATAACCAGCCAGTGTGCTTAGCACGGCGACCAACCCGACATAGACGCCGGTCTTCTTTTTGCCCATAACCCCATTCAATACCAGGATGGACTGGAGCGAAAGTTCGGGATCGGCCAGCAGGTAGGCAAGCAGCGGACCGCGCGCCATGCCAAGGTCGAGGAACATGCGGGCAATCGGGACTTCGACCAACGTGGGGAAATACATGAATACGCCAAACAGTACGCCGATGATATTTGCCCAGATAGTGTTTTGACCGGCTACGGTGCGCACCCAGGTCTCTGGAATGATCACCTTGACGATGCCGGCAGCGAACACGCCGATAATCAAGAGCGGGAAAATCTGCTTGACGAACTTCCAGGTCTCGAAGATCCAGCCGGCCAGTTCATCCTTCGTAAAAAAGCGGGCAGCAACAATGCCGGTGGCCGCCAGCAGAACAATTTCGCCAACCAATCGACCATTGATGCCAATGATCAGCGACCCGACCTGTTCCTTGGGTGCGGCAATCAGGATCGTCAGGGCGATTAATGCGATTGCCGTATAGGCCCAGCCGTTGAATCCCTCAAAAATATTCCGGAAACCCTTCCAGGCGGTTATCCCGATGAAGACCAGCATCAGGATGAGCACGGCCCCCTGCACCGTCAGGTTTAAGGTGGAAAGCATGGTTGCCCAGCCCGCAGTGAGGTCTACTGGCAGCGTTATTTCAGCATAAACATTGGTCAGCAAGCCTACCTGCAGGGTTCCAACAATTAAAACTGCCAGCAGCAGACCGAAGATAACCCACACCGCGGACTTGACACCGGCGTTTTGGTCAAACACGCCGCTGGCAGCTATTTCTGCGGTACGCGTAAGTTCTTCCTTGCGGAAAACCCAGGCCATGATCATCCCGATGATGATGCCAAAGGCGATGGATAGCACCAGGCGGCTGATAGCGACATCAAACCCGATGGCCGCGCCAGTGTAGGTGATCGCCAGGATGTTGATGGCTGGTCCGACGAACAGGAAGGTGATGGCAGGACCCAGCCCTGCGCCGCGCTTCCAAATGCCGGCAAAGAGCGGCAGTATGGTGCACGAGCAAACTGCCAGGATGAAACCGCCAAAAGCGGAGGCAGGATAGCTGATCCATTTGGAGGCTTTGGGGCCAAGAAAGCGGGTGATGGCTTCCTTGGGGATCATGGAACTCATGAAACCGGCAATGACAAATGCCGGCACCAGGCACAATAAAACATGGGCTGCCAGGTAATCCAGCAGCCCGGTCCAGCCAGACCAGAGCAGGTTCCCAGCGTATGCGAGTATTGAATCCATAATTCCTTCGAAGATGCAGGTTATGCAGCCTTCAACCAGTTGGCCACTTCGGCTTCGCTGGGAATACGGCCTGCTGAAACTACCTTATTGTTGATCACCAGCCCTGGGGTGGAAAGAATCGGCCATTTCATAATTTCGTCAAAGTCGGTCACTTTTTCCACTTCAGCCTCAAGGCCGAGGGTTTCGACCGCTTTGCGGGCAACGGCTTCCACCCGTTTGCAATTGGGGCAGCCCGATCCAAGAACTTTGATGTTGATCATATTTTTGTCTCCTTTTCGAAAATTAGTCTAAGTAAGTCTAAAACGCCTGGTAGTTTGGCTATTCTTTGGGATTGCAATGCGGGCAGGGGCAGGTAGTTTCCGGTTTTGCTGTCCCGGCTGTGGGCTGACCGGTCAACTGACTGGCTGCGTCGAGAACAACGTAAATCTGGGGATTGGTCACCCGATAATAAATATTCCAACCGTCACGCCGGTCCTGAATCAACCCGGCTTCACGCAGCACGGACAATTGCTGCGAGATGTAAGCCTGCCGGAAACCAAGGAAGGCTTCCATGTGGCAAACGCAATGTTCTCCATCTCGCAGCAGATTGAGAATGGCGATGCGCGCGGGGTGGGTCAGGGTTTTAAACACCTGAACCTGGGCGTCCAGTGGTTTGAGTGATGGGGCAGTGCCATCAATCACATTCAAAGTCATGAATATGATTATAGTGTCAAATTAACTTGGTTTAAACATCAATTTGTCATAATAATTGCGGACAAAGGTAAAGGAAATAGTAGGGGAGCGTAATATTTCTGATATCGATAAGGTCCTCGGTCCCCAGAAGAGATCGATCATTCTTTTGTTCTTCCAGGGGGGAAGCAAATGCCGCAAAGGAGGAAAGGGTTTATAAATAGGGGGGAGCCATTTGTTCCTGTTTTTCATCCACCAAATTGAGTTGTTTGTGAATCCTTTTACCCAGTTCATTCCCTTCAGTAGATAAGTCATCAGTGCGAAAATGCAGCCAAAGAAAACATTTCGAATGGAATGGGAAAAAAGCACTGGCAGCGAAATGCCATTGGCTAAATTGCAGCAGCAGCGTTTTGACCGGATGATTGCCTATGCCCGAAGCCGTTCACTGTTCTATCGCCGGCTATACCAGCACCTGCCCGCCAGCGGGGTAGCGCTTCACAACCTCCCACCGACTACCAAAACCCAATTGATGGAGGCCTTTGACACCTGGGCGACCGACCCGGCTGTCACCCGTGCGAGCGTGGATGCCTTCATCCGCGATAAAAGTTTAGTAGGAATGCGCTACCTGGGAAAATATTCCGTCTGGACGACGTCCGGAACGACCGGCGTACCGGGTATTTTTGTCCATGATGCTGCCGCGCAGCGTGTGTACAACTCGCTGGTCATCCTGCGCGGGTACCCTTCCTGGATCAGCCAGCGCGGGCTGGCGCAAATGCTGCGAGGCGGGTTCCACAGTGCGCTGATTCTGGCGGTTGGCGATCATTACGCCGGCGCTGCCAACTGGGAGCAGGTGCGCCGCCGGATCGGAATGTTTGCTGACCGGCTGCTGATGATTCCGGTGCTGGAGCCGTTGCCCAGGATGGTGGAGCGCTTAAACCGGTTTCAACCGGTGCTGCTGATCAGTTACCCCAGCGTCTTTGCCATGTTAGCGGCTGAAAGCGCTGCCGGCAGATTAGATATCCACCCTTTGGTTTTAACCAGTTTGGGAGAGGGATTGGATGGAACAGCCCGGATGCAGATCGAAACCGCTTTTTCCGACGGGCAACTGGTGGATATTTACGCTGCATCGGAATTTCCATACATTGGCTTCGAATGCAGCGAACATTGGCTGCATGCCAACAGCGACTGGGTACTGCTGGAGCCGGTGGATAAGGATAACCAGCCGGTTCCTGCGGGCGAACCCTCCACCAACGTGCTGCTGACCAACCTGGCGAACCGCATCCAGCCCATTCTACGCTACAGCCTGGGGGATAGCATCACGTTCAAGCCCGAACCCTGCCCGTGCGGCAATCCGCTGCCGGCTTTTCGGGTCGCCGGTAGGACCGATGAAACCATGATTTTCCCCTCCCGCACCGCTGGCAATGTGGCGGTGCTGCCGATGGCGATCGCCAGCGTGGTGGAACAGGTTCCGGGGGTGCTGCGTTACCAGATCATCCAAACCGCTCTGGACCAACTCAAGGTGCGGCTGGAGGTCGAACCAGGGACTGAGCGCGAGGCTGTCTGGGACGTCGTGGCGGTGGAGCTTCAGACATTCCTTGCAAGCCAGGGCGCAGCGACGATTGGAGTCGCTCTGGCAAGCGAAGCGCCGCAGGCGAACCCGGTCAGCGGCAAGTTCCGGCACGTGTACAGGGAACGGTGGGATGCAGAGGAGGATGGAGAACAGCATTGTTAGTTGTTCTCCATCCTTTAGCTTATCCAATATTTTCTTAGCGGGTTGGATTACGGGATAAACAATCCTTCCAGTTCACCCTGTAAGGCGGCGGGCAACAGGTACGCCTCGCATGAGTCCGGCTTGATTAGGACGGTCGACGACTCGTCGGAATTTGCCTTCCGCAGGCTTACACCCAGCCAACCCGATCGGCTCCATTCAATCCCAACTGCGCCGGCATTATCCAGTACCAGGTGCATGTCGCTGCCATCGGTGCGGACCAGGTACAGGCTGCTGTTATCCCGGCCGCGGTAGGCGATCCAGTTCCCGTCCGGCGAGAGTTTAGGATTGAGGAATTTTGCAGTGCCGTTCTCAATAGTAAACCGCTCTTGTGCCGCGCCGCTGCCCAAGTCATAGGCGTACACTTTCCAGGCGGCACCTCCCGTAAAGGGTGCGACGAAGTAGAGTTGGGTGCCGTCCGGCGACCAGCCGATGACTGCTTCGTAACTCCAGGTGGAGACCTGGCGCCCCGGCGAACCGTCGGTGTTGATGACGAATACACTATTGATTACGCCGTCACCCATCCCTACATAGGCAATCTGCTTCCCATCCGGCGACCAGTGCAGGTTAAAACCGCCTGCCCCCGGCAGAATTTCCTCGGTCTGGGAAGTCACGTCGACTATATGTATTCCGTTGTCAGTGGCGGAGTATGCCACCCGGTTGCCGTCCGGCGAAAGCGCTCCCCAATTGCCAGCTGGAACCACCACCTGCTTCTGGCTGCCGTCCAGGTTGTAGAGAACAAGGCCCCATTTACCCGTGTCATCCAGTTTTTCATATAGCAAAGCCTTACCATTGGACAGCGTTGATGGAGCCGGTTCAAGTTGTGCGAGGGAATCCGCCGTCAGGCATACACCAGGTTGGAGGGTCGGGTTGGCCGGTAGGTCGGCGCGAGGTGAAGTGGGAGACCACTGGCCCTGCCAGGTGAGCGGGTCGCCGATGAGGGTCAGATTGGAAAGGATGACCGTGAGCACACCGGACGGAATTTGGGCATAACTCAGGGTCACGTTGAACTCACCATTCGTCAGACCTCCGCCGCCCCCGCCACCGCCGCCATTGGGTGTGGATCCCTCAATTTGAACGCTGGCGCTGTACACTTCCGGGTCAACCTGGAAACGGAACGAGTAGCCGCCGCGCGAATCGGCCATGATCGATACCAGCTTCAGAGTATGCCCGGCGATCTGAATATCCTGATTGGGGCTCCACTCCTGACCCGGCTGTGGGTTGGGTCCGGCATCAAAGGTGAATCCAGCCGTTGCGCTGGGATCGGGTTGGAACAAGTAAACGCCCGGGAAGCGGATGGTCAGTGGATAAACCAGTCCAGCAGCCTTGAATTGCACGGCCCAACCGGTTCCGCCCGTACTCGCACCGGCAATTTCCTGGCTGACATCCGCGGGATGCGTGTAGCTTACGACCTTTCCGCTTGCGTCACGGATCTCCAGATCACCGGTAATCTGCGTCGTTTCTCCCGATTTGCTCTGGGGTTGGACCTGGCCGACTAAAATGTACCCATCCTCGGTCTCGATCACTTTATTTACGGTTACAGCGCTGTCCACCAGCGCAGTGGATGTGCCGGCGCTTTCGGGGAGAGCAGTCGCGTCAGGCAGCAGGCTGGCCTGGGGTGAGGGAGAGAGTTCGATCACCGGCATTACGGCCAGATCAGGGGGGGCAGGCACGAAGCTTAAAGGCAGCTCCCAGTTTTCCGGTACTGTGCCCGGGAGAGTATTGAAAATGCACGGCACCACAAAGACGGCGTTATTCACCCCAGCTGGAACCGGCTGGAAGTCATTGTCCATCCGGGTTAGCTGCGTCCCGTCTGGAAGACGCAAATATTCCGACTGAGTGCAGCCCATCACGTCCTCGCGGTCAGGGTAGGCCGAGCCAGGTACGCCAAAGATACGATAGTCGATATGAGTCCTGTCCACGGTCAGGGTCGCCGAGGTCACCGTGAGGGTGATCCCGTCTCTGGTGACGCCGACCGGTTCTGCCAACACCCGTATCGGCACGCTGTTGTCCACGATCCCCACGTCGGGGATATAGCCTAACAAACCGCGCACTGCGGCAAAAACGCGCTGCGGCCCGATCACCAGGGTAGCGACGATCATCACGCTAAGCACCGCGAACACGATGATCCAAGCTGGGCGCAATCTGAAGGATGGAATGGTCTTAGGTGTTTTTTCGACGGCCCTTTTGATCAATTCCCCATGGAGTTGAGCGACAAATTCGGAGCGGATTTTGGGTACCCCAAAAGATTGGCGAATATCTTCTTCAAACTGAGTGGAGTTATTTGATTTTTCCATTTGAAACCTCCAGTTGGCTTTGTAACCGCGCCAACAGGCGGTATATCGTTTTTTTGACAGCTTGTTCGGTGCGGTGGAGGAAATGAGCCATTTCCCCATAGGTCATCTCGGCCAGAAACCGCAATCGCAGCAATTCCCGCTCATCTTCCGGCAGGCCTTGGATGAGCCTCGACAGCGCGAGGGCCTGTTCGGATTGGATCACGCTGGATAAGGGCTCATCCTCCGTGGACGAAGCCTCTTCGGATAGTTCAGGTTCCTGCTTTTTATTCCGGCGAAAGTGATCCATGGCCTTGTTGCGGGCAATGGTAAACAACCAGGGGGCAAAATTGCCATCCTGCCGGAAACGATCAAAGGCTTCAAAGGCTGCCAGAAATGTTTGAGCGGTAACATCTTCCGCCTCATGAACATTGCCAAGCCGGCTGTAAAGATAGCGAAAGACCTGATCCGCATAAAGCCGGTACAGCTCACCGAAGGCCTGGGGATCATGCCTGGCCGTCTGGATGATCTGTCGTTCTTCCGTCCTGGGTAAGTCTTTATCGAACGTCAATGAAATACTGCTTTCCCTCATACCTATCCTTTCCAAAGATTCTCACGCAATCCTGCGCAGGGACTTTGAATTGAGCTCTATAGGTAAGACGTGAAAAGCCGGAAAGAGGGACAATTCTTAATATTGAGCAGCAGCCCGTTTTCTGTCCGGAGGTCAGAAAACGTATCGCCTTTGAAAACTCTCGTCACTCAAAATATGGTAAAAAATTATGTTGCAACAAATTATGCCATGAAACCAATTCGATCCCTTCGCATCAAGTTAGCCTGCCAAGAGTGGATGCCGCATCGGCGTGGAGAAATGAAAACAACGCGATCCAGGTCGCGCTTAATTGGGTTGACTTCTTATTGATGAAAACACAGCAAGCACGAATGCATAGCTTCTCAAGCTTGCAAAATCTGCTCCGCTGTCTTTCAGCGAGGGTGTGGGTAGATAATCCCCCTGGGGTGTATCATCTACCCACACTGGCTCGCTGTCAAAAGCTATTCATACCTTAAGGCTTCGACGGGTTGTAGATTAGCAGCCCGGTTTGCCGGATAAATTCCAAAGAGCAGGCCAACCGACATTGAAAAGAGGGTCGCCAGCAGAACCGCACTCAGGGTGATACTCGGATCAATCGGTGTCCCGCTGGCAGCCGCAATGGCGCCAATTCCATAGGCCAATGCCACTGCCAGCAGGATTCCAACCAATCCGCCGAGCAGGCTGAGCAGCATCGATTCAGTCAAAAACTGAACCAAGATGTCGCGCTTGCGAGCTCCAACCGCCTTTCGCAGCCCAATCTCGCGCGTGCGTTCGGTCACCGAAACCAGCATAATATTCATGATGCCAATGCCGCCCACCAGCAGGGATATTCCGGCGATGCCGCCCAGGAAAACTGTCAGTATCCCGGTAATCGACTGGGCGATATTGAGAATGGAATCCTGCGAGAACAGCGTAAAATCGTCTATGCCAACTTCGGTGTGATGGCGGGTACGCAGAATTTGCGATATTTCCTCGGTCGCGGCGGCTACACTCTCAGAATTCACCGCCTGGACCTGGATGCTATCCACGCTGTCGCGCACATTTCGCTGTATAAGGCGGGATTGCGCCGTTGTGAGCGGGATCAGAACTCGGTCATCCTGGCTACCAAAACCTGATCCGCCTTTTGCCTCCAACACACCAACCACCCGGTAGGGGGTTCCGGCAATGCGAATCGTCTCCCCGATTGTGCCCACGGAATAGCCAAACAACCGCTCCGCTGTATCAGGCCCAATCACTGCCACCGCTGAACGGCCTTGCAACCATTCCTGACTGATGAACTCCCCTTCGGCGATCGTTTCATTGGCTACATTGGCATACGCCGGGGTGACGCCTGTCACGCTGATGCGCGACGATTCTCGCCCGGCTGAAACCTCCTGGTTGGTTCCAACCGACGGCGCTACCGCCAAAATTGACGGCGCAGCCAGCGGGTCAGCCAGAGCATCGGCATCCGCAAGAGTGAGAGGCTTGGGGTTGCGTACATCCTGCTGCTGGTTGCCCGAGGAAACGAAGATCAAGTTCGTGCCAATGCCCTCGATTTGGCCAGTGATCGAATTTTGGACGCCAGCGCCAATCGCCATCATGGCAATAACGGCAGCCACTCCAATTACAATCCCCAGCATGGTCAACCCAGAACGCATTTTATTGGCTATCAGACTATCCAATGCTTCGAGGATGATTTGGAAAATTTTCATAGTCCATCCTCCTCGACCAGCCCGTCTTTGAGGTGGATTGTGCGCTGCGTCATGGCGGCAATCCGCGGGTCGTGGGTGACAAATATCAATGTTGTGCCTTGCTCCTCATTCATCTTGAGCAGCAACTCCATAATTTCCTGCCCGGACTTGCTGTCCAGGGCGCCGGTGGGTTCGTCCGCCAGAATGACAGCTGGATCATTCACCAGCGAACGGGCGATAGCCACGCGCTGCTGCTGCCCACCGGAAAGCTCGTTCGGCCGGTGTTTGATGCGGTCGCCCAGGCCAACCTTTTCAAGAGCAGCCATTGCCCTTTCATGGGCTTCCTGGTTGTTCACGCCTGCGTAGCGCAAGGGCAAAACGACATTGGTCAGCGCGGTTTGACGGGGAAGCAGGTTAAAACTCTGGAAGACAAAGCCAACCTTACGGTTACGGATCGAGGAGAGTTGATCATCGGAAAGGTTCTCGACTTTTTCTCCGTCCAGCAGATATTCACCATCTGTTGGACGATCCAGGCAGCCCAGCACGTTCATCAAGGTGGATTTTCCGGAGCCGGACGGGCCCATAATCGAGACAACCTCCGAACGGGCAATATCCAGCGATACACCGCGCAGTGCATGGACATCAAATTCGCCCATTTTATATACTTTGGTCACATCCCTGGCATTGACGACGATTTCGCTCATTGACCGTCTCCGCCGCCCCCAAATATCGAACCCATACCACGGCCAGACCCCAGACTGGCTCCGGCAGTTGGCGGATTGAGGATGATCAAATCGCCGGCATTGAGATCTCCTGAAATAATTTGGCTGTAATTGTTGGCGGACGAACCGAGTTCGATTTCCACCGGGACAACCTGATTAGATTTGAGGACGTACACAACCCGGCTGTTGTCCAAAGTCCGCACAGCCCGGCTGGGAACCAGCAGCACATTATCCAATTGGCTGACGACGACATTTACTGCCGCGGTCATGCCGGGTTTAATGGCGGGTGATGGGTTCTGGATTTCTACGGTAACTGTGAAGTTTACCGACCCGTTGGCCGCAGAGCCAAATAAAGCGATATCGGTGACTGTGCCGCTAAATTCCTCAGCCGGGATGGCATCAAAGGTCAGGGTTACGGCCTGGCCAACCTTTACCTGGTTGATGTCAATTTCGGAAATATCCATATCGACTAGCAGGTGTGAAAGGTCATCGATTTGGAAAGCCGTTTTCCCATTGGTCACCAGATCGCCGGGTTGGCTGTCCACCTGTGTGATCGTGCCGGCAAATGGGGCGGTCAAATGCGCCAGGTCCAACGTGGCCTGAGCAATATCGACCTTGACCTGGGCTGCCAGAATACTATCTGCGTCGGGTCCATCTTTAACTTTGTCCCAGTTTTTCTCGACGGTAACCAGCCGCGCTTTGGCCTGTTCGAGTTTGGCATTGACCTCTTCCACGGACAACCCGCCCGGCAGCCCGGATACATAATTCAGGTTGGCCTGGGCTTGCTGTTGTTCTTGCCGGGCGGTGGCATATTGGCTTAGCCCGTTGGCATAGGCCGCGCTTTCCTGATTTAAGTCTTTTGCGCTCTCCCAGCGGTCTTCCGCCCGTTTCAGGGCATCATTCGCGGTGATTAAATTCGCGCGGGCAATATCGATCGTTTCCTGGCTGGCGCGCTTGTATTGCATGCTCGCGGCTTCCTGCTCAGCATCCTCAACGGCTTGCTGCGCCTGAATCAACGCCAGATGCGCATCCGCAGCGGCTTCACTGTTGTTATAAGCCTTATCAAGCGCTTCTTTGGCATTAACCAGGTCAACCTGCGCCTGGAGCACATTTTGTGAGAGAGAGGTTGATAGTAATTCGGCCAAGACCGCATCGGCTGCTACCGGTTGTCCTTTTTCCACATTCACGTTGGCTACTTTACCGCTTGTTTGCCAGGAAATGGACGCTGTCTGATTGGCGCGCACTGCCCCCGTGCCGCCTACGGATGCACTCACGCTGCCCATTTTGGCTGGTTCGGTTTGGAAATTTGCCGGGGACTGTGCGCCTGCTGCGTTCCCCCTAAGGGCGGGTAAAACCACAAACACAATTATTGCCAGTACTCCCAGGATCCCAATTGGCAACCAGATTTTCTTCTTCATGTATGCGGACTCCTTAAAATTTCAGATACATTAAAAATTATTACCCTGACAAGGATATCCATTTTGTTCGGGAAGGTGTAGTCTCTGCGGTCACTGACAAGCGGTACCTCAGTAACCTCAATATATGACTGCGGTCATGCCATTCCATGGCTGCACTCAATAGAGGCTTGAAACGGATTATGTTATGATGAAAAAATGGATTTTCGAGCGAGCTCAGAGCCTGGCATCATTAAAACCTTCCGTCTCTTTACCGGAGTGCGGTTGGCGTTGGTAGTTTTTTCAATCCTGAGATATTTCCTGGTAGGTGGTTCAACCACGCTCGAAAAATGGCCTTATCTGGCATTTATGGTGCTGGATGCCGGACTCCTTTTGATCTACCTTTCATTACCGCGATTGAGCCAGTTCCTGAAAGGGGTATACCTGCCAATCGGTATCTTTTTGGCGACGATCGGACCGATGCTCGAACTGCACCTCGTTTCTAATTGGTTCGCGGGATCGGCTCCGGATCGTGCGGCATTCATATTGCTGTTGCAGCCCATCCTGGTGCTGTTTATACCTTTGATCATCATCGGCTGGCGATATACCATGCGAGCCGTGGTTTTCTTTAGCGGGCTCACTTTTCTGCTGGATATCATTTTGGTCTTGGGCGCTTTCAAGCGGTCAGGCGGGTTGGACTTCTTATCACCGATTCTGGGTGTGGCCTTTCTCCGGACCGTTTTGTTTTTATTCATTGGAAATATGGTCGCCAACTTGATGAAAACTCAAGTCGAACAGCACCGGCGTTTGGCGGAGGCCAATGAACGGTTAGCTCAATACGCTTCCACCCTGGAACAGCTGACCATCAGCCGGGAGCGCAATCGCATGGCCCGCGAGCTGCACGATGTGCTGGCGCACACCATGAGCGGAGTTGCTGTCGAATTGGAGGGCGTGCGCGCCAAATTGCGCGTGGATCCGGATTATGCCGAGGTGCTGCTGGGTCAATCGCTCCAGGCGGTGCGGGAAGGTTTGACCGAAACCCGGCGGGCGCTTCAAGCCCTGCGCGCCACCCCGCTGGAAGACCTTGGCCTGGGGTTGGCGATCCGCAATCTGGGCGAATCGATTGCTGGGCAGGCCGGGCTGCAAACCGATTTTCACATCAACAATGACCTGCGGGATTTTCCGGCAGAGGTGCAGCAGTGCTTTTATCGGGTCGCGCAGGAGTCTTTTACCAATATTGCAGCCCATTCCCAGGCCAGGAATGTGCAGGTGAGCCTGATGAAAGACGGGAACGGGTTGAAATTAGCCATCCGGGACGACGGCATCGGCTTTGATGAGAATGCCATCGACCTGAACCAAAAATACGGGTTGTTAGGCATGCGCGAGCGGGTGGAAATGATCAAGGGCGAATTGTCCATCGTCAGCCAACCGGGATCAGGTACGCAGATTCTGCTTACCTACGGAGGAAAAGAATGATGGAAGCGGAACCAAAAATTCGTCTATTAATTTGTGATGACCAGACCATTGTTTGTGAGGGTTTGCTGGCGATATTTTCCACGGTCCCCGAGGTGATGGTGGTCGGGACCGTACATAATGGCGTGGAAGCAATCGAGAGCATTCCGCTGACAAAGCCGGATCTGGTTTTGATGGATCTCAAGATGCCGATCATGAATGGCATTCAGGCAACCAAAATTATCCACGAAAAATATCCATTCATCCGCGTGTTGGTGCTGACCACGTACGACACCGATGAGTGGGTGATTGATGCGGTTCGCAGCGGCGCTGCTGGCTATATCCTTAAAGATGCTCCCAGAGAGAGCCTGGTGCAAGCGATTATTGACACGATGAAGGGGCGCAGCTATATTGACCCCCAGGTGGCTGGAAAAATCCTCAATCATGTTGTGCACCAACCCGCCTCATCCATCTCCGACCAGCAGCTTATGAGTGAATTGAGCGACCGCGAACGCGAAATCTTGCGACTATTGGGACGCGGCTTGAATAACGCCGAAATTGCGCAATCGCTGTTTTTGACCGAGGGCACAGTAAAGAACTACGTAAGCACCATTTTCACCAAATTGCAGGTGAATGACCGCACTCAGGCAGCTTTATTTGCTGTACGGGCCGGCCTCGGCGGATAAAAAACCAATATTTTACCCCTTGACATCCTCCCTTTCCCGGGTGTATATTTCTGCGTCGAATAGTTCTATATGTTACTAATTGATTGCGAGGAAAAATGCATCCATTTGCCGGCCCGGAAAATGACAAAATTCGGGCTCACATCCAGAATCATCTTAAAAAAATGTTCGCCATCGAAGATACGAGCGGCATCGACTTGTTTGTCATGCTGCAGCGGACGGCACACCTGATTCGGCTGCTGGACAGCCAGTCTGCCGAAAATATGGAAATTTCTGGCCCACGCTGGAGACTGCTGATGCGCCTGCTCATCGATGAAGAGATGGGTAACAGCGCAGGTTTGACGCCAACCGCCATCAGCCAGTCGCAGCATGTTAGCAAGAACACGATCAGCGCGCTGCTGCGCGGTCTCGAGGCGCAGGGTCTTATTCAGCGCACGCTCGTTTCGACCGATCTGCGCGCCTTTCGCATTCAGCTCACCCAGGCGGGCAAGGATTACCTGCGAAATACTGCGCCAGCGCGTATAAGTAACCTCAACCGACTGCTTTCCGGGCTGGATTTACAGGAGCAAGAACAACTTATGCTGTTGCTAGAAAAGCTGCAAGGCCTATTAATGGAACAATACAAGCCTTGCAAGGATCCCGAACACCAACCTGCCCATGCCGGCCATGCGGCAATTTCTGAGGAGTGAATCATTCCATGATTCGATTAGTCAGGTATCTCAAACCCTATTTATCCGTGATTTTGCTCACCATCGTGCTGTTGTTCGTGCAGGCCAACGCAGACCTGGCGCTGCCCGATTATCTATCGCGCATTGTAAATAACGGTATCCAGCAGGGCGGCGTGGAAAACGCAGTCCCCACCGCCCTGCGCGCCAGCACGATGGACCACTTGCAGCTTTTCCTGACGCCGGACGAACAGTCGCGCGTGATGGCAGCCTACACCCTGGTCGATGCCAGTTCGCCGGATTACGCCGAAACGCTGAAAACGGCGCCTGGCGCTGCCGACGAGTCGGTCTATGTTTTGACCAACACCAGCGAGGTTGAAATCGCCTGGCTCAACCCGGTAATGGCAAAGGCGCTTTTGGCGGTCTCCGGAGTCGAGCAGGTTATGGCTGACCCGGACAAAGCGACCCAGATGGGCGCGGCGGCCGGCTTTGACCTTTCTCGACTGCCGCCCGGCGCCGACCTGTTCACCCTGCTTGGCAATTTGCCCCAGTCGCAGCGCGAACAGCTCAGCGCGCAACTGCAAGGCCAGTTCGCTGCGCTGGGCGAGAGCGCCGTGCAGCAGGCAGCCATTCAGGCGATAAAAGCCGAGTTCACAGCGCTTGGCATGAACGCCGCCAGCCTGCAAACCAACTACATCTTAAGCACCGGGCTGCTGATGCTGCTCGTCACGCTGGTGTCGGTCGCCAGCAGCATCGCGGTGGGTTACCTGTCGGCCAGAACGGCTGCCGGTCTGTCCCGCGACCTGCGGCGCGCGGTCTTCCAAAAGGTCGAGGGCTTCTCATCCACTGAGTTCGACCGCTTCTCCACTGCTTCCCTGATCACCCGCACCACCAACGACATCACCCAGATCCAGATGGTGGTGATCATGATGATGCGCATGGTTTTCTACGCGCCGATCATGGGCGTGGGCGGCATCATCCGCGCCATCGACAAAGATTCGTCGATGTGGTGGATCATCGCTGTGGGCGTGGCAGCCCTGCTCAGCCTGATCGTCGTGGTCTTCTCGGTCACGCTGCCAAAGTTCAAGGCGATGCAGAACCTGATCGACCGGCTCAACCTGGTGCTGCGCGAGAACCTCTCGGGTATGATGGTCATTCGCGCCTTCAACATGCAGCCGTTCGAGGAGCAGCGTTTCGACAAGGCCAACCAGGATTTGACCGGCACGACTCTGTTCATCAACCGGGTAATGGTGGCCATGTTCCCAACCATGATGTTCATCATGAACGGGCTGTCGCTGCTGATCATCTGGATCGGGTCGCAGCAGGTGGCCGCGGCCCAGATGCAGGTGGGCGACATGATGGCTTTCATGCAATACGCCATGCAGATCGTCTTCTCGTTCCTGATGATGTCCTTTATGTTCATTCTCCTGCCGCGCGCGTCAGTTTCAGGCGGACGCATTGCCGAGGTGCTGGGCACTGAACCGACCATCCGCGACGCAGAGACCCCGCGCAATTTCCCTGCGCCGTTCAAGGGGGCGGTCGAGTTCCGCAACGTGTCCTTCCGCTACCCCGGCGCGGATGAAGATGTGCTGCATGACATCAACTTCACCGCGCGGCCGGGCCAGACCACCGCCTTTATCGGTTCCACCGGTTCGGGCAAGTCAACCGTGGTCAACCTGATCCCGCGCTTCTACGATGTGACCGGCGGGCAAATCCTGATCGATGGGGTGGACATCCGCCAGGTGACGCAGCACGAGCTGCGCGACAAGATCGGCTACATCCCGCAGAAGAGCACGCTTTTCTCCGGCACGATCGAGAGCAACCTGCGCTACGCCGACGATGGCGCCACTAAAGAAGCGCTACTGGCCGCTGCCGGAACCGCCCAGGTGACTGAATTCATTGACTCGAGCGCGGACGGGCTGGCGACTGAGATCGCTCAGGGCGGCGCAAACGTCTCCGGCGGGCAAAAACAGCGCCTGTCGATCGCCCGCGCGCTGGTGAAGCAGGCGCCCATTTACATCTTCGATGACAGTTTTTCGGCGTTGGATTTCAAGACGGACGCAGGCCTGCGCCATGCGCTGAAGGAGAATACCGCCGACAGCGCGGTGCTGATCGTCACCCAACGGGTTTCGACCGTGATGAACGCCGAGCAAATCGTGGTGCTGGATGAAGGGCAGGTGGTCGGCATTGGCACCCATCCCGAATTGATGAAAACCTGCGAGCCGTATCGCGAGATCGCGCTGTCGCAGTTGAGCATGGAGGAATTATCATGATGATGCCCGGCGGAAATCCAAATCGCAGCGGGGGCGGATCCAAGGAACAGGCGGGCGGGCCAGGTTTTGGCCCAGGCCGCCACGGCGGCCCAATGGGCATGATGATAAAGGGCGATAAGGCGCGCGACTTCAGGGGAACGATGCAAAAGCTATTGCAGGCCCTGAAGCCCTACCGCTGGTCGTTTGCGGTAGTGTTCCTGTTCGCCGCGGCCTCGACCGTGTTCAATATCCTCGGCCCGAAGATCCTCGGCAAGGCCACTACCAAACTGTTCGAAGGCGTCATGGGGCAAATCGCCGGCACCGGCGAGGGCATCGACTTTACCTACATCGGCAACATTTTGATCACCATGACCATCCTGTACCTGCTGGCGACGCTGTTCAGCTACGTGCAGGGCTGGATCATGTCCGGCGTCTCGGCACAGGTGACCTATCGCTTCCGCAGGGATATTGCCGAGAAGATCAACCGCATGCCGCTGGGTTATTTCGACGGCACCAACCACGGCGAGGTGCTCTCGCGCGTCACCAACGATGTCGATACGGTCAGCCAGACGCTCAACCAGAGCCTGTCGCAGATCATCACCTCTGGCGTGACGGTTGTGGGCGTGCTGGTGATGATGCTGACCATCAGTTGGCAGATGACGCTGGCGAGCCTGCTGGTCATCCCGCTCTCGCTGGTTTTCATCCGGCAGATCGTGAACCGTTCGCAGAAGTACTTTTCCGAGCAGCAGGAATATCTGGGCCACATCAATGGGCACGTCGAGGAAATGTACGGCGGCCACCTGGTGATGAAGGCTTTCAACGGCGAGGAAAAGAGCGTCGTCAAATTTGACGGCTTCAACACCACGCTGTACAGCTCGGCCTGGAAGTCGCAGTTCCTCTCGGGGCTGATGATGCCGGTCATGAGCTTCATCAGCAATCTGGGTTACGTGGCAGTGGCGGTGTTGGGCGGCTGGCTGGCAACGCGCAGCCTGATCACCGTTGGCGATATCCAGGCCTTCATTCAGTACGTGCGCAACTTCACCCAGCCGATTGCGCAACTGGCGAACATTTCCAATACGCTGCAGCAAACCGCCGCCGCGGCCGAACGGGTCTTTGGCTTTCTGAATGAGGCCGAGGAAGTGCCCGACCCGGCCGGTGCGCTGGAACTGAGCGACGTGCGCGGTCAGGTCGATTTCGAGGCGGTGCGCTTCGGTTACAACCCCGAGAAGGCGGTGATCCACGATTTCACTGCCAGGGCAAACAGCGGCCAGCGGGTGGCCATCGTCGGGCCGACCGGCGCGGGCAAGACCACCATCGTCAAACTGTTGATGCGCTTCTACGACGTCGACTCCGGCACGATCCGCGTCGATGGGCGCGACATCCGCAGCCTGACCCGCCGCGACCTGCGCAAGTTGTTTGGCATGGTGCTGCAGGATACCTGGCTGTATAACGGCACGATTATGGAGAACATCCGCTACGGCCGGCCGGATGCCACTGACGCCGAGGTGTACGCCGCAGCCAAAGCCGCGCACGTGGATCATTTCGTGCATACGCTGCCGGACGGCTACAACATGGTGCTCAACGAGGAGGCCAGCAACGTCTCGCAGGGGCAGAAACAACTGCTGACCATCGCGCGCGCGGTGCTGGCCGACCCACGCATCCTGATCCTGGACGAGGCCACCAGCTCGGTGGACACGCGCACCGAGGTGTTGATCCAGCGCGCCATGAACGAGCTGATGAAAGGCCGCACTAGCTTCATCATCGCCCACCGTTTGTCCACCATCCGCGACGCCGACCTGATTTTGGTGATGCGGGACGGGGATATTGTCGAGCAGGGCGACCACAAGAACTTGCTGCAGGCCGGCGGGTTCTACGCCGAGCTGTATAACAGCCAGTTCGAACCAGAGGCAGCGGCAGCGGTGGCGCGGGCGGCCTGAAAGCCATCCTGTACCGGTAGGGGCGGGTCGCGACCCGCCCGAGCATGAGAGCCCCTCACCTTTCCTCTCCCCATGCGGGTTTTACCTTGGGGAGAGGAGCTATTTTCGCCCAGGTTTGTCGTTGCTGGGGTCAGATCTCCCACCTACACCCACCGGGCACTCTGCGAGTGCGGGCAAAGTGCTCTGTGAGTGACCTGCCCCAGCCAGCTTCGGTCGGACGCTCACAGAGCGCCTTTTGGGTAGCGCGTGCGGTCTGAAAGCCATCCTGTACCGTAGGGGCGGGTCGGGACCCGCCCGAGCATAGGAGCCCCTCACCTAGCCTCTCCCCAAGAAAAAATCTTGAGGAGAGGAATATTATTGAGTCATCTGGACACCTCTACGGATGCTCGCTAAACATCCTTCGGTCGTTAAACGGGTGAGACCTTCGGTCGGGCAGCGCGCTCGGTCATGAGACCGCCACGATCGCGTTGTTGACAAACAGAAAATAATTTCTATAATATGACTATCTACTCTCGTACATTAATAACCTATCTTTATCGGTGGCTTGTTTTGACTCCTCTGAAGGTATTCGTTTTTAATTTTTTTTCAAAACGAATACGAATACCCAAAACCACCATATGTGCCTAGGTTTGCAAAATCGACCGCCACGGGTGTGCCCAAAACCGCTATTCGTTTTATTCGTTTTGGAAACGAATAGCGCCACATCTTCGACCTTGTACCATGCCAATAACAGGGCGGGCGCGCACTGCGCGCCCCTACTGCCGCTGCGCGGGTGGAAGATCGGGGCGATCCATAGAGAATTCAAAAAGTTTGAAAACTCGTTCCAATTGACTTAATCCTTTCAGGCTATATACTTTATTAAGGGAGTAAGTTCGATTTCGGTTAGGATTTCCAAAAAGTAAGGGGTCAAAATGATCATTAAATCGGCACGCAGCTTTATTGTCGCAATTATTTGTCTGGTTTTACTTTTTTCCTTCGTCAACCTTCAAACCGCTCAGGCCGCCCCAGAGCCGCAAACATTACAGGCGACAGTGGTGCCGGTCACCGGCAATATTATTTCCGATACGACCTGGTTCGCGGGCAATGTGTACTATCTCCTGACGGATGTGGAAGTGGTAACGGGCGTGACCCTCACCATCCAGGGCGGCGCGATTGTGAAATTCTTGGTGCCGTTCGACCCGGCAACCATGGCGTTAACGGGTTTGACGGTCAACGGCGCCCTGGCCTTCACCGGCATATCAGCAGATAGCCGCGTCATCTTCACCTCCGGGCGGGACGATACCAACGGCGGCGACTCCAACGCGGATGGGGCACAAACCCTGCCGGCAGCGGGGGACTGGGACTTCGTCCGTTTGATGAAGTGGGCGGACACGGATCCGGCTTATGAATTCTTGAATATCCGTTATAGCAAGGATGGGTTGAATTTTCATAACACCACCAACGCCGTCACCCCGCCGGATCCTGAGTTCAGGAACAACATTTTTGCGGAAAATACCTGCGGGCTGACCCTCTCTCTGACTGCCAACGGCTCGGTCAACGGCAACGTTCACAACAACACCTTCACTCAGAACAAGTACGGCTTTTGCACCAAACGCACCTCGGGGCTTGGGCAAATCCTGCCTACCCTCAACAATAACACCTTCAACAACAATACCATCCTGCCGATTTATTTGTTCGGCACCTCTTATCCAATCTATGGGGTGGATACTAATAGTAATATATTCTCCGGCTATATCCAGGCAGGCGATAAGCTTGGTATCGGGCTTGGCGGGGTATTCAACGGCAGCGGGGAGTTGACGATCGTCAACGGCATGCCGTTTGTGCTGGTCGCGCCCATGGAGGTGAGCGGGGCCGGGGTCAACCTGACCGTGCCGGCCGGGGCGGTGTTCAAAGGCTTTACCCGCGCTGAAATCCCAAAGCTGACCGATCCGCTGGCAGGTTTGAAAGTAACGGCGGGTATCACCTTCAATTCATCCGAGGCGGAGCCGGTCATTTTCACCTCCTACCGCGATGATGATGTGGGCGGGGATACCAACGGCGACGATCTCAATTCCGAGCCGCTTGCCGGAGACTGGGCGGGGGTGCATTTTGTCGACTCGCGCACCCCGGGTGATGCGAACTATACGTTCCAATATCTCAGCTTCCGCTATGCGGTCAACGGCCTGTTGTATGAGGCCACGACGACCGGCGGAGGCGCGCGCATGCCGGTCATCCAAAATGACACCTTCATCGGCAATCTCAACGGCCTGCGGTTCAAGGCGGTATCCAACAACGCCAATTCCCGTATCGAGCCGCAGATTAACAATAACAGCTTTACCAATCACGGCATTATTCCGGCGAACAAAGACCAAAGAGAACCGGGCGTGCCGATTATGCTGGAAAACACAGTTTCGCCTTCCTACTCGAATAACACCTTCAGCGGCAACCTGCACCCGGCGATAGGCCTGACCGGCCGGTGGCGCTCGAGTGCCGTTTTGTCTCTTGTGCCGGGCCAGGGATTACCCGCGCTACCGTATCTGGTTCACGGCGAAATGTGGTTCGGCGACGCGAACATTTCCGGCGGCGTGGATAACTCCGCCGTGTTGACCATCCCGCAGGGAACGGTCATCAAGTTCTTCGTCAATAACTTCGACCGCAACGTCCGCTCGCGGCTGGTGGCAGCCGCCCGCCTGGCATTGGCAAGCGGCGTTGGAACGGACCCGATTGTTTTCACCTCGTATTACGATGCCGCTTACGGCGGCAATACGGATGGGGATGACGGTATTGGCCCGGCGCTGAAAGACTGGGGCGACGTATTAATCCGCCACCCGCAGACCGACATGATCAACACGGTATTCCGGTATGGCGACAAAGCGTTGCATGTGGAAAACAAGAGCACCACGCTGGATGCCTTCTTCGACGGAGTCATCAGCAATTCGCTGTTCGATCATAATGAATACGGGCTGTACCTGGATATTCAGGCTACCAACGATATCACCAGCCTGATCAGCGCAAACCAATTCCAATACAATACGTTCGGTCTGGGAACTTTTGCCAAGGATACGTTGAATGTCACCACCAAGGCCACCGGGGTATCCAGGCCGACCATCATCGGAAACACGTTTACCGGAAACACCTTATTCCCGATTTACCTGAACGGATCCGCCACGCTGGAGTTTTTTGCAACATCCAACGTGTTCACTGGCAACCTGCACACCGCGATTGCCTTGGGCGGCTACTTCGGCGCGGTCAGCGCTGACCCGGGATTTGCTATTGTCCTGCCAAAGGTTATGGAAGGACCTGTCTCGCCTAAAAGTCTGGTACACGTCCCCTATGTGGTCTGGGAGCGCACCAATTTTGACTGGTATACCCCGACCGAACTTGCGGGCGGCGTGGTGGTCAAATTTAACACCGGCAAAGATATTAATTTCTACGGTAAGTTAACCATGCTGACCACCCCACTGGCAACCAATATGTTCACTTCTTACCGGGATGACGCTCCGGACGCCAACGGCGACACCAACGGCACCCCGGCGCCCAATCCCGCGCCGGCGCAAGGCGATTGGCTTGGGCTGTATTTGTATAACAGAAATACCATTGATTTCAGCTATTCGACGATCCGCTATTCGGATCAGGGACTGGTGATCTACCAGAAAAACACCGACCCGGCGCCGGGGACGATTAATTTCCCCATCTCCTCTAACACGTTTACCCTGAATAAAAACGGTCTGACCTTCTATATCGGGTCGAACCTGGACATCACGTCCACCGTGGACAGCAATATTTTCGTCGAAAACAATTTTGGTTTCCACTCGTTTACCAACCCGGCGACGAATATCCCGCACTGCGGCACGGCGAACCCCAACTTTACCAACAACAATTTCAGCCTGCACAGCGAGTTTCCGATCTATTTGCAGGGGTCGGCCAACCCTAATTACAACGTCGATACGCCCGACAGCAACAACTTCTGGGATAACACTCACCCTGCCATTGCGGTTGGCGGCGTCTGGTGCCGCGACGCAACCTGGACTAAAGTTTACGATACGACTTTTGCGCAGGATATGCCGTATGTGGTGAAGGAAACGCTCACGCAGGAAGTTGGCGTATATGGCACCCCAACCATCACCCTGCCGGCCAGCCTGATCGTCAAATTTATGACGAACCCGTACATCTATGCCTATGGCTACTTGGAATTGCTTTCCTCGCCGGGCAATGAAATCGTCTTTACGGCTTATTCGGATGATGCGTACGGCGGGGATATCGATAATAATGGCGCACCGCCGGCTGCCATTAGCCGCAGCGCCTGGAAGACGGTCTGGTTGTTCGATGTGCCCGGCAAGTTCAATGATATCCATGACCTGAAGGTCCTTTACTCGACCGCCGGTCTGGGGCTGTACTATGACGGGCCAATCAATACCCAGACGGCAACGATCGTGCGCCGCAGCGAGTTCACCGACAGTCATGCGGGCATCGCCCTGGTGATCGGCTGGCGCCAGGTCGGACAGGTAATCTACGGCGGCGAAGGCAACGTCAATGCGTCCATCCAAGGCAATCACTTCCACGACAGTAATTACGGTATTTTGACGGTTGTCCACGACAAAGCCACGGGGATCGTCAATCCGGTGCTCGAAAACAATACCTTTACAAATATTGCAAACTACCCGATCTTCCTGGGCGGGACGTCGGAGTTCTCCTTCGTCGGCCTGAACCAGATCGCAGCGGGTACTACCCTGGATGCGGCAAATTCAGCCCCGGCGGACAGCAGCGGGGAGGAACTTGCGCTTGGCGGCTTCGACCTGCCGGGTAACCAGGCGCTGCTGGAAAGCATTCAACCCGGAACAGTCGGGCTGGACGCGGTCAGCAGCCCGCAGGCCAACCTGACCGCCGCGCCAAACCTGTACCCGGCGATCGGCATGGCGGGTTCATGGAATAATGCAGTCGAACTGGTACAAATCGACGGGGTGCCGTACGCAGTCACCGGGAACTTCCCGCTGACGATTACGGCCAACAACATCAACTTCAAACCGGCGGATAATGTCACCATCGGGTTTGTCAATGCTGCTGTCGCAGCGGTCGCGGTCCCGGCTGAAACGATCTTCAAGTTCAGTAAAGACCGGATTATGACCGTCAAGGGGACGTTAAACCTGCTGTCTACCGATTCCCAACCGGTGATCTTCACCTCGATCAAAGATGATGCAGCGGCTGGCGACACCAACCGGGATGGCACAGCCACGCGCCCGGCGAAAGCAGATTGGGGGGAAGTGCGCCTGGCTGCCTCGAACAATTTCCACAATGCAGTGGTGCGCTATGCCGTCAAGGGGCTGCATATCTACTTCGACGGGGCGATCAACCTGAATAATAACTCGACGGTCAACCACAGCACCTTCATGGAGAACACCATGGGGATCAGTTTTAGCGCGCTGGACAACGGCGATATTTTGGCCACTATCCAGGATTCCACTTTCAACCTGAACACCATACATATCCAGGGCAATAACAGTAACGTCGGGAAAACCGGACACCTGTGCGTCGATGCGCACAATAATGACCTGTTTGGCAGCAGTACCCTCCAGAACGGCATCGAGAACAACAACCTCAACGGCGTCTCGCCGGACCTGGTGGATTGTCCCAGTCCGGTGGCGTTCGATGCCACTCTCAATTACTGGGGGGATGCGAGCGGGCCGTATCACCCAACCCTCAACGCGGACGGGCTTGGCAGCCGTGTCAGCGACCGAGTATTATTCGACCCGTGGCTGGCGAGCGCGGTCTTCCCGCCTGCCACGTATTCCATCAGCGGGCGAATCACCAAGGACTCCGCCATTGGAGATGGACTGCCGGGTGTGCTGGTGATGCTGCAAGGGGAAGTCCCGGATGACACGACTGCCATCACCGACGCCAACGGCTATTACAGCTTCAGCGGGCTGCTGAACGGGACCTACGTGGTTTCACCGGTGCTGGCTGGATACCTGTTCTCTCCGCCTTCGCTGACTGTGAACTTGGCTGGCTCCGATGCGCTAGACGTCAAATTCATTGCCACCATCAGCCCGGCCGAGGTGGGTTTCTCGGTCAACAGCCTGGATGTGCTGCGCCCGACCACATCCGTGAAAAAGTATTGCAGCTTTACCGTGACGATGGACAAGGCGCTTGGACCGGGAAAATCGGCCACGGTGGATTTCGCCACGGTGGATGGTACGGCGCTTGCCAACGTGGACTACATCGCCAGAACGGGAAAGCTGACCTTCTTATCCGGCCAGAGCCTGACGCAGCAGGTCAATGTCGAATTGAAGCTGAGCGACCTCGATGATCCCACTGAATTTTTCTCGCTCACGCTGAAGAATCCGACCAATGCTTACCTGTTGGTATCCAATGGCACCTGCACGCTCAGCACCGCGAAGCAAGTTTATTTGCCGATGATCAACAAATAAAGCGAATCGCGATGGAAGGCTGGTGAAGGGTGACGGGGCATTCAGGTTTGAAAACCCTTGGTCCCTTTGATCGGCCAATGGCAAAGCCGGCGGGAGACCGTTTGCTGCCCACAGAGTGCCGTGCGGCGGACGGGTGGGCGACGTGCCAATTTCACCCCGCAATATATGATAAAATTTATCATCAAATACTCGTAACCTGCGGTTTACCGGTAAAGGAGCATCTAAAATGAAGAAAATATTACTGACCCTGTTGATAGCCCTGGCGCTGTCCATGACACTGGCTTCTTCGGTGTTGGCAGCCGGACAAGCGCCGTCGGCCTGCCCGCCCAATTATGAACTGCATGCGGTTGGCGATCACCTGGATCACCCCGATCACCATATTGGCGTGGCGGTTGACCTGAACGGCAACGGCTTTTTATGTATGTTGCCGCTAGCGAACGGGCTGCACGTGCATGTTGACGATGTAATCCCATAGGACCCGATTTTTCACAGCACCGATATGCGCTCCGCAGCCCACAAGGTCTGCGGAGTGCATTATTATAGAGAGGTTGGATTGACTAATAGTTCTTGAGCAGACCTTGTGAAAGGATCAGCTATGAGTGGCGAACATCAACACGACCACGTTTCGACACCGCCGGTCCCTGAGCCTGTCGAAGGGGCTGGCGGCGAGCATGATCATTCCATGCACGAGCACGCCGGTCACGACCATGCTTCGACACATTCGGCAAGCTCAGTGCAAGCAAGCTCAGCGAGCGGAGAACCCGAGCACGTTTCGACGGGCCCAACGCAACGCGCTTCGACACCGCCGGTCCCTGAGCCTGTCGAAGGGGCTGGCGGCGAGCATGACCATTCCATGCACGAGCACGCCAGTCACGACCATGCTTCGACACATTCGGCAAGCTCAGTGCACGAGGGCGCGCACGGCGACGCTTCGACGAGCTCAGCGCACAGTGGACACCCCTCGACAGGCTCAGCGCACGAGGGCGCCCACGCGGACCACACCGGGCATGAAAATCTGTTCCGGCGCAAGTTCTGGGTGTCGCTGATCCTGTCGGTCCCGGTCATTCTTTACAGCATGGGCCTGCAGATGATGACCGGCTTGACCATGCCGGCCTTCCCGGGCAGTGAATGGATTGCGCCGGTCTTTGCGGTAATCGTCTTCTTCTACGGCGGGCTGCCCTTCTTGCAAATGGCGGTTCCGGAGATCAAAAACCGTCAGCCGGGGATGATGACCCTCATCTCGCTGGCCATTTCGGTGGCCTTCATTTACAGCGTCGCTACCCTTTTCCTGCCTGGCCAGGCCGATTTCTTCTGGGAGCTGGTCACGCTGATCGACATCATGCTGCTGGGCCACTGGATCGAGATGCGCAGCGTGCGCCAGGCATCGGGCGCGCTCAACGCGTTGGCCAAACTGATGCCCGATACCGCTGAACGGATTCTACCGGACGGCGGCCTGGAGACGGTGCGGGCGTCTCAACTGCGCATGGGCGATCGGGTGCTGGTGCGCCCGGGTGCCAGCATCCCCGCCGACGGCCAGGTGGTGGAAGGCGAATCCGCCGTCAACGAGGCCATGATCACCGGCGAGTCGAAACCTGTTGACAAAGTAGTGGGCACAAAGGTCATTGGCGGCGCGATCAACGGCGACGGCAGTCTGCGGGTGCAGGTCACCGCCACCGGCGACCAAACCGCCCTGGCAGGCATCATGCGCCTGGTGGAACAGGCGCAGATGTCCAAAAGCCGCACGCAAATCCTGGCCGATAAAGCTGCCGGCTGGCTGTTTTACGTCGCGCTGGGCGTGGCAGCCATCACTGCCGTCGCCTGGATCATCGCGGACGGCTTCAATATTGCCGTCATCGAGCGGGTGGCAACCGTGCTGGTGATCGCCTGCCCGCATGCGCTTGGGCTGGCGATCCCGCTGGTGGTGTCCATCACCACCGCGATCGGCGCTTCCAACGGTATCCTGGTGCGCGACCGGCTGGCGCTGGAAAAAATGCGCCTGGTCGATACCGTGCTGTTCGACAAGACCGGCACCCTGACCGAAGGCCGCTTTGGCGTGGTTGGGGTGGCAGCGGCAGACGGCTTCAAGGAAGATGACGCGCTGGCTCTGGCTGCGGCGGTGGAAGGCGATTCCGAACATACCATCGCGCGCGGCATCCGTGAAAGCGCCGAGAAACGCGGGCTGGCGTTGCCCGCGGTGCGCGACTTCGAGGCTATCAAAGGGCGCGGTGCTCAGGCGCACAGCGATAGTCACATGCTGTATGTCGGCGGTCCGCGCTTGCTGGAAATGCTCGCCACTCAGCTCCCGGAACCCCTGGCGCAATTTGAGCAGCAGGCCAGCGCCAAAGGTCAGAGCGTGGTTCACCTGCTGCAGTCCAACCATGACGGTTCCGGCGTGCAAGCCGTGGCTTCCTTCGCCCTGGCCGATGTGATCCGGTCGGAAAGCCGCCAGGCGGTCGAGAAATTGCACGAGATGGGCGTTCAGGTGGCCATGTTGACGGGTGACAGCCAGGCAGTGGCCAAAACAGTGGCGGATGAGCTGGGCATCGACACTTACTTTGCCGAGGTGCTGCCGGAACATAAGGATGCCAAGGTGAGCGAGCTGCAGGCTAAAGGTCGCAAGGTGGCGATGGTCGGTGACGGCGTCAATGACGCGCCAGCCCTGACCCGCGCGGACGTTGGTATTGCAGTCGGTAGCGGCACGGATGTGGCTGTCGAGTCGGCAGGGATCATTTTGGTGCGCAATAACCCGCTGGACGTGGTGAAAATCATCAAACTCAGCCAGTCCAGCTATCGCAAGATGATGCAAAACCTGGGTTGGGCGGCAGGTTACAACGTGGTAGCGCTGCCGCTGGCAGCCGGCGTACTGGCGTCAGTTGGCATCCTGCTCTCGCCGGCGGTCGGTGCTATACTGATGTCGCTCAGCACGGTGGTCGTGGCGATCAACGCTCAACTGTTGCGCCGTACTGCGCTCTAGTCCGCGCCTGCCGGAGGCAGTTTGACCCTTCCAGCATCCAATCCTGAAAACCTGACCTGGACCCGGCGGGTCTTGAATTTCCTCGGCCTGCGGCGCAGCATGGCCGCCATGCTGGTCATGGCGATTCTGGTCGGCATGGGCGAGAATATGGCCGAGCGCTTTTTGCCGGTTTATTTGCTTGCCCTGGGCGGCGGCGCGCTGGCGGTCGGCGCGCTAAACGGCATGGACAACCTGCTCAGCGCGTTGTACTCTTTCCCCGGCGGTTATCTCAGCGACCGGCTGGGATATAAACGCGCGCTGCTGGTCTTCAATTTGATCGCCATTGCCGGTTACCTGATTGTGATTCTGATCCCGGCCTGGTGGGCGGTGATTGTTGGCGCGGCGCTGTTCCTGTCCTGGTCGGCCATCTCGTTGCCGGCCACCATGAGTCTGGTGGCGGCGGTGCTGCCGAATCAAAAGCGTACCATGGGCGTGTCGATGCACTCGCTGGTGCGGCGCATCCCCATGGCGCTTGGACCAGTAGTCGGCGGGCTGCTGATCGCCTGGAAGGGCGACATCGTTGGCATTCGCTATGCCTTTATTGCCGCTCTGGCGCTGGCAGCGGTGGCGCTGGTGGTGCAGCAAATCTTTGTGGAGGACCACCCGAGCACTGTCAAAGCCGAGGCAAATCCTTTCAAGCTGCTCAACCACATGTCGGGCTCGTTCCGTGTGCTGCTGGTTGCCGACATCCTGGTACGCTTCAGTGAGCAGATTCCGTATGCCTTCATGGCCATCTGGGTGGTCAAAAACAACGGCCTGTCGCCGGTCACTTTTGGCGTGCTGACCACCATCGAGATGGTCACCGCCATGCTGGTATACATCCCGGTAGCCTACCTGGCTGACCGCGGCTCGAAGAAACCGTTTGTGGCGGTCACCTTTGGTTTTTTTACGCTTTTCCCGCTGGTGTTCATGCTGTCGCACAACTTCTGGATGTTTGCGGCAGCGTTCGTCATCCGCGGGCTGAAGGAATTTGGCGAACCGACGCGCAAGGCACTGATCATGGACCTGGCGCCCGAGGGGCAAAAGGCCGGTATGTTTGGGTTGTACTACTTGCTGCGCGACGTGATCGTATCGCTGGCAGCCTTTAGCGCCGGATTCTTGTGGAATGTGTCACCGCAAGTTAATTTCCTGGTCGCCTTTGGCTTTGGTCTGCTCGGTACGCTGTTTTTTGCCATCTTTGGCAGAGATGTTTCGGTACCGCAAAAGGAAGGTGCGCTATGAAATGGATTACCCGTTCGCATGTCCATGTTGACCGCGTGGCTTGCCCGTGGTTGATCACCCGCTTCATTGACAATGAGGCAGAGTTTCTGTTTGTACCTGCTAGCCAGATCGAGCAGGTCGCGCGTGAGAGCGGCGCCATCCCGTTCGATGCCCCCGGCGTCGAGTTGGGCCACCATGATGGACGCTGCTCGTTCGAGACCATTATTCTCCACTACGGACTGAAGGAGCCGGGGCTGCTGCGTCTGGCAAAAATCGTTCACGCTGCGGACATCGATGCCGACATCGACCTGGATCCGCTGGCGCGCGGAATTGAGGCCATTGCCACCGGCTTTAGTCTGCGTTTCCCGAACGACGAGGAGAACCTGGCGCTCCAGTTCGAGGTATATGACGCGCTGTATGCCTGGTGCCGGCTGGAGGTTGCCAAAGGCGAATAGCCTGCCCCTATCAGAAATCCGCCAAACCTTTTATCGAAACGGTGCTCGATCGTGCCGGCCCCCGCCCTGTGGGCGGAGATCGGCACGATCGAGTTATTCAGCCGGTGAAAGATATTCGCGATTGAGCCATGCCCGCAATAGGCAATACCGGGATAAAATCAATCCAAAGCGTATCCATGTGACGGTCAGGCTCCAGGATTTGGTGATGGATAAACCCCGCAGCAATCAAGAATGGTTCGAAGCGTTAAGCAACCAGGATGTTCAACAAGGGGAGGCGTTGGAGGAAATACGCCGGCTGCTTTTACGCGCCGCCCTTTATACCCTGGTAACACACCTGTCCGACTTGCAGGAAATGTCCGAGGAGGAGCGGTTGGCGCTGGCGGAGGAGTGCGCCCAGGAAGCGCTGATGGCGGTTTTAGCGCGACTCGGTGATTTTCGCGGGGATAGCAAGTTTACGACCTGGGCTTATAAATTTGGCGTCAACATTGCGCTTTCACGAGCGCGGCGCTGGCGCTGGAAACAGGTGTCGCTGGATGACCTGGCGGATGACGATGGTACCCTTAACTGGTTTCAGCGCGATGAACGCTTTCAGACTGCCGATTCCGAGCAACCCGTGCGCCAAAAGGAAGTGGTCGAGGTGATTCGCGAAGTGCTGCGTACCCAGCTTACGCCCCGTCAACGGCAAACCCTGAAGCTGATTGCCTTTGATGACGTACCGATGGATGTCGTTGTCCAACGCCTGGATTCCAACCGGAATGCGGTCTATAAGCTGCTGCACGATGCCCGGCTGAAAATCAAGCAGCAACTTGTCCGGCGCGGCTACGACCTGGCGGAAGTCATGGATTTATTTCAATAGGGTTGGTAAGATTTGTGGATTTACTGCAACGAATAGTAGAAGCGGTGAAATGATGAAAACAAATTTAGCGAAATTCGTCAGGCACGTTCATGATACCCAGGACACCGAGATCAGTTGTTCGGTATGTCTCGATCTGGTTTCGCAATATGTGGATCTGGAGATTTCCACCGGTGATGCAACCATCCAACTGCCGCTGGTAAAACAGCATTTGGATCAGTGCCTGGTGTGCTCCGAAGAATACCAGGTTCTTCACCAACTGGCAGTTCTGGAAGCAGAGCAGCGACTGCCAACTGACGAAGAGTTAATGAACCAATTAAAGAAATAATCTGAATGTCCATTCGATTGGCCTAAACAGAGCGGTAAACAGCACTGGAGTGAAAAACTCCAGTGTTTTTTATTTTGGTAAGAAATCTCCCTTTCGGGATACACATAGGCAGACGAAAAAATAAGGCATACCGAACCTAAAAAAGGAAACGAATAAAACGGTTTGCCACCAGCCTTAATGTTTACAGGAGGATGAGATGAAAAACAACTTCAAGTACTTAATTTCGGCGGTTTTAGTGGTTTTGATCGTTGCAGCGGGTCTGATGTCTGCAACCAGAGTTTCTGCGCACGAGAAAATGACAGCCGAGCAAACCGCTTTCCATGACGGAATGCGGAAATTATGGGAAGATCACATTACCTGGACCCGCCTCTATATCGTCAGCGCGGCGGCTGATCTACCCGACAAAGGCGCAACAGCCGGGCGATTGCTGCAGAACCAGGTGGACATTGGCAACGCCGTCAAGCCGTTCTACGGCGATGCGGGTGGCGATCACCTCACCGCGTTATTGAATGATCATATTTTGATCGCTGCAGCTTTGATTGACGCTGCCAAAGCCGGTGATTCAGTCGCATTTGCCGATGCGAACGCGCGTTGGTATGCCAATGCCGATGAAATTGCCACTTTTTTGAGCGGCGCCAACCCCGAAAACTGGCCGCTGGATGAGATGAAAGCCATGATGCGCACTCACCTGGATCTGACGCTTAAGGAGGCGGCGGCACGGTTAAATGGCGATTTTGCGGCGGATATCGTGGCTTACGATGAGGTTCATGTGGAAATATTGGAGATGGCGGATATGCTCAGCAGCGGGATCATCAACCAGTTCCCGAAGATGTTCAAATAATCGTCTCTCTTTACTTACACAACGTACCGGTCTACCTCTCAGAGGGCGGGTGACCGGCACGAATGAAAAAAAACCTCCCAAAACGGGAGGTTTTTTTCGTTAGCCCGCGCTGTCGTAGGCGGTACGCATCCAGGCAATCAACTCGGCATCGACCTGCTCAGGATCGGTCAGGTTGACTTTGTAATTACACATGCCGCCGGGGGGCAGCAGAATCAACCGTTCGGTGGGCTCGATGCCCTTCATGTTCAATCCCACTTCCACTCGTGTTTTGGTCGCCGGCCCGACCATGGCAAACTGCCGTTTGCGCCGCAGACTCAGGTAGGTCTTTTTGGGCGCAATTTCGAATTCGCCAAGGACTTCGACCATCTCCATCACCCGGTCGTGGATCGGGCGCAGGTCAGCTTTGGGCCCGGAGTACAGCTCGTCGACCACGTCCTCGTTGCTCAAACCGCGCGCCTCGACATTGTGTTTGGCATCGGATTTGAGCGCGAAGTGCACCAGGTATTGGCATCGCCATACCCCAACTGGAAGCGGTCGATGAGCATCTGCCGGATTTCAGCGTGTTTGGTCAGGCCGCTTTGCTGAATGAGGGCAGTCCATTCAGCCAGGGATTTGGAAGTTTTCTTCTCAATATTGTTGAGCTGAGTTTCAATAGCCTTATCGACGCTGCTCATCCTATCCCTCCCGGGGGTAATAATCCTGCACCTCTTTGACCGACCGTTCGACAAGCTTGCCCAATACTTTCAGGTCAATATCCGCTGCCGTTTTGATATACAAGCAGGATTTTCCGGTTTTATATTTCCCAAGTTTTGCCATTAAATCTGGATAGCGTTCAAAACCCATCGTGAAATAGATGGTCAAGTTTTGTTTGCGCGGCGAGAATCCGGTCAGGGCCATGTCGCCTTCATGTCCGGCAGCGTATTTGTAATGGATCGAACCAAACCCGACAATACTGTCCCCCCACATTTTGGGCGGATAGCCGGTGATTTGCTGCATAAGAGACAGGATGACGAAGCAATCTTGCCTTTTCTTCTCATCCTCTATGCGGTTCAGAAATTGTTCCACGCTCTGATCGTTTTCTTTGGTTTTTCGTTCTGCCATCCGTTTTTACCCCGCACTCTTGAATCTCGGGTTGCGCAGAATATTATACCGAATTTGTCAATAAATATTATACGACCCCGGCTACCTCGTATCCCAGGCGCTTAACCTCAGCTTTGATCTGTTCCAGGGTCAGGACTGCATCGTCATATTCCACCACCATCTGCTCCTTGCGGTAGTTGGCTTCAGCAAAGACAACCCCCTTGAGCTTGTCCTCGATGCGTTCCAGGTTCATGGAGCAGTTGGGGCATTCCATCCCCGTGATTTTTAAAGTAACTTTTCTTGCCATATTATCTGCTACAGGTCAAAAATGATCATCCCGCTGTACATACCCATGGAGCATGAGTATGGCATACGCATACCGGCTTCCTGGGGCGGGATTGCAATTTCGCGTACCCCGGTTGGGTCTAAAATTTCAAATAAATCCAGGGCCGGGATAATGAGCGCCAACGAGCAAGAACGAACATTTTTCGAAACCATTCGCAGTGTGACCGGTACGCCAGCTTTGGCGTGAATGACTGCGGGTTCATAGCTGGTGTTTTTGACCGTGACGGTGATGATCGTCCCGTCCCCCTGGTCAGCGGCAGCGCCGCCCAGAGTAAAACCGTTCGGTGCGGCCTGGGCGTTGGCCGGGCTGCCAAATATACCACTGGCCCAGCGTGAAAGACTCACCGGCGAGCCGGCCAGCGTGATGCCGCTGTCGATGGTCAGGATCGCCAGCACCAGGATAACTACAGCGACCGCGCGGGCAAAATTGCGCTCCAGCTTTTTACCCAACTGGGTGGCGAAGTAAGATACTGCAAAAAAAACCGGGCTGGTACCCAGGGTGAAGGCGAACATCAACGCCGCGGCCTGCAAGGGATTCCCCGTACTGAGAGCAACTGCCATCATGGCCTGAGTCACGCCGCAGGGGATCAGCACAGTCATAAACCCCAAAAATAGCGGGGCGGAAAGCGAAGAAGGCGACCCATCCGCTGCAGCCTTGCGCAACTTGCGGCGCAGAAAGGCGGGCGGTTCGAAGGCGAAATAGCGGAAAAAGGGATGCACGTTCAACATGCGCAGCCCTGAGCCGAGCATGAAAATGCCAATGGCGATTTGTAGAAAAGCGCGGGTGACCGGAGAAAGCTGGAACATTTGCCCCACCCAACCGAGCAAAAAACCGAGCAGGGTGTAGGCAGCTAGCTTGGCTACTAAAAAAGCCAAAATGGGCGCAGCCAGCTGTGAGCGTCTGGTGCTGGGTTTTCGCAAATCCCTACGTTGTTTGCGCGAGCGTACGGACATTTTTTGAACATCGGCCTCGATTTGACCGGCCAGCGAACTGGCTAGCAGCCCGCCTTGCACAGCCAGGCAGCTCAATCCGCCTGTCGTAAGGCCAGTAACAAAGGCAACCAGCAGATTTACCAAGAGACTCTCCGTAATTGTTTATCTGTTTTGTATAAGATACAAAAATGACTTGACCAGTCTATCATTTCTTGATTGTGAAGACTATAGGCCATATTGCCAGTATTTTATTTGTGGGAATGGCGGATCGTAAAGGCTACCTTTTCCTTTATGATAGTCGCTATCGAGTCAAATTTGTTATCCCTATCAGGAGATTCTATGAAGTTTAATCGTAAACATTCTGTAGTTTTAGCCCTGTCGGTTCTGATATTGGCGTTGACCGCCTGCACCGCTCAGACTTCCGGCGATTTTGCCAGCGTCCCGGCCGGCAAGGCGTACGCCGAAGGCAAGGAAATTTACTTCTCGCATACCGAGACATCCGACGCGGATATCGCGGCGATGTTGACGGATATGATGAAATCGCCGGTGCTGTACGTTCCCGCTCTGGCACAGGTGCCGGCTGAAGCGCTGGCAGATGTGTATGTCTTTGAAAATGGGCTGAAGGGCATGGGGCCGCTGGGCTTCCAGCCGGATGTTTTCAACAACCCGCCCGGTACCGACGGCTATTCGCCGTTGCGCCAGATTATCCTGGTTAAATGGAAGGACGAAGCCAAAGCCCGCGAGTTGAAGTCGGTGGCTGAAATCAGCACGGCAGAGACTGCAGGAGAAATCAGTACGACGATACCGGGAGTGGTGGTTAACATGCCGTTCATGGTGTGGGACGGCGGTAAGCGCTAATCGGATTACTGGCTATCAGGGCTGCTCTCCCCGGCAGCCCTGATTTTTATTTAACCGCCTGGCTGCGAGACGCGAAATCCTATTGTGATTTTGGGATGGAGAGGATAGGATTATGAATATAAAGATTCTTCGCCCTTTCAACCCGTTAGAAATAAATTTAGGAAGGTTCCCATGCGTACAGAAGCTGAAATTCTCGGCTTGATCCTCGAGTTTGCCCGCAACCAGGATGACATTCGAGCGGTGGTGATGAACGGCTCACGCGTCAATCCGAATGCCAAAAAGGATCCCTTCCAGGACTATGACATCGCTTGTTATGTGACGGACGTGGCTCCTTTTCGCGGCGACTTGCGAACCCTACATTTTTTCGGCGAGTTGATGATTTTACAGACACCTGAAGACATGGGCGATCCCGAACCGAACGATGATGGCAGTTATGCCTATCTGATGCAATTCATGGACGGCAACCGTATCGATCTCAGCTTTCATTCGTTGGAGTGCATTTCGCACATTCCACAGGATAGTTTGTCGCTGGTGCTATTGGACAAAGACAAAAGGATTGCTCCTTTGCCGACGCCCAGCGACCGCAGCTACCTGCCCGTGAAACCCTCCGCGAAAGCCTTTGCAGATTGCTGTAACGAATTCTGGTGGGTGACGCCGTATGCAGCCAAAGGGCTGTGGCGCGATGAACTGATCTATGCCCACACGGTGATCGATACTTTGATGCGCGGCGAGTTAATAAAAATGCTCACCTGGTATTTTGGCGTCCAGACCGGTTTCCAAAAACCGGCCGGGAAATTTGGCAAATATCTCAAAGCAGGTCTTGATAATGATCTGTGGCAGCAATTAGAGCGGACCTATGCGGATGCAAACCCGGAAAACACCTGGCAGGCGTTGTTTGCGATGGGAAGCCTGTTTCGCCGGGCAGCGCAGCGTGTGGCGGAAGCTTTTGGGTTTACTTACCCGGAACAGGATGATGAACGGGTCTGCGCCTTTATCCGGCGCATTCGCGATCTTCCACCAGATGCTAGAACGATATATTGATTGGATTGTTTTGTAGGGTACCCTTCCAGGTATGTCACTCTGCCCACACTCACAGAGTGTCCTTCGGGTGGGGCACTCTCCGAGTGAGCCTGGGCTTCGACAGGCTCAGCCACCGGTAGGAGGTGAGGGGTTTTTGCCTTCAGCAGGACAAACGAGGGCGACAAACCCATTGATATTTTCTCCCTGCGGGGGTAAGATACCCCCGTGAAATCCCCTGCTTTTCTTCTTGCGCTTCTCGCCGCCTTATTTTTCGGGGCTGCCACCCCGCTCAGCAAACCACTGCTGACCCGCCTGACCTCTTTTCAGTTAGCAGGCCTGTTATACCTGGGCGCTGCACTAGGCGTCGTTCTGCTGCTTGTGCGCGAACGAAAATTCACCCCGCCCTGGCGGATGGACCGCCGTAATGCGCTGCTCCTGCTGGGCTCCATCGTTTTCGGCGGCATCCTGGGTCCTCTGGCGCTGCTTGCCGGGCTGCAACTGGCATCTGCGGCATCCGTTTCCATGTGGTTGAACCTGGAAATGGTCGCCACCGCCGTACTCGGACATTTCATCTTCAAAGATCATTTGACACCCCGCAGTTGGATTGCAGCCGCCGGTATATTTCTGGCAGCCATCCTCCTGGCAGCCGGCGAGGGCGCGGCGGGCGTGCTTGCCGGGTTACTGGTGCTGGCAGCCTGCCTGAGTTGGGGCGTCGACAACCACGTCACCGCGTTGATCGACGGCATCACTCCGGCGCAGTCCACCTTTTGGAAAGGGCTGGCAGCCGGGGCAACCAACCTGATCATTGGTCTCAGCCTGGCGCCGCTGATAGGAACACCCCTCGAGGTGCTGGGCGGCCTGGGAATCGGGGTGGTGTCGTACGGTTTCAGCATTGTGCTTTATATTTCTTCTGCTCAGCAGTTAGGCGCCACCCGCAGCCAGTTGATCTTTTCCAGCGCGCCGTTTTGGGGAGTGCTGCTGTCCATCCTGCTGCTAAGCGAGACTTTCACCTGGCAACACGGCGCGGCTGCGGTTTTGTTTATTGCCTCGATTGCTCTGCTTTACCACGAGCAGCATGGGCACGCTCACCAGCATTTGGTACAGGAACACGAGCACCTACATAACCACTCCGACGGCCATCATCTGCACGTCCATGAGCAATACCCGGAAAACGGCTGGCATTCGCACGCTCACGTACACACCCCGCTGGAGCATGTGCACCCGCACTGGCCGGATTTGCACCACCGCCATGAGCACGTGCATGGCGATTGAGAATTAAGGGTGCGTGGTGCTTTCATCCTACATGAGGACGCATAAACCGCGAAAACCGGAAGCGCGCTGCGAATATGAAGACGTTGATCAGCGGAAATGGTGTGTTCAAATTCGGAATGCACCCCGCAACTCTGGCTTATAATATTCACGCAGTATTTCTATAACTATTTGCAAGTAAACCCCCGCAATCACAATTTAATCACAGGAGAATTTCATGGGGAAAATTAACCCAAAGCACGGCATTAGCACGCTGGTCAACCATGTTGCCGAAGAGGGGCATCCGCAGCACTCTCACATTGCGCCGATTTACCAGACATCTGCTTTTTCCTTCCCGGATGTCGCCACCGGCGCGGCGATTTTCAAGGGCACAGATCCGGGGTATACCTACACCCGCTTCAAAAACCCAAACCAGGTGCAACTGGCCGCCAAATATGCCGCGCTTGAAGGCCTGGACCTGCTGCGCGCCCAGCCGGACCGGCCGGTCGAAGAGATCGTCGCCGGGCAGGTATTCACCACCGGCATGTCAGCGATCACATCGGCCATCATGGCCACCCTCTGTCAGGGGCAGACTATCATCGCCCAGGAGGCGCTGTACGGTGCAACCTACGTGTTCCTGAAGGAATATGCACCGCGCTACGGCGTCAAGGTGGTCTGGCTGCACAATGTTGCGCCGGGTGATTGGGAAGCTGCCTTCGCCGCCAACCCGGAAGCAGTCATGGCCTATGCCGAGACCCCGGCCAACCCCACCATGGCCATTGTTGACCTGGCGGCAGTGGCGGAAATCGCCCACCGGCACGGCGCCTGGCTGTATGTCGATAACACTTTTGCCTCTCCGTACGGCCAACGGCCGTTGACGCTCGGTGCAGATGTTGTGCTCCATTCTTCCACCAAATACCTGGCCGGACACGGAGTTGTGGTGGGCGGGGCGGTCATCAGCAGCCATGTTGACTGGGTCAAAGGGCCGCTTTTTGGGGCGATCAAGAATTTCGGCGGTTCCGAGTCGCCGTTTGATGCCTGGCTGGCAGTTATGGGGCTAAAAACCTTTGAACTGCGTATGGAAGCCCATTGTAAAAATGCCATGCAGGTAGCACGCTACCTGGAAGCTCACCCAAAAGTCGAGCGAGTTTATTACCCCGGACTCGAATCGCACCCCGATTACGCCCTGGCCTGCAAGCAAATGTACTGCTTCGGCGGCATGATTTCTTTTGAGCTGCGCGGCGGCTTGGCGGCTGGTGAAACTCTGCTCAATCATGTGCGCATGATGACGCTGGCGGTCAGCCTGGGGAACACCGATACGCTCATTCAACACCCGGCTAGCATGACCCATTCCGGAATGCCGCGCGAAGAACGCCTGAAGGTAGGGTTGACCGACGGGCTGGTGCGGTTATCGGTTGGCATCGAAAACGTTGAAGACATCCTCGAGGACTTCGATCAGGCTCTGGCGTACGTCTAATTTAGCTTAGGTTCAGGCCGTGAATACCGATCCTGCGCCGCCCCGCCCAGATGCTGAGATTTCGCCGCGGATTGGGACACAGATCGATCTCAGGGCCCGGCCGGGCCAACGCTTGAGTTTGGAGGTCCAGGCTGGTCCACGCAGAGCGGTACGGGTTTTGTCCCGGGGACCGACAGGCTGGCGAGCAGCGTTGCGATCGGAACGGCTCTACGCCGGGTTCGGGCTGCTGCTGGCCGCTGCAGTGCTGCTGCTTGGATTGACGCGTTTCCCTGCGCAGGTCACCCCGGATGAAGTGTACCCAAGCCTGCGCGCCGTTGAATTGATCTGGAATGGTTTCAAGGGTGAAGACGGCGTCCTGCTGCCGGCTTTTTTACGCGGCAGCACCCCGTATGGATTGGGGACCGGCGTTTATTTGCAGGTGCTGCCCCAACTTTTCCGGCCGAATACCCTGACCTGGATTCGCGCCTGCAATGTTTTGTTAGGGCTGCTGGCCGGGCTATTATTGGCAGCCTGGCTGCGGTTTGGGCTGCGGCTGCGTCACAGTTGGGTGCTGCTTCCCCTAATCGCTGGCATGCCTGCCTGGTTTTATTTTTCACGCACCGGGCTGGATATTGCGCTGGCTGCCAGCCTGCTGATTGCGGCCTTGGGATGCTACGGATTTTACCGCTCCGGGCGACTCGGGTTCATTTACGGCGCAGTCGTGCTGGCCATGCTGGCGTTTTACGCTGCGCCCGCCGCGCGCCTGGCGGTTCCAACGGCAGTTTTGCTGCTGACGCTTCTGGATTGGCAGTATCACCACTCCCATTGGCGGCTGGTGCGACGCGCGCAGATTTTGACAGCAGCGCTGTGTCTTCCGCTGATCATCTTCCTGCTGCGCCATCCGGATGGGATGCTGCAGGAGCTGGCAGCATCCGGTAGCTATCTGGTTTCGAACATCAGCAACTGGCAAAAGGTTGGCCAATTCTTTCTGGCGCTGTTGAATACGGTCAATCCCATTGCCTGGCTAGTCGCAGACCCGAACCTACCGGTAGTTTACCGCATGGGGCCGTACCCGCCGTTTCCTTTGCTGTTGGCGCCGTTCACAATATGGGGCGGCTGGTTAGCCATCCAGCGCTTCCACCGACACGAGTACCGCCTACTTTGGATTGGATTGCTGTCAGCGGGTGTAGGCGCGGCGCCTTTTGGTGGGAAATTGCCGCATTTATTGTTCGCAGCGCCGCTGCTGGCCGCATTTGCAGTGATCGGGCTGCATGCAGGGCTGGAGTGGCTTACCCATCGCTGGCAAAAGATGCCCGGCTGGTTGCCTGCCCCAGCTTTGCTGCTGGCGGCGGGTGGAGGTAGTTTAATCCTTTTGTTCAACGCGCTGACCGGCAGCCGGAACTGGCTGCAAGATTACGGTCGCGAGGGGCTGCAATTTGGCGCGCCGCAAATATATGGGACAGCACAGGCTTATGCCAAAAGCCACCCGGACCGCAGCGTGCTGGTCTGGCCTGAATGGTCAACCGACCCGGATGCGCTGCGCCGCTTCTTCGCGCCTTATCATTTGGAGTGGATCCAGAACGGCTTTTTGGATCCCTTCTTATACCGGCGCGACCCGGCAATTGGTCAGTATGCTTTCCTGCTGCCTGCCGACAAGTACGAACAAATCCAGTCCAGCGGTAAGTTTGACATTGTCCCCATTGAATCGATTCCCTATCCCAACGGGCAGCCCGCTTTTGCTCTGGTGGAACTGGCGTACTCCCCGCAATTCGAACGGATTCTGGCGCAGGAATCCGCGGAGCGCCGCGCTCTGGTCACCGGGGAAGTACAGCTTGGCAATGAACCGGTCACCGTGCGGGTTTCAGCGTTGGATATCGGTGTACCGGCTAATCTGTTCGACAACAGCCGGGTGAGTCTGGTGCGGACGGCGGCGGCCAACCCGCTGGTGGTCGAACTGATCTTCCCGCAGCCTCGCTACCTGCGAGGTGTACTGCTGCTGTTGGGCGCCGAACCGATTAATGTCACGGCTATCCTCAACCCCGGCACTGGCGGCAAACCGCTAATTTATTCGTTGCAGACGAAAGCCAGCGATACAATGAAAGAAGCGCAGGTGGACTTCGATGGCGCGTACTTGGTTTCGTCCCTGCGGCTGGAGGTGCTGGACGAGGAAGCAGGCGAGCCAGCCCATGTCCATTTATGGGAGATCCAACTGGTCGAGCCGCTGGAATAGCGCAGGTAAAATTGGTTCGAATATTGCACCATTTGTCTGCTGTAATTTGGTGAAATCATCTGTAGTTTCAACGACTCTGGCCCAGTTAAAGGGATGACATATGGCAGAACTCAATAACGGACGAGAAGGCGAGCTTTACCTTGGTGTGGTTTTCGACTTAAATCGTAAGGAATCCCCTCAGGGAGTCATTACTCGCAAAAATGTCGCCATGAACAGCGACCTGGGACTGCTGTGGGCTGAGATATCATTTTTGGTTGGCCCAAAAACCATCTTCAGTCAAGACGTCTTGCTGCATTCCAATGACATCCGGCGGTTTACCAGCCAGATGATTCAAATTATCGAAGCGCCAGCCCGCCTTTATGGCTTGCCTAATGAACGCCGTACGGAAAATGGGCTGGAACGCGAACTAAGCTTAAGCATTACCAGCCCGGAGTTGATCTGGCGCATCCATCAAAGCGTTTATTTGCCGGGAAGCATGCATAAGATTTTTGATTTCCCACAATCTGATATGGATGAGTTGACCATCAAGCAGGCGCTGGCGGAAGCGTTCAATCAGGAGCCGGACAGCGATTTTGTGCGCGAACAATACACAGCACTGACTGAAATTTCATCCGGCTATGAGTTTCTGGTGGCTATCGACGCGGGTATCGCCCGCGGATCGCAGACAGTACGTGGCGAAGGCCCGGCGATGTTCCTCGAACCGGATCAGGAGCGCTTGCTGCATTTTATGCGCGATTTACGCTCCGAAGCAGAGATGGCGCTCTTGTTAGGTTAATTTCCAGCGATGGACCTGGGCAAACCAGGTGCCTTGCACTATTCTCCAGCTTATCTGCGATATTCTCCATTAAATTGGTCCTTTTTGACATTAAGTGCGAGGCACCCTGAGTAATATGAGGAAAATATCCGCCAAACGTCAACCGATGAGTGGATGAGTCTCAATAGTCTTTCTGCAGCGGGAATGTTACAATATCTTCGTTAACCATCTTCTGTGGAGGGACAATTTGACACCAGTGATCAAAATTGCCGTGCCAATGGCTGGTTTTGGTACCCGCATGCGCCCGCATACGTGGAGCAAAGCCAAACCATTGATTGCATTGGCAGGAAAAACCGTGCTGGATTATGTTTTGGAACAGTTCGAGACGCTGCCGGATTCGCTGGAACGGGAATATGTCTTCATTGTGGGTCCCAACCAGTTGGACCAGATCAAGGCGCACATGCTGGAACAGCATCCTCTAAAACGGGTGCATTACGTGGTTCAGGAGGTTATGCGCGGCCAATCGGATGCGCTCTACCTGGCGCGCGAATACCTGACCGGGCCCATGTTGATGGCGTACTCCGATACGATGATCGAAACAGAACTATCCGAAATTGCCAGTGAAACGGTGGATGCTCTGGCCTGGGTACGCTCGGTGGAAGACCCGCGCCGTTTTGGCGTGGCACAGATGAGCAGTGACGGCTGGGTAACCCGCCTGATCGAAAAGCCCAAGGAAATTGACAATAAATTAGCCCTGGTCGGGTTTTATTACTTCCGGCGGGGAGAAGATCTGATGGCGGCGATTGAAGAACAGATACGCCGCAACCTGACTGTAAAGAATGAGTTCTTTCTGGTAGACGCCATCAATATCATGCTGGAAAACAGCGCCAAGATGCGTACCCGGAAAGTGGATGTCTGGCTGGATGCGGGCATCCCGGAGGCATTACTGGAAACAAACCGCCACTTGCTTTCTCACGGTTACGCGAATTCTGCTGACCTGGGACTGAATAAAAACCTGGCGATTATCCCGCCGGTGTATGTTCACCCAAGCGCTCAAATAAACGCCGCAGTAATTGGGCCGAATGTATCGGTTGGCGCAAATTGTGTAATTGAGCGCGCAATTATCTCCGATTCGATACTGGAGGATGGAGTCATGGTGTCGGATTGCGTCCTTACCGGCAGCTTGCTTGGCCGCGATGTCCAGGTGGAGGGTAAGGCTGAAGCGCTCAACCTTGGGGATAATGCATGGATGAAGAAGTAAGCTTCCAGGTCGAATGCCATTCGGGCTTTGAATATGCCGAACGGCCAGTTACGCTGATCCAAGGCGGTCAGCGCCTGGAGGTCGAGGTGGTCGAGGACCGCTGGCGCATCCCGGGCGGCAAGTGTTTTCGGGTAAAGGTAAAAGACGGTCGGCGGTTTGAACTTTTTTATGGCGAACTTTATGATGAGTGGCGTGTGAACGAACTATAAGGAAAAATAATGGCTGCTAATCTAAATCCTGATCCGGTAACCCTGCAAGACCAAGGAGCAAAAATGCGTGAGTCTTACATTTCTCAGCGAGTGGCTTCACTGAAACCCTCCGGCATTCGCCGCTTTTTTGATATCGCCGCCACGATGAAAGAAGTCATCTCGTTGGGGATTGGCGAGCCGGATTTTGACACGCCCCAACCGGTCATCGATGCCGGCGTCCGGGCGCTGAAAAATGGGGCTACCCATTACACTTCCAATGCCGGCATTCTTGGGCTGCGCAAGGCGTTATCCGCCAACCTGGAACGGTTGTACGGCGTCAGCTACGACCCAGTGGAAGAGATGATTATCACCGTTGGCGGCTCCGAAGCGCTTTACCTGAGCGCGACCGCGCTGCTGGACCCCGGCGACGAAGTTATCATTCCCACCCCCTGCTTTGTCGCATACCAGGCCGAGGTGTTCATGGCGGGTGGGGTACCGGTCGAGATCCCGTGCCACATGGAAGACAATTTCAATATCGATCCGGTGCGCATCGAAGCGGCGGTAACCCCGCGCACCAAGGCCATATTGCTGGGATTTCCGAATAACCCGACCGGCGCGGTGGCGACCCGTGAACGGCTGCTGGAGATTGCGCGCATTGCTGAGAAATATGACCTGATCGTCATCACCGATGAAATTTATGATCGGCTGGTGTATGCCGGTCACCAGCACGTTTGCTTCCCGACCCTGCCGGGCATGCGCAATCGCACCATCCTGCTGGGCGGCTTCTCGAAGGATTACGCCATGACCGGCTGGCGCATCGGTTATGCTTGCGGGCCGACCCATTTGTTGAAAGGCATGCTGCGCATTCATCAATACACGGTCATGTCCGCGCCAACGGTAGCCCAGGAGGCGGGGATTGTGGCGCTCGAAGACCGGGATGAATCCGTCATGATGATGGTGGAAGAGTACGACCGCCGTCGCAAATTAATCGTGCCAGAGTTCAACCGCATTGGTCTGCCGACGTTTGAGCCAAAAGGCGCCTTCTATGCTTTCCCCAAGGTCAGCGTCACCGGACTGGATGATGAGACCTTTGCCAACCGGCTGCTGCAGGAAGAGCATGTGGCCATGGTGCCAGGAGTTTCATTTGGCGCCGGTGGAGAGGGATTCTGCCGCGCATCCTATGCCACGGCGTACGAAAAAATCGAGGAGGCGCTGCGCCGCATCGAGCGCTTTGTGAACCGGCTGTAACCGGTGAATTAAATTGTAAAGATGGGGTATTTTTTTGAGGGGTTGGCAACTCAATTGAGATGCTATCGCTAGGGCACCCAATGGTTCCATTTTCCGGGTTACAATTAGGTTTTGTACATCCCGCAGCTGAAAGGTGACCCATGGCTGACCCGAAATGGCTGAGTTGGGTGCAGCAAGTCCAGGCGTTGGCGCAGGACGGCCTGGCTTACTCTCAAAACCCTTTTGATCTCGAACGCTATCACGCGCTGCAATCCGTCGCGGCGCGCATCATTGCCGAATACTCCACCCAGGATTTTGAAAAAGTGGACGGGTTGTTCACCCAGCAAGCGGGTTATGCCACCCCAAAACTGGACTGCCGCGGCGTGGTCTTCCGCGATGGCAAGCTGCTGCTGGTCAAAGAACTGGCCGACGGCGGCTGGACGCTGCCTGGCGGCTGGGTAGATGTTGGCGAGCCGCCTTCGCTGGCGGTCGAGCGCGAAGTGTGGGAAGAGTCGGGTTACCGCGTCAAAGCACGTAAACTGCTGGCGCTGGATGACCGTTCCAATCCGCGCCATGCGCATCCCCCTTATATTTTTCACACCTATAAGATGTTTGTGCTGTGCGAACTGATCGGCGGGGAACCTGCCGTCAGCATCGAAACCGGCGGCGCTGAATTTTACAGCGAGGATGAGATCCCAACGCTCTCGATCATGCGCACCTCCACCGAGCAAATTCAACGCATGTTCGCCCATTATCGCAATCCGCAGCTGCCCTGCGAATTCGACTGAACCGTCATTTTATGCAAAATCGCCCCCCAACCCAGCAATGGATCACCATGCTGCTGGTTTTAACCGCAGTTATATTGGCAACCGCCTGCCAGCCCACTGGCGAGCCACCGGTTGTTCCAACGGATTCGACCTCACAGGTCGAAACATCCGTTGAACTGACCCAACCCGCGCCTGAAAGCACGCCTACCAGCCTGGCGCCAAGCGCAACACCGGCTTACCTGGTGCCGCTGGCGGAACTGAATGGGCAGAAAATCATTTTTTCACACCCGTGGAGCGGCGAAACTGCAGATTTGATCGACCAAATGGTCGACAGCTTCAACCAGAGCAACGAATGGGGCATTCACATTATGGTGCGGCGAGCCGGTTCGAGCATGGCGTTGGCAGATCGGGTCGAAGGTGACAAATTGAACGCAGATTACCCGCAGGTAGTAGTTGCCCCCTCCGAGCACCTGCTTTCCTGGCTGGAAAACGGCGGTTTGGTACGTCCACTCAACGACTTGATCGCCGACCCTTATTTTGGTTTGACCGAGCAGCAGCGCGCTGACTTCCCCTTGGTGTTCTGGCAGCAAGATCAAGCGGGCGGCAGTCAGGTTGGCATCCCGGCGCTGCGCGACATCCCGGGCATTTTCTATAACACAACCTGGGCGGCCGAGCTGGGTTTTACCGAACCGCCGGCCACCGCGGATGACTTCAAGACCCAGGCTTGCGCGGCAGCATTTGTCAACGGCCACGACCGCTTCGCCGCCAATGACGGCACCGGGGGTTGGATAGTAAATACCGATGGGCTGGTGGTATATTCCTGGCTCAAATCTTTTGGGTTGGAAGGCGAGCTGGCCGGCAACCCGTTGCAATTCCATTTCGATCAGCCGGTGACGCAAACCACTTTTTCCTTTGTCCGTTCCTTGGTGGATGAAGGCTGCGCCTGGTTCTCGCGAACGACCGCATCCAATGAATATTTTGCCAACCGGCAAGCCCTGTTCTACACCGGCAACTTGACCGATCTGGCTTTGCAGGCGAAGACCAACTCCCGTTTGGAAAGCCAGGACAGTTGGACGATTCTGCCGTTCCCGGATGGCAACCGGCCAGTGACCGTAGCCAGCGGTTTGTCCTATGGGGTGCTGCGCAGCAGCGCAGCCCAGGAGACAGCCGCCTGGTTATTCGTGCGCTGGATGAGTCAACCTGAAAACAGCGCCAGGCTGCTGGCGGTTGGCGGCGGTTTGCCGGTCAGCACGGCGGCTGCTGAATTAGCCAGGACGCAAATGGACAGTAATCCGCAATGGGCGCTGACCCTGCAATGGATTCCAACCATGCAGTCCGCGCCGCCGGTTGCCGGCTGGCGCATTGCCCGCTTTGTGCTGCAGGATGCCTTCTGGCAGTCGCTGCAGAGTTATGTGCCGGTGGAAGATTTCCCATCGATTCTCGAGCAACTCGACGCGACAATTGTCGAGGTACAAGCTCAACAGGGGCAATAGCTGGTTACATAAAAATTGGCAGCCCGGTCTGGATGGCTCGCAGGTTGCTTTGGGTGGGACAATCTGCGATTGAGCCTGTCGAAGGGCAGTTCGCCGTACTACCGGGGCTTCGACAGGCTCAGCTACCGGGATAACAGCCACAAAAAAGAGGCGACAACAGGAAAGCGAAGACACCCGATCAAGGATGTCACCCTGCCCGCAGGGCACTCTGTGAGTGAACGAAGTGAAGGGTCTCTTTGTAAATTTTTTAGATCCTTCGCCTGCGCGGTGCTCCGGCTCAGGATGACACAAAAACCTCCGCCATTTTGCTCTGTAAAATGGGGGAGGTTGGAGGGGGTGAGGCGACGACGGGATTTGAACCCGTGATCAGGGTTTTGCAGACCCTTGCCTTGCCACTTGGCCACGTCGCCTGGAATGCCTGGATTTTAGCGTACAAAGACAGTTTGGTCAAGGAAAGCCCACCACAGGAAAGCCCACCACTGAGCCCTCAACTACCCCGTTCGGGGTTAGAATCAACCCATCCTGCAATCATGCATATCCTGACCAACCTCACACAAAACAAAATCATTGCGCTGCTGCTGCGTTTCCTGGCAGCTATTTTGACTATTGCTGCCATCACCCTGGTGCTCCAGGCATTCAAACCCGAATGGACCAACCAGGTCATCGTCTTGATCTACCTGCTGCCGGTGATGCTCAGCACGGTGCTTTGGGGGCTTGTTCCTGGCATTCTGGCGGCTTTCCTGGCATTTTTGGCCTTCAACTACTATTACCTCGTACCGTTGAATACCTTCCAGGTACATGCCACCCAGGATTTAATCCTGCTGACCATCTTCCTGATCGTGGCAGTGGTACTGGCGCAACTGATCGGCCAGGCCAGGCAGGGTGAACGGCTGGCCCGCAGCCGCGAGTGGGAGGCCACCCGCATGTATGAGCTGATTTCAGCGCTGGCGCCCCTGCAAGATATTTCGGCAGTGGCCCAGGCGCTGGCCGACCGCACCCGCGAAGCATTCGACTGCACGCAGGTCGAGGTGACAACGCTGGAGAAGAAAGGCGATCCCTCCATTACCGCCCGGGCACCGGAGTCTGACTCAGTCAATCTGGCCCCAACTGCCCGCATCCGAATCGAAACGGCCCGCGAGAAAGAAGGCGAATTGCGCCTGTGGTTGGCGGAAGGAAATCTGTCGGCAGAGGAACAGCGCCTGCTAGCGGCCTTTGCCAGCCAGGGGGCGCTTTCCATCGAGCGTATCCGCCTGGCGCGCGGCGAGAAACGCTCGCGGCTGTTGGAAGAGAGCGATAAACTCAAATCGTCTCTGCTTAATTCGGTTTCCCATGAGCTGCGCACACCGTTGGCTGCCATCAAAGCCTCCGTATCCAGCCTGCGCAGCCAAACGGTGGATTGGAATGCCCCGGAACGCAGCGAGTTACTGGCGACCATTGAGGAAGAGACCGACCACCTCAACCTGCTGGTCGGCAACCTGCTGGACATGTCGCGCATCGAGTCCGGAGCGCTCAAGCCGCACCGCACCTGGAACGCCCTCAGCGAAATCGTCTGGGGGGTGGCTGGCAAAATGCGCACTCAGTTGCAAGATCACCAGTTAATGATCAACCTCCCTGGTGATCTGCCGCTGGTACCGACCGACTATGTCATGATCGAGCAGGTGTTTATCAACCTGCTCAGCAACAGCATCAAATACGCTGCACCTGGCACCCGCATCGAGATTTCAGCCGGCACAGAACTTGATTTTATGCACGTCCGGCTGGCCAACCAGAGTCCGCCGGTTCCCGAGGATCATCTGGCGCTTATCTTCGAGAAATTTCACCGTATCACGGCAGCCGACCGCGTCACCGGCACGGGCCTGGGCTTGTCGATCTGCAAGGGGATGATCGAAGCGCATGGCGGGAAAATTTGGGCAGCTAACGAGCCCGGCCGCTTTGTCTTTCATTTCACTCTGCCGCTGACCCTGGACGGCGCACTGCCGGATTCCCCGCGGGAGATCGACAATGGATAAAGACCCCACCATCCTGCTCATCGATGACGAGCCGCAGATTCTGCGGGCGCTCAAAACCATTCTGGCAGCCAACCATTTTAAGGTGGCTTTGGCGGCTACTGGCGAACAGGGGATTGCCATGGCAGTGGCGCAGCCGCCGGATTTAATCATCCTTGACCTGACCCTGCCTGATATGGATGGCATCGCTGTCGCCGAGGCGGTCCGTGAATGGTCGCGCGTACCCATCATTGTGCTGTCGGTGCGCGACAATGAAAAGGATAAAGTCGCTGCGCTGGATAAAGGCGCAGATGATTACCTGACCAAACCATTCGGCATCGAGGAACTGTTGGCGCGTATTCGGGTGGCGCTGCGGCATTCCGAGCAGGCAATTGGCAACAAGCAGAGTATCATCAAAGCCGGACCCGTAACGGTTGATCTGGCCCGCCATGTGGCAACCATGCGCGGCGAAGAAATCCGCCTGACCGCGACCGAATTCAAGCTGCTGGCTTACCTGACAGCCCATGCTGACCGGGTACTAACCCACCAGGCCATCCTGACCCAGGTGTGGGGCTTTGAAGACTTCGATCACGTTGAATACCTGCGAGTGTACGTTGGTCAATTGCGTAAAAAGCTGGAACAAAACCCAGACGATCCGCAACTTATCCTGACCGAGCCGGGGGTTGGTTATCGGTTTAAGGCCGGAGAATAATCTTTATATTTTCTTTATAAGTCTGTTCGCTTTTTTGTGACCAATTTATACCCTTGGAATACACTCTCCTATGTAATTAAAGGAGTGTGTTATGAATTCAGAAAAAGGACGACCTGCACGCCTGATTGTGCTCTTGCCGGAAAGTCTGACGGAGAACCTGGAATTTGCCCAGAAAATCCACTGGATGGCTGCTCGGGCACAAAATGACGTCTTATATTTGACGCTACTGGATAATCCAGACAACTTGTTGACCGCCCAACGCGGGATTGCGACGATGAAAGCGGTAACCGAGTCGAATTTGATCCGTGCCGGATCGGTTACGGCGCCGGCTGCCCACTGGTTCGAAAAGCTGCAGGAGATCCTGCGCCCGGGCGACACCATTGTGTGTCATGTCGAGCAGGTGGTCAAGCATGGGTTTATGAAGACGGTTGCTATGCCGGAGTACCTGGCGGGAATTTTGACTGCGCCAGTGGTCACGGTGGAAGGTTTTTACTTTCCCCAGCACGCAATCATTAAAGGCTGGATAAGCGGTTTGCTTTTCTGGTTGGGAGCGCTGGTGATTCTGGCTGGTTTCACCTTCCTGGAACTGCAGGCGGATACGGCATTCCCGGGTTTTGCTCATAAATTGGTTTTAGGAGCTATTTTGGTGATTGAATTTGGCGCGTTCTGGCTCTGGAGCCAGATCGTTCGCCGGTAATCAAGGATCTCTACCGCCAGGGTTATTCGAACATCCCTGGATTTAATTTTGAAAAAGGTATTTTAAAGATGAGATTGGAAAGTAATTTAGGCACAACGGTCATCGAACAGGACGTCAAACATACACCGCGCAATAACTGGCACCAGTGGTTGATCGGCCGCCCGCTGCAAACTGCGGATGCGCCGCATCAGACCATTGGAAAGACTGTTGGCCTGGCAGTCTTTGCCTCCGATGCGCTTTCATCTACCGCTTACGCCACCCAGGAAATCATGATGATCCTGGCGATCGCAGGCAGCGGCACTCTGGGATATGTATTTCCCATTTCGATCGTCATTGTTCTTCTCATGGCGATTGTGACCATATCGTACCAGCAAACCATCCATGCCTATCCTGGCGGTGGTGGCGCGTATATTGTCGCTCGCGATAACCTGGGTGAGTTACCCGCGCAAACCGCCGGAGCCGCCCTGTTAACCGATTACATTTTGACCGTCGCCGTTTCGATTTCTGCCGGGATCGCGCAAATTACTTCGGCTTTTCCTAATCTGTATCCTTTTCGCGTTGAAATTGCCGTCGCAATGGTGTTTATGATCATGCTGGTCAATTTGCGCGGGGTAAAAGAATCGGGCATCGCCTTCGCCATCCCGACTTACTTCTTTGTAATATCCATGGTCCTGACCGTTGGGGTGGGCTTTTTCCGCTTTCTGACCGGGTCGCTGGGTACGGTGGTCAACCCGCCCGCGTTTTCGGTTGAAGGCGCTGTTGGCATGGTAACGCCATTTTTGCTGCTGCATGCCTTCGCCAGCGGTACGGCTGCACTAACCGGAATCGAAGCCATCTCCAACGGGATCACTGCTTTCAAAGAGCCGCGCAGTAAAAATGCCGGCATTACGTTGGTTTGGATGTCTGGCATCCTTGGCACTCTGTTCCTTGGAATCTCATTCCTGTCAGGTAAAATCGCGTCTGTTCCCTCTGAAGCAGAGACGATTATTTCGCAACTAGCCCGAACGGTGTACGGTGGGGAAGGATTTTTGTATCTGGCATTAATTGCCGGTACTGCGGTTATCTTAATTATGGCAGCCAACACCGCCTTTGCCGATTTTCCACGATTGGGTGCCTTACACGCAGGGGACGGCTTTTTGCCGCGCCAGCTTACTTTCCGCGGCAGCCGACTGGTTTACTCGCGCGGCATCGTTGCTCTGGCAGTGATCGCCTCCCTGCTGATCGTGGCATTCCAGGCCAGCGTCACGCGCCTGATCCCGCTGTACGCAATCGGCGTATTCCTCTCCTTTACCCTGTCGCAGGCTGGCATGGCGCGCCGCTGGTGGAAATCGGGACATCTCAAACCGGATGAGCAAATTGTGGAACCTGGGTCGATTGTAAAATATGATAAGAATTGGAAAGTAAAGTTGATTATCAATGGCCTAGGCATGGTTTCAACATTTATTGTTATGATCGTATTTGCGGTCACTAAATTTATGGATGGAGCCTGGATAATTATCGTTTTGGTTCCCATTTTGGTAACCATCTTTTTTACGATCCATCATCATTACAAATCGCTGGCCAAAAACTTGTCTCTTGATAATTACAACACACCTATGCGCGTCTCGCACAACCGGGTGGTGCTGCTGATCGCCGGCGTCCATCGCGGTACTCTGGTAGCGCTGGCGTATGCTCGGTCGCTTTCGGCGGATGTGACGGCGGTGCATGTCTCCATCGACCCGCTTGAATCTCAAAAGGTGGTCGACAAATGGAACGCTTACGGCGAAGGCACCCGCCTGGTGGTGCTGGACTCGCCCTACCGGCTCTTCATTGAACCCTTGATGGCTTTTATCGAAGCCCTATTGAAAAACCGGCAGCCCACAGAAGTATTGACCATCGTGGTGCCGCAATTCGTTACACCTCACTGGTGGGAGAACCTGTTGCATAACCAGACGGCGTTGATGCTGCGCTTCGCGCTGCTGTTCAAGCAGGGACTGGTGATTTTGGAAGTGCCGTATAACGTGTAAATCCGCCGCAATATAATTGATTTCATCCTTCCAGGTGTCCCAAAACGCCTGGGTTTCCACGGCAGCCCCTACCGCGGAAAGGGGCACGGTTCAGCCATCGCAGATGCGATCGGACATCGTGCCCTAAATTTTATAATGGTTGGGAAAACAAACCTTCTAATGAAACGCTAATCGAAGAACTATTGACATCTCTATACCCTTAAACTATATTTGTACATAGACATCATGAGATATATATAGGAAAGCATAGATCTGCATGGTCGACAATTCCCCCTGGCTATCCCTATCTGAAGCTGCTCAATTGCTTGGCGTCCATTTTACCACCTTGCGCCGTTGGACGAACGCTGGCCTGGTGGAGCATATCCGCACGCCTGGCGGTAAAAGAAAGTATACCCGCAAAGCGATTGAGGAATTTCTGGAACGCCACCGGAGCCAGGTTTCGAATCCCCTTGTGCTGCATCAGTTCACATCCAAATTGGTTTCCAAAACGCGCGAGGAACTTCGCACCAGTGATATTCCTGACCAGGCCTGGTACCTTCAACTGAGTGAAGCACACCGCCTGCAAATGCGGAATTCGGGCAATCGATTGATTGCTCTCCTTTTCCAATACTGCGCTCGTGATGCAAATGGCGATGTCTTTCTTAAGGAAGGCGATCGGATCGCCCACGAATACGGCCGGTTTTGTTTTTCAGTCGGAATGACGCTGGCAGAATGCACCCGGACGTTCTTGTTTTTCCGTAGATCCATGCTCAACTCAATCCACGAAACAGGAACACTTCAAGGCATGGCTGACGTGGACAGCCATCAACTTTTCCAGAGAATGGTCTATTTTTTGGATGAGATTACGGTCGGCATGGTTTCGGAATACAGCAATCCCTAAAACAACCCCCATCTGAACAGGTAAATGCAATGCAGCTTATCCGCCAACCTTTGTATGATCTGAAAACTCGCCCTTTTATGGTGATTTGGGAGACGACCCAGGCTTGCGATCTGGCCTGCAAGCACTGCCGGGCTGAGTCTCAGCCCGAACACAACCCCAACGCTCTGTCCTTCGAGGAAGGGAAAAAACTCATCGACCAGGTGGTTGACCTGGGTAAACCTCACCCGCTGTTTATCATGACCGGCGGGGATCCCTTCAAGCGCAAGGATATTTTTGATCTGACGGATTATGCCGCCCGACAGGGGCTGCCAGTGGCGCTTTCTCCGTCGGGCACGCCGCTGCTCAACATAGGCAACCTTGCTCGACTGCAGGATGTCGGCTGCAAGGTCATTTCCCTCAGTCTGGACGCCAGCACGCCCGCTGCGCATGACGCCTTTCGCGGTGTGGCCGGATCTTACGATTGGACAGTCAACGGTTGGAAAACGGCGCGTGAAATCGGCCTGAAGCTGCAGGTCAATACGACGGTCACCCGCTACAATCTGGATGACTTACCTGATATGTTTGCGTTGGTCCGCTTTTTGGGCGTCATGACCTGGAGCCTCTTCTTCCTGGTACCCACCGGCCGTGGGTTGGCGGCGGATGAAATCTCGCCGGAAGATTACGAAGCGGTGATGAACTTCCTCTACGACGCATCCAAATACGTCAGCCTCAAAACCACTGAGGGCCACCATTACAAGCGGGTCGTCCTGCAGCGGGCATACCTGGAAGCCAACGGCCTGCCGGTGGAAAAGTACATGCAATTGAACGATACCTACTACCGTTTGAGCGCAGCGCTCCACAAGCACCTTGAGGATGGCCCTGTCCCGCTCATCGAACCGGATCGCATGCGGCGAACGCCGCTCCATGTCAATGCCGGCGACGGGTTTGTGTTCATCTCGCTGTTGGGCGAGGTATTCCCTTCAGGTTACTTGCCGCTCAGCGCTGGAAACGTCCGCACGCAAACCCTGAAAGAAATTTATCAGGAAAGTAACCTCTTTAAATCATTAAGAAACAAGGACGCGTTAAAAGGCCGCTGTGGAGCATGTGAATATCGATATGTCTGCGGCGGGTCGCGGTCGCGCGCATTTGCTACTGCAGGAGATTATCTGGCGGAAGAACCTTTCTGTTCCTATCAGCCCGGTTCCTTCCCCTTCCCAGAAGCGATTCAGGAAATGAAACACTAATTTCATCCGATTGAGGTTTGTGGCTGTAGCCGCTGCGGGCGGAGGGATTAACTTTGTCTCAGCCCGAGGAGTAAACGAATGAGTGAGCGTCTGTTGGGTTTCTTCTATTTTTTTCAGTTCACTTCAGTTTATTGGGGATTAACTGCCGACGAACGCCGGGATGTGCAGGCGCGCATGTTGACTGACCTGGAAGCTGCCAAACTTCATTTTGATCTCTACCAGGTCTTTCCGCTGGATGCCCAGGTGGATCTGCTCCTGTGGTGTACGGTTCAGTTGACCGAGGAAATGACCCCCGAGCAATTCTTCAAAGTCGCAGCCGGGATGTTGATGCCCTACCGACAATTGGTTTCTCCGAAATTGATCTGGTGGGGCATGACCCGTTCCTCCGATTACGCGCGCGGGAAATCTGCTCAAGAAATCGATCCGTTCGATGGCCAGCGCGGCCGTTACCTGGTGGTCTATCCATTTTCCAAGAGCAGCGAATGGTACAAATTGAGCCGCGACACCCGTCAGGGCATGATGAACGAGCATATCCGCATCGGCCATCAATACCCGCAGATCAAGCAATTGCTGCTCTACTCGACCGGACTGCAAGACCAGGAATTTATCGTCACCTACGAGACCGAAGACCTCGGTCAGTTCTCGGCATTGGTGGCGGAATTACGCAGCAGTGAAGCGCGCCGGTTTACCAGCATGGATACACCCGTTTTCACGGCCATTTACCACAACCCTGAAGAAACATTGGGCCTGTTCATATAAGGAACTCATGAACCCAAAACATGCGATTCTTCTTTTGGCTTACGGCGGTCCTGACTCTCTGGATGACGTCGAACCCTATCTCCTGGATGTACGCGGTGGCCGCGCCACTCCACCGGAGTTGGTCGAGGAAATTCGCGGCCGGTATGCAGCGATTGGCGGCAAATCTCCGCTGTTAGAGATCACCCGCCGCCAGGGGCAGGCCCTGGAAGCGCAGCTCAACCGCAATTCGCCCGGGAATTACCGGGTCTTTGTTGGGATGCGCCACTGGAAGCCATACATCCGCGAGGCGGTCGATCAAATTGCCCACGAGGGCATAACCCGGGTGACTGCCATTTGCATGAGCCCATTCTTTTCAAGGATGAGCACCGGCGCGTATTACGAGCACCTTCAACAGGCCATCGAACAGCAACCCTCGGAATCCGCCTGGCGGAAAGGACTCAACCTGCGGAAAATCGAAGCCTGGTACGACCACCCGGATTTCGTCCATGTGCTGACTGTTAATCTACAGAACGGCCTCAAGCAATTCGGTCAAGATGCGCAGCCGCGAAAAGACCGCCCGGTCGTGCTTTTTACCGCCCATAGTTTGCCGGCTGCATTGACTGAACAAGCCGATCCCTATGCCGGGCAGTTTGCCGACCTGTGTAACCGGGTTGCGGAAGGAGTGGGGTTGCAGCCGGAGGATTGGCAGGCTTGCTATCAAAGCGCTGGAGCCCGGAATGGCCGCTGGTTGGGGCCATCGCTTGAGGATAGCTTGCAAAAGCTGGCACCCGAAGGGAGAAAAACCGTTCTGGTAGCGTCCATTGGGTTCCTCTGCGACCATGTGGAGGTGCTGTACGACATCGACATCGAAGCCCGGCGCCTCGCAGCGCAGGCTGGCATTCATCTGGAGCGCACTGCTTCAATGAATGACCAACCCCTTTTTATTGCAGCGCTGGCTGAAATTATTCAACCGGGAGGAAGAAAATCGTGAGTCAGTCCGCTGTCAATGAACCGACCAGCCGGAAGGTTATCGTCGTTGGAGGAGGAATTGCGGGGTTATCCGCCGCATTCTACCTGCAGCAGGAAGGTAAAGCCAAAAATGCGGCGCTCTCCATCACCCTGGTTGATGCCAACCCGAAATTGGGCGGTAAGATCCTGACGGAGAAAATAGACGGTTTTACGATCGAAGGCGGACCGGACTGCTTTATCAGCCAAAAACCATGGGCCGCCGAGTTAGCCCACCAGCTCGGGATTCAGGATGACCTGATCGGTACCAACGATCACCAGCGCAAAACTTTCGTTCTGAATAATGGCAAGCTTACCCCGCTGCCGGACGGCGTCATGTTGATTGTTCCCACCCGGATCATGCCGTTCGTCCTTTCGCCCCTCATCACCTGGCCAGGAAAAATCCGCATGGGATTGGACTGGTTCATTCCCCGCCGGCCAGGGCGTGATGACGAAACTGTGGGTGACTTTGTGCGGCGCCGGTTGGGAAGCGAGGCGTTGGATAAAATCGCCGAACCGCTGCTTTCGGGGATTCATGTCTCGGACCCTGAAAAACAAAGCCTTCTGGCAACCTTCCCGCGCTTCCGTTCCATCGAGGAAAAACACGGCAGTTTGATCCGCGGCATGTTGGCCGAGCGCAAGGCTGCCAAGGCCAGAAAGTCCGCAGGGGCCAGGCGGGTATCGCTCTTTCAGTCTTTCAAGCAAGGCGTCGGCCGGTTAACCGAGGCTGTGGAAACGGCTTTGACCGACTGCCGGTTGATCAAGGATACGCGGGTTGTTTCGATAGCGCGCGGCGGCGAATGGGGCTACCAGATCGACCTTAGCAGCGGGGAAACGCTCACGGCGGACGCAGTGGTTCTGGCAACGCCGGCGTATGTCGCCGCTGAACTGCTCGCGCCGGTCAGCCTGGATATTGCCAGAATGTTAAATGCCTTTGAGTATGTATCCACCGCTACGATTTCCCTTGGATTTCGCAAACAGGATATCCAAAAGCCGTTCATGGGCTTTGGGTTTGTCAACCCAAGCACGGAAAAGCGCCGTATCTCCGCTTGCACCTGGACTTCCTTCAAATTCGACCACCGCGCCCCGGACGATCACATATTACTGCGCTGCTTTGTGGGCGGTCCCGGCAAAGAAGAAATGGTTGAACTGGATGATGAATCGCTCATCAAAATTGCACGCGCAGAGCTGGCGGACATTTTAGACCTTACTGCAGAACCCGTGCTGACCCGCATTTATCGCTGGCGCAAGGCCAACCCGCAATACAACCTGGGTCATCTGGATAACGTACGCCAGACTTTTGAAGCCTGCGCCAAAGAACTGCCCGGCATCTACCTCACCGGGTCTACATACGAAGGGGTGGGGATTCCGGATTGCGTCCGTCAGGGGCAGCAGGTTGCAGAAAAAGTGATGGGTTTTCTAAATGAAACGAAAGAAGAAAGTTACCTTTAGGATGATGGAATTCCAGCCATGCGCCTGATCTGTTTGAGCGTTTCCCATCACAACACGCCGGTTGAGATGCGAGAGTGTTTGAGCATCACGCCGGATAGGATCGAAAGCGCATTATCGGAAATTCCAATTCGGGTCGGCGAATTTGAGCTGATCCGCGAGATGGTTTTCCTTTCCACCTGCAACCGGTTAGAAATCTATGCTTTGATTTCTTCGACTGATGAGTTGGAAGAAGTTTCTAATTCGATTTTTCAACCTGTTTTGACCTATCTTCGCGATGTGTTTGAAGTTCCAATCCATCCTATCGAACCCTATATCCGCTTTTTCACCGGAAATTCAACGGTCGCACATCTCTTTCAGGTGACCGCCGGGTTGGATTCAATTGCTATCGGGGAGACTCAAATCCTGGGCCAGGTCTCGCAGGCTCTGGATATTGCGCTGCAGTGTGACAGCGCCCGGCATGTCCTTGCTTCACTATTTAGAGCAGCCATTCATGCCGGGAAACGGGTGCAAAATGAGACCGAAATCGGCCGCCGCCCCGTTAGCATCTCCTCCATCGCCGTTCAGCTTGCCGAAACAACCCTGGGTACCCTGACCGATAAACAAATTTTGGTCATTGGCGCGGGGAAAATGGGCGGATATGCAATTACATCCTTGCGGGAGCATGGCGCTCAGCAAATCACCCTCGCCAACCGCACTTATCAGCGTGCAACCGAAATGGCGGCGAAATATGGCGGGGTAGCTTTACCTTTCGAGAACATGCCGGATGGTTTGAAAGAAGCTGACGTTGTATTTACCTCGACTGCTGCATTGCAGCCGATCCTGCAGCAGGATTTGATTGGCAAAATTATGTCACGGCGGCCGCACAGACCGCTGACATTGATCGACCTGGCAGTGCCAAGGAATGTAGAGACCAGGGTCAGGGGAATAGCCAATGTCCAGTTGTTCGATATGGACGATCTGCAAAGATTTGTTGGCATTTCAGATAATGGCAGCCACCAGAACATTACTTATGCAAAATCAATCGTTGCTGAGGAGGTGGCAGATTACGAAAAACTGCTCCGGGTAATACCCTTTATCGGCGAACTGCATAAGAAAGTGGAGCAAATCAGGCAGTTTGAGGTTGCCAGGACACTAAGGCATTTATCTGATCCGGATCCTGAAGTCCTTGAACAAATTGATCTGCTTTCCCGGGCCCTGGTTCGAAAAATTTTGCATGAGCCGACCATGCATTTACGTACCGAAACGAATCAGGAAACCCTAAACGATTATGTGGACATATTATCCCGATTATTTGATCTGAGCGAGCCCGAGCCGGATCTTTCTCTTAAAAAGGTAGCGATATGAACAATCCAACCACCCGGATCATCACCCTGGGGAGCCGGCCTTCAAAATTGGCCCGCTGGCAAACTGAACACATCCTTACCCAGCTTAAATCAGCCTGGCCCGATCTCTCTTTCCAGCTGGTCACCCTGGTCACCACCGGTGACAAAATCATCGACCGCCCGCTACCAGAAATCGGCGGCAAAGGCGTATTCACTGCGGAATTGGAAAGCGCCTTGCGCTCTGGCGAGATCGATCTGGCCGTTCATTCCCTGAAGGACCTACCGGTTGAAAACTCGGCAGGGTTGAGCATCGGCGCTGTAGGCTCGCGTGCCTGCGCTCAGGATGTATTGATCTCAACGAGGGGAGAAGCGCTCAAGGCGTTACCTGTGGGTGCTCGGTTGGGAACCTCCAGCCTGCGCCGCGAAGCCCAGGTTAAAGCTACCCGCCCCGATTTGAGCATCCTACCGTTGCGCGGAAACGTGGATACCCGCCTCCGCAAAGTACTGGAGGGCGAGTACGCTGCGATCATTCTGGCGGCTGCCGGAATGGAACGACTTGACCTCGCGAAGCACATCACCGAATACCTTTCATTCGATGTGATGCTTCCCGCCCCGGGTCAGGGGGCACTGGCAATCCAATGCCGGTCTGATGATGACGAGCTACTCCAGCTTCTACGGCCGATTCACGACCTTCCCACATACAGCGCTGTTACAGCCGAACGCGCCTTTCTGGCAGCGCTTGGCGGGGGCTGTTCTGCGCCAGTGGCAGCCCATGCCACGCTGGATGGCGTGCAAATCGAAATGCGTGGTCTGGTTGCAGGTCTCGATGGCCGGCGGGTAATCCGTGTCACAGCAACGGGAGAAGACCCGAAAATGTTAGGGGAGCTGCTCGCCCAAAAGGCGCTTGACCAGGGCGCCGCGGAATTATTAGGATGAACAATCTAAGCGGTAAACGCGTTCTCGTCACTCGCCCAAGAGCACAAGCGGCGGCTTTGATCGATCGATTAACCGCTCTGGGCGCTGAGCCGGTCGTCTTTCCCACCATCGAAATCTCTGCACTGGAAGAAACGTCATTGATTGACCAGGCAATAACTAATCTTGGCGCCTACCAATGGGTCATCTTTACCAGCGTCAACGGTGTATCTGCCTTCTGGCAGCGGCTCACAGCCCTTGGCAAAGGAAGCAATGCGTTCGTTGGTATCCAGGTGGCGGCCATCGGACCGGCAACCGCGCAGGCGCTCATGGAAAAGGGAGTGCAACCCACCTTTGTCCCTGATGAATATGTAGCCGAAGCCATACTGCCTGGCCTGGGTGATGTGGGCGGCCAGAGGGTTCTATTGCCGTGCGCAGAGATTGCCCGAAAGGCGCTGGTGGAAGCGCTTCAAAATCATGGGGCTCTTCCAGAGGAAATTGCAATTTACCACACTCTGCCGTCTCATCCTGATTCGCAAGCCCTGGCTGAACTGGAAAAGGGTGTTGACATTGCCACTTTTACCAGCTCATCAACGGTGCAAAATTTCTTTGCCCTTTTAGGTGGGCGCGCATCCGACCTGCTAAAAGGGGCTGTGATAGCCTGTATCGGTCCAATAACGGCTGAAACTGCCCAAAAGCTTGGGCTTGCGGTCGATATTGTGCCAAAAGACTATACGGTGGATGGATTGGTTGAAGCACTACTCAACGATAACCCCACAAATTCAAAGAGGAATACCCTATGAATTTTCAAACCGAGACAACAAAAAACCAAAAACAGGAGCTTAGGCAGGCAGCCAGTTTTCCAACCATTCGCCCGCGCCGTTTACGAATTTCTCCTCAAATCCGTGCCATGGTGCGAGAAACCAACCTGGCTCCCAATGACCTGATCTATCCGCTTTTTGTCACCCATGGGCGGGGAGTAAAAACGGAAATCTCCTCCATGCCTGGGGTTTACCATTTGTCGCCAGACATGCTCGCAGATGAAATTCATTCTGTTGCCGAATTGGGTATCCCGGCGGTTCTTCTGTTTGGCATCCCGGCTGAAAAAGATCCGATCGGCATGGAGAATTTTTCAGAGGATGGCATTATTCAACAGGCCACTCGAGCGGTCAAAAGCACCCATCCGGAAATGGTGGTGATCACTGACGTTTGCTTGTGTGAGTATACCGATCATGGTCATTGCGGAATATTGAACGTGGGCGGGCAAAATCGACCCAACCTCAACCTTCCCGAAGGTTATGTGCTCAACGATGAGACCTTGGAGATCCTGGCAAAAGTGGCTATCTCCCATGCAGCGGCCGGAGCAGATATCGTCGCGCCTTCCGGGATGATAGACGGCATGGTGGCGGCGATTCGCGCAGGTTTAGATTCAAACGGGTACGAGCATTTACCTATCCTTTCCTACTCCACCAAGTATGCTTCTGGTTTTTACGGGCCGTTTCGTGAGGCAGCCCAGGGCGCGCCAAAATCTGGCGACCGCCGCAGCCATCAAATGGATCCGGGTAATGTTCGGGAGGCACTGCGAGAGACCGCTTTAGATGTGGCCGAAGGCGCGGATATGTTGATCGTCAAACCCGCCCTGGCCTATCTGGATGTAATCCGCGCTGTCCGCGAACACTTTCCAGAACTACCGTTGGTTGCCTATAACGTTAGCGGGGAATATTCCATGCTGAAAGCGGCTGCCGCCAACGGTTGGTTGGATGAAGAACGAGTCGCGTTGGAAATTCTTACCGGGATTCGGCGGGCAGGCGCCGATATGATCATCACCTATCATGCCAAAGACGCTGCCCGGTGGTTGCAAAATGGCTGACGTCGTAACCCTCATTCCAAAACCTGTTTCACGAAAGTTACTTTGATCCTATGGAAACCTTAACTTCCAGCCAACGATTTCTCAATGCCTGCTGGCAAAAGCCAGTGGACACAACACCGGTATGGTTTATGCGGCAGGCCGGTCGTTTTTTAAGCGAATATCGCGCGATTCGTGCTCATCACACGCTGCTTGAAATCTGCGCCCAGCCGGAACTGGCCGCGCAAGTTACTCTTCAGCCTGTAACCCGGTTGGGTGTGGATGCGGCCATATTGTTTGCTGATATTCTTCTGCCATTAGTCCCAATGGGAATTCAATTGGAATTTGCGGCCGGAGAGGGGCCGGTGATACACAATCCTATTCGAAGCGCAGCGGACGTGGCTGCGCTTCGCCCGGTCGAACCGCGCGAGTCACTGGCCAATGTCCTGGCTGCGATCCGCATTGTGCGAAAAGAACTGGATGGTACAACGGCCCTGATTGGTTTTGCCGGCGCGCCGTTTACCCTGGCCAGTTACCTTATTGAAGGTGGATCTTCGCGCAACCTGTTAAAAACCAAGCGCATGATGTATTCTGACCCGCAATCCTGGCGCCGGCTGATGGAAAAACTAGCGCAAGTCATTGCGGATTATCTCAGCGCCCAGATCGATGCTGGAGCGCAAGCCGTTCAGTTATTCGACAGTTGGGTTGGAACGCTCACTCCGGACGATTACCGCGAGTACGGTTTACCTTACTCAAAATCAATATTTGCAGCTCTCCAAAATAAAGGGGTGCCGACGATTCACTTTGGCACCGGCACTGCCTCACTTCTGCCGCTGATGAAAGAGGCCGGAGGGAACGTCATTGGCATCGATTGGCAGACTCCGCTGGATTGGGCATGGAAACTCTTAGATCACCAGGTGGCAGTGCAGGGCAACCTGGACCCGGTGGCTTTTTATGCGCCTGAGGGTGAGCTTGAAAAGCGCGTGGAACGGGTTTTACGCCAGGCAGGTGGGCGTCCGGGGCATATCTTCAATCTGGGACACGGCATATTGCCGGATACGCCTGTCGATCAGGTTAAACGCGTGGTCGATCTGGTGCATGAGTGGTCATACCAACCTGTGGAATGATAGAGGCATAATGGAAACTTCAAAATCACAACAACTGTTTTCCGCTGCCCAACAGCTCTTTCCCGGCGGTGTCAACTCGCCAGTGCGAGCTTTTCGAGCGGTGGGAGGGCAGCCCTTGTTTATTGACCGGGGCCAGGGAGCTTACCTCTACGACGTGGATGGAAATCGGTTTGTGGATTATGTTTTATCCTGGGGGCCGCTCATTCTGGGTCATGCCCATCCCGCCGTCGTCGCCGCTATTTCTGAAACAGCCTTGCGAGGAACCAGTTTCGGCGCACCAAGCAACCTTGAGATAAAACTGGCCCGATTAATTCAGGCGTTTATGCCAAATCTGGAAATGCTGCGCTTTGTAAACTCGGGTACCGAAGCAACCATGACCGCCTTGCGTCTGGCGAGGGCTTATACCGGGCGGTCAAAGGTCGTCAAATTTGAGGGCTGTTACCATGGACACGCCGATTTGCTGCTGGTGAAAGCAGGTTCCGGTGTAGCCACGCTGGGGCTGCCTGATTCGCCCGGTGTTCCAGCCGCGAGCACAGCCGATACTCTGGTAGTTCCTTATAATGATATCGCAGCGCTGGAAATGCTTTTCAATCAAAAAGGCGCTGAAATCGCAGCGGTAATCGTTGAACCGGTCGCCGGAAACATGGGGGTTGTACCGCCAGAACCTGGATTCCTGGAAAGCTTGCGCCGCTTGACGACCGAATGCGGAGCTTTATTAATTTTTGACGAGGTGATGACCGGATTCCGCGTCCACCTGGGTGGGGCTCAGGCTTTATATGGCATCCATCCCGACCTGACCACGCTGGGAAAAGTGATTGGCGGGGGGTTGCCTGTAGGCGCATACGGCGGTAGGAAAGAAATCATGCAAATGGTGGCTCCTTCTGGTCCTATGTACCAGGCAGGGACCCTATCCGGAAATCCGCTGACGATGGCAGCCGGCATCGCAACCCTGGAAGAGTTAAGCCAGCCCGAAATCTGGAATCATATTGAGCAGATGACGTTCCATCTAGGGGACGGAGTACGCGCAGCCGCAAAAGATGCCGGTTTACCGGTCGTGGTGCAACAAGTGGGGACCATGTTTACAACATTCTTCACGGACCAACCGGTTAAGGATTGGTCGAGCGCAAAGCATGCAGATACCGTGCTTTATGCCGAATTCTTCAGGGCAATGTTGTCGGAAGGAATTTACCTGGCTCCTTCCCAATTTGAGGCCGGGTTCTTGTCATCTTTTCATTCAGAGGAAGTAGCTGGAAAAACGATCAAAGCTGCTCAAAACGCATTTCGGAGAATTTCGAAATAACTTATAGTTTTGGGTGAACAATACACTTCAGGTGGGCTTTCTTCTGCTAAAGGCATGTTGGGAAAGCCCACCTTATATTTAATGCCCCATACGAACAATAAACCAGGTGCGATTAATTCAAATCTATCCTCTTAAGATTAATGTTTGTAGTACAGGCAGTCTTATTCTGGCGGGCAATGCCCGCCGCTACATGTATATAAAAAATCCTCAATTCCGGGGATTTGAGCGGGCGATGGGACTCGAATATCATCCCCTCAATGGGGACCTGCGGCCTTCAGTATGGGCAAAAAAACCCCGATTCCGGGGATTTGAGCGAACGAGTGGGACTCGAATATCATCCCCTCAATGGGGACCCGCGGCCTTCAGTATGGGCAAAAAACCCCCGATTCCGGGGATTTGAGCGGGCGATGGGACTCGAATATCATCCCCTCAATGGGGACCCGCGACCTTCAGTATGGGCAAAAAAACCCCGATTCCGGGGATTTGAGCGGGCGATGGGACTCGAATATCATCCCCTCAATGGGGACCCGCGACCTTCAGTATGGGCAATAAAAAATCCCGATTCCGGGGATTTGAGCGAACGAGTGGGACTCGAATATCATCCCCTCAATGGGGACCCGCGACCTTCAGTATGGGCAATAAAAAATCCCCGATTCCGGGGATTTGAGCGGGCGATGGGACTCGAACCCACGACCTTCTCCTTGGCAAGGAGACGTTCTACCAACTGAACCACGCCCGCTTTTTGAACGGCTCGAATTATATTCTGGAATGAGCGAAACGTCAACCCTTCGTTCGCACTCTTCGCTGACCCCTCATCCATGCTCAAGTTTGCATTTTTACAAACTCGCTACGCTTGACACCCCCAAACCCCTATGCTACAGTTATGAAGGATCCTGTACATTGCAGGGATTCCTTTTTTCGCATCTTGAAGGAGTGCTACCTTGACTAAGTCACGAACTCAACTCATGGTTGACCGCTTGCGCCAGCTGCAGGCATCTTCACCGGATATTGAAGCATCAGCAATTGTCAGTGTGGATGGTTTAACGATTGCTTCTGCACTCCCCCAGGGGGTAGAAGAGGATCGCGTGTCTGCCATGTCGGCAGCCATGCTCTCGCTGGGTGAAAGAATCGCCGGAGAATTGGGGCGAGGAAATCTTGCCCAGGTTTACATCAAGGGCGAAAACGGATATGTTGTGCTCATGTCCATCGGGGAAGATGCGGTACTCACTGCCCTGGCGCGCCAACAGGCCAAACTGGGGCTGATTTTCCTGGATATGCGCCGCGCAACCGAAGACTTATCCCGACTCATCTAGAGCACAACCATGAAATCCATACCTAAAAGCGGACGTTATCTTCCCAGCAAATTAGGCTACGTCACCCTCGTCTCGCTCGAAGATGTAATGGGGAAAAATGGCGTCAATGCCATTCTCAACCTGGCAAATCTTCGCTCCTGGATCAATTCCTACCCGCTCGATACGCTGGAAAAACGGTTGGATTTTGCGGATTATTCAGCCATCAACGGCTCGCTGGATGATATTTATGGCACGCGCGGGGGACGCGGACTGGCGATGCGGGCCGGCCGGGCTTCTTTTGATCATGTGCTGCGTGGTTTCAGCGTGTTCGCCGGCGTTGGGGATTTTGCGTTTAAAATCCTCCCCGCCAGCTCCAAACTGAAGGTTGGCCTTGGCGCGATTGCTCGTGTTCTTTCGCAGGTCAGTGACCAGCACGTTACTATCGTCGAGAACGCTGACCATTTTGTCTATACCGTCGAATATTGTTCGGTTTGTTGGGGACGGCAAACTACCATTCCAACCTGTCACATCGTTGTTGGCATGATCCAGGCGTCTCTAAAATGGATTTCAGGCGGCAGCGAGTTTAATGTGGTGGAGACAAAATGTACTGCAGTGGGCGATAAAAACTGCGTCTTCATCATTCAGAAAGAGCCCGTGCGGCCAGTATCCTAATATTTTGAACCTGACGATCATTATCCCGACCTATAACGAGGCTGAAAATTTGCCTAAAATCAGCGCTGCCTTGCTGGCGCTGCCGCTGCCCGACTTAAACCTGCTGGTGGTGGATGACAACAGCCCGGATGGTACCGGGCACATCGCTGAGGCTTTGAAGCGCGACACCGGCGGGCGCGTCCAGGTGCTGCACCGGTCCGGTAAGATGGGATTAGGGTCGGCGTACATCCAGGGCTTCGGCACAGCTTTATCGCGCGGGGCTGAGGCTGTCTGCCAGATGGATGCGGATTTTTCGCATCCGGTAGATAAAATCCCGGAACTGGTTCAGGCTCTGACCAAAGTCGACATTGCCATCGGGTCGCGCTACATCAAAGGCGGCAGCCTGGATGAGCGCTGGCCGTTCTGGCGCAAAGGACTTTCGGCCTTTGGTAATTTTTACGCGCGAACCATTCTTGGGCTGGGCATCCGCGATACTACCGGCGGTTTCCGCCTGTACCGGCGTGAAGCTTTGCAGGGAATGCCATTCGAACGGGTAAAGTCCAATGGTTACGTTTTCCAGGTGGAGACGGCCTACCTGGCGACATTATTAGGTTACCACTTCAAAGAGATCCCCATTTATTTTGCTGAGAGACGCTTGGGTACCTCGAAAATGTCGCTGCGGATTCAGTTGGAAGCTGCCTACCGCGTGTGGTTGCTGCCCGGTATCTACGCTGATTTACGCAAGAAACGCCCGCTGGTCTAAACGGCTTTAATATTTTCTTCCAAAAATTCAGCAGTCAGACGAGCCCATTCGTCAATCGTCAAGGTCTCGGCGCGGCGCTGCGGATCGATTTGCGCGGCCTGTAACAGCTTTGCTCCCTGATCCGGTTTCCAGCCCAGTCCTCCCGAAAGCGCGTTACGTAGGGTTTTGCGTTTCTGGCTAAAACCCGCTTTTGCCAGCCGAAAGAAAGCATCCAATTGCTCCGAAGGAATGCGCGGCTGCGGGTGTAGATCGATCCGCAGGGTGGTCGAATCGACATTGGGGGGTGGGTAGAATGCCCCGGCAGGAATACGCAGCACCGGGCGCGGGCTGCCGTACACCTGCACGCTGAGCGCCAGCAAGCTCAGGTCGCCTGGCGCGGCGCAGATACGCTCAGCCACCTCACGTTGCACGGTGAGCACCAGACGCTGCGGCCGGTTTGACGAATCCAGCAAATGACGCAGGATTGCCGAGGTGATGTAATACGGAATATTGGCGACTACCAGATACGGATCGCCGCCCATGACTTCCGCCGGATCAAGCTCCAGAATGTCGGCATGGATTACCCGGACATTGGGTTCAGCAGCCAATACCTGCTGTAAAAGCGGGATCAGGTTCCCGTCAATTTCAACCGCGGTGACCTGGCGCGCGGCCCTGGCCAGGTGGCGCGTCAGGCTGCCCAGTCCCGGGCCAATTTCCAGCACGGCGTCTTCCGTTGTGACGCCCGCTGCTTCCACCACTTTGTCCAACACGACCGGGTCGGTTAAAAAGTTTTGGCCCAACCCCTTGCGCGGGGTCAGACCGTGGCTGCGCAGTAAACCCGGAACGTCCAGGGCCTTCAAGGTCATGGCAGGATCCAGGGGATGGCAGCCGGAACCGGCGCCAGGAAATACATGGTCACATTGGATGCCCAGGACTTGTAATCGGCGTCTGAGTAGCCCAGGTCAACCCAATAACGGCCGGGGATGCCGCCGCCTACATCCCCCACCACCGCCACGCCGTAACCCGGGATGTAAACGCGCTGCCCGCGCATCCACGAGTACCAGGCGCGCGTCACGGCCACAATTCCCTGGCGCAGGTCTGCGCCGCTGGAGGTCTGGAGATTGCAGTAATTGGGGATACCCAGTCGGCAAGGCGAATAAGATGTGGCAAATACGTTGACTGCCCGCCAATACTCGAGGGCGCCGTAAGGGGTGTCGATGGTCTTGACTACCGCCTGTGTGCCGTAGCCAACCAGCTGATCCTGCGGTTCCTTGGCCACCCAGGCGGCCTCTGCTGTACGGCTGGTTTCTACGCCGTCCTCTAAACGGACGCGCACCCGCGAGACCTCGATGCCGTATTCACCGGCAGTGATCACCCGCCGCTGGTCCAGTTCGGTCTCGTTATCCTGCTGGTAGCTGCTGCTGTAGGGAATAGGTTTTTGTTCGAGCGCGATTTCTTCGCGCACGCGCACCACCCGTACCAGGCGATCCGCCGGCAGCGGCTGATCCTCGGCCGGTAGGCTGTAATCCATTCCTTGAAGCGGAATACCGGCTTCCGTCAGCAGCTCGCCAACGCGGTCAGCGGTGGTTGCAGTGTGTATGGCGCGGTCTGCCAGTTGAATGGTTACCGGCTGGGCGCGCTCGATTTCGACGGTCAGGGGGCTATTTAGCTGGGTGCTGCCTGCCGGGGTGATGCGGTCCGCCAGGCTGATGGTAACGCCAGACTGCCAGAGCGCTTCGAACAACGTTGCAGCAGCGGAATAAATGTTGTATTCTACGCCCCCGTCCTGCACACTGACCTGGACTGCCGGGTGAAATTCCAGTACAGCCGGACGAATCCGGTTGGGCAGGGGACCATACGGGTCAATGGCAGCGCCGTCGAGGGTGAGCAAGTCGCCGGGGAATAGCATAATGCCTGCGGCAGCCAGCAGGTTGGCAGGAATAGGTTCCGTCGATTGCAGAATCTCAACCGCACCGCTGCGCACGTTCTGGAGCGTGGTTTGCTGCGCGCGATCCAACCGGGCAATGGAGTGCCCGATCATCCAGGTCGTGGAATTCGGGATGACTCGATCTTCGGGGGTTACCGGGTAGCCGGCGTCCTGGATAACTCCGCTGAGGGTCAGAGCGCGGGTGTGCACCGTTTGCGGCTGACCGTCGACTACCAGCAGCACGTCGCGTTCCAGACCAAAGAAGGTCAGCGCAGCGCCTGCCAGGATGAGGCCGATCGAAAGGTAGGTTAACAGCCGGTATTTTGGCATGGACTCAGATTCTAACAGAGTTTTTTACCGAAAAGAATCACAAACACCCCTTGCGGGGTGTTTGGAGTGCCGAGAGCCAGAATCGGACTGGCGACACCACAATTTTCAGTCGTGTGCTCTACCAACTGAGCTATCTCGGCATGTGCCGTGATTTTACTCGTAAGCAGGCAGCCTGTCAAGAAAATCGCATCAAAGCGAACTGAAGTTCGCTCCACGTGAAATACGGGACCGGCAGATGGCAGCACAGCCTTCAATGTAAATATAAGCGAACTGAAGTTCGCTCTCCAAACGATACGGGATCAGCGGCTGGAGCGCAGCCTGTAGCTTGCGTGGACGCTACAGAAAATCGCGCCAGGGGTACCCGTGTTCTTATGATTATCCGGTAACCGTTCCTTGAACGGCTGCCTTCTCGGCCGGCATGGGCGTTGTGGCGCGCAGGAAGCCAATGAAGAGAATGATAGCGCCCAACAACTCGCTGATGTACAACGCTCCCGGGATGCCAAAACGGCTGAAAGCCCCGCCAAAAGCTGGCAAAAGGGCGCCGGTAGCAATGAGCACATTACCGATCACCCGATGGAGCAGAACGCGTTTACGGAAAAAGAGCCAGGCAGAATACAGCGCTCCACCAACTAGAGCCAATGTACCGTACAGGTTGAAGAAAGGTGTCAGCGTGCGCACGCCGGACGTTTGGATTGCGCCGCCGCTTAATTCACTGCCGGTGTGTACGCTGGAAATCATGCCCGCCGGGTCAAGCTGTGCGGTAAACACCCGGTACGTTGCAAACAGCGAAGCCAGCCCGAGGACTACCATAAGAATGCTCGCGAGACGCGGTTTCGCCAACAGGAAAACCGTGCCCTGCCCAAGCCAGGCCGCCACTAAAATCGCGCCAAACAGATACCACAAGCGGAAAACCAGCGGATTCCAGCCGAAAAAGCCGTAGAGCGCTTCGCAGGCGCCGCCGATTGCATAAAACAACATGCCAATCGCCCATAACAGGTTATTGGTATGGTGTTTTGCCAGGTAGCGTTTGAACACAAACCCTGAAAAGACAAGACTGACCACCGCTGAGGTCAGAGGAATAAAAGCCATTGGGTTCATCAGGATTGGGGATCCTTTCGAAAATAGGAGGGTTAGCGACCTGAAATGACAATCACAATTACGACCAGCAACGTAATGACCAGCAGGCCGATTACCGCCATGGCAATTGGGACCGCTTTTTCATAAAATGGTGGGTATTGTTTTTTTGCCATGGTGGGGATGATCCAGGGTGTGATGATCGACAAATAAATTCTATTCCGCCAGATGAACGTCTGATTAATTCCAGATGAGGATTAACTAAGGAGGGAATAAACCGGCACCAGCCCTTACATTATAATTCTGTAAGCACCAGTCCTTTGACATTCAGCCTGAGAATCACTATTATTAATGTGGGTGGGGATTTTGTTAATTCCCCGCAATATCCAGCAACACTTAGTAAGCTATGGAGGATCCCAATGCTGCCAGGCCCATTTCAAATGCCTGTTCTACCCCAACTGCCGTTTTATGTCCATCCGATATTGTTGTGGGCGGTCATTTTAATCGCCGCGGTTGGCCTGGCGATCACATTTTTCAAGTTTATTTTTTCTGAGCCCAGCGAACGGGTAAATTCGTTTTTGACGTTCTTTCTGGTTGCGGCCATTATTGCAGGTGCATATATCATCCTTGCCAATTGGGCGCGCGTCACAGCATTTTTTCAAAAATTCTAGAACTTTTAAAGCCGGGATCTCCGAATAAAAAGTGGATTTTGTGTCCCTCACAAAATCCACTTTTGGTTAATTTTCTTCCTCGTCCTCGGGGGGACCGCCGGCAGCATCCCCATATGCCAGCAGCAAGGCAAACTGGCTGATGGCTTCATACACATCCTCAAGCTGATTCTGCAGCGTCAGGTCGCGCACAAAATCGGGTTCACCCAGGCGCTTAAGCAGCGGTTGGGGGATGGCCGGGGCGCGCACCTGCGCCGAGAACTGGTGAAGCGCGGGGCCGATCTCCCAGTAATTTTTCATACTGTCTTCCAACCGGGTAAAATCCTCCCCGGCCTGGCGCAGCGAGCGGCGCGGCTGAGTAGAAACGGCTGACGAGCCGGAGCGTCGTTGCCGCAGCGCGCTAAGCAACTGATCCTGCGAACGCCCGCGCATGCGGAACAACAGAAAAGGATCTTCATCAAAGCGCTCGCCAAGGATATAGTGCGTGGCAGCCACATGTTTACAGGGGTTGGCTTTATCCGGGCAGGAGCAATCGGTGATCATGTCATAGCTGGATTGTGGGAAAAGGCTGACTCCGGCAGTCGAAAAGGCTTCTTCGATGTTGGAGGGCATTTCCCCGGCCAGAAGCTGTGCGGCAAAAATCGCCTGATCTGCCAGCACATCCAGCACCCGGTTCCACTGGCGCGCGGAAAGCGGCGTGAGGCGGATGGTGACCTTGTAAGGCCGCGGGCGCGAGCCCTGCACCAGCGCAGTCACGCCCTCTTTGGTTTCCTCTATCGAAATCACCTGTCCCTGGCGGGCGTAATACTGGCCGCGCATTAACCGCGGGCCGGACACCAACTGTTCCATGGCCGCAATCCAGCGCCGCGCCCACCAGTTTTTGCCGAAGGAGCCGTGTTCGCTCTGGGCTTTGATGCCGCCGCGCGTTTTACGCGGGTTCATGCCCCAGCTGTTTGATCCATTGCGGTCTTCCATCCCTGGTGCTCCTTATTTGCGCAGCGTGACCAGATCACGCAATTCATCGGTGCTGAATTCGGTCAGCCAATCCTCGCCGCCGCCAATTACTGAGTCTGCCAAACCCATCTTGGCCTCGATCATCTCATCGATCCGTTCTTCGAGCGTTCCCAGCGTGATAAATTTATGCACCTGGACATTTTGCTGCTGGCCGATGCGGTAGGCGCGGTCGGTCGCCTGGTTTTCAACCGCCGGGTTCCACCAACGGTCGTAATGGAAGACGTGACTGGCGGCAGTCAGGTTTAGACCGAGCCCGCCAGCTTTCAGGGACAGGATGAAAATAGGAGGAGCGCTGCTATCTTCCTGGAAGCGAGTGACCAACTGGTCGCGGACCGAAGCCGGAGTGCCGCCGTGCAGATAATACACCGGGACGTTGAGCATTTGCGGCAAGTACTGGTTCAGCAGATGCCCCATCTCAGCATACTGGGTAAACACCAGGGCGCGGTCGCCTGCCGAGATCACTTCTTCCAGCATTTCAGTGAGCCGGGTGAGCTTACCGCTGCGTCCGTTGACGTGGTTGCCGCCGGTCTCGCGTTCAAGCGGTTGTTTGAGGAACTGGGCCGGGTGATTGCATACCTGCTTCAGGCGGGTGAGCATGGCAAGCACCAGACCGCGGCGTTCCAAACCGTCGCTTTCTGCCACTTTTTTAAGCGATTCCTGAACAACAGCTTCGTAGAGGGTAGCCTGTTCTTCGCTCAGGTAGCACAATTCCTTCATCTCGAGCTTTTCAGGCAGGTCCTGGATCACCCGCGGGTCGGATTTCAGGCGCCGCAGGATGAAAGGTCCGACCATTTGCTTGAGCAGGGCGGTGGCTTCGTGATCGCCGAAGCGCTCGATGGGGATGGCAAACTCACGGCGGAACTTTTCCAGCGAGTTGAGATAACCCGGGTTGAGGAATTGCATGATCGACCACAATTCATTCAGCCGGTTTTCGACCGGGGTGCCGGTCAGCGCCAGGCGGAAGGTGGATTTGAGTTTACGCGCCGCCTGAGTTTGCTTGGCGGACGGATTTTTGATATTTTGCGCTTCATCCAGGATCACTCCGTACCAGGTCATCGGCTGGAGAATTTCCTGGTCAACCCGCAGCAGGGAATAACTGGTGACCACCAGGTCTGCATCCCTGGCGGCTTCCGCAAATTCGCTGTTTTTCAGGCGGGCCGGACCCTGATGCACATATGTGTTCAAGGATGGGGCGAAGCGGGCGGCTTCGCGCTGCCAGTTGATTACCACCGAGGTGGGGCAGACCAGCAGCACAGGTGCCGGCAGCTTGCCGAGCGATTCCTTCTCGTGCAGCAGCAGCGCCAGAGCCTGGATGGTCTTTCCGAGGCCCATGTCATCTGCCAGGCAGGCGCCCAACCCCCAGCGGCGGAAGAAAGCCAGCCAGGAGAAGCCAAAGCGCTGGTAGGGGCGCAACGTGCCATTCAAACCGCCAGGTTGCGCTAGTTCGGTCATGCGCTGACTGTCACCGATGTTGTCCAGCCAGTCGGCGACCCAACCTTCTGCCTGGACTTCGTCCAGCGGCAGGCCGTGGGCAGTTTCGCCGCCCAACGCCAGTTGAGCCGCTTCCAAAAGACCCATCTCGCCGGAATGCTGCTGTTTTTCCCAGAAGCGGATGGCTGCGTCGATCTGTTCGGTATCCAGTTGTACCCATTGACCGCGCACCTGCACCAGCGGCATCTTCAAGGCAGCCAGCGCTTCGAATTCTTCGCGGGTCAGGGTTGTATCACCGAGCGACAGTTCCCACTCGAAATGCACCAGGGTGTTGATTCCCAGGCGAGTGGTGCGCGAAATGTCAGTCGGTTCCTTGCCGCGCGGCGTCAATCTCACGCGGACGCCCAGGCGGGCGCCGCGCTGGTTCCACCACGGGGGAGTGAGAATGCCAAAACCGGCCTGCTCCAGCAGGGGGGCAGCTTCGCGCAAGAAGGTATAAGCCGATTCGGTATCCAGATCGACGCCGGTGGGGTGCCGCGCTTGCAAGCTGGTGAGAATCGGGTTGAAAAGGCGCGTGGCATAGCCCAACCCGGCCAAAATGAGTTCTTGAGGATGTTCCAACCGCCGGCTGATTTTGGACAGTTCATCTTTAGAGCGGAACCAGACATCTTCGGCAGTGATCAATAGACTGGGGTCAGAGCGCGACTGGAGTAGGAACTGCAAGTCCCAGGTGGGTGTGCGACCATTCGATTCCACTTCCGGGGGTGGGTTTAAGCGGAAGGCGATGCGGAAATTTTCGTCGCCGGCAGCATGCAAGTTGCGCAGCCAGGCACGTACGCTGCTGAACAGCGACTGCAACTGCCCGGGCGCGGCTTTGACTCGTCCATCAGGCGTGAATAAAGCTGCCAACCAGATATCCAGTGAATTGCCCTTTTCGGGCAGCAGCAGCGGCGCCCGGCTGCGACCCCAATTGCGCGCCAGCGCATCGCAAGTGGATTTCAGGAATGTATCCAGTAGTGTATGCGGGGTATGGCTGGTTTGCTGCAGGTTTTTGCCGACATGAGTTTGCATGCCCATTTCTGCGCGACAAATCGGCGGCATGCTTTTTTCCAGGTATTCAATTCGCGGCCCGTCTTTTGGGCTGTCGAGGACCGGCAGCCAGCGGGCAAAGTACTGGTCGCCCTGACCCTCGATCGACGCCTTTTCCAGCACCGGCAGGATTTTCTGTTCCGCCAGCACTTCCAGCACCAAACTGCAGGCGTGCTGCCAGTAGGCTGCGTCAGCGCCAAGGATGAACCCGCTCGAGGTGCTTTCGGTAGGCAAATTAGCCAGCACGCTGAAGGCTTTTCCAGCCGGCAGCAGCAGGCCGCGTACCAGCCAGGGTTGCAGGCGCGGGTTCGAGTAGTCATCCAATTCCCATTCGGGATTCAGGCTGGGGGAGGGTAGCGGACCCGAACGGGTGGAAGGCAGGCGCAATCGCACCGCCCCCAATTGGGCGCTGTCTAGCGGCGTGCCAGAGCCAATCTGCAGCCGGATCGTTTCCGGTTCCAGGCAGAATGGGTGGTCTTTTAATTCGGTTCGTTTAGCCAGCGTACCGTGGTCACGGATTTGAGGTTTGCTTTCCGGGCTTTCAGCCCAGAAAACAAATCCACCCGTGTCAGACGGCTTGCGCGGCGGTTGCCAATGTGCGTGCAGTACCCACATATAGAGTTACTTCTGCAACCTGTCCTGAATGAAATATAGTGCAATGATCAAATTGATGAACCTTTTACCGGAAACATAGCGGGTTGATTCAACCAAAAGTTGCCCGGGATTTTTAACATGGTAAAAAGGCCGCGCTGTCAGCCCATGTCCGATGCTGCTGCGAGTACCTCTTTCAAGTGTAACTATTTAATCGTTTTGACAAGGATCAACAGCGAATCGCGATAAACGCTCAGGTTATCCTGATGGATGATTGGTGAATATAATTCAGAAATTTTTCCCCGCGAGACGTGCTCGACGCTATATCCGTTTCAAGCTTGTATTACAGCGTAACCAATCTTGTGAGGTAATTATATCCTATGTCAAGGGTAATGACGGGGTAATTCGATTGTTAACGAAACTGTAGGGGCACGGGGATTGGGGAAAACTCTGATTTATCAGCGCCCCCCGTGCCCTCACCGGTGAAATGGTAATGTTGGAATGTACGGGCACGGGGTTCCACTCAAGGCCTGCGGCCAGTAAATATCCACGTGCCCCTACGTTTGGCACTTGAATTTTGAGGCACGTGCAATGCACCGTGGTGGTGCAATGCACGCAGATCAACTGCGCAGCTGCGCCCCAACCAATTGTTCCACCCGGCGGAGGATGCGCAGCCGGATCTGGTTGGCTTCGCCCGGACTGAGCGTGTGGTCGGCTGCCTGATAAGAGAGCGCATAAGCCAGGCTCTTCTTCCCGGCGCCAATTTGATCGCCGCGGAAAATATCGAACAGGCGCACCCCGGTCAGAAGCTTGCCGCCGCCCTGGCGAATGGCCGCTTCCACATCTGCCGCCAATACACTCTCGTCAACGATCAATGCCAGATCTTCCAGCACCGGCGGGAAGACTGGCACGGGTAGGATCTCATAACGGTTGGCAGAGGCGTCAACCAGGGCAGCCAGGTCGAATTCAGCCGCTACCACAGCCGGCGCAAGGAAGTCGTAACGGGCTTTGGCTTGCGGGTGCAGTTCACCAAACACGCCCAGCACGCTGCCGTTGACCGTCACTTGAGCACTCTTGCCGGGATGGAATGCCGGGTTGTCTGTGGGTGAATACTGCGCATTCCCGACATGCAGACTTTCCAGCAAGCCCTCGACTACGCCTTTGAGGTCATAGAAATCCAACTGGGCGGAATCGGGGCTGTCCCAGGCAGGCGTCCGGCGCTGGCCAGTCATCGCCATTGCCAGTCGGGGCGCCTCATCCGGCAACGCCTGTCCTTCTAATGGCAGGAAGACCGGACCGACCTCAAACAGCGCCAGCCGGTCGCGCAGGCGGGCATTTTTCTCGAGGGTGTCCAATACGGCGGCCAGCAAACTGCGCCGCATGACGCTGCGTTCGGGGGAAAGCGGGTTCTTGAGCGTGATGTAGGCGGGTTGCACTGCTTCAGGTTGAGCCGCAGTCAGGCGCGCCTCGCGTTCTGGCGCGGTCAGGCGGTAGTTGATAACCTCCTGCAATCCCAGGCGCGCCAACGACTGGCGCACCAGTTTCTCGACCTGAATGGGACGGCGAATACGCGCTTCCGGCAGTTCTTCAGCCATATAGGTGGCCGGTATGCGGTCGTAACCATAGATGCGGGCTACCTCTTCCGCCAGGTCGGCGCGGCCAATTACACCCGTGCCAATATCCTGGCGATGCGGCGGGGTTTTTGCGAAAACCGAATTTCCTTCGACGCGGCAGGCGAATTCCAGACGGCTCAACAGCGCGGCAATTTCAGCCGCAGTCAGCTCGATGCCGAGCAGACGCTTCACATCCCCGGTCGAGATTTCGGCTTCGGGGTCTGCGGCGGGCAGCGGGTACTCGTCCACCAGGTCGGAGTAAATCACTCCGCCGCTCCATTCCGCCATGCGCTGCAGGCACAGCTTGACGCCCTCGGATGACAACGCCGGATGCACCCCGCGCGAGAAGCGGTAACCGGCTTCGGAACTCAATTTTTGTGAAGAGGTGGTGCGGCGGGTGTTGACGAAATTCCAGGTTGCACCTTCCAGCAGGATATTGCGGGTGGCCGGGGTAATTTCAGACTCTTGGCCGCCCATAACGCCCGCCAGCGACAGCGCCCCGGCGGTATCGCACACCAGCACGGTAAAGTCATCCAGTTTACGCTCAACGCCGTCCAACGTCGTCAACTTCTCGCCTGGGTGAGCTGCGCGCGTGATGATAGTGGGCGCCTGCCCGCTGGCACGTTTGACTAGCACATCATAATCAAAGGCGTGCAGCGGTTGGCCGATCTCCAGCATGACATAATTCGTGGCGTCCACCACCGCATTGATCGGACGCATGCCGGCCAGGCGCAGGCGCAGCTGCACACGGTACGGGCTGGGGCGTTGTTCGGCGCCGTCCAGCATACCCAGCACGAAGCGCGCATTCAATTGTGGATCCGTGATCTGGATGCGCGCTTTGCCGGCGATCGATGGACCGTTGGCAGGCAGGTTAGCCTGCGGTTTGCGCAACGGTTTTCTGGTTAAGGCTGCCACTTCGCGGGCAATACCCATCATGCTGGCATTGCGGCTCATGTTCGGCAGGATGTTGACTTCCAGAACGGCGTCACCCATATACTCCACCAGCGGTCTGCCGGTCGGGGCGTCGTCATCCAGAATGATAATGCCCTCGTGCTCCTCAGAGATGCCAAGCTCTTTTTCAGAGCAGACCATCGAAAAGGAATCGACCCCGCGGATTTTGGTGCGTTTGAGGGTGGTGAGCACCTGACCGGGCTGGTGACCGTCGTAAAGGCGCGCGCCTTCACGGGCATAAGCTACTTTGAGTGGTTTAGCCAGCAGTCCAATGCCCTTGTACTCGAACAGATTGGGTGCGCCGGTCAGGACAACCAGTTCGCTCGTGCCGTCGTTCAGGCGGCACAAGACTAGGCGGTCAGCGTTGGGGTGTGGCATGACCTCGTCGATCTGCGCTACCACAATTTTTTCCGGGTCCCAGGAAAGCCCGTGAATACTCACTTCGCGGCGTTGCGGTGCGCCAGTCTGCTCATAAGGATTGGGCAAACCGACCAACAGCACGTCCTCCACCTCGAGACCGGCCATGGTTAGTACATCCGCCAGCTCGATCAGCGAGAGATCGATATCGACATATTCTTTAAGCCAGGAAAGAGGTACTTTCATTTAAAACTGCTCCAGGAAGCGAATGTCATTTTGCCAGAAGTTGCGGATATCATCGACTTGATATTTGAGCAGCGCAATGCGCTCGGGGCCAAGACCGGCGGCAAAACCGGAATAAACCGCCGGGTCATACCCGCCATTCCGCAGCACCACCGGGTGCAGCATGCCGCAGCCGGCAATTTCCAACCAGCCGCTATATTTGCACACCGGGCAGCCTTTGCTGCCGCAAACGAAGCACTCCATAACAATATCGGCGCTAGGTTCGGTGAAAGGGAAGTAAGATGGTCGCATGCGCACGCGTACAGCTTCGCCAAACATGCGCTGTGCAAACCCCTCTATGGTACCTTTCAGGTCGCCGAGCGTAATGTTTTTGCCGACCGCCAGCAGCTCCACCTGGTTGAACTGCATCTCGTGGCTGGCATTGGTCTGCTCGTAACGATAAACCATGCCCGGCAGAATCACGCGGATTGGCTTGGGGCACATCTCGCGCATGGCGCGGATCTGACCGGGGGAGGTGTGGGTGCGCAGGATGGTACCGGGAACGGTGGTGTGGAAAGTGTCCCACATGTCGCGCGCCGGATGGTACGCCGGTATGTTGAGCAGCTCAAAATTGAGTTCATCGGTTTCCACTTCGGGCGAGCGGTATTCCTGGAACCCCATCTCCTCGAAGATATGGATGATTTCAGAAAGCGCCTGGGCTGCCGGGTGCAGCCGTCCCATTGTCGGGCGCCGCCCGGGCAAAGTTACATCCAATCGCTCGGTGTCCAATTTTTGACGCAGCGAGGCGGTCTTGACCGCCTCGGCGCGGGTTTTCAGCGCTGCTTCCAGCGCCAGCTTGACCTGGTTGGCTTTTTGACCGACCATCGGGCGCATTTCCTTGCTGATTTGCCCCAGGCGAGTAAAAGCCAGCATCACCGGGGCGCTGCGGCCGAGGTGCGCGGTGCGCCAGGCTTGCAATCCGGCTTCATCCTGGACGGACGCCAAGGCCTCCAGCCCGTTTTTTTGGATGTCATCCAATTCTTCAAGGATATTTTCATCTTCACCCATACAGCCTCCATAAACAAATAACCCGTCCCAAATTGGGACGGGGATTTTTACCCGCGGTACCACCCACATTGACCACAAACGCGGTCCACTTGACCCAACAGCCGTGATTGGCGATTGGTCCGCCCAGTAACGCGGGCGCTGCGGCTCAGACTAATGGCCCTTTGTGGGCGTTCACCTGAGCGGCTCGGGAGGGAACTTCAGCCGGTTTTCTGCGAGTCGGGGTCTCAGTCGTTGCCCCGGCATCCCTGGCGGAGTCCGCCGGACTACTTTCCTCCGTCACTGCCTTTCTAGATTTAGTTGCTTCTATTATCTATGAACAGGAGCGAATGTCAAGACCCGAATTAGGAACGGTCCGTAAAAAATAGCCCAGCGTAGCCTGGGCTATGGGGTGGCAATTTCGGTTTGGTGATCACAAATCGCGCGGACGCCACAATTTTTTCAAATTGGCCACGATATCATTGGACAAGGCTTTCCAGGAGCGGATGGGCAGTTCCAGGTAAGCGATCGCGCCGGTCGGCAGCGATTCGACGTGATCGGTAAGAATTTGCAGCAAGGTCTCCAGACCGGGGTTGTGGCCTACCACCATCACCGTATCCAGCTTGTCGTTGTCCAGCGCGCGCAGCGCTTCGAGGTACACCTCGGGCTCGCCCAGGTAGAAACCTTCGACATAATTGATTTCTTTTTTATAGCCGGCTTTTTCAGCCACGATTTCAGCCGTTTTGCTGGTTCGGACAGCCTTGGAAGAAAGAATTAAATCGGGGACGAGGTCCTTCTCCTTGAGCAACTTGCCCATGCGCGGCGCATCTTTTTCTCCGCGTTTATTGAGCCCGCGCTCAAAATCTGATGCCTGGTTGTCTTCAAAGCTTGATTTCGCATGGCGCATCAGCAGCAATATTTTCATGTTTCCCTCCGAACGATCCAAAACCGCCCAGTTTAAGCCGATCTTACCCGTATTTTGAGTATATCATAAGCCGATTAGCGGAAAAAAGGCTATTGGGATTCTTTACAAGACGTTAATGTAATTATCTCGTCACACCTTTTGGCATAGCCACTGGATTCTAAAATTTCCGTGTTCCAATTTATAATCCATGGTAGAGGACGAATAGGATGCCCATTTCCGAGCCGAGCATGCGTTTCATCGATGAGCCGATTGATGTGCAATTCGATTCTCCGCCGCTGCTGGAAAAATCACCACCGTGCCCGCAGGGATTCATCTGGCAGTCGGAGACTTTTCGAATTGTCGAGCTGCTGGCAGAATGGAAGGATTTTCGCCGCCGTGGACGCATGGGGCGCAACATGATTCCGCCACACCTGTCGCGCGCCGAGCGCATTGGCTCCTGGGGTGTGGGTCGGTTTTTCTTCCGCGTGCGCACCGATGGCGGGCGTATCTTTGAAATTTACTTCGACCGCGCGCCGGCGGATGCCGGCGACCGCAAGGGAAGCTGGGTGTTGTTCGGCGAACGGCTGGTGGATACCCCCTGACTTTAATATATTGAAATAATAATCAATAATATAAAGTAATAACTAAATATAATTAATAAATCTATTGACAAAATTAAATCCAGTGCTAAAATATTTTTAGAAAACTGGAATAAGCTGACACGTGGGTCGAAATTGGGTTGACACATGGGTCAACCCCTACGAGTAGATCGTACGATTGCGGAGGTGGTATGAATCAAATGTTGAATCAATGTCCGGTGTGCAAAAGCGAACTGGTGGTAACCCGGTTATTTTGCCTGAACTGCAACACCACCATCGAGGGGCATTTTCACCCGGAGACCAACCCATTTGCCTCGCTTTCTCCGGAACAAATGCAGTTTTTGCTGACCTTTATCCGCTGCGAAGGGCGTTTTAACCGCATGGAAGAGGAGCTAAGCCTTTCCTACCCAACCTTACGCAACCGGTTTAATGAGATCTTACGCTCTCTGGGATTTGAGCCTGGGCGCGAAGAAACCCCCGTCCGATTGACCGCTGAGGATCGCATGCGGATCCTGGATGAGCTGGCCGAAGGCCGCATCTCCTCTGAAGAAGCGCAACAGCGCATCCTGGGTAAAAAGGAGGAAGCCGTCGAGAAATAAGCGGCGGTAGAAGGTGAGAGCATCATGGTCAATGGACAAGAACGCCTTAAAATATTAAATCTTTTGCAGGAAGGCAAAATTACTGCTGCTGAAGCGGCCAGCCTGCTCGAAGCGCTGGAGACTTCAGCCGGTGCCAAAGGAATTCCCCGGGCGCCGTTTGGACCACCTGTACCCCCAGCGCCATATTCCGCCGGACCGATGGGCGGAGGGAAATGGCTGCGGGTCCGCGTAACCGATACCAATTCCGGTAAGACACGGGTAAATGTGCGCCTGCCGCTCAACCTGGTAGGGTCCGGCATCCGTCTGGGAATGAAGTTCTCGCCAGAAATCGAGGGGCTTGATCCGAACGCTCTGATGGAATGGATTCAATCCGGCGAGATGGGACAGATCGTGGATGTCCTCGACGAAGAAGACGGCGAGCACGTTGAGGTCTTTATCGAGTAGTTCTTAACGGCTGGTATTGGAAAGATTATGTGAGCCGGAACTATTCAGCGTTCCGGAGCGTATTTATATTGCTTAAATCCGTTGTTTACGGAAGGGACTTTTTTGGACAGCACAGCATCGATAGAACCGCAAGGAAAGCACTGGCTGCGCCGTTTTGCACCGTTGTGGGGCGGACAGGCTTTTTCTCTGCTGGGCAGCAGCTTGGTTCAATTTGCCCTGGTCTGGCATTTAACCGTCCAGACCGGCTCGACGACTGTTCTGGCAACCGCCACGCTGGTGGCGTTGCTGCCGCAGGTGTTGTTAGGTCCATTTGCCGGCGCTTTGGTGGACCGCTGGGATCGTCGCAAAGTAATGATCTTTGCCGATGGGTCGGTGGCGTTGACCACGCTGGCCCTGGTGTTGTTCTTCCTAACCGGCACTATTCAAATCTGGCACATTTACGCGGCCATGTTTCTGCGCGCGTTGGGAGGAGCTTTCCAATGGCCAGCGATGCAGGCCTCGACCTCGTTGATGGTGCCGCAGGAGCACCTGTCACGCCTCTCGGGCGCCAACCAGGCGCTCAACGGGATGCTGACCATTGCTGCGCCGCCGCTGGGCGCGCTGCTGCTTTCCTTATTGCCTGTTCACTGGGTGCTGGCCATCGACATTGGCACGGCTGCACTGGCTATTTTGCCGCTGCTGTTCATTGCCATCCCGCGGCCGGCACGCAGCGATAGTGGAGAAATGGTCACGCCGAAAAGCGTCTGGCGGGATGTACGCGCCGGTTTGAAGTATGTGAACCGCTGGCCGGGTTTGATGGCCGTCATGATAATGGCCATGCTGATCAATCTCCTGGTCAATCCGGCTTTCTCCTTTCTACCCCTGCTGGTGACACGCCACTTCAAGGGCGGAGCGGCAGAACTAGGCTGGCTGGAATCCGGCCTGGGTGTTGGCGTGATCGTCGGCGGGCTGTTGTTGAGCGTATGGGGCGGGTTTAAAAGAAAGGTCATCACTTCTATGTCGGGTCTGATCGGCATGGGCGCTGGAATCATGGTGATTGGCCTGGCCGGAGCAAAGGGTTACTGGCTGGCGCTGGCCGGCATGGCCATGATTGGCCTCATGAATCCGCTGGTGAACGGGCCGCTCTTTGCAATGCTGCAAACCAAAGTTGATCCGGAAATGCAGGGCCGAATCTTCATACTGGTAATCAGCGGGTCAGGTTTAATGTCGCCGCTGGGTATGCTGGTGGCAGCGCCTGTGGCTGACTGGTTAGGGATTCAGGCCTGGTATCTGGTAGGCGGGTTGGCTTGCGCGCTGATGGGTCTGTCGGGCTTCCTGATCAAATCGGTCATCACCATCGATGAGCAAAACCCCGGCGGGAAGGCGGCGAGCCCGTTGAATGGCCAGCCTGTGTCAGTGGTGAGCGATTAAACCTTCGTAAACCAAAGGTAAGGGCGAAGCGAGAGGGGCATTATCATTATGCAACAAACAAGCAGCCTCGCCCGATATGGAAGTATAGCCGGGCGAGACTATCTGTTGTGTGATAGCCTCGATATATATTTGCCTCGCCCTTACTGCGATCGGCGGGCTTCATTATGTTTTTATGACGTACTTATTTTCAAAAATGCTACAGCCGCAAAGACGACTGCCACACCGATGGCCACCAGCATGACTCGCTGCCTGCTGCGCTGGTTCACCAGGCGCAGCCCAACGCCGTCCGTTTGCACATCCCACAACGGCCCGGCTGACCAGGCAAATGCCAACCCGCCGATCAAGCCGCCCAAATGCCCCCAGTTATCGATCCCGGGCGAAAGGCCGAGCACCAGGTTGATGCCCGCAATGGTCAGGGTGTTGATCAGCATTCCCTGGGCGTTGCGGATAAGTCTGCGATTCTGGTAGAGAAATACCCCTTGCGCTGCAATCAGGCCAAAAATGGCGGTGGAAGAGCCAATCGAGGGGGTTGGCGACATCATGAACGAAATCACATTGCCGGCAAATCCGCTGAGCAGGTAAAGCAGCAAAAACCGGCCATGTCCGTAGGCTCTTTCCAGATTGGCGCCAAAAATAAACAGGGCATACATATTGAAGGCGATATGCAGCAACGAGCCATGCAGCCACATGGGGGTGATCAGCCGCCAGTACTGCCCGGCAATGATGGCCGAATTGACCTTGGCGCCCAGGTTGATCAGCAAATCGCTGCCGCCCGGGGTCTGGGTGAGCATCTGCCCGATATACACCAGCACGCTGCTAGCGATCATGAAATAGGTAACATACGGCGGGTTAGTCGCCGGACGCCGCATCACCCGTGGCGGAATAGGCGGAGGTGTCTGCGGATATTCGGACTGTGAGGGAGGAATGGAATTCATACCTTTAAGATCCTGAACGAACTTTGAGGTGTTCGGCCTCAATGATCGAAGCAAGTTGATTTACCGTGATATCCAGGCAATCGGTGCAGTTGACCACGACATAATCGAACTCATTCACCCGCTGAAGTTCTTCATGGGCAATATTCATGCGCTGCTGCAACATTTCCGCAGTCTCGGTCTTGCGGGAGATAAACCGATCGCGCCATTTTTCTTCATTTTCCGGCACCAGGAAAATCTGGATCGACTCCGGGAATAACTGGCGCAGGCGGGCTGCACCCTGCACGTCCAACCGCAGCACCACATCTTTTCCTGAAGCCAGTGCATCATTGATCTGAGACTTGGGAACCCCTTTTAAATCGCCATAAACTTCGGCATACTCGATGAACTCATCCTTATCGATCATGCGGCGGAATTGTTCGGTCGAGATGAAGTTGTAATCCACCCCGTTCACTTCACCTACGCGCGGTTTGCGATCGGTGGAAGTGACCACAAAGTGAAAAGCCAAACCGCGGCTTTGCATGGCTTTGAGCACCGAATCTTTTCCAACTCCGGATGGACCGGAAAGCACGATGACCAGGGGTTTGTTATGAGCAAGATCGAGCAGGGTGGTTTGATAGCACATCATTTCGCTTCTGGAAGGAACCTCTGCGTTCAATTAGCGTTAAAATATTTGATCTTGTTGGGCTACCCTGATTATAATGGATAAAAATTGATAATTCCGGTGAGTGTGAGATGCCTGCATACGATTATCGTTGCTTAAACTGTAGAAAACGCTTTGACGTGTTTATGCCCTATTCGGAATACGGTACGCGACCGGTTAAATGCCCGCATTGCGGCAGCGACAATGTCGAACGACGCATCGGGCGGGTGCGCATCGGCCGCTCGGACGACGCTCGCATGACTGAAATGGCGGATCCAGCGCAACTCGAGAATATCGACCGCGACCCGCGCACCCTGGGACGCATGATGCGCCAGATGAGCGGCGAATTGGATCAGGACATGGGCTCCGAATTTAACGAGGTCGTCTCCCGCCTGGAAAAAGGTGAATCGCCAGAAGCAATCGAACGCGCCATGCCGGATCTTGGTTCAGGCGAAGGGTCCGACAGCCTGGCCGATTAATTCGGTTCTGTCAGCCCCTGCAAAGACTCAAACGAGGTTACCCAAGCCATCCGGTCGAGAAAATCTGACAGGCTGAGCGACTGCGCGCGTAAAATCCGCACCGCAGCCCCGACCGGGTCGATCCCGGCCGCACCGCCGGGTTGATCGGCGTAGGAGCCGTAAAAGGCAAAATAGGCCTGGTTCAATTTACGGATGCGGTAGCCGTTGTCCCAGAAAACCTGCCGGCGCGCCTCCATATATGCTTCAGCTTCTTCGACTTTACCTTCTGCCAGCAACGCATCGGCGGTGATGCGCGTCTCATGCATCTCGGCGCGGTAATCGAAAACAGGGGAACCGGTTTCCTCAAGCGGCTTTCCTGGAAATTGATCCTCGAATGGCACCGGCAGCGACGGCGCGGGCGCATATTCCGGGTAGAACCGCCTGATCACAGCTTTGCCAATTTCGGCGCCGGCAATATTGGCGGTTGTCTCGTTGATCGTGCGCATCTCGGGCGCGGAGTAGTAAAACGCGCCTACCGGTCGCAAGGTCAGGTAATTGTGAATCCATTCATGGGCAATGGTTTCAACCAACCAGTTCAGGTTGGCGGAGCGCATGACCATGGTGGGGTAAACTCCAACACCTCCAACGGGAACAATAATGCTGGAAACATCCAGCCCGTCCGCCACCGCGTCCTCCAACCGCGTGATCCCCGCCAGCGGCAAGTCCGGCATGACCGAGATATCGGCCACTTGCTGGATCACCTGGCGCGGCGAAACGATCAATGCCATGGGCAGTGGGGTGACATGGTAGAGCAGCGGCGGGAGAGGCTGGCCGCCCAGCGCCAGCCCCAAATCGCCGATAATGGCGCTGATCTGATGTTGGATAACGGCTTCGACCAGCGGTTGCTGTCGGTTTATCCGGGCGGTAAGCGCCGCCTGTTCGGTCTGGTAAGCTGCGGATGCCGCCTCGGGATCCTTAATAGCAGGGTCAGCATAGATGGTAGAGATCTGGTCACGCACCTCGTTTAAACGCTGCAATAGCGCCAGGTGTTGATTGACCAGCCGGCGCTGCTGTTCTTCTTCGATATAATTTGGAAAATTGAGCGTTCCAAAGGAAAATTTTAATGCCAGCGCGTCGGCAATCCAACTGGCATAATCAAACTCTTGCCAGCGGGTATAAGCGCGGACCTGCTCGACCGGGTTGGCGCTGTCATAGTCGCTGCGCTGCAAGGTCACCAGCAAAACAAACAGGATGATGATATTGCCAAGGGTCCGCCAGATTTTCGCGAGAGTCATAGAAAGGGCAGTTTGAAAACCTGCTATCGGGATGAGTAATGCTGGCCGATCTGCCAGCAGTTGGAATTATACTGGAAAGCCTGCTGCCCCCGGATGTTAATGATAAACTTGGGACAGTCCTCGGACTGGGGAAAATTAACCAGTTTAATAGAAAGTAATGACCCATGAAACGTCGAACCATTATCGTCTTAATTGTCATCGTACTGGCTGTTGGCGGGTTCTTTGGTTTTCGAGCCTGGCGGACCGCCCAGTCTCAAGACAATGCCACATACCAGACCGATAAAATTACCCGCGGCAGCTTAATAGCCATGGTTGGCGCTACTGGAACGGTGCGGGCTAACCAGACCGCGGTGATGACCTGGCAAACCACCGGTCAAATTGGCGAGAGCAACGTCGAAACGGGGCAGCTGGTGCAGGCTGGCGACGTCCTCGGACGGCTGAGCCAAAGCTCTCTGCCGCAGTCGATCATTTTGGCCGAAGCTGATCTGGTTTCCGCCCAACGCGCGCTGCAAAATTTGCAGGAATCGGGGTTGGCGCGCGCTCAGTCGCAGCTTGCCCTGGCCCAGGCTGAAGATGATCTCACCACCTCTAAGAACAAGCGCACCAGCAAGGATTATTCCCGCGCCAGCGACCTGACGCTGGAGGAAGCCCGCACGCGCTTATCCCTGGCGGAGGATGAAGTGGCGCGCTACGAAGACCTTTACGAGCAGGTGAAGAATTTCTCGGCGGACAATACCGCACGTTTGAACATCTACTCGGCGCTGCTCAACGCCCGCCGGGAATTGGAACTGGCTCAGGCCAATTTGCGCTACCTGGAGGGCGGTCCGGATGCACTGGAAGTAGAAGAAGCGGATGCATCGGTTGCCCTGGCGCAAGCTACCTACGATGACGCCTTGCGCGAATGGGAACGCATCAAAGACGGCCCTGACCCGGCGGACATTCGCGCTGCGGAAGCCCGTATCGCCGCCATCGAGGCTTCCCTTGGACTCGCTTCGCTCTCCGCGCCGTTCGGGGGCACCATTACCGAAGTCAACTCCAAGGTCGGCGACCAGGTTACGCCGGGCACGGTCTCCTTCCGCCTGGACGACCTGTCGCGCTTGCTGGTGGATGTTCAAGTGCCGGAGGCGGATATCAACCGCCTTGCTGTCGGGCAGCCGGTGTCCATGACTTTCGATGCCATCCTTGGCAAGGAATATCCCGGCGTCATCATCGAAGTTGGCCGGGTTGGGACTCCTGTGACGGGCATTGTCAATTTCAAGGTGACCATCGAACTGCAAGACATGGATGAAAGTGTTCGACCGGGCATGACCGCTGCGGTGAATATCGTTATCAACCAGTTGGAAAGTGTGTTGCTGGTGCCCAACCGGGCCGTACGCCTGCGGGAGGGGCAGCGGGTGGTGTACCTGCTGAAATTGGGTGTCCCGACCGCGGTACCCATCGAAATTGGCGCTCAGTCCGATTTGACCAGTGAGGTCATTTCCGGCGATGTCAAAGAAGGCGATACGGTGGTGCTCAATCCGCCAACCCAATTCGAAGCCGGCCAACCGCCGTTCATGAGGTAAATTCAATGACCGATTGGGTGATCGAAGCCACCGGCTTGACCAAAATTTACCGGATGGGGACCCAGGAAGTGCATGCATTACGCGGCGCGAGTGCGCGCATCCAACGCGGCGAGGTGGTATCCATCATGGGGCCGTCCGGATCAGGCAAATCGACTCTGATGAATATCCTCGGCTGCCTTGACCGGCCTACCGGCGGCGAATACATTCTGGATGGCGAAGTGGTCAGTCATCTTTCCAGCGACCAGTTAGCCGGCATTCGCAACCGCAAGGTCGGTTTCGTCTTTCAGAGCTTCAATCTACTGCCGCGCGCGACCGCGCTTTCCAACGTCGAGCTGCCGATGCGCTACGCCGGGGTTGGAACAGGCCGCACTCATCAGGCGCGAGAAGCCCTTAAATCGGTGGGCCTGGATGACCGCATGAACCACCGCCCCCCGGAACTGTCCGGCGGGCAGCAGCAGCGCGTGGCAATTGCGCGGGCGCTGGTGAATAACCCGGCCATCATCATGGCGGATGAGCCAACTGGCAATCTCGACTCAAAATCCGGCAAGGAAATCATGGAGCTGCTGTTGACTCTTAACCGCGAACGCGGCACTACGGTGATCATCGTCACACACGACCCGGCGATAGCCGCCCAAACCCAGCGCGTCATCCGTTTGTATGACGGGTTTGTGGTCGAGGAGCCGGCATGAACCTGTGGCAGGCAATTCTGGAAGCCCTTGAAAGCCTGAGCGCCAACAAACTGCGCACCGGTCTGACCATGCTCGGTATCGTCATTGGGGTGGGCGCGGTCATCGCCATGCTGGCGGTGGGCACCGGCGCGCAAGACACAATCACCGGCTCGATCAGCGGATTGGGCAGCAATTTGTTGTTCGTCTTTGGCGGCAACTTTACCGAAGATATCCGCATCGAAAAACCGCTGACCCTGTCTGACGCGGAAGCCCTGGCAGACCCGTTTCAGGCGCCGGCCATTGCCGCAGTGGCGCCGGCCATTCAAAGCAGCGGCACGGTCACTTATGGCGGTGAAACGACCAATACCGAGATTACAGGTGTAACCCCGCAGTATGGCGATGTCCGCAATTATGGATTACTCGAAGGCGAGTTTATCAACGAGGAGCATGTGCTTGGGCGTGCATCCGTGGTGCTGCTCGGATCGGAAGTAGCGGATAAACTGTTTGGCCGGCGGGATGGTATCACCGGCGAGATCGTGCGCATCTCAGGCCAGCCTTTCCGCGTGCTGGGAGTGCTGGAACCCAAGGGCGGCAGCAGCTTTGGCAGCCAGGACGATCTGGTGCTGGTACCCTTCACCACCGCCCAAACCCGCCTGATCCGCCGCAGCCGCGAGCGGGTGGACATCATCCTGGTGCAGGCAGTCAGCGCTGAGATGGTGCCGCAAGTCACTGAGGAGATCAGCCAGATCTTACGTACCCGCCACCGATCTGAGTTGGGCGCAGACGACTTTACGATTTTCACTCAACAGGATTTTGTTGCCACTGCCCAGACGATCACCAATGTGCTGACCATATTTCTGGGCGGCATTGCCGCCATTTCGCTGCTGGTCGGCGGGATAGGGATCATGAATATCATGCTGGTGTCAGTCACGGAGCGCACACGCGAGATCGGTTTGCGCAAAGCGCTTGGTGCTCGCAAACGTGACATTTTGATTCAATTTTTGACCGAGTCATCGCTGCTTTCGCTGTTTGGTGGGATGATCGGTATCGGCCTGGGTTGGTTAATTGCGTATATTGTCGGGCGGATTGCCGCGTCTTCCGGGACGCCTTTCAACCCGGTAGTTGGGTTGGATGCGGTTTTGCTGGCGACGATTTTCTCGACCGCAGTCGGGTTGTTTTTTGGGCTGTATCCGGCCAACCGCGCTGCCAATCTGGAGCCGGTCGAGGCTTTGCGGTATGAGTAAAAGGCATTGTAGGACGAACTTCAGTTCGTCCGGGGAACGCATTATTGTCATCGCGAGCGAACGCAGTGAGCGCGGCGACCTGCACCAACCATCAAGTCTGTTGCGTTTTAGTCCGGCTGCCTGTCGCACCACGCAGATTGCTTCGACCTCTCTGAGGTCTCAATGACAATTAACCGGGGTAATTATCAGGCTGCCGAGGCTTCAATAAAGCTGGTAATTCGCCTTACACAATGATGGGTGTAGCGACGCTGCGCCTTCTACTACAGTCGCAGGACGGTCATTCACACAGATGCTTCCGGCCAAAACCAGGCCGTCAGCATGACATAACGATGAAGCAGGCGAGCACTGCTCGCCTCTATTTTGATTACCCTCATTTGCCATTCCTCTCAATCTAGCATACAATCACTTCAGGTATGGCTCTCCGGGATTTAGTCATCCAAAGCCAATTAGTGGCTCCGCGGCACCGCCGGGGCATTCTTCAACGTCCCCGCATCCAAGCACGCCTGTCCAGCGCGCTCGATTACCCATTAACATTGGTGCTGGCAGGCACGGGCTACGGCAAAACCACGGCCTTAACCGGTTTGGCTGACCTGGTGGACCCGTTATTCTGGTACGTGGTCACCGAACCGGACCGGGACCCGCTGCTCTTTCTGGTCAACCTGATCTCCGCGTTTCACCATCGCAACGATGCTTACGGCGAAGCCGCTCTGCGAATGCTGGAAGAAAACGGCGGACGGGCACTGCCGGCAGTTCTGACCCCACTGCTCAACACCTTGACTACCAGCCTGACCACGGAAGCAGTTCTGGTCATCGATGATTATCACCTGGTGCAAAACGTGCCGGAAATTGGCGCACTGGTCAGCCAACTGATCCAATATTTACCGCCCACTTTGCACCTGGTAATCTCCAGCCGGGTCATGCCCGAGCATCTTGATCTTAATCGCTGGCGCATCAAAGGCCACTTGAACACCATCAGCCACATCGACCTGGCATTTACCGCCGAGGAGATCGAATCACTCTTTGGCAGCCACCTGGGTCACCCGGTGACGGCTGAGCAAGCCAGGCAACTGGCGGAGGAAACTGAAGGCTGGGTAATTGCCCTGCAGATGGTCGGGCAAAGCCTGGAACGCGGTTCAGGCCGCTCGCTGCAGGATGTGCTGGCCGATGTGCCGGACACGCTGGAAGACTTGTTTGAGTATCTTGCGCCAGAAGTATTAGCGCATTTGCCGGATGAACTCAGCGATTTTATGATCACCACCTCGGTGCTGCGGAGGCTGGACGGTCCGGTGTGCGACGCGCTGCGCGCCAGCACGGACAGCCTGGGCATTTTGCACCGCTTGCATGAAAGCGGCCTTTTCCTGGATTCGCTGGGTGAAGACACCTATCGCTACCAGCGCCTGTTCCAGGATTTTCTCCAAAGCCGGTTGTTGCAAGATCCCACGCGAGCGGCAAAACTACACCGTCTGGCAGCCAGCTACTATGCCAGGACCAGCCGCTCCGAGGAGACTATTTTTCACTTATTGAAGGCTGAACAGGTGCAGGACGCCGCAGTGGTTCTTGAACAGGTTGGACCGGACATGGTGCGTACTGGCCGGCTGGAAAGCCTGATGTACTGGATTGGAAGGTTGCCAGAGATCCTTCTTGCAACCCATCCCCACTTGCAGTTGTTGATGGGTGATGCCTTGCGGCTGCGGGCTGATTTTGATGCAGCGCTGAATCATTTTATGGCTGCTGATGCCATTTTTCAACAGCAAAATGAAAATTACGGGCGCAGCCAGGCTTTGAAAGGCCAGGCGCAGGTTTATCTGGATACCATTCGCCCGATCAAAGCCGATGCACTGCTGGAGGAAGCCCTGCGACTGCTCGAACCCCAGGAACACCGTCCTGAAGTGGCAGCGTTGCTCGACCAACTGGCGGAAAATAAGCTCAACCTTGGGCATCCCGACCAGGCAGAATCCTTACACCATGAGGCGCAGTTGCTGCGGGCAGAAACCAATCCGAATGACGTTTATCTGGAAGGCCGGCGGCTGTTGCGAACCGGCCACTTAAGTGAAGCTCGTAACTTATTGGAAGTTCAAGCTGCTGAAGAGCGGCAAGCAGGTCAACTGCGGCCGCAACGGTTTCATCGTGAAACTTTGCTGCTGCTCTCCCTGGTGTATGCCATGATGGGTGAGGGTGAATCAGCCGAACGCTGCGCCCGGGAGGGTATCGAAATCGGGCTGCAGCTCCAGTCTGATTTTGTAGAGGCCGTCGGCCACATGCGGCTGGGACATGCGCTGCAAATCATTCATCATCAACCCTGGGCGCAGGATCACCGCGCTGAGGCTGCCCGCCATTACCAGCGCTCCATCGACCAGGTTAATCCGTTTAAAGTGGCAAGGGTAGGGGTCGAGCCTTTATGGGGTTTGAGCCGGGTTCTCGGGTATGCCGGTGATATTGCAACGGCTGAGAAAAAAGCCGTCCAGGCGCATGAGATTGCTGAAATGGCCGGCGACGAATGGATCGGTGATTTGGCGCGCACCAGCATGGGAGCCAGCTTTGCCTTAGCCGGATTGCCCGAAAAAGCGGAGCGCTGGCTCAAACGGGCGGCTGCCGGGATGCACCAGGTGGGTGATTTGTACTGCTGGAGCGCTGCCATGCTCTGGCGGGCGGTCAATACCTGGTGGAGTGGCGATCTTCAGGGCGCGCTGAATATAATGGCTGATCTGTTACCGGTGGTCGAGCAGCATGGCTATGAAATGCTCTTTACCAGCCAGTCTCTGCTCGGGTTGAAAGATGAGCAGGCTGCCATTCCGCTGCTGCTGGAAGCGCGCCAGCGCAGGTTCTCGCCGAATTTGGTCAACCGGCTGCTGCTGAGTCTGGACGCTGCCGGGTATGAAACGCACCCGGGGTACACATTGTGGGTGCGCACGCTGGGTTCAATGGCGGTCTGGCGCGGCGACGTGCTGATCAACCCGGGCGACTGGCAGCGGGAAAAAGCCCGCCAGTTATTCCAACTGCTGATTACAACCCGCGGACAATGGCTGCTGCGCGATCAAATTGTTGACCAATTGTGGCCGGATTTACCGGCAGAACCCGCCCAACGCGACTTCAAGGTTGCCCTGAATGCATTGAACCATGCGCTGGAACCGGCGCGTGCCCGTACCGCCCCAGCCTACTTTGTCGTCCGCAGTGATAATATGTACGGTCTGAATCCCGATGCGCACATTCGGGTGGATGTTGACGATTTCGAGCGGTTTGTTAATGTCACGGCCGGTGTAACCCAGGAGATGGAATACCTGAACAGCGCTTTGCGCCTGTATGATGATGATTTCCTGCCGGAATGCCGCTACGAGGATTGGGCAGCGCCGGAGCGCGAACGCCTGCGTCACCTCTACCTCTCGGCTGCTGGACGATTAGCGCAACTGTATATCGATCAACAATCCTGGGATGAAGTCATCCAGATCAGTAATCAAACGCTGGCTCGCGATCCACTGTGGGAACCCGCTTACCGGCACCTCATGCAGGCTCATGCCCGCAAAGGCAACCTGGCTCAGGTGCAGGCGACATTCAACCGGCTGCGCGCCGGCCTGCAAAGAGATCTGGGTGTCGATCCTTCCACTGAGACCGAGCAACTGCTGACCAGTTTGGTGCAACCCCGGCGAAAGCCCTGATTTGTAACTGCTTTGTAACCGGGGTTTGGTAGGATAGGTGCCTAGGTGTCCCACAGGGCTTTATGTTTGCCTGGATGGACGCAAGAATAGACGGTCGCAAGCAAACAGGCGCCCTGAACCGGCTGGAGATTATCCGCTGCTGAGTGGGGGAAGCAAATTCTGACGCCCTATGCCGGTTCGACAACAATTCACACAACGCACAAATCAATACAAAATTTTTTTTTCAATTTTGATCTCTTCTTTATGGAAAGGGATAGGCACATGCGACTGAAGGATAAAGTATGCCTGATCACGGGTGGAGCCGCTGGGATTGGAAAAGTCACCGCCCAGCGTTTTGCCAGCGAAGGCGCCAAGGTTGTTATTTGTGACGTCAATCGCGAGGCTGGCGAAGCGCTGGCTGCTGAACTGGGCTCCGATGCCAGTTTCTCGGTCGTCAACGTGGCCGACCGGGCTGAAGTTCAGGCCTGGGTGGATGGCGTGGTTGCGCGCTACGGTCGGGTCGATGTCCTGATCAATAATGCCGGTATCACCCGCGATGCCATGTTCGTGAAGGTCAAGGATGGTCAGCTGGTCAAACAGATGGACGAGGCTGCCTTCGACCTGGTGATGAACGTCAACCTGAAGGGCGTTTTCAACTGCGCCCAGGCTGTTGCCCCTTATATGATCAAACAGGGCAGCGGCGTGATCATCAATTCATCGTCGGTCGTCGGACTGTACGGCAATGTTGGCCAGACCAATTATGTTGCCACCAAAGCCGGCGTCATCGGCTTTACTAAAGTCTGGGCGCGCGAACTTGGGCGCTACGGCATCCGCGTCAATGCGGTCGCTCCTGGCTTTATCATGACCGAAATGGTACAAAAGATGCCCGAGGATGTACTGGCCGGCATGCGCTCCCGCACGCCGCTTGGACGCCTGGGCGAACCGGTTGAAATTGCCAATACCTTCCTGTGGTTATCGAGTGACGAAGCCAGCTATGTCCACGGCGCGACCATCAGCGTGGACGGTGGCATTGTGATCGGTACCTAATCCAAACCTGGAGTAATGGATATGTCACGTTTTGCTACCATTGTGGGTACGGGGCATTACCTTCCCCCCATTGAGCGTTCCAATGCCTCTATGCGCGAGAAATTCGGCGAGGTGATCGACAAATTCGAGGCTTCCTCTGGCATAACCACGCGCTGGTATGCGCCGGAGGACTGGTCGACCTCTGATCTGGCGGTGGAAGCGGGCAAAGCCGCGCTCAAAGACGCCGGACTGCAGCCGTCCGACCTGGATATGATTGTGCTTGGCACCGACAGCCCGGATTACATCACTCCGGCGACCTCGGTAGTGGTGCAGCACAAACTGGGCGCGGTCAATGCCGGCACCTTCGATGTCGGCTGCGCCTGCGCTTCCTTCCCGACCGGCTTGAATATCGCTGCCGGTCTGCTGGCAACCAGCCCGCACATGAAGTATGTTATGGTGGTTGGCTCCTACATGATGCACAAGTTGTCGGATTGGCAAAATGACGTGATGTCATTTTTCTACGGCGACGGCGCCGGGGCAGCTATTCTGGCGGTATCCGACAAGCCCGGCTTCGTCACCTCGACCTTCTTTGCCGACGGCTCCTATCATAAGCATTGGGGTATTTATGCCGGCGGGACCTACGAGCCGGTCACGACCGAAGCCGTTCAGGCTGGACGTCATTTTGTCAAATTGATCACGCCCTTCCCGCCGGAAGTTAACCATCTGGGTTGGCCGGCCCGCATGCGTGAACTGGCTGCCAACGGCAAATTCGACCTGCAGGATGTTGACATGGCGCTCTACACCCAGGTGCGTTTGAACAGCATCAAGCTGGTGATGGACGATCTCGGCATGCCAATCGAAAAGTCTCACTGGATCATGGACAAATGGGGCTACACGGGTTCTGCCTGCGTACCGATGGTCTTCGACGACGCCCGCAAACAGGGCAAGATCAAATCGGGCGACCTGGTCACCTTCGTCGGTTCCGGCGTTGGTTACAACCAGGCTGGTTCAGCCTTCATCATGCCTTAATTCACAGGTTACAGTTGCCTATGGATCCCAAAGTTCTCTACCAACAAAAACGGATGACGATTCCCGAAGCCGTCGCCCTGGTCCAATCCGGCCAGACGATTGGGGTGGCGATGGCTGCCTCCGAGCCGCCTGGTTTGCTGGCTGAACTGGGGCGGCATGCTGACCGCCTGGACGACATCAAAATTTGGGTGTGTTTGCCAATGCGCCCTTACGATTTCAACACCAACCCGGCGGTCGTCCCGCATTTTTTCACCGAAAACTGGTTTTATGGCGTAGCTGACCGCAAGTCGCACCAGATGGGGCGCATGTCCTATACCCCAAACAATTTGCACCGCGCTTCGACCGATAAACTGGCTGCCACTAAAGGGAAATTGAACGTGTTCTGGGGCACGGCCACACCGCCGGACAGCCGCGGTTTTATGTCACTGTCACTCGGCCTGGTAGTGGAAAAGCAGCTAATCGAAGCGGCCGACCTGGTGGTGCTGGAAATCAATGAGAACCTGCCTTACACCCTCGGCGATACGCAGATTCATGTCAGCGATGTCGATGTTGTAGTGGAAAACCACGTTCCACTCTACCAACTGCCGTCTGTACCCCCATCCGACGCCGAACGCCAGATTGGCGGCTACATTGCCGATCTGATCGAAGACGGCTCGACCCTGCAGTTGGGCATCGGCGGCATCCCCAATGCCATCACACCGTTTTTGATGAACCGGCGCGACCTGGGCGTGCATACCGAGATGTTCACCGACGGTATGGTCGATCTGTACGAGGCGGGCGTCGTCACCAATAAGCGTAAGAGCCAGTGGAAGGGAAAAATGGTAGGCGCCTTTGCGCTCGGCACCCAGAAACTCTACGATTTCATTAACATGAACCTGGGGGTCGAATTTCAGCAGGGCAAAGTGACCAACGACCCGAATGTGGTCGGCCGCAACTATAAAATGATCAGCGTCAACACGGCCTTGCAGGTGGATATTTTTGGGCAGGTTAGCTCGCAGAGCATCGGGTACAAGCATTTCAGCGGCACCGGCGGCCAACTGGACACGCATCGCGGCGCCCAACTCTCGGAAGGCGGTCGTGGCATTATTGCGCTGCGTTCCACCGCCCGCGACGGGCAAATCTCAACCATCGTGCCGATCCTGGCCGAAGGCGCAGAAGTCACCGTGCCAAGCCAGGACGTGGATACCATTGTGACCGAGTATGGCGTTGCTGAATTGAAAGGCCTGTGCGTGCGCGACCGGATGGAAGCGTTGATCCGAGTTGCCCACCCGGATTTCCGCGATTGGCTGCGCGAGGAAGCGCACCGGCTGGGGATTGTCCCGCGGGTTGTGGTTGCCGGTGTAACCCTGCCCGATTAAAGCAAGGTTTTGATAGAAGGAGTATGAGCGATGGATAAACCGAATCCTTTACCCGGCATTACCTCCCACATCATCGACACCCCGCGCCTGAAACAGCATGTGCTCACCAGCGGCGCTGTGGACGGCGTTCCCGTCATCTTTTTGCACGGCAATTTCTCATCTGCATTGTATTTTGAAGAAACGATGCAGGCGCTCCCGGCTGGCTTCCGCGGCATTGCCGTGGATATGCGCGGTTACGGCTGGACTGAAGATAAACTGATTGATGCGACCCGCGGCTATTGCGACTGGGTGGATGACCTGGCAGAGCTGATGGACGCGCTCAAGATCGAAAAAGCCCATCTGGTTGGCTGGTCGGCGGGCTGCGGTACCATCTACCGATTTATCGCCGATCATCCAGGGCGCGTCCTGTCTGTCACTTTGATCTGCTCGGTCTCGCCTTATGGGTTTGGCGGGACGCGCGGCGTGGAAGGGATGCCGTTATTTGACGATTATGCCGGTTCCGGCGGCGGGGTAGTCAACCCCGAATTTGTACGCCGCATCGCCACCCAGGATCGCAGCGCGGATGACGCCAATTCGCCGCGCAATGTGATCAATGCCTTCTACTACGTTGCACCGTTCCGCTCGCCGCGCGAAGAGGATTTCCTTACCGCCGCGTTGATGGAAAAAACCGGCGCTGATCGCTACCCCGGCGATGCGGCCCCATCTGCTAATTGGCCTAATGTTGCGCCCGGCCTGCTCGGACCGGTCAACGCCTGGTCGTTGAAGTATCACCCCCACGATGCCGCTGACCTGATCCAGGCTGCGGTCAAACCGCCGGTGCTGTGGGTACGGGGCAGTCATGACATGATTGTCGCGGATAACTCGATGTTCGATATTGCCGCGCTTGGCAAGCTGGGCTACGTGCCAGGCTGGCCGGGTGATGAAATTGCGCCGCCGCAGCCCATGATCCAGCAGACGCGCGACGTGCTGAAAAAGTACGCGGCCAACGGTGGGTCGTTTGAGGAGCATGTCATCCAGAACACCGCGCACAGCCCGCACATCGAAAAACCGGCAGAGTTCAATGCTTTATTCCACGCTTTCTTGCGCAAAGCGGGATGATTTATTCTTTACGACAGGAGCGAACCGATGACAGGACGTAGATTAGGCCGCGGAGTAGCGCTCGTGGGGGCAGGGATGAGTAAGTTTGGCGCATTCCCCGGGAAAAACACCCGCGAGCTATTTGTGGAGGCCTACCAGGAAATGACCGCTTCGCTGGACAAGGGCTTTGACCCGGCCGCCGTGGAAGCGGCCTATATCGGCAACTTTTCCAGTGAATTATTCGAAGGCCAGGGACACACCGCGCCGATTATGACCGATTGGGTGGGTTTGACACCAGTGCCAGCCACCCGCGTGGAGGGCGCCTGCGCCAGCGGCAGTCTGGCATTACGTCAGGGCATCCTGGCGATTGCTTCCGGCCTGTACGATGTGGTGCTGGTGGGCGGCATCGAGAAAATGACCGGTCTCACCACCGACGGCGCTACCGACGCCCTGGCTACCGCCGCTGACGTAACGTATGAAATTCCGGCCGGATTCACCTTCCCGGGTATGTATGCGGCGATTGCCACCGCTTACATGCACGAATACGGCATGACCCCCGAGACGCTCCTGCAGGTTGGCATTAAAAATCACGAACACGGCGCGCTCAACCCTAAAGCGCAGTTTGGGCAGCGCATTTCCGCCATCATGGAGGCGCGCAAAGCCAGCGCCGCCCGCAAGGGCAAACCGGTGCCAACCTGGGTTACCGAGCTGGATTTTCTGCATGACCCGGCCGCCAATCCGCAAATCGCCTGGCCGCTGCGGTTGTTCGACTGCTCACCCGTATCGGACGGCGCAGCCTCAGTGCTGCTGGTCAGCGAGGATATTGCCCGCCATTATACCGATGCCCCGCTGCATCTCATCGGGACTGGCCAGGCCAGCGACACCGCCTTGCACGGCCGCTCGACCCTGACCTCGCTGCCGGCTGCCAAACGCGCCGGGCAGATTGCCTACGAGATGGCGGGCGTTACCCCGGCGGATATCAGGGCGGTGGAAGTGCATGACTGCTTCACCATCGCCGAAATTGTAGCCACTGAAGATCTCGACTTTTTCAAGCCGGGGGAGGGCTGGAAAGCGGCTGAAGATGGGCTGACGACTCGCGGCGGCGCGCGCCCGGTCAACTCTTCGGGTGGGTTAAAGTCGAAAGGCCATCCGGTTGGTGCTTCAGGCGTAGGGCAGGTGGTAGAAATCTTCCACCAGCTACGCGGATCGGCTGGCGAACGCCAGTTGCCAGGCGCCCCTAACATTGGCATGACTCATAACGTTGGCGGCACCGGCCAAACCTGTGTGGTCAATATCTTCGAGCGGAGGTAAACCGATGAGCGACTTCGATTTTACAAGCGCCGCTTATAACGCTCAACTGGCTGAGAAGAAGTTAATTGGCTCGCGCTGTAAAAAGTGTGGCCATACTTTTTTGCCCCCGCGGGCATTGTGCAGCCACTGCCACAGCAGCGAAATGGAACCGTTCGAATTTTCAGGCAAGGGCAAACTGGCAGCCTACACAGTTATTTACTTTGGCCCAACCTCCATGAAGAACGCCGGGTACGACAGCAAAAATCCGTACTGCTCCGGTATCGTTGACCTGGAGGAAGGTGCGCGGATTTCGGCTCAAATCTTCGGTGTGGACATTGCTCACCCGGAGGCCATTCAAATCGACACTCCACTCTCGGCCGAATTCTTCGAGCGTGGTGAGGGCGAAAGAAAAAAGGTATTCCTGGGGTTCAAGGCCTAAAGGATTATGCCAAAAATTGGGGTCAACGGGGTGGAACTGTATTACGAGCTGCTCGGCCCGGCCGACGGCAGTCCTGCGGAGGGCGAAGTGATCGTGCTGTCCAACGGCGTGCTGATGAGCACTGCCAGTTGGGGACTGCAAAAAGCCGCGCTGTCGCGCCATCACCGCCTGCTGCTGTATGATTGCCGCGGGATGTGGCAGTCGCAGCGCCCGGCAGGGCCGTATACCATGGAGCAGCACGCTGACGACCTGGCAGCCCTGTTGACCGCCCTGAACGTCCCCTCGGCGCACATCGGCGGCATCTCCTACGGCGGCGAGATCAGCCTGGCCTTTGCACTGAAATACCCGCACATGACCCGTTCTCTGATCGTTTCGTCGTCGGTCAGTCACTCCGAGCCGGTTTTGAAAGGACTGATCGATGCGTGGATTGCGGCTGCCCGTGCCCGCGACCCACGGCTGCTTTTCGAGGTTACCTATCCCCTCAATTTCTCATCGGCTTACATTCATGCCAACCAGGCTTCATTGGAGGTAGCCGGCGCGCGCTATGCTCAACTGGACATGGACGCCGTACTGGAATTGTTCGATTGTTTTCAACGGCTGAACATTACCGCCGAGCTGCACCGCATTATCGCACCAACCCTCGTGCTGGTAGGCGAGTTGGACATCCTCAAGCCGCGTATGTATTCCGAAATCATCGCCCGGGAAATCCCCGGTGCGCAGTTGGTGGTGGTACCCGGCTCCGGGCACGCGCTTTGCCTGGAGAAACCGACGATCTTCAATACTCTGGTGCTTGGATTTGTGGAGCAGGTCGATGGTCGATAATTTTACCCGACCCTCCACCGACAGTTGCTGCGCCCCTGGCAGCCGCGCCAGCTTCACGAAGACCATCACCGAAGCGGATGTGACCACCCTGGCTGGCGTGACGGGTGATTTCAATCCGCTGCACGTTGACGCAGAATATGCCCGACAGACTCGCTACGGTCAGCGCACGGCTCACCCTCTGTTAGCTTCCGGGTTGATCTCAGCAGTGCTGAACACCCGGTTGCCGGGCCCGGGCGCAATCTGCCTGAGCCAGCAAATTGAATATCTCGGGCCGATTTTTATTGGCGATACGATTACCGCCGTGGTGGAAGTGACCGCCTGGCAGCCCGAGAAACACCTGATAACCCTAAAAACAACCTGTCATAATCAAGACTCCCGCCAGGTGATCACCGGGCAGGCAGTCATGATGTTTTTGAAGGAGGTGATGGCCTAAGAATAGGCTTATCGGATAAGCTTAAGAGATCCCCCATCCCATCCACCCGGATATTTGTGAATTCTGACTAAAATTTGATGAAGGAGAAGAGCATGAAAAATCGTTTAACCATTCTTAGTTTGATTGTTGTGGTCTCCATCGTGTTGAGCGCCTGCGTTCAGCAGGTTACCCCAACCCCGGAACCCACTGCTGTGCCGACTGCTGAAGTTGTCGTTCAGCCGACTGATGTTCCGACTGTTGCTCCCACCGAAGAAACCAAAGTGGAGCTTGGACCCCTGCTGAAGATCGGTCAAATCGGCATGATGTCTGGTGCAATGGCATTATACGGCTCGCAGCAGACGCGCGGCTTTGAACTGGGTCTGGAATACGCTTCAGGCGGCCAGAAAGACGATGCTGGTCATTGGATCATCGCCAACCGTCCAGTTGAGGTTTTGGTTCGCGACGACGAAGGCAACCCTGAAAAAGCAGTCCAGATCGCCCGTGAATTGATCGAAAAAGACGGCGTCGAGATCCTGCAAGGCCCGGTCTCATCGGCTTCAGCGGCTGCACTCACCACGGTCGCCCTGGAAAACAAGATCATCCTGATGGTTGACCCGGCCGCTTCCGCGCTCATCACCGGTCAGTATTTTAACCCGTATGTTTTCCGCACCTCCCGCACCAGCTATGATGACGTGCTTGTCATCGCCAAGTACCTGGTCGAGAATGTCGGCACCAAGTTTGCTCACATCGGTATAGATAATGCCTTTGGCCAGGGATCTGGCATTGCATTGGATTACGCGGTGAAACAATACGGCGGCGAGGTCATCGCCCAGATTTATGCACCCTTTGACACCACCGACTTCACCCCCTACATCCAGCAGGCGATGGATTCCGGCGCGGATGTCCTTTTCCTCACCTGGTCTGGCACTGGTTATGTAACCCTCTTCCAACAGCTGGCTGACCTGGGTGCTCTGGATGCCATGCAGGTTGCCACCGGCTTTGGTGACAACGCCTCCTTCGCGGCTGTATTTGGCGCCGCGGTTGGCCAGATCGGCTTGAATGTTTATCACTATACCGCCGCCGACACAGAAATCAACAAATGGCTGACCGAGAAACATCTGGAAGCCTTTGGCGAACCCCCCGATCTGTTTACTGCTGGCGGTATGGCCTCGGCTCTGGCTTTGGCAGCTGCCTTGGAAAAGACCGGCGGCGATGCCACCGGTGACGTCATGATCCCGGCGCTGGAGGGCTTGCAGTTTGACGGCCCGAAGGGCATCTATTTCATTCGCCCCGAAGATCATGTTGCCCTGCAACCGATGAACATCCTCAAACTGGTCAACATCGACCCGGGTCTGGACGCTCAAGGACGCCCGACCTACGCGTTCTTTGAGACGGTATATGTAACCGCCTACGACGAACTGAAGGTCCCATGCACCCTGGTGGGCGAGTACGCGTCGCGCTGCGGCGATCTCCCTGTCCCCACACCGTAACCTTTGATTAACGGCATCCCCAGGCCTTTGCGGGCCTGGGGATGCACCCTACTTCTTCACTTGCAGACAGCCTGGCTGTCTGCTTCACCCGGAGTGCAGCGAAGGGCTGTCCAAAATCTGCGTTTTCGCTGCGCTCCCGATGAAGGCCGTTGCGGCTATTCCGTTTTTCAAAATTCAATCCTCTCTAATCCACGAAAGGGACCTTCCATGACAGCAGAGCGGGAGATCCTCCTTGAAGCAAAAAATCTACAGAAAGAATTTGGCGGGCTGGTGGCAGTGGATGACGTCAGCGTGGCGATTTACGCGCGCACCCTGCACTCCATTATCGGCCCCAACGGGGCGGGCAAGACGACGCTCTTCAATTTATTGAGCGGGATGATGGACCCCACGCGCGGGCAGGTGTTCTACCAGGGGAAGGATATCACTGGTCTGGCGCCGCACCGCCGGGCGCATCTTGGCATTGGGCGCTCATTTCAGATTACCAATATCTTTCCGAACCTGACTGTTCTGGAAAATGTGCGGCTGGCTGCGCAGGCGGTTGGCAGGGATAACTTCCGCATGTTTCAGCGCGCTGGGAGTTTCCCGGCCTATGAAGAGAAAGCGCGTGAAGTGCTTGGGCGGGTAGGGTTGCAGGGGCGCGAAGGGGTTTTGGCACAGGTGCTACCTCACGGTGACAAACGCAAACTCGAGTTGGGTATCATGCTCGCCAGCGACCCGCACCTGCTGCTGCTCGACGAGCCGACCGCCGGCATGTCCTCCGAGCAGGTGCCAGCCTTGCTGGACATCATCCGCGCCATCATGGCCGACGGCGACAAGACGATTGTGCTGGTCGAGCACCGCATGGACATGGTGATGAGCATCTCGGACCGCATTACGGTGATGCACCAGGGGCAAGTGCTGGCTGAAGGCACCCCGCACGAAATCGCCACCAACCAGACGGTACAATCTGCCTACCTTGGCGCGCTGTACGGCGACCTGGCCAAGGAACTGGAGGACAACGTTGGATAACATTCTCGAAATCAACGGAATCCACACCTATATCGGCCAGTTCCACATTTTGGAAGGGGTTTCGGTGATTGCGCGGCGTAATGCCATCACCGTGATGCTTGGACGTAACGGCGCGGGTAAAACGACTACATTAAAATCGATCCTCGGGCTGACCCCGCCGCGTGAGGGGACGGTAATTTATAACGGTAAAGAGATCCAGGGGCGCCGCGCCTATGACATCGCCAACCTTGGCATTGGCTACGTGCCGGAACATCGCGCCATTTTTCGCAACCTGAGCGTGATGGAAAATCTGAAGATCGCCGAGCGCAAAAAAGGCGATTTCGAGAGCAAATCCGAGTTTATTTTTGGACTGTTTCCCGACCTGAAACGGTTATTCCGCCTGCCCGGTAACCACCTTTCCGGCGGTCAGCAACAAATGCTGGCTGTTGCCCGCGCCATGGTGGCCGACAACAAATTGCTGCTGATCGATGAACCCAGTGAAGGCTTGGCGCCAATCCTCATCGAACAGATGATGGAGGCCATCCGCATTTTGAGCACCACCACGACGGTGCTGCTGGTGGAACAAAATTTTGTTATGGCCAGTAAACTGGCGGAATACTACTACATCCTGGATGACGGCTGCACGGTTCGTGAGGGCAAAATGGCCGATCTGGTGGAGGATAAAGAATTGATCCATCAATTCCTCGGGGCCGCGTTGCAGAAGGGAGGGCAGGCATGAGACTGGGATTCTTCCGCCGCAATGCAACGATGCTGGTTGTGCTTGGCCTGATCGCCGTTCTGGGGGTTATAGGATGGACCACCATGGGGCAGCAGCCGTTTGTGCGCACCACCCTCTCCGGCCTGACAATCGGCGCGCTGTACTTCATGGTCGCCTCTGGCCTGACCCTCATCTTCGGGTTGATGGATGTGCTCAATTTCGCGCACGGCACGATGTTTATGCTGGGCGCTTACCTGGGTTGGCAATTCTACACCAACCCGACTTTCCTGTTTGGCCTGTTCCCGTTAATCTTCGCTCTGCTGGCCGGGCTGGTAACCAGCCCCATCCTGCGCAGTACTTTCATGCACTTGAATGTTTCGGAAAAGGCGCAAAAGACGATCCAAACGGCGGTAGCGCTGGCTGGAATTGCACTGATCGTGCTGGCTGTTCGCGGGTTGGACATTCTTGGCCTGGCAGAAACCGCCATGGTTGCCACCATGTCCATGGGCAACCCTCTGGCAGAAGCCAGCGCGCAGGAACCGCTGGCTGTCTTCTGGTTCCGCCCGGTGTTGATGTTTTTGGCGGGGCTGCTGTTGGCAGCGGCTGCTGCCCGGCCGGGCGACCGAACTCAGGTGGTGTACGCCGGCGACAAGCGCCAGGCCTGGATTATTTCGGGCAGCCTGGCCGTTTTGACGGTCACCGCCACGCTCTTCCGGGAATCTGCTCCGAATGCAGTCCTGTTGTGGAATGGCAATTTGCGTTTCTTTGCAGCGCTGGCCGTCGGGGCGCTGTGTGGGGCTGGTCTGAGTGCCGCGGTAGAGGTCAGCCTGATCCGTCCGCTCTACATTCGCCCGCTCTACCAGGTGATCGTCACCCTTGGGCTGGCGTATGTATTGCGCGAGACCATTCAGGTTCTATGGGACCCGCTGGCATACCAGATGACCCGTCCACCCATGTTCTCACAGCCTGGAAAAGCGGAAAACATTCTGGCCTGGTTCAGCGGACAAAACCTGACCGTTGATGTTCTGGGCGTCACTTTCCCGTCCTACCGGTTGTTTATCATTGTCCTTGGCGTCCTGATGGTCATTGCCCTGAGTTTGTTGATGAACTACTCACGGCTTGGCATGATTATCCGCGCCGGCGTGCAAGACCGCACCATGGTCGAAGCGCTCGGTATCAACGTTCGCAAAGTGTTTACCATCGTATTCATGCTGGGTGCAGGGCTGGCGGCTCTGGGTGGAATAGGCGCCGCGCCTTTCATCCCGGTCCAGCCCAATATGGGTGATGCATTCCAACTTCAAGCGTTTATCGTGGTGGTCATTGGAGGGATGGGCAGCTACAGCGGGGCGGCGATTGGCGCGCTCTTACTGGGGCTGGCGCGCGCCTTCGGCGATTACCTGGCTTTGAAGTTTAGCTTATCTCCGGCCATCGCCGAGGCATCCACCGTCATCATCATGGCGATTGTCTTGCTGGTTCGCCCGGCCGGTTTGTTTGGGAAGAAGGAGTAGTCATGGCAGAGGTTAAATCGGATCTCACGGCTGCTCCCAACCGGTTTACAAGCGCGGCCAAATCCTTACGCGGCGAATGGTTGGGCCTGGCAGTTATTCTGCTGCTGGCGTTATTCCCCTTCCTTTTTGGCTGGTTCACCGGGACGTCAGTGCAGGATGGGCCCTCCAAGTTCTGGCAAGGCCAGTTGATCACTTTCTTTATCATGGCGGTTTACGCCATGAGCTACGATCTGCTGATCGGCTACACGGGTATCCTCTCGTTTGGTCATGCGGCCTTTTTTGGCGGCGGCGCCTACACGATGGGGTTGTTTTTGACCCATATAGGCCCTAAAATTATAGGCTCCTATAAGATTACGATTGGCGCCGCCGACATCACCGAGGTATTGGTGCTGGTTGCTGCTACTTTGCTGGTGGTGGTCGTCGTAACCTTGCTCGGCCTCTTGTTCAGCGTCGTTTCGGCGCGCATTAAGGGCGTGTATTTTGCCATGATCTCTCTGGCCATGGCGGATGCCATTCATATCCTGTCAAAAGCCACTGACTTTGGCAAATGGACCGGCGCGGACGAAGGCTTACATGGAATACCTGTGCCGATGTGGATCAACCCGACCCAGCACCGGCTGCTGTTTTACTTTATCGCCCTGGCGTTCTGCGTGATCATGTATCTGATCGCCCGACGCATGGTGGATTCGCCCACTGGGCGCGTATTTGTGGCGCTGCGGGAAAATGAGAGCCGGGTACGCATGATCGGTTACAACCCGGTTACTTACCGTACCCTTTCCTTTGTGGTCGCGGCCGTAATTGCCGGGCTGGCTGGAGCGCTCTTCTCGCTGTGGAATATGGGCGCAACGCCGACTATGACCAGCGCGGTTACCACCATTAATGCCTTGATTATGACCATTCTTGGTGGGATTGGCACGCTCATCGGTCCCATCCTGGGGGCCGGGTTGATGCAGATCGTCGGTCAGTTCTTCTATCAATGGTTTGGCGCGCGCTGGCCGCTGGTTTTCGGCCTGATCTTCATTGCGCTGGTGTTGTTCCTGCCGTACGGCGTGGTAGGCACCTATCGATTAAAGCGACTGGAATGGAAGCAGGGCTGGCAGCGTCTGTGGGGATTGGTTGCCGGCAAGTAATGTTATTCGATAATTCTCCCTGGGGATAAAGTGGCATGGGAGAACGGGGCGGCGCTAAACAGCGCCGTCCTCGTTATGGTGAGGTAGGGCGAACTTCAGTTCGTCCGGGGCTGTCCCATTTTATGTCATCGCGAGCGAACGAAGTGAGCGCGGCGATCTGCGCCAGCCATCATGCCCTTTGCGCTGTAGACTGGCTGCCGGGTGCACCGGCGCAGATTGCTTTGACCTCTTCGAGGTCTCGCAATGACAGCAGATCCCAGTGTCATGCTGACGGCCTGCATTTGGCCGGTAGCATCTCTGGGCTGGTATGAAGCGATGCCGATTGCACGCTTAACACCATGACGCAAACTGAAGTTTGCGCTACAAATTCAGACTGCTGTAGAGCGAACTTTAGTTCGTTTCTACGCAAGCTGGCAGCTTACCCTACATATTTGTCCGAACGGGAATGGTCAGACCAGCCTTGCCGGTTTCAACCTGGTACAACTCGTCCAGGCGGCGGTCGACAAAGTTGAAAACAACATCGCCAACCTGGCGGGCATACAAGCCCAGACTGGCATGCCCGCAGGGCAGCCAGGTAATATCGGGTTCGTCCCAGGCGCGCCAAAGCTGGGCGGCATTCTGCGGGGTGATAATCGGATCGTGCTCGCCGGCGACCATCACGATATGCTCGCGCGGCAGCCGCGAACGAAAGTTTCCCGGGCTGATCCCGGCCCAGTACTGCTCCAAATCACCATGCCGGATGCCGTGCCTGAGTAAGCTCTGGCGGATCAAATAAAACGAATTGCTCGCAAAAACAATGTCCGAAAGGTCAGCCCCGCCCAACAGGCTGATCAAGCCGACTGGACGTGGATCGACGACCGATGCCATGCAGCAGGTAAAGGCTCCCAGGCTCATCCCTGCCAGGAAAACCGGCTGCCGGGGTTCGCGCTGGATCCAGGAAACCAATGAGCGCACATCTATGACCCCCTGCCTGAATGAATCGATCGAACGCACCACATCGGAACTCAGACTGTACTGCCCGCTCCAGGTGCCAAGCGGCGCACGCTGCATGTGGTACGGCAAGGAGAGATAATAAACATCCACCCCGCTCTTCGCAACCAACTCGCCGAACAACTGCAGCAGCGCAAAGCTGCTCATCATGTAGCCGTGCACCAGGATCAACGCGCCGCGGCTCTTGCGGTTGGCGCGCAAATCCGCCAGTCCGTGTACCACGTTGTTGGTGGGAAACGGCGAGGTAACGGCGCTGGGGAAGTTGAACAGCGAGCGCACGCGGTCGCCGTGGAAAACGTACGGCTGCTCGAAATTCAGGTCAGGTGGTTCGTCGGGAATGGCAAAAAAAGATTCCGGCTGGTTGTTAGGCCAATCGATCACGCCGTCCGGAATGGGGTTGAACTGGTCAGGCGTATACAAGTGTTTATAGCGGCCAATGGTGAATTCAATGGCGTTGTCGACGAAGTGAGCGAAGGCGCGGTTCATTTAGGATTGAAGTGAAGACAGAATAGGGTGGATTGCGGTTATGGATTCAGCTAAATTTACTTATTAATCAAGGCTTCTTTTTCAGCCAGGCGGCGATTGAAGCGTTCAGGGTCGATGATAAAGCGTTCGTGTTCGCCCTGACCGATTTTTTCCACCTCGTCCCAGGCCTCAACTTTGAATACCAGGCGCCGGCCATCCACCGCCAGCAACTCAGAGGTGAAGCGGATTTGCATTCCGACCGGGGTGGCAGCCAGGTGTTGGATGTTGACCACCGTGCCGACGCTGGTCATGCCCGGCGGCAGCAGCGGCAGGATCATCTCGTGGGAAGTTTTTTCCATGGTACTGACCAGGCGCGGCGTGGAAAAGACTGCCGGCAGGGATTCGCCGCCGGCAGCGCGAGCGGTGTCGCTTTCCTTTACGGTGATAATAATCTGATGAGTCAGACCGGGGGCAAGGGGCATGGGTTTCTCCGATGATGATTTGTTGATCGCGGCCAACCCCTGAATTATACCGAATACAGGCGCGCGCGCTCCAGCTATTATCCGGCAGTCATCACGCTCGCAGCCGCTGCCGAATCGCGGTACATCATCACCACCAGATACCAGGAAAGCATCACAATCCAGGGTAGTTCTGGCAGCAACGCGGCCTGCGGTTCGATGACCATGTAAGCTGAACGCCGGAAAAAACCGCCAATGTCAGTATAGCTGAGAATCAACTCATCCCGGTCGCCGATCAGTTCAAGCCGAGTCTGCCAGAAATTGGTGCTAATCCGGAAAGAACGGCCATCTGCCAACTCCAGCGTGCCGCCGCCGCTCCAGGTATTGTTGCGGAAGGAGGCAATCTCGGTTTCGGCTTGACAGAGTCGAACAGTCACGCGGGTGGAGAAAAAACCCACCCGTTTGAAGGTCCAGCAGCCATTGATTGTTTCGGCAGTTGCCAGCGTGCCCCAGGCGTTGCGGAATTTCAGGGTCGCCAGTTGTTCGTCATCACTGCGTAATTCGTACTCTTCTTTGAATGCATTCGGCTGCGTCCAGACCAATTCTTTTTGGATGGCGCTGGATATTTTCTCCATGAGACCCCTCCTGATCTTGGGAAATTGCAAAGCCTGATTTCATTGTACAAATTTACGTGCCCGGTTTCAATGCCGAACGGGGATTGGGCGCTAAATGGGATGGAGGTCGATCTTTGCTAAATAATATATGACATTCTACGGGTTGTTTGTGATGAATCACACTTTCGATGGTTAAGTCTGTTCCCTATAATCGTTTGTATAACATGCTATGAATTTATATAACATATTATGACAGACTTACTCACCACCCGCCAGGTACAAGATATTCTCAAGGTCGATCGCATCACGATCTACCGCATGCTGCAAGACGGCCGTTTGAAGGGCGTCAAAGTTGGCTCGCAGTGGCGTTTTACTACCACGGTGGTGGAGCGCCTGTTGAGCGGCCAGGGCCAGATCGAAGACGCTGCGGCTGAATCTGCTGCCGTCTTCCCGGTTCATTGCGTGCAGGCGATTCAAGATTTGCTCTCTGGCGTCAGCCTGATGGGTGCGCTGGTATTGGACACGAATGGTGACCCGGTGACCGAATTTAGCACTCAGGCGGATTTGAGCCGCGAGGTGATGGGTTCGCCGGACGGGCTGACTGCTTATCAAGCGGCCTGGCGTGACTTTGCGGCCCAACCAACAGATGTCTTCGTGTGCCCGGCCGGCTTGTGCTCAGTTGCGGCGCCCATTTCGGCGCGCGGAGCAACTACCGGCTGGATTCTGGTTGGGCAGGTTTTTCTGGATGCGGCGGCCGCCCGCAATGCCGAAAAACTGGCTATCCAATATGGCCTGGATGCAGGACGAATAGTCGCGGCCACCCAAAATACACCGGTTGTCACAGACGGGCAGTGGAAGTTAATGAAGGACTGGGCCATACAAGCAGCGCAGGCGGTCGAAAGCATTCTGCAGGAACGCACCAACTTCATGCAGCGGTTACAGCAAATTGCTGATTTAACTCAACTAGGGTAAAGAGGTTAATTTATGAAAACGTTTTTGGTTCTTGGAGCGGGTACAGCCGGCACGATGATCGCCAGAAAGATGGCAGCGCACCTGGATGCCCGTGAGTGGAAAGTGGTTCTGGTCGATAAAGACGAAAAGCATTACTATCAGCCAGGTTTCCTTTTTCTGCCTTTTGGCATGTACCGCGCGCAGGATGTAATCCAGCCTAAGCGTAAGTTTATTCCGGAAAAGGTCGAATTTATCATTTCAGGTATCGAACGGATCGAGCCGGATGCATCTCGGGTCAAATTAACGAATGGTCGGACCATCACCTACGACCACATGGTCGTAGCCACCGGCGTCGATATTCACCCAGAAGAAACAGAAGGCATGTTGGATGGAGGTTGGCGCACGAATGTTTTTGACTTTTACACCTTCGAAGGCGCTACGGCATTAGGAAAATTTTTAGAAAAATGGCAAGGCGGACGGATGGTGGTCAATGTGGTTGAAAACCCCATCAAGTGCCCGGTGGCGCCGCTCGAACTGCTGTTCCTGGCGGACTGGTGGTTTACCAAGCGCGGTATGCGTAACAAGGTCGAGTTGGTGTATGCCACTCCACTTTCGGGCGCGTTCACCAAGCCGATTGCCGCCGATGCTCTGGGCGCTATGCTGAAGCGCAAGAATATCCATGTCGAGCCAGATTTCAATATTGGCATGGTGGACGCGGGTAGTAATGTCATCCGCTCATGGGACGAACGCGAGATTCCCTATGACCTGCTGGTCACTGTACCGACCAACATGGGTGCAGAAGTGATTGGGCGTTCCGGCATGGGCGATGAGATGAATTTTGTCGCGGTCGATAAGCACACCTTGCAATCTCAGAAATGGGAAAACGTCTGGGTCATGGGTGATGCTAATAATATTCCAACTTCAAAAGCCGGTGCAGTTATCCATTTCCAACAGGAAACCGTGGTAAAAAACTTGCTGGCTCACATTGCTGGCAAGCCGATTACACACAAGTTTGATGGTCATGCCAGTTGCTACATCGAATCAGGGTTCAACAAGGGCGTGTTGATCGATTTCAATTATGATCAGGAGCCACTGCCTGGAAAATACCCACTGCCGGTGGTCGGTCCTTTCACGTTGCTTGGGGAAACAACCATCAACCACTGGGGAAAATTGGCTTTCAAGACCCTCTATTGGAACATGATGCTGCAAGGCATCGAAGTTCCTCTGCCGAATGATTTCAGCATGGCAGGCAAAAAACCAACGTCGAGCAAATCGCCGGCGCCACAGTTCTGAATATTGTTTCGAAATGCCATTCGGCGAAGAAAATTCAAATTTTACTAAAGGATTATGAAATGACTGATCTTGTGAACGTCGCATTGAATGCTGAAGGTTTTATGATCGATCCAAACCAGTGGACGAAAGAACTCGCTGAAATCCTTGCCAGACAGGAAGGCATCGACGTTTTGACCCCCGAACACTGGCAGATCATCGATTTCTGCCGCACAACCGGGTTGGCCAACGGAAAAGCACCGACTCTGCGCCAGATAACAGTGGGTACTGGTATCTCGATTAAAGACCTGTTTGCGTTGTATCCCAAAGGCCCAGCCAAGAAGGTCGCCAAGATTGCTGGCCTCGGCAAACCCGAAGGTTGCGTTTAATCCTTAATCTGGAAAACTGGAGAATCGATCATGGAAACCGAACAACGCAAAATCGCATTTATTTGCTCGAAGGGTGACCTGGATATGGCCTACCCGGCGTTGGTGATGGGCTGGGCTGCGCTCGGCAATGGCATCGACGTGACCCTCTTCTTTACCTTCTGGGGCATGGATATGATCACCAAAGACCGCCAGAAGCACCTGGAACTGGCCCCGGTGGCCAACACCAGCATGAAGATGCGCCTGATGGGTTTGCCAACCGGTACGCTGGGCATTCCGAATCTGATGGGCATACTTCCCGGCATGACCGCTTTTACTTCCTGGTTCATGAAGAAGAAAATGGCCAAAGTGGGCGCCCCGCCGGTGGATGAATATCTGCAAATGATGGTCGATGCGGGCGCGCATTTATACGCCTGCAAGATGTCCGTTGATATGTTTGGCTTGAAGAAGGAAGATTTCGTGGAAGGCGTCGAAGATATCGTCACCGCTTCCGACTTCATGGATATGACCGAAGGGTCGCAAATCATCTTTATCTAAACAAATCGCCATTTCTGGCGCAGACAAACTGGGACCGTGGCTATGCCGGGGGGCCGGTGTACCTTTCAAGTAAATTCTGCGCCGGTAAGGCTTTCGGGGGTGATTGCAGGGTTGTCCGCAAGGACAACCCTGCAATGTTGTTAATAAAAGACTTCCGCCAGCCTGCGGAAGTCTATTCAGATCATTTCCCCCTGAACCCGGCTCAGCTTACCGGTACAAAACAGGAATGCGCCCGTTGCCCGGCGTGCGCTTCCTCTCCTTGGCCGCAGCCCCGGCGAGCGGGAAGACGATTTGTGTTTGCAGCTCGGCGGGGGGTGTGACGGCCGGGTCATTCAAATAGAATTCGTAAGACACGCCGGTCGGTTCGCGCCCCTGACCTTCGAGGTAGGCGTTCAATTGCTGATAAACCGATGCCAGCTCCTGATAAGGACCGGTGTACAGACAAATGCCTGCCGGTCCACCGGGAATAATGCGCGCAGTGACCTCGTGGGTTCCAGCTAGCATGCCGGCAACCGGAAAGCCAATTTCTACCGTCAAATTGCGCATGTCCAGGTTGGAATAAGCCACAAATGCGGGTCCGCTGGGTTGGACTCCCAGCCTGGTCAACTGTTCGCTGACTTTCAGCAGCGCCTGCAGAATGGCCTCAGGCAGGTCATTCATGCTGGTGGAGGTGCGGATCGAGAGCACGGGTTGGTCATCCCGGTGAACAATGGAAAAGGTGAGTTCCATGTGTGCCTTCCTGTGGGAAATCAATCGCGGATCAATGCCATAAATATAGAATAAATGTTCTAATTTGTCAAGATCTTTCTTTATATCAATTCTGCTTAATTTCCCCTGAATCATAAGAAATATAGTAAAAGCTCCAAAAACCCTTGACTTAATTTCATCCATTATTCATAAATTGTGGTATAAATAGGGTAATCTGCATGTGTTTGTGCATTAACCGCCGGACCAATAAGAGATCTGGTGGTATTTTTTAAAGTAGAAGAAGGAAGGTTAGGAACTCGAGAAGGATGGAAACCAAACTTTACGTTGGGAACCTCTCGTACAATACAACAGAAGACGGTTTGCGCACATTGTTCGCTCAGGCTGGCACTGTAGTAGCTGTAGATGTAATTAAGGACCGCATGACGGGAAGCTCTAAAGGCTTTGCATTCGTGGAGATGAGCAACCAGGCTGAAGCAGAAAATGCGATTCGCATGTTCAACGGCTATTCGCTCGACTCAAGGGACCTTAAGGTCAATGTCGCCCGCCCCAAGGAAGAATCCGGGCACGGCGGCTTTGGTGGACCTCGCCGCGGTGGCGGCGGTGGGTATGACCGCGGTGGTCAAGGCAATCGCGGTGGTGATCGGCGTGGTGGTAGCGGCGGACAGCGCCGCTATTAAGATTTTTGTTTTTGAATTAAGGAGATTTACAGAATGTCAGAACGTGTTACCGGAACCGTGAAATGGTTCAACAGCACCAAAGGTTATGGTTTCCTGGCTCGTGAGAATGGCCCGGACGTCTTTGTTCACTTCAGCGCTATCCAGAGCACGGGCTACCGCACCCTGGAAGAAGGCCAGAAGGTCGAATTCACCATCGAAAAAGGTCCCAAGGGTTTGCAAGCCGCGAACGTCACCGTACTCTAAACATTTGCAATAAACCCGGAACAGCCCCGCCAAAAAGCGGGGTTGTTTTTTTATGTTCCTTTGAATTTTGGGACGGGGGGTGGACTTATGCAACGCCATCCAGCAGCAGCATGTTGACCTGCGCGCAGCGGTCGCGCAACTGCTTGACCGCAGTGTACTCCGGCGAGGATTCCCAGGTTGTTGCCTGCTCCAGGCTGTCAAATAGCAGCAGCACCAGGCGTTTGGGTTGCCAGTTGCCATGCAAACTTTCCGTGTGTCCGCCGCGCGCCAGGTAGCGCCCGCCGTATTGCGCCACAATGGGCGGGGTGCGTTGTTTGACTTCATCGTATAACACGGGGTCAGTGATGGTGATGTCAACCAGGACGTAGGCAGGCATGGGGGTATCTCCAAGGTAATTATTGTGGGCGTGCGATGATGCAATTATATTACCCAACCATGATAATAAACCGTAGGGGCCGACTTCCATGCTAGCGTACCGCCGGGCTGACAAGATGCTGTCTTGAGATTAATCAGTTGGCATTCTGAAAGCTTTCACAACTCAGGTAACGAACATGATTTGCCCCTCACCCCCGGCCCCGCTCCCCGGTTTGGAGCTTGCTTTTCACAGACGGTCAAACTTTCGGGGAGCGGGGTGTAAATGAATTTCGAGTGTTTTTGCAACGCCATGGCGTTGCAAAAACACTCGATTAAGATAAACCCGCCCCAAGACTGGGGCGGGATGGGTGGGGTTGATAACTTTATGGCGTGCGGGATCCGAGTAGATTAAGATACAAGGGACACGGGGGATTAATCGATATGTGCAATAACTAAAACCTGACCCCGTGCCCGAATATTAATCTACCGCCAGGGCACGGGGATTAAATCTAACTTACCGAGCCGACAATATCCCCGTGCCCCTACGCGAAAGGACATATTGGACGGATCTTGACGGGCCTCGACCAACCCATTAATCTTTATCCGCGCCGGCGATGTCGAGTACGCACTCAGCCGGGTACACATTGTGCTCCAAAGCTCCGTGGTTGGGGTACCACACCTGGGCAAAAAACGGGTTGAGCCGCGCCTCCTCATCGTAATTCCAGGCGGGCGGCATGCAATCCGGGCACCAGTGCCCCGCCTTCAAGATGGTATACGGCATTGCACTGAACGAATGCCCGCGGGCGCAGCGCCATGTCAGAGAGGTGTACAGGCTGCCGTCCCAGCTGGTTGCCAGGCACGCCCCGCCGCGAAATTTTGCCGCCTGTTGTAAATCTGCCAGCTCGAGCAGGGCTTTTTCTTCGTCATACCCGTGATCCAGAATCAAGGCGGGCTGGTGCAGGTCAGTATCCGGCATGTCCACACCCCAGTCCGGGATGGCCTCGAATTCGACATAATCCTTATAAAATGCGGTTATCCGGGCGTCATTGTGCCCCACATACCAGTGCAGCGGCCCATTGCGGTGTTCGGCTGCCAGCCCCTTCAGAATGCCATACACTAATTTCTCGATCAGGCGCCGGAATGAGCCTATGCGGCGGTTGACCAACCGCACCAGCTTTATGGCGAGAGGCATGCTGGCTAGCAGCTTGCGCTTGTAGGATTCCATATCCGTGCGCCAGTAATGCAGGTACTGGTTGGCTTCCCAACTGTCAAAGTAGTACTGCATATGAAAATTGCGCAGCGCGAACCATCTGCGTTCACTGACAGCCTGGATGCCGGATAATCCCAGCAACTGCACGGCCAGATTCTGGTAATCGGCTGCCGAGATGCGCATTCCGGGTCCGCCGCCCATGTTATAAACCCGGCGCCAAAAATCGGAATTGTCCGGGATGTCGAGTACATTTGCCATCCCGTAGCCGGCATCTGCAGAAGTGATGTTCTCCATACATGCATGGATCGGCATGTGGAACATGATCGGATCGCGCAGGCGCACCAGCGCCGTAAAATGAGTCGGCATGATGAAGGTCATGCGCAACACCGCCCAATGCTTGATTTGCGATTCGAGCACAATGCGCTCCCCGGCAATTTTGGTGACCGCATAGAAATCGAATATGGACGGCTTGAGCGGGTCGCCCACCCGGCCCCAATGGATCGGCGGAGGCCGGTCACCGGTAGCTGCCACAGTAGAGGTATGCACCAGCCGGATGCGGGCTGCGCCATCCGGCTCGGCCTGGATGGCATCGACAATATTTTGGATGGCAGTCGTGTTGACCGCTTTGGCCATCTCGGGGTAGTAATCGGCGGCCGGCGAGATGAAGGCCATGGCGTTCAGCACCCAATCAGCCCCGCGGATCGCCTCCGCTACATCCGGGTAGTAAGTGGCATCCCCCCAGACGATTTTTAACCCATTGCCCTCCACGACCCCGCGTTCCGGTAGGGATTTAATCCCGGCTTGTTTTTCATAGACGGCAAATAGTTTCTTTTCCCGCCGGGCGGGAAGCAGAAGCAAGACGATGTCGATAGTCTCGCGGCGGTTCCATAATTCTTTGAAGACTTCATATCCCATGGTGCCGGACACGCCAAACAGGACCACCCTTGATTTCAAATCTCCCAAAAATCCTCCCCGACCTGGTCTGCCTTGCCGTATCGTCACGTTCCGGTACAGCTGCCCCCGCTGGTTCTCAGGTGAAAAAATCCGGTTTGACCTTCAGGCTGGCGCCTGGAAGCCCTGATACCGGTACTATGCTTAAAGCAAATATAAACGCAAGGCAGCGTTGGAGGATGTGACTCAGGTGGGAAGTCGAGTCACGATATGGGGTGGTTAACTCTGGCTTACAAAATCGTTTTCAGGTCAGTTAAGATTAATTCTCGTTCTTCGGCTTTTGCCACCTGGCCTGCCAGTTGCCGCGCCTGTTCAAGGTATGGCTGGGCCGCACTCCGATTACCGGCAGCGGCTTCCGCCCGTGCCAGCGCTTCGTAGGCGTAAGCCTGATAGAAAGGCGGCTGGTCGTTGGCATAATGACAACGCCATTTGCCCATAACGCCGGGCGTTATCCGCCTGCTGTGCCACCGCATACACTCTTGCTGCTTGCCAGGCGCCAACTGATCTTTCCCGATCGGTGCAGTCGGGGCGCTGACTCCAATGCCAAAGCGAAGCCAGGCACGCTTGAATCATGGCTTCGTTTTCAGCAGTGGTACGGGCAGGTTTGTCGAGCAGGTCCCAGGTCAGATTGAAGCAGAAAGCGCTGAAATAACGGTGAACCGCTTTCGGCGTCGATAAATCCGGAGTTTTGGTCATGGCGTCGTAACGGGTTCCGAGATGCGCAGCAGGCTGTAGCCGAAGGCCAGGCAAAAAGCCAGATAAAGAGCGGCCACGACCCACCCGACAGCATTGATGGTGCCTGAAAGCGTTTCCCGCACGGCCACGATGGCCGCCAGGGCATCGCTCACAAAGACTGCGCTGGCAAGCATCCGCAGGTAGTGGGCGTCATGGACGGTACGGGTCATCCACAAGACTAACCCTACCAAAAACATCGTTGCGCCAAAAAAACGCGCCAAAGCCAGCCCAACCGCGTCCGTTTCTGTTCCCAGGATTACCAAAGCCGAAACCGGTACAAGTAGAAAGCCCAACCCGGTGATCAACGATACCCAGGCCTTGACGCCCATCCACATTCTGATCTGCATGCCAAGCCCTTTCTACCGGTTAATTTGGAACCAACCGGCTTGACTACTGAAGAAACCAACGTCTGACTGCATCCGTAATGGAATACGGAATCTTCATAATTATGTATAAATATACTCAATAAAATTTATTTTTCAAGCAACCGCAAAAAACCTGGCTGGCTCAGGCTGACTGCCTGTTCATGGTGCGATTTCAACCAGCAAACCGGGATGATCTGACATCGGCGAGACAATATATTCGGCCGATTTCACTTTTGTCCCCGGCGAGACAAAAATGTGATCGATCAAGCGCTCGGGGTCGAGTCCGGCGGTCAGCGGCGACCCGGCCAACACCCAGGCGCTGTCCAATACCTGATCTGTTAGTGCATATTGCTCGCTGGTGGAGCGAAAGTTGAAATCTCCCATGGCAATGATATTCTGTTTGCCCGCCAGTTCTTGCAGCACTTGCTGCTGCTGGATGATTGGGCCGTCGTTGCCAAGATGAGTGACCAGAATAAGGTACGGCACGTTATCGACGGTCACTTGGGCTGAAATGGCTGCGGTTTGTTCACCTGTGCTGTACATGAAGAAGGTTTGCGGGTTTTCCAACGGGTAACGCGAAAGCAGGGCAATGCCAAAGGTGCCGGTTACGGTTTTGGGACCGTAGTACGCATACATATTCAGGCCAGTGGCGAGGGTGCGGACCAAGTCAGCATTGCCACCTGAAAAGCGAGCCACATCGCTTTCCTGCAATCCCACCAGATCGGGTTGCAGGCTGCGGATGACTTCAAGCTGCTGCTGGTAGGCGCGCTGACCGCCCTGGTCGTACCCTTGTTGAAGGTTATAGGTCACCACCCGCAGGGTGGCTGGTTTGGCCGTGGCTTCCGGCCGAGGTTCGGTGAGCACTGACGACACAATCGAAAGCACCAATGCAATGACCACCAGCGGGAAGAATAACTGGCGCTGCGCTGGTTGCAGCCTCGGGATGGTGCGTGGGCGCGTCCAAAAAAGCGGAACGGTCAGGGTAAGGCCGCTGAGCAGGAACACCAACCAGAACCGGTCGCGGAATCCCGGACCTACCACCGGAATGTAGTCGTACACGGTGGTAAAAACCTGCGCCAGAACGACGACCAGAAATGCCAGCGCGGCGATGGTGAATCCTCCCGCCAACTGCCGAGTAGTGGGGCGGAGCTGGGCAAACTCACCGGTCAGGAGAATGAAATCCAGCAGGATGACCGGACTGAGGAGCAGCAGGATGAACAAAGGAATCTGCGCAGCCCAGGCCAGCTCGGGCTGGTAGAGCGGGAAGCCGCCGGCAACAACCGGGAAGCGCACCTGATTGATCAGGATGGCCGTCGTTCCCGCCAGCAGGAACAAGCTATTCCAGCCTGCAAGGTATGGACGCGATACCTGATGAATGCGGTCGCCGGTCAGCAGCGCAATAAAAATGCTCCAGGCAACTCCCAGCGTCAAAAGAATGAGCCGGTAATCAACGCCGCTCCAGCGGGATAAAACCGTCGGGCTGGTGAAAGCAAAGTAAAGGACCAACAGTGCGCCAAGGAACCCGGAACTTAGCGCAGCCGTCGGGCAAAAACGCAGCTTGACGGTGTCTTCCGGGGGATCGAGGGTGAAATTCTCGCGTAAAAGCCATACAGCCATCCCAATCAGCGCAGCACACAGCAGCCAGCTGATCCTGGGAATGAGCAGCGAGATATCGCTGCCAGCCCCCAGGGTGCGCAGCAATACGGAGATGGACAGGGCAGAGGTTAAACCGGTGCCCATTTCCAGCGCGCTGACAGGCGCTTTGCGGGTCAAATGGCTCAGCAGAATCGGGAACGCGGCCAGCAGTATCCCCACGCCCAGGCCGCTGGCCAGCATTTTACCGCCTGGGTCGAGCACCACTTCCACGCCGCGCAGCAAGGCAGCCACTCCGGTTAGCACCAGGGCTGCGCGCAGCGGCAGACGCCGTCGGAAGAAAAGCAGCGCCAGCGGCGAGAAGAAAAACACAATACTGACGATTTCCGGCGGGATGTCGGTCCCGAGCAGACCGAAAGTGTAAATCGACTCGATGAAGTCGGAAGTTAGTTGGAAAAAGATTAAGAAGGTCAAACTAAAAAACAGAGTGAACTTCCATGAGCGGTTGGACAAAGCAGCGGTTGATTCCATGGCAACTCCTGAACCGGCGGTTGATGGCTTGATTATAGAATTGAAACCCGAGAAGCGCGGCGGCGTTCTGGGGCGAGGTCGTCTATATAACGGGCCGGGGTGGGACCCAGCCCTTGTATCTTGATATTATCGGACTGACTCTATGTTCGGTATGCTATCAACCCCACCCAACCCGCCCCATTCTTTGGGGCGGGCATTTTCTTAATCGAGTGTTTTGCGCCGTATCGGCGCAAAACACTCGAAATACATTAAACCCCCGCTCCCCGAGAAGTTGGCCGCTTGAAAACGACCCGGGGAGCGGGGGTAGGGGGTGAGGCAAATGTTTTGGGCAATCAAAGGGTGTATGTGGCGCGAAATAATTCCCGGCAGGCCCACCCGCTGACCTTTATAGACCGTTGCTTTCGACCTTTAATCAGCCACTTCTGCCACGGCTGGGGCAGGCGCAAAGCGCGGCTGCGACTTGAGCCGCGAATGCAGCAAAACGTAGCCCAGTGCCGAAATCGTGCATAACACCCCGCCGATGTACCACAACAGGTTAGGGTTGTAATTGTCAAGAATGTAACCGGCAGCGCCCGGTCCAAAGGTCGCCGGGAGCATCCACAGCAGGCTGAATACCGCCATGTAACGCCCGCGCATTTCTTCCGGGGCAAAATTGGCGGCCAGCGCCTGAGAGGTCGGCACGACAATCATCTCGCCGATGGTGATAACTACGATGGCCAGGGCGAACAGGTAATAGGCTGAAACCCAGCCAAACATGCTGAAGCCAATGACATAAAAGGCTGTTCCCAGGGCCATCATCAAAAATGGCGGCCGGTGCTTGATCAGCCGGGTTGTGGTGAACTGGAACAAGATCACCGTAATCGCGCTGACGGTCAACAGAAAGCCGTAGCCCTGCGGCTCGATGCCGTGGTTGTCACGCAGGTAAACCGAAAGCGAGTTGTACATTTGCTGGTAAACCAGCCCCATCAGAATACCGGCAACCAAAAAGGCCATGTAGGCTGAATCGCGCAGCACCTGCCCGTAGCCGCGGAAGGTGGCCAGTATGCTTTCGGCTTTTTGCTGGATTTCCGCATGCATGGGCTTGGTTTCAGGCATAAACAGGAAGAATAACAATGCCACCACGCAGCTGACTGCGGCGTCGATGATAAACAACGCCAGGAAAGATTTCTTGGCGACGAATCCGCCAATGGTCGGACCAATGATCCAGGCCATGTTGCCAACCACGCGCAGGATGCCAAAGCCCTCCTGGCGCTGCTTCTCCGACAGCAGATCGGCGACCATGGCGTCATGCGCCGGACCGGCGAAATGGGACAGCAGGCCAATCAAAACTGCCAGCGGAATGAGCGTGGCGAATTGATTGACCATACCAAGCGTTAAAGTGCTGACTGCGCTGAAAACGAGTCCGATGATGATGATGGTGCGCCGGCCAAACCGGTCGGTCAATGCCCCGCCAATCATGCTGCCGAACAGGCCGAATATCGAGAACAGCCCGAGGACCAGACCGGCTTCGGTCATGCCTACGCTGAATTTTTGGGTGATGTACAGGGCGAAGAATGGAAATAGCAGCGTCCCGCCGACCCGGTCGATAAAGGAAACGCCTACGACAACCCAGAACTTACGCGGGAACTCGTTATAAATCTTCGATAATTTAGCAAACATGAGCAATCCCTTTGGCAGAATGGCTCCATCATAGCATAATTAATCCGGGTCTATTCGCCAGTAGGCGCCGCCGCCGCCCTCACGCCCCATTAACCGGTATTCGATCAGGCTGCGGCGCAGGAATGCCGTATCTTCGTTGAAGCGCAGCAGGATTTCATTGACCTGCTTTTCGGGATACCGCTGACCGGGCTCAAAGGCTTTAACCACATAGCGTAAGATGACCTGGAGTTTTTTGTCCTGAGCCGGGAACGTCTTGACGCGCCCCTCTCCGTCCAGGAAGCTGGATAATACTTTCTGGTCGTAGGCATCGCTGCTGGCCGGTTCCGATAGCTGGCGGATTTGTTCATCCTGCAGCAGGCGCTGCGACATATCCTTCAAGGTATCCGTGTGCAGGGAGTAGATATAGTAATGCCTATCCGTCCGCGCTGACACCAGACCGGCTTTGGCCAACCGCGCCAGGTGATGTGAGGTGGTTGACATCCCCAACCCGATGACGGCGGATAATTCTTCGACGCTGCGCGGCTGTTGGGCGAGCAGCCCGATGATTTTCAAGCGGTTTTCATCTGCCAGGGCTTTGAAGAAACCCAGTAATTCAAATTCCTGTTCCTGTGTTGTCATTTCAACCTTTGTGATAATATTTCGATAACTATAGAAATGATTTTATGACATTGAATAATCTTTGTCAAGAATAAGTTTGTAGTTTTCGATTACAATAAACCTTCCCACAGGTTAATCAACAGCCGTCAGCGGCCAGCAAAGCGGCCGGGAAGCGTTCATCTTAAAGATTTCGAGGTTTACTCATGCGCGCTGCGATCTACGAACAATTCCAGCAACCCTTATCCATACAACAGGTGCCGGACCCAACCCCTGACCCCAACGGCGTCGTCCTCAAGGTGATGGCAACCGGGTTATGCCGCAGCGACTGGCACGGCTGGATGGGACACGACTCGGATATCCGGCTACCGCATGTGCCCGGGCACGAACTGGCGGGTGTGATTGTTGCAGTTGGCCGCAATGTGCGCCAATGGGTTGCGGGCGACCGGGTGACGCTGCCCTTTGTGTGCGGCTGCGGCTCATGCCCGCAATGCGTTTCCGGTAACCATCAGGTCTGCGATCACCAGTTCCAACCGGGGTTTACCCATTGGGGATCGTTTGCTGAATATGTTGCGATTCATTACGCTGACGTGAACCTGGTGTGCATCCCCGATTCGATTGAATTTTCGACCGCTGCCAGCCTGGGCTGCCGGTTTGTGACCTCATTCCGCGCGGTGGTTGACCAGGGCAAGACTTCAGCCGGGCAGTGGGTGGCGGTGCACGGCTGCGGCGGCGTCGGTCTGTCCGCCATTATGATTGCCAACGCGATTGGCGCGCGGGTGGTAGCCATCGATATTTCCGAAGAAAAGTTGGCGTTGGCGCGGCAACTGGGCGCCGCCGCGGTGGTCAACGCGCAGGTGCACGCGGATGTCGTCGCGGCTGTAAAGGATATTACCGGTGGGGGTGCGCACGTTTCACTGGACGCGCTGGGCAGCTTGAGCACCTGTTTTAATTCGATTGCCAATTTACGCAAACGCGGCAAGCACATTCAAGTCGGGCTGATGCTTGGCGATCAAAATCACCCGCCGGTGCCCATGGACAAAGTAATCGCCAATGAATTGGAGATCCTGGGCAGCCACGGAATTCAGGCTTACCGCTACCCGGCGCTGATCGATATGATCGAAGCCGGCAAGCTGCACCCTGAACTGCTGGTGCAGAAAAAGGTCAGCCTGCAGGAATCGCTCGATTTGCTGGTGAACATGGATTCCTTCAATACCACCGGCGTCACTGTGATCACAAAGTTCGATTGATCGATCTTTATTTGTATTTTTCGACCATCCTTTGGATGGTCGTCATTTGCCGTATGGTAGTCGGCTGGTGTAGCGTCTTTTCCAGCACCCCATTCGAAAATTTGGATTCGCTCTGGCGCACCTGGCATAGCCAGTACACCTCACGGCCAATCACCTTGAATTGATCGATTTCATTTTGCAGCAGGTTCAACCGCTCGACCCAGGCGTTTTCGGGTGCTTGCACCAGGAAGGCAACATTGAAAGCCGTTGCATGGGCGAAATCCTGAACGGAAAAGGGTTGGCAAGCGGCGATTGCCGTCAGCTCATTAAAAGTACGAAGAAAGACGGATATGCTGAACCCTAACCCGGAATTCAGCCCGGCCTCGATTTTAGATTCCAGCGCCAGGGTATCCGTCAAATTGGATTCAAAAATGACATTGCCGCTGGCAATGAAGGTTTCAACCTTGCTGAAACCGAGGGCTTCAAACTGAAGGCGCAATACCTCCATTTTGACCGTATGGCCGCCGACATTGACCGCGCGCAGGAAGGCAAAATAGCGCTGCATGGAAGAATCGAGGAATCTGCGAGATTTTTGCTATTGGGCAGTGGATGAATAAAGCTGCTTGATCTCACCCAGGTGATAGGCGCAGTGTCCCAGGAGGATCATACTGGCAGCCATCACATCCTCGTTCCAGTCTTCGCGTTTGTTGATAAAGTCGAGTATATCCTCGTAAGTTGCTCGAATTTTCGCGCGCATCTCGTTCCAGGCAGCCTGATCGATGCTGCGGTTCTTCCAACTGCCGGGCCAATCCGCCTTCGGGTTTTCCCCGTTAGAATAGGCGGCAAAAAGTTCCATCAGGTAAAGGGTGTGCCCACTGTGAGAGGCAATGGTCTCTGCTCCGGGCTTAGGCGCGGCGGATGCCGCTGCTGCATCCAGGGTATCGATTGTCCCAAAGATGCCAGCCCGTCCATTATCCAAAATGTAGCCGTATTCGGCTTCGGTTGCCCCGAAAATCTCCGGCAGCAGGGTCAGTAGCCATTTCTTGAAGGTGTTATTTTCCATGGTTCTCCTCCTGATTATCCGGGAATGTGGCTTTATTATACTTGCCAACAGAAATGATTTACAAAAATAGTCATAGATATTTGTTGATTGTCTATAATGCGGTATGTCGGCATTCAACCCAACAATGAGGGATTTACGATACAATGCTGGCATGACCTCCTTATTAGACGATCTCCATTGCTATATCAGTGTCGATGTGGAAACGGCCGGCCCTATTCCCAGCCACAACGCATTGCTTTCGATCGGGGCCTGCACCATTGGCGAACCCCGGCAGACCTTTTATGTCGAGTTGCAGCCGGATCATGAACTGACGGACCCGCAAGCCATGGCAATCCACGGCCTTGACCTGCAGTCGCTCAAACAAACCGGCCTGCTGCCCAAGGACGCGTTGCTGAACTTTGACCGTTGGTTGTCCGCGGTGGTCCCGGTGGGCAGCCAGCCGTTGTTCGTCGCGTTTAACGCCCCGTTTGACTGGAGCTTCATCAACGACAGCTTTATCCGCTACCTGGGCGCAAATCCCTTTGGGCACAGCGCTGTGGACATTAAAGCGGTTTACATGGGATTATCCGGAAAACCCTGGCGGGAAACCTCCGGTGAGTATTTGCATCGCCTCTATAATAATGCTCGTATGTTGACGCATAACGCCTTGGAGGATGCCATCGACCAGGCAGTGATTTTCGAAGGTATTTTGGCTGAGATTGAAAAGATGAACATCCCCGAATGATTGGGGGGTTCTGCGCTTTTTTCGCGTTCAAAACCTGGAGGTAACCATGGAAACATCGCCTGACAACCCGTCGAATGAGTTACATCGTATCGTTGAATCGGCTCGGCGCCTTGGCGTGGAAATGGACGAAGGCGAAGCTACGCAATGGCTGATCGCCATCTCGGCCGCGAAGGGGGCAGCGGATGTGGAGGTCAACACCCGCGAGGGCATTTTTGGCCATCGCATCTCGATGCTTGATTTTTCACCCAAGCGGCTGGATTATTTCCGCAAGATTGGGCATTTGGTTGAGTTTGCCGATGAACCAGGTGTGGTCGAAACTGCCCTGGCGCTTTCCGGTTCGGCAGCCCAATCCCGCATCCAAACCTTTCCCGGGGATGCTGATTTCTTCGAGCGCGTCAACATTATCGCGCCAACCCGCGAAGCTGCTTGCCAGATTCTGGCGCGGGTGATGCGGGAAAAGGCATTGAGCAGCGTAAAAGGACCCACATACAAGCTGATCGAAGTGAAATTTGGCTCCTACCCGTTTGCTCTCCTGACCGCCAGTGGACAGCAAAAGGCCGGTTCCCCCATTGCCTGGACGCCGGCGGATATTCAGGCAGGTCAAATCGACGGTAAACTTGCCGACGGCAGCCCGGCAACTGTCACCTGGGAGCAGGTCAGCCTTGAACCGGGTTGGTGTAAATTGGACTGGGTAGTGGCGGATCCGATCGAAAATCAACTGGTAAACGCCAGTAATATGCTGGATGTGACCTGGGAAGCGCCGGATGGCGGGATTGTTCCCCTGGATGGCTATCTTGACCCGTATTTCCAGGAAGTTTACCTGGAATCCGACTCGATCCCGATCTTCACCAAGCTGGCCAAGCACGTTGACAGCAATGCCCTGGACGATTATGTGGCCAGCCTTGAAAAAGAAGTGCACAAGTACGTGGGCTCTTCCCCTAATTATGGCAAGGCGGCTAAGCGCATGTACAACATCTTCAGACTGACCGGGCGCTATCAGGAGGCGGCGTATTTGCGCGAGTTGTTCGATGAGCCGTCCACCGTGCTTTATCAGGTCTGGTCGCTCATTCGAACCATTGACGACACCTTTGGCGGGGGCAGCGATATTCCGCTCGAGACGCTGCTCGGCCAGGCGGATCACTTGATCCTGACCGTGGTGGATGTGCTGGAAGGTGAAAAAGAGACGGAGATCGTGCGCATGCTGCTGCGCTTGCGGGGTATCTTGTCACAAGAGCAAGCCGGACAGGTGCTTTCCCCACAGGCGGAAGCTGCGCGGGATGAGGTTATCAACCTGGTCAACAACTTCTATTATGAAAAATTAACCGGTTTGCCGGGAATCAAAGCCTATATGGAAAGCCTGGCGGGTGAAAAATAACCGCCAGGACCGATCCTTCAGGAGACTGAACAACTGAAGAAACGCTCTTAATTATTTGTTTAGGCTGCAGTCCAATAAGGCTTTCATTTCTGCAGCAATTTTCGACGGCGGAGGAGTGCCTGCTTCGCGCTCGATTCTTTCCCGTTGGGTGCAGAGGAAATTTTCAAAGCCGGAATTACGGGATAATATTTTCTGACTGGTTTCCAGGTATCCGTCCCAATCCTGCAGGTGGTATTGAGCTTCCAGCAGAGGCAGATATTCAAGGCTGTAGCGGGCATCCAGACCTGAAGCAAACGCTTCGTCCATTAGTGCCGTAACTTCGACCCATTTCTGCTTCTGCCTGGCGAGGTCCGCTTTTTGGAAGAAATAACACCAGTCATGCTCGGGTTCTTTGCCAAAAATCATAGGATCCGGTGTAACAGGGGTGGCTTCAAGGTCGATCTGATCCAGATTGGACAGCTTGAGGATGTTCGAATTAGTCGCGTTAATGGGAGGGTCGCCCAGGTAGGCATCATCCAAAACGATCAAACAACCAGCAGCCGGCTGGTTAAATAATCCAATCATACTGGTCGATGTTCCCTCAAAACGGATGCTGCGGAGATCAACTTGAATCGGTTGAGCAATGAGCGGTTCCTCGAATGCTGTTTCAACATCAGCCGGCCGAAGATACCAGACTGGTACGGTTGTACTGAGGTCATCTCCACCGTATAAAGCATTAAGGGCAAAACCAGCGCTATGATGCGAAGACAACCCGCTCGGAACATTTCCAGAGAGAAAGGCGGTCCCAGGTTTTACATTAGGAACGCGCCAGGCGATTTGCCAGTAATACTCCCGTTGAGCTTTCCAATCGACTGCATAGCTGTGGGTGGTTTGCATCTGAAATGCAATGGATAAACCAAGAATGACGGTGAAAAGGATACTCTTTTTTCGACGGTTGTCGATGAACCAATCTATCAGGATGACGATCAGCAAAACCGCACCGATCATCGGGGCTAAAGTAAACCGTTCACTCCATTTACCCACCAGCGCCGATCGGTTCGTTACCCACACTGGCAGTCCACCAAATATTAACCCGGCGCTTCCAAGGATTGCAGCTGAAATATAAAATCCCTTTTCAGGTTTGGTTTCTTTGGATTCGTCTTTAGCATTCAGCCATAAACCAAACAATGCGGCCGCAATCAAACCGGTACCCCAGGAGGCGAAGATAAAGCGTGCTTCAATTTGGGAAAACGATGTTTGAAGCGACCTCAGCCAGCTTTGGCCGATCATAAACACCGTGTCCTGGCGCCCCAGGTTGACCAAGGCAATCAGGTTCGTGACAAAATTGCCTTTCAACCCAGACAATAGCACAGGCGCATTTGGTTCAGCAATCGAAGCAGCCGCAATATTCTGTGGATAAACCATCAATCGCCAATACAGGTATCCAACCAGAATGAGAAAGTATGGAATCATGGTCAGTACTGTTTTGGCAGTCTGGGTTTTCAAGGCGGGCCGGCCATCTTTCCGCTGAAAAGCCAACCAGATCAATATTGGGCGGAGCGCCTCCAAACCGACAAAATATTCCATGGTGACCATCTGGCCAAAAGCGGTTGCCAAGGAACCAAGGCCCCAAACCCAGCGCAGCCAGGAGCGCGATTGAATAGCCTTTACCATCGAGAAAGTCGAAAAGCTGTACAGCAGAAGCGTAATGAAATGCTGATTGAAGGTGACAGAAATGGATTGCAGCGAAAAGCTGGGTAAAACCAATAAAATCACGCCAAACCAGCGCAGCAACCATTGGTGATCTTCCCACAATAAAATCAAGGTCTGGGTCAGCAGCCAAACTGCTGAACAGCGGATGAGTAATGTAAAGATTTGCCAGACCAGCGGGGTCATGGGGAGGAAGGGGAACGAAGGCAAATAGGTCCAGGCCGACAGCGGTCTGTCGTATTTAAAATACTCCATGAGCGCCTGGACCGAATGCGTCTTGTAAAGAAAGACCGCCTGCCAATCATCCCAATAAAATCCCAGCGCTGATGTGGTGAAAATATAACTAATACAGCCAACCAGAAATAAAACCACGAAATACCACTTCGGGTTTCGAATGATTTCAACGACACGCTTCAACGGAACGCCCCCATCCTGCAGGATTAATTTATTTGATTATTCATTTCTGGAAAAACAAGGACTGTTGGGTTATCTCTTAATGAATTATATCCAACCTTTGAGCTTCATACCTTAATTTTACAAAAAAGCAGCGCTCATTGATGAGCGCTGCTTTTTTAGGCAGATGCCTGAAAATGTGACTACTTCTTCAGTTCTTCCGGCAATTCGGGGATCAGCAGCTTCATTCCAGGGCGGATGAGGTTCGGGTTGCTGCCGATTACAGCTTTGTTGGTTTCATAAATGAGCGTGTAGTAAGGGGGCGTGGCGTGCTTGTAATATTTGAGGGCCAGGGCGCTCAACGTGTCGCCGGTTTTGACCTCGTATTCCGCGATCACCTTGGGCTTGGCAGCTTCCGCGGCGGCTCTGGCATCGGCCGCAGCTTTGGCCATCATGGCGTCGGCGCGTTTCTTCGATTCTGCAGCCAGTTGTTTTTCGCGCGCCAATTTTTCGGCAGCGGCTTTGGCTTCAGCGGCTTTTTTATCCGCGTCGGCTTTTGCTTTTAACCTCGCCTGTGCAGCTTCAGCAGCCTTGCGGCGGGCTTCCGTTTCTGCAGCCTCTTTTTTAGCAGCCGCCTCTTTGGCGGCAGCTTCGGCTTTTTCGTCTCGATCGGTCAGCGCATCCACTGCTATGTTAAACAATGATTTGATTTTCTTTTTCTCGGCCATCAGGTTAGTTCCATCCTTCCTTAGGTTTGTTAGTGGTCGTGTGAACAGACCATTGGCTACTCGATAAAATCATTATAGCTTATCCTCTGTCAGCCAGACGCGAAAATGGTTTTCATATTTGTGAGGTGCCAGTAAACAAAACAGCCACCCGGTAAGGCTGGCTGTCGATAATCAAGCGAGACGAACGCCGCTCAAATGAGCCGTTATATGGGCTGCTACTGGCGGGCGGGCATTGGCCGGCGCTGGAAGCGCTCATTTGGCCCGACACGACGGATTGGCGGCAGCGCAGGCATTTCTTCGCCCGTAACCTTGTAGCGTTTAAGCGGCACACCGAGCATGCGCTCGATGGAGCGGATCATGGGCAAATCTTCGCGGGTTGCCAGGGTAAACGCATTGCCGAGGCGCTCCATGCGGCCGGTTCGGCCGATTCGGTGCGTATAGGCTACTGCCGTGTCGGGAACATCGTAATTGATCACATGTGACACCTGGGTAACGTCGATTCCGCGCGCTGCGATGTCTGTGGCCACCATGACCTGCACCCGACCGCTGCGGAAGCTGCTCATGGCTGCCTGTCGTTGATTTTGCGACAGATTGCCCTGCAAAGAGGTGGCTGATACGCCTGATGTGGCTAGCTGATGGGCTAGTTTTTGGGCGCGGTGTTTGGTACGGGTAAAGACCAGCACCTGACCGCTGCCGGTTTGCTGCAGCAGCCCGAGCAGGGTCGCGTATTTAGCTTCCTGTTCGACGGGGTAAACCGCCTGCTGCACGGTTTCGACCGGGCGGGAAGCGCCAATTTCAACCGTCACCGGATTTTTGAGCATTTCCATGGCCAGCGATCGGATTTCAGCCGGCATGGTGGCAGAAAACAGCAGTGTCTGATGTTCTCTGGTGATGGCGCTCATAATGCGGCGGATGTCGGGCAGGAACCCCATGTCGAACATCATATCCGCTTCGTCCAGCACAAGTACGTCGATGGAGCTCAGGTTGACTACTCGCTGACCCATCAGGTCGAGCAAACGGCCCGGGCACGCGACGACAATTTCGGCACCGCCTCGTACTGCTTTGATCTGCGGTCCGGCGCTGACGCCGCCGTAGATACTCACGCTGTGCATGCCGGTCTTTCGTCCGAGCACCTTGATGACGCTATGCGTTTGTTCAGCCAGCTCGCGGGTGGGGGAGAGGATGAGCGCACGCAGCCGTCCGCGTTGTCCACGCAGCAAATGCTGCAGGATCGGCAGAACAAAGGCTGCGGTCTTGCCGGTGCCGGTTTGGGCCATGCCAAACACATCGCGTCCGTCTAAAACGGGCTGGATGGTTTGAGCCTGGATTGGGGTCGGGGTTGAATATCCGGCTGATAAGATACCCGCTTGAATAAACGGGTGGAAAGCAAATTTTTCAAAACTCACAACAGGTCCTTTTGGCAAACAACGAGCCAAGGCGTACCCAGGCCCAAACATTGTTCACAATTAAATAGATTATAGATTTTAACAATCCGTACAAGGTGCTGAGTATAACACAGTTTTCGGGGAAATCAGAATTGATGTCACTTGCCAGCTATTGTGTTTTGCGCTGGAGCGCCGTTTCCAATAGGCTGCGGATTTCCGGAGCTTCCAGGTCAGCCATGCGTTCGACGCGGATATGCCGCGCAAGTTTACCGGTACCTTGCAGCAACCCCTGCGGGTCGGGCAGGCTAGCCCCCTGGGCAAACATGATGTTGATATAGGCTTTGTGCAACGTAATGCCGCAAACGAGACCTTTGTAACTGCGATCCAGGCCATAGGCGATCAGGTTGGCGGACGGGTCGAACTGCTCGACTGAAGCAGGCATTGCGGCCTGGATCAACGTTCGGGCGTTGCGCGCAAGTTTCTGAACGCTGACCGGGTAATGGATTAGGAAAGCCTCAAATGTTTGGTGATTGTTTTCAGCCATTGGATGATTCTAGCATACCCTCACCGCAGTTACGGGGTTAATGTAGATAATGTCAATAAAAGTTGCTATAATCTTTTTGAGCAACGTTGACCCCTTGACGAAGGGGATGCATCTGTGAAATAGGAGGAAAAAAATGGAACCTGGCTCAATTATTACCTGGGTTATTGTGGGCGCCATCGTTGGGCTGTTGGCAGATTGGGCAGTCAAAGGCATTAAGCTAGGCCTGTTAGGCGCAATTGTCGTTGGAATCCTGGGTGGTTTCCTTGGCGGCTGGATTTTCGGGCTGCTTGGAAATCCGTTCGGAGCCACCCTCCTCGCCTTCATCATCTACGCCTTCATCGGTGCAGTGATCCTGCTTTTGATTCTGCGCGCATTACGCCGCTGAAGTTAGTAAAGAGTATGACAAATACAGCGGACTGAGATCAGTCCGCTGTATTTTTATGTGCAGGATATGGCTGGTTACCGGCTGCGAAAAGTTTGGCTATAAGGATCAAAACGGCTGGAAGCTTCAATCAACGCCTTGATATCCTCCCAGCAGGCCTGGTCGAAGGAGGGGATGCGGGCAAACCGTTTTACCAGGCGGTCACCCTCCAGTAATCTGGCCGGGTCGGGCAAGTTTACGCCGTGATTGAAGGCCAGCCGGATATGGTCAGGTTGGATCAAAATCTGGCAGATGCCAGCGCTGACCGGACCGCCGCGCTCGGCATAATAATAAACCAGCCCTTCAGACCGAATGTCCTCGTGCGCTTCAGGCGCTATTTCCTTGACGATGTTGCGCAACTCGACGACGATCTCAAACAAGTGCGTTGGCACATGCTGAAATCGGGTCTCGAGCTCGTGGAGTGTTATCACCGCTGCGCCTGGGTATCCCTGAAATTGAGAACAGCCTACATCGGCGCTTTGTCCGTGAATAACCCGACCGTGGTGCCGGATGGATCGGTAAACAGGGCAAACCAGCCCATTTGCGGGATTTCCTGCCGCGGTAGAACGACTTTCCCGCCTGCCGCTGTGATGCTTTTGAGCTTGCCTTCCAGGTCGCTGGTGAATATATAAGCCATGACGGTGCCGGGTTTGTACATCTGCCCATCGATCTTCGCGAATCCACCGCCTAATCCTTCGGGCGATTCAAAGGTGGCATAATTCATCGCAGGCAACTGTTCCACCTTCCAACCAAACAGGTCGGAATAGAACTTTCCTGCAGCTTCCAGGTTGGCGGCTGCAAGTTCAATGTGAACGATCTGATTTTCTTCGCTCATTTTACCTCCACAACTAAATGTTGATATATATAATCAACTATACGTCTAAAGCCAGCACATGTCAAAGGCGATTTTTCAAATCATCCGCGCAAAATCAGAATTAACTCGACAATTTCTTCGCCGCGCGCATTGGAAAATCCCTTATCTTCGCCGATCACCACAAAACCGCATTTTTCCAATACCCGCCGTGAAGCGACATTATCCGCTGCCACACGGCCGTAAAGCGGACGGAGCTTATGCTGCCTGAGGAAAGCTTTCAGCGCCCGGGAGGCGACGCCCTGTCCCCAAAATTCGCGCCCGAGCCAGTACGTCACCTCGGGGTCGCCGAACCAGGAATGGTGCAGTACATAGCCGGCTACCTGTCCGCCGGCCACGATGGTGCGGATTTGAATCTGCTTGTCAGCCAGGATTTTTGCCCAGTGGGCTTTAAATGCTGTGTGATCGGTGGCATTCTTGCTGGTAAAAGCCGCCATGTAGTTGGCCTGCGGATCGAGCTGCTGCTCGAAAAATATTGCCAGGTCTGAATCGATCACCTTGCGCAAACGGACCGTGACGGGGGTGGTCGTCGCCATGGATTTACTTCTGCGAGAGCTCAATAAGCTGCCCGTCGGGGTCGCGTAAATACGCTGATCGGCCCCAGTCAAAATCACGCGGGGTAACCTCCAGGCTGAGCCCTTGCTCCACCAACTGCGCACAGGCAGCATCCAGGTCGTTCGCCTTAAAAGCGAAATGGTTTTCCGGTGCGAGGCCGCTACCGCCAGTCGTGTAGTTGGTGTGGATGAGCAGGCTAACTCCTCCGATAGTGAAAATAGCCATGTCTTCATCGGCCACATCTGGAGCTTTCCCCAGCAGACGGCGGTAATAATCGGTCATTTTTTTGACGTCGTTGGTGAAAAATGCTATCTCCGAAAATTCCATGCTACATTCCTCCAGTTCAGGAATCATCCCCGGATATTGGTCATGGCGGATGATCAGACATACCCGGCAGAGCGGTAGCGCTCAAAACCGGCGCGGGTGAGGACTGCCAGTTCTTCGAACAATGCCGGGTCCGTCTGCCTGAAATTGAAACAGGATTTCCCCTGCATCCGTTTCCGCAGCGAATCGGATATGTCGTTCAAGAGATCCGGAAACACATAAACGGGCATCAGGTAGAAACTGACATAATTCTTGCGCAGTTGGACGCTGCCGAAAAACAGAGGCTGCTTGTTTGGCAGGATGTGGCGGGTGTCCAGGCTGTACCCGCTATCGCTCGCTGCTGTCCGCACCAGGTGGGCTTCGTACGGCTCGAGGATTGCGCGCAAACCGGCCATGACCGCACTGGTATGGATTTCTTTGAGCGGTCCGTTGGTTGTCAAATCTCCTCCAGCGGCTGGCGAATCACGGTTTTCCATTTGGCGGGGTCGGCCTTGCGAATATCGCTCAAATAAATTTCGTGGTGCTTGCCGCGGCGCCGGTCGTGTGCATCGATAAAGTCATGCACTCTGGCTACGGTGGGACCTTCAGTGCTAAACGGACCGACATGCAATGTTTGGACGCAAAGTCCTTCGTCAAAGGTTTCGAAGCGCAGCCTAGATATTGCTGCTAATCCCTTCTTTTTACCCAATTCCAAGGCGGCATCAACCATCTCCTGCGTGACCGGGACTGGCTGCATGATCATCATGGTCCATTTCCAGTCGGATTTTGCCTCCACGCTGAAAGCGGTCATGTCATCCGCCCACCACAACCCCTCCAGCGGCATGATGCCATAATCCAGAGCGGCAGGTCCCTTTTTCACCATGAATTTTATGGCGTAGGCTGTTGAAAACAATGCTTCGACAACGGCCTGGTAATCTGGCGAGGTATTCGGGTCGCCGGCGCCGTCTGCCATAAGAAAATTCAGCGGCGGCACAACCACTTTGACGACCGCTTTTGCCGAAGGCAGGTACAGGTGTTTGAACGCTTGCTTGGTATCGATCTTTTCCATTGCCCCTCCGGCTTAGTCACGATGATCGGAATCTTCGGCAGCAGCGATTGCATCCGGCCGGTAGGGAGCCCGGTCATCGATATTGCCGACGAACACCGGCAATCTCTTGTGTCCAAGCTGCTGGCGAATGGCTTGATTTTCACCGTTATGGTACCAGTAGTGATAAATGGTGCGCTGCAGCAGGTTGCCAATGGTTCGATCGGAGGGTTTGCCATTCACCAGAACGGTTTCCAGCAGTTTGGCGGAGGTCAGCATATCCAACCAGGGGTCAACCATTTTGGTGATCTTTCGCCAGACATCCAACATCTCCGAAATGGCCGGCGTGCTGGCCGGCGCGCCATAAGCAAACATCTTTTGAATTTCAGGGAAGGGCATTTGACCCTGCCCGTAATATAAAAAGTAGCGCTGCTCCTGCCAGGCCAGATGGCCAACATTCCAGCTGATGCAATTCATCGGCAGGAGTCGCTTCGCGGCATCCTCGTCGCTGACGTTTTTCACCCCGAGCAGAAATTCGCTGCGGGTGAAGCGCAATTGGGTGACGAGCGGGTGAACTTGCATACCAACCTCCGTTCAGGGAATGGGACAGCATTACGGCCAATCTGTAATGTTGACTGGCAGGGTTATCAAATTAGTATAACCAAGTTTTGCCGGCGGTTCCACCCTTTACCGGCAAGTTTTCCCCGGGCTGGGTTTCGGGGTACAATCATCCCTTGACCGGGGATTGCGATTTTGTGTTCCGCTGATTGGGGTCTGCTGAATGGAAAACAAGAACCGCATCAGTGCATATGATTTCATCAAACTGGCCTTTGTGCTGGTTTTGATCGCCTTTGTGGTCGTAATTGTGCAGCCTGCGGAGCATCCAGCTCCGGTGGCTGAGACCAATTTGCCTGAATTTCCACCGGCCAACTTTGAATGGGAATATGACCCTGCCACCCATGAATTGATGAACCCGCAGGGGATTCAACTCTACCGGTTGGGGTCAGACGGTACGTTCTGGCAGCCGGTGATTCCTGCCAGTGTGTCCTTGCAGTTGCCGGGAGGATACCGACGGAGGCAAAATAGCCAGGGCGGCTGGCAAATCTTTGACAATTCCGGGGCAATCGTTGCTTCATGGGATGCGGTGGAGTTCCGCTGGGTGATGGGGCTCATCCGCACGGCAACGCCGACTGCCACGCCTGAGGCGAGCGCTACGCCTGAGGCGAGCGCCACGCCTACTCCCCGGCCAACCCTGACCCCGAGACCAACATTTACCCGGACGGCTACTGCCACGGCCACGCAAAGCTGTAACACTTCGGTTGAAACGCGCTTGACCGCTGGCCAACCCGCCCAGGTAGTGATCAACCTGAACTTGCACACCATCCCGGAGATGACGGACAACGTCTTTGGTGCCAGCCCGGCTCTCGCGATTGTTGACGTTCTGCAGGGTCCGCTGTGCGTGCCGTACCAGGACGGCGCTTACTGGTGGTGGGAAATCCGCAATGACCGGGGCGTCACCGGTTGGGCGGTGGAGGCCACGCTGAGCGGTGAAGAGTATTTCCTGGCGCCGCTGGAATAGCTTGGAAATCAACAATCTTGACCGGGGAGACCTTAAAGTGTAGGGGCACGGGGAAAACAAAAATACAGCTGCCGTAAATTAATCCCCGTGCCCTTAACCTGGAAAAACGGAACACACTGTTTGGATGGGTAGACATGGTCCCAACCGACCGATATGTGCACAAACCCGGACACGGGGGACCTTTTTATATTTTTAGTCCACCTCAACATCCCCGTGTCCCTACAAGGGAAAGGAGGAACCCGTGGTTTAGGCGGATATTTGTGCCTGCCCAGCTAGATTTGGGGCAACCCCTACTTACCCTCTAATAGCCGTTTGCCGACGTCGGTGACGTTTTTAACCAGCACCGCGCCGCCGAGCGACTTCCCTTTTTTGATCAGGTTTTTCGTTTCGAAAACATCCAGGGTGAAATTAACAACGCTCATTGGGATGTTAAAACGCGACGCCAGATCATCATTGGTAGCCAACCCCTCATTGGCCAACCCGTTGAGCATTTTGAAGGCCAGCTCGTCATAACCAGGTATGAATGCGCGTGCATAAGCTTCGAAACCGTAGGGAGTGACGTTAAAGATTTCGACCCCGGCTGTCCCCATGATGCGGGCGGCTTTGATCAACCCCTTCTCGTCCAGCAGATCCAGGCTTTTGTTGCTGACCTGTGGGGTAAGCCCATTGGCTTCGAGCATCCGGCGAATGTCAGAAGTGTTGATGAAGGTTCGCCCTTTTTCCACCGCATACTCGTTGCTTATCTTCAGCGCAATCGTTTCGCTGGGTGACAGGCCTGGGATGGCAGAGTCGACTGTTTGTGCCAGCGGTTTTGGTGTCGCAACAATGCTGGGGGGCGCGCTCGGCGCTACGAACGCCGTTGGCGCTGGCGCCGCAATCGGCGCGGCTGGCTCGGTAAGGTCACCCCGAATGATCCGCACAATTTGCTGAATTTCCCGGTCATAGTTGTCCAGGTCGCGGATTTTTACCCACTCGCCAGTGTTCAATACTTCCGGTAGTTCAGCATTTTCGATCAGCACCGGCACAATTTTGCAATGGACCGCAATCCGTTTAATCAACCCGGGGCGCAGTTCCTCGGTGACCCAGGGTTTATGGGCGCTGAGATTGGAGAGGATGATCAGAAAAGCGCTTGCGTTTTTGATCCCCTCGGTGAAAATTTTCTCGATGATGCTGTCATTTTGCTGCAACTCCCATTCGTCCACCTGCGACCTGACTCCGTATTCGGCTAATTTATACGTGAATGGGATGACGAAGCTGTTCTTGTCTTCACTGGCGTGGCAGATAATGACAGTCGGTTGGGTTGTGTCCATTTTTCACCTTCCAGGGCGGTGGGAAATCGATTCACCAGAATATACAGGGGCAGGCAGGTTAAACAGCAGTCCGCAGCCGTTGGGGTTCCAAACTAATTCTAGTATCATTTGCCATTTGTGCTACCTAAATTTTGGCGCAAAAAGGCCAGCAGCGGCTTAACAGTTATGCAAGGGCTTACAAGTAGGGTAAGCTTTAGCTTGCCCATTCAGCTTGGACAAGCTAAAGCTTATCCTACAATAGCCCATCGCTTTAAACAGCGCCAAGGCGACGCTGTTCGATCAGGTAATCAATTTTATGGTTGGAACAAAGGTATCCTGATTTGCATCGGACGGATCGAACGCACCGGCTTGTATGTAGAGTAAGCTTTAGCTTGCCCATTCAGCCTGGACAAGCTAAAGCTTATCCTACAATGCCCCATCGCTTTAAACAGCGCCAGGGTGACGCTGTTCGATCAGGCCATCAATTTTATGGGTGGGACAAAGGTATCCTGATTTGCATCGGCCGGATCGAACGCACCAGCATGTATGTAGGGTAAGCTTCAGCTTGCCCATTCAGCCTGGACAAGCTAAAGCTTATCCTACAATGCCCCATCGCTTTAAACAGCGCCAAGGCGACGCTGTTCGATCAGGTAATCAATTTTATGGTTGGGACAAAGGTATCCTGATTTGCATCGGCCGGATCGAACGCACCAGCTGTATGTAGGGTAAGCTTCAGCTTGCCCATTTAGCCTGGACAAGCTAAAGCTTATCCTACAATAGCCCATCGCTTAAAACAGCGCCAATATTTCTTCGGGCTGATCGAATATGGCATCCGGGGTATGCGTGCGGAACATTTCCGCCGCAGTATAACCCCAGGTAACCGCGCCAAAGGCGATGCCGGCCTGCTGAGCGGATTTAAGGTCGCGCACCTCATCACCCAGGCACAACGCCTGGTTGGGCGGGGTGTTGGTTGCCTTTAGCACCTTTTCGAATTTGGTTTTTTTGCCAAAGATCGACACGCCGCATTCGAATGCCTCAAAATGCGCGGCATTGCGCGGTCCCAACACCTGGCGGATATTCTGCTCGTCATTGGACGAGACTACCGCCAGTTTGATTCCCGATTCGATTAGCGTATCCAGCACCTTTTGCATGCCATCCACCAGCCGGATATTTTCGATCTGGCTGGCCATTTTCTTTTGTACGTGACTGCCGATTCGCACCATTTTCCAGATGGGGATTTTGAATTCCCGGGAAATGTGGTGAATATCCACCTTGCGCAGCTGCTCCAGCGCCGATTTTTCCAACCGCGGGAGTTTAAACTGGATTGCCAACTCATCGAAGATCGACAAAAACCACGGGTATGAATCCGCCAATGTGCCGTCAAAATCAAAAATGACCAGCTGGTAACCAGGTGGAGCGGTTGATAGTTCAGCCATGAGTTGCATTCTAACCGAGGAATGGATTTTGTGCTTGTGAAATAAAGGGAAAATCCATTTAATCCCCGCTGCCCGAAAGATGAATCGTCTGAAAAGCGCAAAACTTGATTCGTGACCTGGCTGCGAAACCCTTACGGGAAACAATCGTTCAAGCTCAAGGCAGCACCAACGACCTGAACGAATCGTGCCAAATTCGCGGTAGAATTGGGCGTTCCCCCAATCAGATTCCCTCAGGCTTTCCTGCTCGATACCGAACCTGTTCGCTGACGCCAGGGTTATTTAAGATATCCTCATGCGGAGTATGGATTAAATGAATAAAGCGCTGCTTATATATAATTCGAAGGCGGGGAACGGCGTCGCCGCCGGCAAACTGGTGCACGTTCAAGAACTTTTGCAGCAGGCCGGGATTGATTTTGACCTGGTTATCACCGACAGTCCGGGCCATGCCATATCGCTGACTCGCCAGGCCGCTGAAGACGGTTATACGGTGGTTATCGCTGCCGGGGGAGACGGGACCGTCAACGAGGTGGTAAACGGATTAATGCAGGCGAAATTGAATGGAAACGGCCGCCCGGCGCTGGCGGTACTGCCGGTCGGGCGCGGAAATGATTTTGCGTACGGCGTCGGCATCCCTCAGGAAACTGCCGCCGCGGTGAGCGTGTTGGCGGGTGGTCATCGCCGCAAAATCGATCTGGGTCGTTTTGTCGGGGGAGACTATCCCCAGGGACGGTATTTTGCCAACGGCGTTGGCCTGGGATTTGATACCGTCGTCGGGTTCGAGGCTGCCAAAATCAAGTGGCTGCACGGTGCAGCTTCCTACCTGGTGGCGCTGGTGCGTACCATCTTCTTATATGCAAAAGCTCCGGTATATGAAATCGTCATGGACGGTGAAACCCTGCGCCAACCCTTTCTGATGGTGTCGATCATGAACGGGCGCCGCATGGGCGGATCATTTTACATGACGCCAGACAGCGACCCGGCAGACGAGATTTTCGATCTTTGTCTGGCCGGGCAGGTCAGCCAGTTGGCCATCCTGCCGCTGGCAATCAAATTTTTCAGCGGCACACAGGCTAAGCATCCAGCAGTGCGCATGGCAAAAGCGCGGCAGATTAGCGTACGGGCCATTCAGGGCGCCATCCCGGCGCACGCAGACGGCGAGACCATCTGCACGGCCGGGCAGGAATTGTTTGTTGAGTTGATTCCTGGCTCACTGGAAGTCATAACTATCCCCGACGGGGCGACGGCATGAACCGCAGAGCGCGCCTGATGAATTGGTTCTTGCGGCTTGTTTTCCAGGCTGTCTGCCGCATCGACCTTGAGGTAATCAAGAAAATTCCTACCAGCGGTCCTTTGATCGTTGTCTGCAATCACATTAATTTTCTGGAAGCGCCGGTGCTGTTACCGCATTTGGATAACCCTGCGGTCACCAGCGTGGCCAAAAAGGAAAGCTGGAAGAATCCGCTTTTTAAATTCCTCTTTGACCGCTGGGAGATTATCCCCATTGACCGGGATGCGGTGGACCGCGAAGCTTTCCGCCGTTCGCTGGCGGCTCTCGACCAGGGAAAAATTTTGGTCGTTTTCCCGGAGGGTACGCGCAGCAAGGACGGTCGCATGCTGCCGGGCAAGCCGGGAGTGGTCACCATGGTGATGCGCAGCGGCGTGTCCATCCTGCCGGTTGGCTTTCACGGGTACGAAAATTTTTGGGAAAACCTGAAACGCCTGCGCGCGACAGATTTTCATATCGCTCTGGGTACGCCTTTTCACATCCACTTAAATGGAGATGCACCCTCGCGCGATGTACGCCAGGCTGTGACCGATGAGATTATGTATAAGATTGCCGAGCTGCTGCCGGAGCGCTACCGCGGGCACTACCAGTTCAATGGCGCGGTGAATTACCGTTATGCCGTAGCGGATTGACCGCGTTAAAATTACCTGTGCTATTGTCACCAAGCGCAACCGTAGGTTGGATGGAGGGCATGGCACAGCGGCTCTTTTTTAGATCCTATGCGCAGCCCGAAATCCAACAATCCCGGCTACTGCTGCTTCATCTGACAGTTCAACATCCAGTTGATGCCAAAACGGTCGGTGAGCATGCCAAAGCGGGCGCCCCAAAAAGTTGTATCCAGTGGCATGGTGACTTTTCCGCCGGCTGCCAAAGCGGTGAACAGCCGGTCCTGCTCGTTCATGTCGCTTAGGTCCACGCTCAAAGTGACCATGGTGCCCGCTTCCGCCACGAAGCCCGGCATGCCGTCCGATGCCATAAAATGGACATCCTCGGCTTTGAAGTCGGCATGGATGATGTTGTTCTTGAACCTGTCCTCAACCTGCATATTGGCTTCGGCAAAAGTCTGCATGGACAGGATTTCGCCCTTGAAGGTTTCTTTATAAAAGTTAATCGCCTCACGGCAGTTGCCGGCGAAACTAAGGTATGGATTCAAGCTTTTCATGAGGTTTTCTCCTGGAAAGGGTATTATATTGAAACAGTTCAGGCTTGCAAGGAATATAAATATACACCGAATGCACGTCAATTACAATAATGTTTATAAAAATTATCAATATTATTTGAACTAAGGGAGTTTATCAATAGTTGGAAGGTCAGATCCGATTTGTGGATTTATTGCTGGGACAGGTACATTCTCTGCCATCTTTTGGGTTAATTTCATGCGTTTGCCGAAATATATTCCCAGCCAAATACACGCGGCCAGGACATTGCCCATCCGCCAGCCGATCGGTCCGACCCAATTTGCGAGCAGGGGAGTCCAGGAGACGAACCAGGTTACGACCATCCAAATGGGATTCATCCGCGCCAGGGATGGCATAAGTAAAATGAAGTGATAGGGGAACAAATGAGGTGTTACAAAACTGCCGGCAGCCATTAGTAAATCTTCATCGCCGCGCGACAGCCACAACAAGGGCAAGGCAATGATGATGCCCCACGGGAACAAAGATATATCTTGCACCCACTCCACCCGCCATTCCGGTGTCAATGTATTCATGAAGTTGAGGGGCCATAAACCCCAGAGCGCAAGGGAAATCAACCCCCACACAACCCCTGCGATCATGGATCTCTTTTTCGCAAGCAAAGCGAAAGCTGCAAGCTGCGGTTTCATGGCCGCCAGTGGAACGCCCCACGGCAAAAGCAGCAACCCGGCCAAAACCAGTCCGTCCAGATTTCCCAGATAGAGAACCCACATCGTTGGCAGAGACAGGATCGCCAACGCGATCGGCCAGGGAGAACGGTTATACCGGAACGACCGGTAAATGATAGCAAATAAAGTAATGGCTACAACCAGCGGCCAATTTAAAAATTTTAGAATGACGGGTGTCCAAGGGGTCCAGACCGGACTTACTGCTCCTTTCGAAAAAAATATGACCCAATCGAACCCTTCCGGCAGGAACAAACCCACGATGTAACAAAATCCAAAAAGGGAGACCCAACCAAGCCATTTTCTCCACGATGCTTTTTGCTCAGCCAGATATTGTTTTATCTGCATTTTTATCCTGTCCTCATCCGTTCATGATTTTGCAAAACCACATATCCACTATATTAATCAAAAATCATTCCTCAACCCCAGCGGCAGGCTTTAATGTTGCAATATGCCTTGACGGCTGCCCGATGCATGAATTCATGGCTCTTGGAATAGGATGGCCTGATTGGGTTGTGAACCAGCCAATGAAAGGTGCAACTCCACCAGACTTACTTGCTGCCGGTAGTTATCCCTCAGACATCTTTCGGGTGCTCGATCGCGTGGACGATGATCAACTTCAGATCTGCCAATGGCAGCGGCTCGGAATTCTTGAAATTCAGGCTGCCTTTCCCACCTTTAACTTTTGGGTGCAGTGCTCTAAATTCAGCCAGGTGGCCAGGCCCGTTGGTATAAATCGAGACGCCGTCCTTCCAAAAGCCCAACCCGACCCAACCTGATTTAGCTTTGTAGATCGGGATTCCGTAGGAAATGGCGCTGGTCGCTTCGGGGTATAGCTCCATCACCAGCGCATGCATCTGGTTGAAGTAAGATTTGCTGGCCTCGGGCACGGCATCAAAAAAGCGCTGAACATCTGTGTTCACGACAACTCCTGATTTCCGTTATCTGGCGGCAAGGATTTTGAACGGTAGGATAAGTATAGTAGGGTGCGTTACGAACGCACCCAATTTTTTTCATTTAAAATATTCTCGTGCCGGAATATCGACGCTTGTTCGTTCCCGGAGGAATGTATTTCTTTACGGTCGTTACCTGCAATCGTGAATCCTTCCTCGTTTCGGAACAAAACCGGCAATGAATGATTAAACGAAAACACAATGGGGTTGTCCCAATAGTAATCATTTGTCAATTTTTACCCCATATATACGGGACGGGCATGAAAGCCCGCCCGGTTTTGGGACAGCCCTCTACTCTACCTATCGCAAGCCTTTAGCAGTCCCCTGGATAAATTCCAGGGGAACTGCTGCCATGACCCGGAACTCCAACCGTTAATTGCTGCCGCTGAAAAAATCTTGCAGGGTCTGCGTATAAAAATCCGGCGTACTTATGTAAGGAAAATGGCCGTTATCGACGGTCACAACCTGCGCGGAGGGGTAGGTGGTTTTCAACTGCTCGCGCAAAGTGGCTTCCACCAACGGATCGTTGCTGGCTTCGATGATCAATAATGGGATCGCGGTATCGGTCGGCGGATCAAATTTTTCCACGATGCAGGCGTAGCGTGCGGCAACCTGGGCTTTACGCATCCGTCCGGCGCTGATTTCATTCAAAAAGGCCAGCGTCATCTCATCATTTCCGGAGGCGGGATAAATACTGCTGGCGAAGCTGCCGCGCAAAACCTTCATCACCAGCCATTCAGGCAGGTATGGGATCAGGCTGCCGATGGTTCCGTTCTTCTCCTTGATCAGGTCGTTTGGCGGGAAAGTGTTGGCAAGCACAGCTTTTTCAATCCGTTCCGGGTTACGGCTGGCCAGGTACTGGGCAAAATAGCCGCCCAGCGAGGTGCCGACCACATTGAATTTGTCGACCCCTTCCTGAGCAAGGATTGCCAGCAGGCCGTTTTCCATTTTTGCCAGCGAAGCGGCAGCCGGGTAAGTGACAGCAATAACCCGGTAGCTGTCCTTGAGCGCTTCGATCTGTTGCCACCAGATGTCGTAGGAGCCGGTCATGCCGTGCAGGAATACAATCGTTTGCGTGCCGGCGCCGGTTGAAAGATATTCCCACTTTAACCCGTCAACCTCCAACGACGCCGGCGGGTTGTTGATCCGGAACGCTTGAAGACTTTCCACCTGGCTGGCCGGAGCCAGGGCATACGCCTGGGAAAATTCCTGGCGGGGGACCGGCCATAAATAGACACCGGCCAGGATAAGGATGATCAACAGGGGGATAAAAATGGCTCGCCGCATAGGATCCTCGATGATTGGAATTTACGTTCACGGTATGAAACCCCTGATGGCGTTTTTGGTTGCCTGCCAGGATTTAATCAGGTTCTTTGGGCTGAAACAGCCGGTCAGGCTCCAACCCGTTCCGGGCAGACCTTTCAGGACAGGGATACTTCCTTGCCGCGCTTGACCTCTTGCGACCTCAGCGCCCGGAGTTGATCAATCGCTGGAAAACCCCTGAAATTTCAGCATCATACGCGTTCAATAATAAGAGCGCCGCAATGATCAATGCAACTGCAATAAAAACGGTCTGATTCCGACCAGATCGGCGACCGTGCTGCAATTTAAAGATTCTCTTCCGGGCTGCCGCCAGGTCCCTTGGAACGGCATATTGCACATTTTTCACACGCGCCTTGGGGTGCACCGCGCAGCGCCGTTCAGGGGTTAACTCGACAACTGCCTTGCAGCGCAGACAATAACCGATTGCGCTGGCCTTGCCCGTGGTCAATAACTCTGTGAGTTGCTCGGCTACCTTTGGCTTGCCAGCTTCGACTTTTTGCATGACGGTCAATTTTCCGGCAAGCACATCGGCAGGGATGACATACTCGACCTCGCGCCCCTTGGTTTTTGGATGGATCTGGCAATGCTCATCTTTGTCCAAAACATCAACCTCGTTGCACTTTGGACAGTATCCGATAGCCAGCGCTTTGCCCGAATATAAAATCGTTTTAATTTGGGAGGATCGGCGGCCCGCGGCATACGTACCGGAATCCGCGCCGGTGAACATTTTTACCGCATCAGCTTCACCCTTGAAAGCGTCTTGCGCCGTGGCAAGCGTCAGGCGGTCGCGAGCGGCATCCTCTGCAAACCCGACCATTTCGTATAATTGTGCGCGCTGTTTTAACAGATTGTCCTGCTCTTTATCCGGCGCAATCTCCATCGCGCTTTCCACATCCGCCAGCGCCTGCCACGGGTTGAGTTGGATATGCCGTTTGGCGCGGTTGATGTACTTGACATATTCCGGGGTTCTGCGGAGGGGTACAACAATCGCAGTGATGAATGCGATAACGGTTGCCAGGCCTAATACTACCGGATTCAAGAAGGCATCCAGAATCGGGATATCGGGAGCCGAGCCCGGGTTTTGGATATAAAAACGGTATAGCAAGTACCCAAAAAGACCGGCTGCTATGACCGATGAGAAGAAGGTGCTGAAACGGGCGCCTGCGCCTTCGGCGGGCAGCAGCTTTGCATCGCACTTCTGACAACGTACCGCGCTGGATGGGTTTTCCGCCTTGCATTTCTGGCAATGAATGCGAGCCTCTCCGCGTACTGGCGCTGGCGTTGCAATCTCAGCCGAATCCATCATGGGCGCTTCAGGTTGTGATGTTTCGGCCGGCGCCGTTTCCACCGTCACTGCGGGAACATTTTTTGCTGGTTGGACTGCTTCCGCCTGAGACTCAACGGGTTGTACGTTGGCCGGCGCCGATTCAATTTCAGCGAGTGGTGCGTCGGCCGGTGTAGCCGCCAAAGTCTGCGCAATCTCTACAAAACGGGGACAGGGATCGGCAGATTCCTCCCCCAACACTGCCAGGAGCGGTCTGGGCCAGGATTCAACGGCAAAAGCCCGGCATCGGTTGATATTCGGAACATAATTTATGCATACCGGGCACTGCACCGGATTGAATGGCACGTGTTGAGCGATTTGCATAGACATTTCAACACCTCTTTCTTTGGTTTTGACTGGCTCGTTTTCCCGGTGATACACTTAGGTAGAGGTGCTTAAATATCAAGAACGCCGCTGGACGCAGGCCGCTAACCTTAATTTTTCCAACTCGGCTATTCATTCTCCCCACCCCGTACCTTTAATCCAATTGTATACATAATGATAAAAATGGGTGAATAAACCGGCCTTCAATATCCATGATGGCGGGTTTTGATATGTTTTGAGGTTGGGTGTCCCCTCACAGTCTTAAAAAATTACCCATTAATCGGCCCCAGAGTCTGCGATCAGAAGAACCGCCAACAAAAAATCCTTACAAACTCCCAATATGGATTATTCCCCTAAAAGTCTATTTATGTGGTATAGTATTGATGTCTTAGTAATAGGGTTGTCGTTTTGCTGTCAAACCTCTTATAGGTTGACAGCATTTTTTTCGGCAAAAATCGCCGGAGCAAGGAAAAACAAAGCTATGGAAGTAAAATTATTCATCGGGAACCTATCCTTCGCAACGAAGGAAGAAGACCTGCGCGCTTTGCTCGCTCAAGCGGGCACGGTGGTATCAGCGGATTTGATTAAAGATCGTTCGACCGGGGAATCAAAGGGGTTTGCCTTTGTGGTCATGGGCTCACAGGCCGATGCTGTCAAAGCAACCCAGATGTTCAACGGCTATTCACTGGACGATCGTGAGATCAAAGTTGGCACCGCGCGTGAACGGGATGCATCCGGCGGCGGCGGTTACAACGACCGCAACGGCGGCAACGGATCACGCCGGCCTGTCACCCACAAAAACCGGGGCGGGGCGCGCCGGTATTAAACAAGCGTATAAACGAAGATTTTAAGGAGAATATCAAAATGTCAGAACGAATTTCCGGAACTGTAAAATGGTTCAACAATACCAAGGGCTATGGTTTTTTGGCCCGCGAAAATGGACCCGATGTGTTCGTCCATCATTCTGCGATCGCAGGTGAAGGATACCACTCACTGGACGAAGGTCAGAAGGTGGAATTTACCGTTGAGCAAGGCCCCAAAGGCCCGCAGGCTGTCAACGTAACCATCCTCCAGTAATCAGCACTTTCAAAACACCACCCGAACAGACAATCCGCGGGTGGTGTTTTATTTTAAATCCCTGACCTTCCAGGGCCGGATGTTTACCCGTTCTCGTAGGCTCGTTTCAACCCGGCGATATCCAATTTCACCATCTTTAGCATTGCCTCCATGACTCGCTGGCTTTTGGCAGCATCCGGATCATTCAACAATTCGCCGAGAACGCTCGGTACAATTTGCCAGGATACGCCAAATTTGTCCGTCAGCCAACCGCACTGGTCGGCCTTGCCGCCTTCCAAAAGCCGGTTCCAGTAATAATCCACCTCTTCCTGGGTTTTACAGTCCACGAAAAAGGAGATGGCCGGGGTAAAAGTGAAGGCCGGGCCGCCGTTGAGCACCATAAAGTCCTGTCCCTCGAGCTGAATCGTGCCGGTCATGAAAGTCCCTTTAGTTCCGGGGCTCCCTTCGCCGTAACGCGAAACTGAGACGACTTTGGAGTTCTTGAAAACGGAGGTATAGAAATTGACGGCCTCCTCGGCGTTATCGTTGAACCATAAGAAGGGGGTAATTTTTGGCATGGTGATTTCCTCTTTTTTGCTAACAGGTTGTCAACCCGAAATGATCGGGCTGATGAAAATTGTAGGATAAGCTTCAGCTTGTCCGGGCTGATGAAAATTGTAGGATAAACTTCAGCTTGTCCGGGCTGATGAAAATTGTAGGATAAGCTTCAGCTTGTCTGAGCTGATGAAAATTGTAGGATAAGCTTCAGTTTGTCCGGGCTGATGAAAATTGTAGGATAAGCTTCAGTTTGTCCGGGCTGATGAAAATTGTAGGATAAGCTTCAGCTTGTCCGGGCTGATGAAAATTGTAGAATAAACTTCAGCTTGTCCGGGCTGATGAAATTTGTAGGATAAGCTTCAGCTTGTCCGGGCTGATGAAAATTGTAGGATAAGCTTCAGCTTGTCCGGACTGATGAAAATTGTAGGATAAGCTTCAGCTTGTCCGGGCTGATGAAATTTGTGGAATAAGCTTCAGCTTGTCCGGGGTGATGAAATTTGTGGGATAAGCTTTAGCTTGTCCATGTCACTCCAGCCAACGGCTCAACAGAGGCCTTCGGCCTGCGCAAGCTGACAGCTTACGCTACATTAAGGGCGCCTTGCAACTCGGTCACATCTTATTCCGATTGGAGCATCGAAACGGCCTGTGGCGCAAATTTTCAATTTGCGTGGCGAAATGGAATTTCGCCCTACATGTGTAGCGCAGATTTCGAGAATTTCACCCCCCAGGTGAGTTTAATTTGCGTGGGCAGTGCATGGAACGGAAAATGCATGCCTGAAATTGCCACACAGCTTTGCGTTTTATAGTACAAATAAGGACACTGCGTACAACCATGGAGGAGTCACCCATGAACCGTTCGAAAGCCAAACCCGGCAAAGAAGCCAGAATCGCCGCTGAGGAGCCGCTTCCTGCCCCGCCGGTGCCAAAGAAACTGCCATTCTTCAAGCGGCTGTTCAAAAAGCAGCCCAACATTTTCCTGACCTTGATCCGCCAGCAGGCGCAAATCACCCTGGAAGGTATGGACGCGTTGAAGACCTTCATGGAAACCCAGGACCCAAAAGCCGATGCCCTGTTGACGTCCAAAGAAAAAGAAGCGGATGAAGTCCGCCGCATCCTCATCTATGAACTCAACAAGACCTTCATCACCCCCTTCGACCGCGAAGACATTTTCTCGTTGTCACGCGCCATCGACGACGTGCTGGATTACGCCTACTCGACCGCCACGGAAATCGATATTCTGAAGGTAAAACCTACCCCCTACATGGCCCGCATGGCATCCCTGCTGCGCGACGCCGCCTTCGAGCTCAACGCTGCCGCCAACCGGCTGGAGGATCACCCCGGGGTGGCCAGCGAGCACGCCCAGCGCGCCAAAGCGCTGGAGAACCGGGTGGAAGCGGTTTACCGCGAGGCGCTGGCTGACCTGTTCACCGGCGCGGAAGACATCAAGCATGTGGTGAAGATGTTGAAAAGCCGCGAGGTGTACCGCCATCTCAGCAATGCCGCGGACCGCGGCGACGAAGCCGCTAATCTAATTGCCGACATCGTGGTCAAGACCACGTGACCCCAGGGGGGATGGACTTCGCATGACCACCCTGCTCATTATCCTCATCGCCCTTGCCCTGGGGTTTGACTTCCTGAACGGCATCCACGATTCGAGCAATATCGTGGCGACCATGATTTCTTCGCGCGCATTTTCGCCGCGCGTTGCCCTGACCGTGACCGCCGTAGCGGAGTTCAGTGGCCCGCTCATTTTCGGCGTCGCTGTAGCCAACACCATCGGTAACGAGATCGCCGTCGCCTCCGCCATCAATATCACCGTGCTGCTGGCAGCCATCGCAGCCGCCATTTTGTGGAACCTGCTCACCTGGTACCTTGGCCTGCCCAGCAGCTCGTCGCACGCGCTGATCGGGGGTTTCATCGGCGCGGTGGTGATTGGCGCCGGCTGGGACAAGATCATGCTCGGCGGCCTGGAAAAAGTGTTGATCGCGCTGTTCGCCTCGCCGCTCATCGGCTTTGCCTTCGGGTTTGCCATCAACAAGCTGATCAGGTTTTTATTTTCGCAGTCCACCCCCAAGGTGAGTTGGCTGTTCAAGCGCGGCCAGATCGTGACCGCGGTGGCGCTGGCACTGAGCCACGGCACCAACGACGCGCAAAAGACCATGGGCATCATCACCCTGGCGCTGGTCACCGGCGGTTATTTGACCGAGTTCAAGGTGCCGCTGTGGGTGATCCTTTCCAGCGCCAGCATGATCGCGCTGGGTACCACCCTGGGCGGCTGGCGGCTGATCCGCACGCTTGGCGCGAAGTTCTACAAGATCCGCCCGCTGGACGGCTTTAACGCTCAACTGGCCTCGGCGGTGGTGATCCTGGGCAGCTCGATCCTGGGCGGGCCGGTGAGCACCACTCAGGTCGTCAGCACCTCGATCATGGGTGTTGGCGCGGCGCACCGCTTTAGCAAAGTGCGCTGGGGCGTGGCGGTGGATATCGCCGTCGCCTGGCTGCTGACCATCCCGGTCAGCGGTCTGGTAGCCGCCGGGATTTACTGGGTGTTGAGCCGGGTGATACCCGGATAAAGCAGCTTACCTGAAACCAGGCTTCCATGCCCCACCCAGGCCGCCTTTTGCAACGGCACGGGGATTGCGGGATTCCGTCAGGGATTTACGTCACCCCCGTGCCCTGGTGTTGGTATGCCGCTAGCCTGCCGGACGGGCCTTCAACATTAAAATGCGACACACGCTGCGCCTGACGTTGAGAACGCCAGGGTTTTTGTAGGGGCGGGTCAAGACCCGCCCGTCTGCCCGAAGGGCAGCTTGGCCTGAGCTTGCCGAAGGGTCGAAGGGCGGTGCCCTGAGCTTGCCGAAGGGTTGGAGGGGGTCAGGTTTGCCCGTCATGGCGAGGTACGAAGCAATCTACGGCAGCCGGCAATTACGCTGGACAAAGGACCCGTGCGCTGGTTGAGCGGGGCGGATTGCTTCCCTGTGCTGCGCTCCGGTCGCAATAACAAAAGGCGGGCCCAATGACTTGGCTCCCACCAGAAGGACGATATCAGAGAAGATTTAATTTCCCGGTTTGGCGGGCTGCATCCAATACCGCCTGTGGATGTAAATCCGCCACGCGCAGCAGCACCATCGCCGGACCTTCAGGGACGCGCCGGCCTTGCTCCCAGTTGCGCAGCGTGCGCACGCTGATCCCCAGCATGGCCGCAAATTGTTCCTGGGTCAGGTTATATTTTTCGCGAATGCGCTTGATGTCCAGCCGGTCATACGGGAAAGTCCGCGCAGCCTCTTTTTCGCCGCGAAGAATCTGCCCGCCTTCTTTTACACTGGCAGCCAGTTCGGCAAATAGCTCTTCTTTCATGGGTATTCCTCCCCGTGTAGAAGGGAATAGTACGCCAATGGCGTAGTTAAGTCAAGAAGAAAAACCCTGAATTTGGAATGTGTAGCACCATTCGTCGATCTGGGATGAGAAACCAAAAGCACCGGGTTGCTGGCGACCGGGATTTACTGAGTGTTGAGCCGGGTGGGCGTGGGGTAGGGCTATTCTTCTTCAGGCTCTAATTCAATTTCAGCAAAATCGAACAAGGATAAAGTTGTTTTTGAATGTTTTTCCGCCGCCGTTGGCTTGGGAAAATCTTCCGCTTTGAACAAATCGCTATTTAAAATGCGCTCAAAATTAGCATTTACTTCAGGCAATAAATCAATAGTGTTATCCAGAACCCAGAGCAAATCGAGCAGTTCATCATCAAAAGTCCAGGTTTCCGGGCGAATGTCGTCCAACGCGGAAGATTTCTTGCCCGAACGCTCTTTCATACGGTAACCCAGCCAGGATTTGACCACCTGCAAGCCCGATACGCTGAAATTCCAAACTTCCGGTCGCACAAGATTGAAAACGCCTTTGCCAACATATAACTCTTGTGCAATTTCAGAGTAATGATATTTTTCAGGATATTCTTTTTGACTGGCGGGCGTGCCTGCCTTGCAGCGCGCCGTACCTGATGGGACCCGTCCAGCCTTCGTTCCCTGGGGGACAAAACGCTCGCCATAAGTGTGCAAGTAGATGAGCCGCTTGCCTAGCTGAACAGTGTTATCGAAAAGCGCCGGGTCTTTGGTGATGGGCAGACGCAGACCGGGTACGGTCAATTCATCCCAGAATTGCTGAACATAGCTTGGTGAAAATAACACACCGTAAGTGTAACCAAAGAAATCTTCGGGAGTTACATCCTTGCCATAGGTTTTTTCCAGCGTTTCGATTAACCCGTAGGTGAGGTTAGGCGTCAAAACCTCTGCTTTTTGCCAAAGCGGAATGACATCTTTTGCGCCTCGATTGCAAAAATGATCCATATCAGGTAATAGTGCAGTAATTATGGCTGACGGTCCTTCTCCAAGAACTTTCGTTAACAAACTGGTCAGGTATATTTGATTGTCAGAGTGGGCTTGAAACATCGTCGGACGCAAATAATCTCCAAATCTACTATCGACAATTGCCCATTGTCTGTCAAGACTACGATATGCAATCCTCGATTGATTTGGTAGAGGCGTAGAATTTTCAGCATTTCGTAAAGATGGTAATTTTCTGCCACTACCATCTAAATGTTGGTACACCCCCCCAACCTTACGGTCCCTGGTTTCCTTGAACAAAGTCGCCCGATTGGGTGAAGCCAACAAAATTTTCCATCTTTTTTCTAAAACCTCAACACTTTCTGAAATAACCCATGTTCTTTTGAATTGCATCCCATTTTCCTGCCAGGGGAACAAATCTGTCAGTAGCGGGAACTGCCAAAAATCAGTCTGGCTGATCGGCAGAAAAGGGTCGGTCTTCCCAGGCAGGCAGAGACGCCAACCGTGTTTGTTTAGTTTTTGGATATCAGCAAATGAGTGGATGGTCGCTAATTGAGCCAGTTTTTCGGCACGCGTCCCTTCAAGGCGGGTGTAATGTACCTTTGCCAATGGGTTTTGCTTTTGCTCCTCGTATCTGACGCATACTGCGATTGCCACTGGCGACTGGATTTGAAAGACGTTTTCGCTCTTGCGCGTGCCAAGGTTGTCGCCTTCCAGGTCAATAATCCAGATGTCATCGAAAGCCTCGCGCATCTGTTGGCGCATGGCAGCAAAACCCGGCCCGCGCAAATAGGATGCAGCCGAAATAAAACTGACGATGCCGCGCTTGTTGTTTTCAATTACTTTCCACAAAGCCCAGCGCCAAAAATAAACATAATCGTTGTATAGGTTTTTGGCATGAACCCCCAACCCGAGCGCGGTTAACGGCTCGAGAAAATCATTTAATAAAGGTTTGCCACCTTGTTCGCCAAAGCGCACCCAGCCACCTTTGCGTTTAACGTTGACCTCTTCGGGGTCTAGCTGCTGTCGGTCATAGGGTGGATTGCCCATGCATACCAACACGGGGGTCGTTTGCTTAATTTTACGCGCCCGATTGTGTTCTTGTTCCCAACCCTTATACATAAAAGGCGGCTCAAGTGGTGGAGCGTTGGGCGATTCGAGCGTATCCGTCAGGTAAATGTGGACGCCATCTTCTGGTGGCTCTGCGTTTTCCAGATCAAAGGCCTGCATCAGTCGCAAATGAGCAACGGTATAAGGACCCACCATGATTTCAAACCCATGCATATTTTTGGCAGCCTGGGTTGCGGCGCTGCGCCGCATTCCAGCACCGCGCACCTGTTCCACTTCAGCCAACGCATGTTCCAATGCTGCCAACAGGTAAGTTCCGGTCCCGGTAGCCGGGTCAAGCGTGATCACTTTTTCGTCGGCGAAGGAAAATTGAGCGCCAAATTTCTTTTCCAGTAACTCCGCCACCAGGCGTACCTGGGTTTGGACTACTTCCACCGGCGTGTAATATACCCCGCGGTCATTGCGTAATTTTGGGTCATATTCCGCCAGGAAATCTTCATAGAAATACAACCAGGGGTCGCTGGCATCCTTCCTGCGCAAGGCCACCAGATCAACTGCAGCAATCAGCCTTTCCAGCAGTTGAATCGGCATTTCGATACCTTGCTGGGCTTGTTCGTCACCTAATACTTTGAGTACATCCGACAAAAAAGCGTGGTGGGCGCGGAGTTGCTGTACTGCGTCGGGGACGGTAATTTCCTTTTCGCCGCTCAAACGGGCTAATAGCAAAGTATAGGTAATGGTTTGGGCATAGGCATCGGCAAAGGTGTTATCGTCCGATTCAGGAAAAAGATACTTGCGCCAGTCATTTACCAAGCTGCTTAAATTGGAATTTGGATCTTTTAGGGCATCCGATACGTCCGAGCGCAGTAGCCGGCAAATAGGCGCCAAAAGTTTTGCCAGCGCCTTCGGCGAAGTAGGGGAAATCGGTTGCCATTGGAGGAAGTCGCGCAAAATAACAAATAAGCCTTCAGCAACCTGGGAATCGACCGCTTTTTTGCCATCCGCGGTCACGTCCCCTGAAAAGTGGACCGTTTTCCCGATTTTTTCTCCGTTACGAAATAAATTCCATTCGTTCCCATCGGTATAAATCAGGTTGGGCAGATCTCTGAAGCGCTCCCATTGCTCTTTGTCGCGGCCTTTTAACTTCTCTGGATTTGCGCCTTTACCTGGTGCTTTCAGTTCCACATGCCCGACTAGTAACTTTTTGACTGAGACGCCAATATCTGGCCGTCCAATCTTATCGCTCTGCACTTCAGTTACCGATTTAACCTGCAATTGAACCAGTTGCCCTGTTGCCTCGAATAAGTCCAGCATGGGCTTTTTTAACTGATCTTCAGGATTGAAATTAGCCTGAATCTTGAAGGCTTTGGTAATTTCAGCAGCGAAATTTTCGAGATGGGGCAAAAAAGAGGACATGCGCGGCTCCGTAATGATGACCTGTTAATATTTTACAGCCGATTGGTATTCAGTGAGAATTGTATAGCTAAAAAACCCCAAAGAATTCTCTAGCTAGTTTACAAAAGCAAGGGTTGCGAGAATTTAGACGGTGGAATTTTTGTAAAAGGACAGCAAGAAAGTTGTTACTTGTTGGTTTGATATCTAGTTGACCAAATCGTCTATATTTATTAGGTGACAAAATAAGACCAGTCTGAATCAAATTCCCATTAAGTCATTTCTTCATGGAAATCCAGTGGCATTTGCAAAGACTCTTGGTCCTGAATTTGAATAGAGTTTAATTCAGTAAAATTTACACCCCCCTTTGTGAAATCCACCTTGCTTATTGTAAAAGCTTTATAGTGGGAGCTATGTAGGAATCCTGAACCACGGCTTTTTTTATCGAGCATTTCTTTGATTGGTTGGGCAATAATATCTTTTTTTACACATTGCTCCCCAATTTTTGGCAGTAATTTCCTTGGCGTTATACCTTTATAGCCAGCCCGTATTATAGATCCCAATAATAGATCAGCTATTTGCAGAAAATTTGCGTTCAAATATTCTTCGGAATCATACTCGTATTCATTGTGGTTGGATGGTAGATGATTGATATACAAAGATGGTGAAAAGTTAACATAATCTCGTAGTGGCTTTCTTCCAAATTGGTCATCATGTGTTAATCGCCAAAGAACTCTATCTTCGTTGAATTGTCTATGAGCGGGATTCCCATCTGTAATTAAACCAGTTACTTCGATCGTGTTCTCATCATCATACAGATAATGGGCTGCCCCTTTAAGCAATATTCGTAATAGCGTTTCATCGTGTCGAAGTATCTGCTCTTTCCGTGTATCCCCACCATAAATTTTCCAATCTGCTCCTTTTTCGTAAAAGATCGCTGCTATTTTACACTTCAGTGGAAAAGGAAAAAGAGAGGGCGATTTGTGGCGAAGTGCGTCCACCATAATTTCAATTGTGTTTCTATATGCAAAGTCATACTTTTTCCAAGTTTGTCCGCTAAGCTCTGAAAAGTGTAGTTTTCCATAACACGCAAATTCTTGACGGCATTCAATTAGTTTAGTAAAGAGCATACGCTGCGGAGAATAATTTTCAACAGTCTTCCCAAATAGTGGTGTGATATTCGTTACCGATAAATTTACAGGTACAAATAGTAGAACATGACCTTTAAAGTTTCGTCCTTGTGCGTCTTTAGTTTCATCGTGATAGACAATAACTTGATGTGCAGAGATATTTCCCAATTTATTATCCCCTCATAAAATCAAAGCGAAGGATCTGGTTTGTCTCTTGATGGGGGACAATTATGCAGTATTGGCAGCTAATCAATAAATTTATATAGAAGAAACTAGTGATAAGGGAGTGGCCTTTTCCCCCAGGTTACATTTATTATATCTACCCCTTTCGTTCTTACAATATATTTATCCCTCCATTATTTGAAGTGTGCCTTACAATTCCTTAACAGCTTATATTCTCCGCTCGCAGAGCGCCTTGCAGGCGGGAGATCGGCACGAGCAGGGGCCTCCCGGGTAAACGATCCAAAGTGGTCAAGGGCTAACTCGGTTACTGCCCCATGCAACTTCAACCCTGCGTTGGGTCTATCAAAAAGCAGGCTGGGGTGGAACCCAGCCCCTACTGGTAGGGGTCGGCTTCCATGCCGACCCGCAAAGATGAGATTTCACCCGTCGTCCATTCTCCTTTTGGACCGCTTCTACATAGTGAAATTGCCGTCCCCGCTGGAGGCTTTAATTATTCGGGTCACGTTCTGCGTCTTTCCCTGCGAAATCTTCGTACTCTGCAGGAACCGCCATGCCAAAGCGTTGGCACAGCGCTTTGACGTCGTGATAATCATTGTCGTCCAGTGGATAGCCGGTGTGGAACTTCACCATCCACTCAGGAGTGATGCATTGGACCGGATAGCCATTCACGCTCCCGCTGCCATTGAGCGAGTCAATGGGGTATGGGACGCCGAAAATAAGATTGCCCAGCGCATCGAAGGTATACGTGTGAATATCGATCAGTCGGCCGCGGTCGTCACCCATGACAAAGTTACACTCGCGCGTGTCGCCGCGTGGCACATCGACAAAACCGCTCTCGCCAAGCAGCCTGCGAGCTAATGTCACATCCTTGTGTGGCATGGCGATATCCAGGTCGGCATGCGGACGGGTTTGCGCTCCCAGCAGGGCGTCCACGCCCCAACCCCCGTCGATGCAGATATCGATGTGATGTTGGCTGAACAGTTGCACGATCTCGATCACATCCTTCGCGGTCATTTCAGGGGGATTGTTTTGCAGCATGTCTGTTTTGTCCGGCGTTATTCGAAGGGATGGGGTGCGCAAGATTGGGGGCGTCCCGGTGTTTGCCATTAATTATACGAGCCTGCAGCCCTTCCCCACCGACGGCTTTGACGGGCTCAATTACCAGGTTTTCGCCCCCTGAGCTTGCCTGCACTGAGCTAGGCGAAGTGTCGAAGAGCAGCCCCCGGGCATCTATATGGCGAGGCTAATACCCTAATTGCGCTGAAACCGTGTCGACATCCGTCACCCAGGCGAAACCAAAGGCAACATTGAGCAGGCTTGCCAGGTGCATCTCTTCGGTGACGCTGCCCGTTCCATCGGCCAGGAAAAATACCCGGTAATCGCGATAATAGGCGTCGCGAGCAGTGGATTCACAGCACATATTGGTCATGATCCCGGCGACGACAAGCTCTTCCACTTTGAGGCTGCGCAGCACCGTTTCCAGGTCAGTGTTGTAAAAAGCCGAATAGCGGTGTTTAAAAATGACCTTCTCGTTGGGCCTTGGGGCGATATCCTGGTGAATTTCGCTTTCCGGGGTGCCCTCTTTGCACATTCCTTCCCACCACCAGGCCATGATTCCGGCATCGAGGTGATCGGGGTGATGCACATGGCGCGTGTAAATGACCGGGCGATTGGCCTGCCGAAAGGCGTGGATCACCTTTTGCAGCTTTGGCAGAATGGCAGGGCCGCCGCAGGTATAAGAAGGGGAAGCGGGGTCGAGGAAAAAATATTGCATATCGATCACCAGCAGCGCAGCCTTTTCCCGGTCGAGCCGCATCGCGTGGGTGTTGAATGGCGCAATGTGTTCCAGCCATTTTTCCCTTTTTGCGGAGATCGTATCCTCAGTTACGTAGGGTTCCATTAAAGTCTCCTTCCAAAATTGGTCATGTCTGACCAACCATTGATCATCATTTTGCAACACATCGATTATGCCATATTCGCGCCAAAAGCGCGTTTCAACTCGGCATTATATGTGATTTTCCCATCCGTTCGGGAAAATCTTACGAGACGGGCATCTATTCGGGCAGTCAGCCAGGCCGCAGGACCCAGCTGGCAGACTGCGGCACGCGGTTGGCCAGGCATCCAGCGCGCTGGAGACCAGCGGGTGAACTGCTTCCGCGGTGATGCCAAACTTTTGGGCGGTTTTGATTTGCTCGGGCGGCAGGGTTACGGTCAGCGCATCCCAGCCCTGCAGGGGGATGCCGCCAATACGGTGAAACAGATCCAGCCAACGCGCGGAGATGACCGGCCCGGACAGGACGGGAAAGGTGGTCTGGGATTGCTGCAAATAACGCTGCAAAGTTTGGGCGTTGTCGTCATTGGCTTTGAGCAGATCGCGCCACGCGCCTTTGAAACGTCCCTGGATGCCGCGGCAAATCTGCCACCAGACGCGGGCAATGTACTGGGGCGCCGCAATGCGCTGCTGCTGCATGGCAGCCAAAATCTCCTGCGAGGATTTATAAGCCGCCTGCGCGGGGTCGAACAGCCAATGGTCGTGCAGGGCTGCCAGCGCGGACCAGCGATCCGCGTTGAGGTGCCTGGTGTCCGCCACGGCGCCGAAGGTCAAAATGTTCAGCCGCTGTTCGAGAGCAGACACACTTTCCACGGCTTTGGCGGGGTCATGCTGCCCGCACAGCCCAAGCGGATGGCCGCTGAAAGCCTGAACGAGGGATGAGGATAAAGGCATGGTTTTTCCTTCGCGCCAGTCGAAAAGCGTAGGTTGGGTTGAGGGGCTAAGAATCCTGGTTTTTAAGCCCATTGAATGGCCCCGAAACCCAACGCTTTAACCCAAATTGGCGCTATTCAAAAAAGAAGGAGGTCGTCTCAATACCAGGGCAGACACACAGGTCTGCCCCTACGGGTAACAAACACAACTCAACTATCCGAATCAGACAACCTCCTCCTAACAAATCCATCTTTTACGGATTGGCTGTACCCTTCGTGGCTGTACAGTTGGCCGTCCAGGTTCCGCCGTTCGGCAGGCGGCAGTATGAAAGGTCATAACTGGTGCTGGTGTAGGTGTACGCGTCGTAAACCAGGGCGCCGTCCGTACCCAGCAGGCGCACATCGTCGCCGGTATTGTTCAGGTAGCTGGCCATTTCCATGAAGTAATAGCTGCCGGGTTCGAGGATGGTAGCCGCCGGGATTTGTTTGGGAGCGCCGCCGGCGCCCGCCAGGTCATCGATCCACATGCCGCTGATGTCCAGCCGGTCCGCGGTTGGGTTATACAGCTCGACCCATTCGGTGGTGAACAGGGTTTGCGGCGCGGGCAGGAACTCGTTCAGCAGCACTTCACCGACCACCGGCGTGCGTGGGGCGGGTGGAGTCACTACCGGGTCGGTCGCCACATACGGGGTTCCATGAACCGTGTAGTTGACGCCGTCGGTGACCTGAACCATCACATTCCCATTGGCGATGACCGAATCATAGTAATTGCGGGTTGGGTCGCCCATTTGGGTCAAATAACGCATGGTGCCGTTGTTGTACAGCCGGTCGAGCACGGTCTGATCGGGATGGCCGTAAGTGTTGGTGCTGCCTGAGCTGATGATGGCCGCATCCGGGTTGAGCGTGCCGACATAAGTTGCGTTGGTCGAGTGCGAGGAACCGTGGTGATTGACCGCGATCACCTCGACCTCCTGGCCGATACGCGCGGCAACATCGGTTTCCTCATCGTTATAGGAATAACCAAACGAACTGGTGGCGTATTCGCCATCTGTGTCGCCGCCTGTCACGAAGTCGAACTTGCCCCAGTTGAGCCACAGGGTGATCGAATAATCGTTTTCAGAGGTAGGCAGCGTGTCCAGCGTATGATCACCGGCAACGGGGGTGACCCCATCCACCTGCATCACGCCCTGAGCGTCCACCTGCACCACCTTGACGGTCACGCCGCTTGCCAGGCCGAGATCGATTTGCGTGGTGGAGTTGATTTGAGCCAGTTGACGAATCTGCCCGCCAATGGTTCGCGGATCGGTTGCCCAGCAGGTCCAGTTACGGGCCGTGCCGGATACTGTCCCGGCATTGTGCCATACGACTTCCAGGTCGGGGTCGCAGATGCCGTCGCTGTTCGAGTCCACCCAGGTGGCGCCATCCCGGTCGATCAATACATCCGCGGTGATGCCCTGTTGTTCGAGCAGCGACCAGATGCCGCCGTAACCGGCGTAACCCATGTGGTCCAGGTGCCAGTGAGAGGCCATCACATAATCCAGATGGCTGCTTCCGGTAATGCGGCGAATCTCGCTGGCGACCCAGGTAGCGCCCTGGTTGGTGTTCCAGTTTTCTTCCGAGATGCCGATCAGTAAAGTTTTACCGGTGGGGCCGATGATAAGCTGCGACTCGCCCTGGCCAACGTTCAGGACGTGGATTTCAAGCGTACCGGGCGTCCAGGTCCCGGCGGGCAGGGGAGGAGTATTGGTGCTGCCCTGGGTTGGGCTGCATTCTGTGGCGCTCCAGCTTCCGCCATCCGGTTTGCGGCACCAGCTCATATCGGTCGTGGCTGAGGTGTAGGTGTAGGCATCGTGTACCGTGGTGCCGTCCTGAGCCAGGAAGCGCACATCGTCCCCGGTGTTGTTCAGATAGGAGCTGAGAGTCATGACATAATAACCGCCGGCTGCGAGGGTCGTGCCGGCAGGGATTTGCTGGGGCGCGCCGCCCCCGGCGCTAATATCGTCGATCCACATGGAACCAATGGTCAACGTTTCGGCTGTGGTGTTGTACAGCTCGACCCATTCACTGGTTTGCACTGTGCCGTTTGCGGCGACGAACTCGTTGATCCGAACTTCCCCGCTGACCGGCGCGCGCGGACCGGCGCTGTTGGCAACCGTCACGTTTACGCTGGTCGTGCCTGTCCCGTCGCTGTATTGAGCGGACACAGTGTGCGGACCGTCGCTAAAAAGCGTGGTGTCCCAGGTATACGACCAGTTCTTGCCGCCGCTGGTGGCCTGCCACGCTCCTCCGTCGATGGCTACCCGGGTTGCGGCTCCGCTCCCGGTTCCGGTCACAGCAACTGACCCGCTGACCGTTGCGCCGCTGACCGGCGTGACAATGGCGACAGGTCTGCCTGCCTGAGCCACGTTGGTGGTGAGCATAACCATGACAAGCGCAATCACCAGCGCCCTGCCCCATTTGGAACGATTGAACATAAACATGACGGTCTCCTCTTTTGGCTTGGAAATTAAGAGCGATCAGCCGGGTTTGGTTTTGGCTGATCGCTGAACGAATAAGGTAGGAAATAAATTGGAGCGCAGAGAGATGGGGGGACTGTGATCCGTGGGCGTATCCTTGCCGGTAAACGGTTTATCACGACGAATCCCATGGCTCCATTCTATTGGATTGGATGATCAGGCGGGCGTGGGTCTGATCAAGCGCAAGTTTTAGTTTTAAGGGAATAACCGCCGCTGAGAGTGCTCCTTCAACGTGCGCAATGCAATAATTATATTAATCTTCGCATGGGATGCAACCGAAAAACGCCCGATATCTCAGAAAGTTGCCTTGCAATTTCCTAACAAAGCATGTTCTTGCTGCCGTGCGGAACGGATACCTGCAGGGGAGGGCTGGGGAACCATACGGTATAGCACGCGCAAAGGACGCTTGGACTTCACAAACACCATTCTGCGATTGCCCCGTGACCATTTATTCGGTAAACATCTCCGCGAGAACTGCCAGGACCTCATGCTGTGCGGCCGGACTGATTTTCCCAAGTTTTTTCACCAGGCGGACCCTGTCAACGGTGCGAATTTGATCCAGAACGATTTGCCCGGCTTTTCCTTCGAATTGACAACGCACCCGGCTTGGGTAATCTCGACCTTTGGTTGTCATGGGGGCTACGATAACCGTTGCGATGGTGCTATTCATCTCATCGGGTGAAATCACCAGGCAGGGGCGTGTTTTTTTGATCTCGCGCCCAATGGTTGGATCCAGATTGACGAGATATACCTCAAAGCGCTTGACTACCACGTCCACTCTTCCTCATCCCATTGGCTAGGGGAGATTTCGTCCAGCAACCGGTCATGGCCATGCTCGGCCATTGCAGCAAAACGCTCCTCCCATCCCTGCCGGGGACGACGGGCAGCATGGATAACGAGCCGGTTCCCTTCAACTTTCATCTCGACCTCATCCGTTAATCCGGCCTGTTCCAGTATGGTTCGTGGGATGCGAATTCCACGCGAATTGCCGATTTTTACCACTTTCGAACGAATCACGTTCATTTCATCACCTCGTATAATTACATTGTAATTACTAAAAATTAATAAGTCAAGCCTTTAACAATATTCTCTAAGGTATGCTTTAACGCACTAATCCACGCAAAATTTCTGCAAGGGCAAGGTAAAAAGTGATCGACCGGATTAACGTAACGTTTTGACCCTTTCCGTTCACCGTTCACCAATCCTTAATGTCTGAAATGCCGCACGCCGGTGAATACCATCGCCATGCCTGCCTGGTCGGCGGCGGCGATGGATTCGGTGTCGCGCACCGAGCCGCCAGGTTGGACGATGGCGGTGATGCCGGCTTTGGCCGCTTCCGTGACCGAATCGGGGAAGGGGAAGAAGGCATCCGAGGCCATCACCGCGCCGCGTGAGCGTTCTCCGGCGCGCTGGGCGGCGATGCGCACGCAATCAACGCGGTTGGGTTGCCCGCCGCCAATGCCAATCGTGGCTTCGCCCACCGCAAAAACGATGGCATTGGACTTGACGTGCTGGCAGGCCTTCCAGGCGAAGCGCAGCGCTTTCAACTCCTCCGGCGAGGGCGCGCGGCGGGTGGCTACCTGCCAATCAGCGGCAGCCGGGTCGCCATAATCGACTGCCTGACGCAGCACGCCGCGGGTGATCGAACGCAGTTCGAAAGCCGGTTCCACCATCAGGTCAGGCATTTCCACCAGGCGCAGGTTCTTCTTTTTGGCAAAGATCTCCAGCGCAGGCGCGACAAAGCCCGGCGCAATGACGCACTCGACGAATAGTTCGGCAATGACGGCGGCAGCGGCTTCATCAATGGCGCGGTTGGCGGCGATGACCCCGCCAAAGGCCGAAACCGGGTCGCTGGCCAACGCGGCCTGATAGGCCTGCTGCAACGCATCCGCCGAGGCGATGCCGCACGGCGAGAGGTGTTTGACGATGGCGATACTGGGGCGCTCGAAGCTGACCGCGGCGCGCCAGGCGGCGTCCAGGTCGAGCAAATTGTTATAGGAAAGTTCCTTGCCCTGCAGTACCCGCCCGCCCAGCGGACCCTCATTGGGGCGATAGGCCAACAGCATAGCGGACTGGTGCGGGTTTTCACCGTAGCGCAGCAGCCGCACCGGGTAGAGTTCCAGCGCTTCGTATGCGCTGTATGATAGATGGCCTGCGATGGCGGCATCATAGTGGGCGGTATGCTGGAAACCCTTCACTGCCAGTGCGTGCCGTTGCTCGACTGAAATACCACCGCTTTGCAGCGCAGCCAGCACGTCCGGGTAGTCGGCGGGGTCGCACAGCAGGGTGACGCGCTCGTGATTCTTGGCTGCGGCGCGAATGAGGGTGACGCCGCCAATATCGATGTTCTCTACCGCATCGGCCATAGTCGCTTCCGGTCGGGCGATGGTGGCTTCGAAGGGGTACAGATTGACGGCTGCCAGGTCGATATAATCCCAGCCGTTGGCCGCCAGGTCGGCGGCGTCACCGGCGGTCGGACGGGCCAGCAGCCCGGCATGCACGGCCGGATGCAGCGTCTTGACGCGCCCGCCAAGCACTTCAGGCGAGCCGGTGTAGTCGGCCACGTCGGTCACCGGCAGGCCGTTTTCACGCAGCAGGCGGGCCGTGCCGCCCGAGGCGAGCAGTTCCCAGCCCAGCGCGGCCAGGCCGCGGGCAAACTCGATCAGACCGGTCTTATCGTGTACAGAAAGTATAGCTTTGGGCATTGCATCTTACCTTTCGCAGGATTGAACTTGGGTGATCAAACAGTGGAGGGTCTCCACGTAAAGGCGGTGTTCCAATGCGTGCATGCGCTGCGCAAAGCTTTCCAGCGTATCGCCGGGCAGAAAATCGACGCGTTCCTGCGCCAGCACCGGCCCCGAATCGATGCCTTCGTCGGGCACCAGGTGAATCATTACGCCGCTGTGGTCGATCGCGCCGCGCTGCCAGGCTGCGAAGGCTCGCTCGATGGCATCCAACCCGGGGAAAGTGCCGGGCAGCGCCGGGTGAATGTTGACCACGCGCCCCGCGAAACGCCCGAGGAATTCCAGCGAGAGCAGACGCAGCCAGCCGGCCAGCACGATCCAGTCTGGCTGGAAGGCGGCGACCTGTTCGGCCAGCGCCCGGTCGTAGTCATGCCGGTCGATCTCCTTGCGCTTGGGCAGGGCCAGCGCCGGCAGGCCGGCCAGCTTGGCGCGCTCCAGCCCGTAGGCATCGGACTTGTTCGAAATCACTGCCGCCACTTCGGCGGGCAGCGCGCCGCTGCGGCAGGCATCCAGGATGGCCTGCAGATTGCTGCCGTTGCCGGAAACGAGCACCACCAGGCGGGTCATTGCAGTTCCACCTTGCGCTCGCCGGGGACCAGCTCGCCGACAATCCAGCTCTCTTCGGGCAGGGCGGCCTGCACCTCAGCGGCGCGCTCGGCTGGGACTACCGCAATCATCCCGATGCCCATATTGAACACGTGGTGCATTTCGTCGCTGTGAATAGCACCCTGCCGCTGGATGAGTTGGAACAGCGGCGGTACCGGCCAACTGCCGCGGTGAATGCGCGCGCCCAGGCCCTGCGGCAGCACGCGCGGAATATTTTCGATGAAGCCGCCGCCGGTCAGGTGCGCCAGCGCGCGGATGGGCGAATCGGGTTGCTCGATGAGGCCGATCAGCAAATGGAGATAGCTGCGGTGCGGCTTCAGTAGCGCTTCGCCCAGGCTGCCATTTAATTCGGGAACGTGAGCGGTCAGATCGGCATCCGCGAAGACGCGGCGGATGAGCGAATAGCCGTTGGTATGCGGGCCGCTGGAGCGCAGGCCGATCAGCAGGTCGCCGGGGCGCAGATCGGGGCGCGGTAGCATGCGCTCACGTTCCAGCGCACCGACAATGGTGCCTGCAAGGTCGAACTCGCCGGGCAGGTAAACGCCGGGCATTTCGGCGGTCTCGCCGCCCAGCAGGGCCACGCCCGCTTCGCGGCAGGCTGCCGCCAACCCACTCACCACGGCAGCCACGATCTCGGGATCGATCTTTGCGCTGGCAAAATAATCCAGAAAGAACAGCGGTCGCGCGCCTTGCACGAGGATATCGTTGATGCAATGGTTGACCAGGTCGGCGCCGATGCTGCCGTAGCGACCGAGCTGCGCGGCCAGCTTGACCTTGGTACCCACACCATCGGTGGAGGCTACCAGTACCGGATGACGCAGCCCACCCAGCGCGGCGGCGTCGAACAACCCGCCGAATGCGCCAATGCCGGCCAGCACCGCCGGGGTGTAGGTGGCGCGCACTGCCTGGCTCATCAAAGCAACAGCGCGGTTGCCGGCATCGATGTTGACCCCGGCGGCTGCGTAGGCCGAAACGGGCGCAGTTTTAAGCGCTCCCGCGGCGATATCGCGGCGGTACTGCCTCCCGTCGAAGTGAATGTTATCCACTGCGTGGTAGGCAGCCTGCACGGCAGCGGCCAAATCGCGCTCCCAGCAGGTGACGCCCAGCACGCGCCCGCCAGCGGTGGCGAGGTGATCGTCCATGCGCGCCGTCCCGGCCTGAAAGACCGCACCGTTCTTGAGCGGGGCTTCCAGCCCGGTGATGGTCTGCCCGACCTCCGGCCGTTCGGGATAGCCGGGAGCGGCCAGCACCACGCAGGCTGCCGCGCCAGGCCGCCAGCGCACCTCGGTACTTTCCAGCTTTTCCAGCGCGCAGGCTTCCAGCACATCCAGCAGGTCGCTTTCCAGCAGCGGCAAAATGACCTGCGTTTCTGGATCGCCGAAACGGGCATTGAATTCCAGTACCTTCGGACCATCTGCGGTGAGCATCAGCCCGGCGTACAGCGTGCCGCAAAAAGGCAGACCTTCGCTGCGCAGGCCGTCCAGCGTTGGTTGCAGCACCTCGCGCAGCGCCTGCGCAATGAGTTCAGGCGTGGCCACGGGCGCGGGGGCGTAGGCACCCATGCCGCCGGTGTTGGGACCCCGGTCACCGTCCAGCAGGCGTTTGTGATCCTGCGCAGCAGGCATCGGGCGTAGGCTGCGGCCGTCGCAGAACGCCAGCAGTGAAATCTCCATCCCCAGTAAGCGTTCTTCGATGACCACCTCACGCCCGGCCTCGCCATACGCCAGGTCGACCATCAGGCTGTCGAGAGCGGCATGCGCCTCGGGCAGGCTGGCAGGCAGCAGCACCCCCTTACCGGAAGCCAGCCCGGATGCTTTCAGCACAACCGGGTAGTCCACGACGTCCAGGTGGGCATGCGCCTCCTGTACATCATGAAAGATGGCGTAGCGCGCGGTGGGGATGTTGTAACGCGCCATGAAATCCTTGGCAAAGGCCTTGGAGGTTTCGATACGGGCAGCGCCGCGTGATGGGCCGAAGACAGCGATCCCGGCGGCGCGCAGTGCATCGCTCAACCCGGCTTCCAATGCGGCTTCCGGGCCGATCACTGCCAGTTCGATCTGCTCGCGGCTAGCGAAAGCGGTCAGCGCATCTACTGCCAGGGCGGGGATGGCAACGTTTTCACCCAGTTGGGCGGTGCCGGGGTTGCCCGGGGCGCAAAATAGCCGTCCCAGGCGCGGACTTTGGGCAATCTTCCAGGCCAGGGCGTGCTCGCGGCCGCCTGAACCGACCACCAGCACATTAAGCCGGTTTCGCGTCATGCTTGCTCTCCGGCCGGCTGCTCAAAACCGGTTTTAGCGGTGTGCGCGTTGACCTCGAAGGGATAGACGCCGGTGAAACAGGCGTCGCAATAGCCTTCCTCACGGCCAATGGCCTTCTTCATGCCTTTCAGTGAAAGGTAAGCCAGTGAATCGGCCCCGCTGATCTGACGGATCTCCTCCAGCGTGTGACGGTGCGCCATAAGTTCGTCGTAGGTGCCCATATCGACACCCATGAAGCAAGGATGACGGATGGGCGGGCAGGTGATGCGCAAGTGCACCTCGCGCGCACCGGCTTCGCGCAGCAGCCGCACCAATGGCCCGGTGGTGTTCCCGCGGACGATACTGTCGTCGATCAACACCACGCGCCGGTCGAGCACGTTTTCGAAGATGACGTTGTATTTGAGCATCACGCCCATCTTGCGCAGGGAATCAGTCGGCTCGATGAAGGTGCGTCCAATGTAGCGGTTCTTGATGAAACCGTCGTTGTAAGGGATGCCGGAGCGGGCAGCGTAGCCGATGGCGGCGGGAATGGAGGAATCGGGCACCGGCACCACCACATCAGCTACGGCAGGAGCTTCTTCAGCGAGTTGTTGACCCAGCCGCTGGCGCACCTGGTGCACCGAGCGCCCGTCCCAGAACGAATCGGGGCGCGAGAAATAGATGTGTTCGAAGGTGCACAGCGCAGTTTGCGCAGCGGGCGGCAGGGCCTGCGCCACGCTAAGCGCGGTGTTGGTGAGCATGATGACCTCACCGGGCCGCACTTCGCGAATGGCCTGGCAGCCCAGCGAACGCAGCGCGCCTGATTCGGAGGCTACGGCGTGCCCGCCGGTGGGCAACATGCCAACCGTCAACGGGCGAATGCCCCATGGGTCGCGCACGGCAAAGAGCTGATCGCGCGTCAGGACGACCAGCGAATAGGCTCCCTGCCAGCGCTGCATGGCGTTCTTGATGCGCTCGAACCAATTGGCGCCGGGCGCGCCGGCCAGCATCATGGTAATCACCTCGCTGTCGGAGCTGGAGGAAAAACCCATCCCATTACGCAGCATTCCGGCGCGCAGCTCGGCGGCGTTGACCAGGTTGCCGTTGTGCGCCACGGCGATGGGGCCGTATTGTGTCTCGATGAGGAAAGGCTGGGCATTGCTCAGCGCTGAAGAGCCGGTAGTGGAGTAGCGTACGTGCCCCAGGGCAAAATCGCCCTTCAGACTGGCGATGCGTTCAGGCGAAAAGACCTGCGAAACCAGGCCGGAATCCTTGTGCATGTGAATGCCGCGCCCGTCAGCCACGGCAATTCCGGCAGCCTCCTGGCCGCGGTGTTGCAGCGCATACAAGCCGAAGAAGGCCATGCGCGCCACATCTTCTTTGGGCGCGTAGATGCCCAGCACACCGCATTCTTCCTGCGGGTGCTCGTCAACCAGCCAATCGATGGGAGTGGTGGAATCAACCATGCAGTTCGCCGTCATCCTGAAGGATTTTTTCGACCTGTTTGCCTTTGAACTCCACCAGCCGGGTGCGCAGGGCAGGGTCAGAGAGCGCGAAGATCTTGGCGGCCAGCAGGGCGGCGTTGGTTGGTTCCAGTACCACCGCCGGGGCGATGCCGGAGGGCATACGCAGCGAGGAGTACACGTCCGCACCGCCGAAGGCCTCGGAGGGCGGCGGGCAGGCGATCACCGGGGCGGTCACGCAGCCGTCGACGAAGCCGGAAAGCGCATTGGAGCGCCCGGCAATGGTGATATAGACCAGCGGGCGCGCGCTGGGTTCATATTCTTTGAGAATGGCGAGGACATGTTCGGGTGTCTTGTGCGCCGAACCGACGCGCAGGACGGTTTCGATGCCCAGCGCGGCGGCGGCTTCGGCCACCTTGCGGGCGTGCGCTTCATCAGCGCGCGAACCCATCAGAATAACGATCAACGGTGCAGTCATAGCAGGCCTGCCTTTTTCAAATTGGCGCTCAATCGCGGCGCCACCGGATACTCGCCGGGGACGAAGGTCTGCCCGGTGAGCAGATCATAAATACTGATATAGCGCTGGCTGGCGGCTACCCACAGCGCAGCCGGCATCGCGGGCACGGGGCCGTCGCCGCGGTAGCCCTGCTCGGCGTAGGCCAAGCGGATGAACTCCTTGTCGTAATTCTCCGGCTCCTGCCCAGCAGCGAAGCGTTCGGCGTAGCCCTCGGCTTTCCAGAAGCGCGAGGAATCGGGGGTGTGCACTTCGTCGATCAGCGTCACGCGGCCGTCCGGCGCGCGCCCGAACTCGTACTTGGTATCCACCAGGATCAAGCCAGCCCGCTGCGCTGCCTGCTGCCCGCGCCGGAAGAGCGCCAGCGCGGCGGTTTGCACTTCGTTCCAGGTGGCTTCATCCAGCCAACCCTTTTCGCTCACTTCGCGGCAAGTCAGGCGTTCATCGTGACCGGTCGGGCCGCCCTTGGTGGTGGGAGTGATGATCGGCTTGGGTAGTTGTTCATTCTTGCGCAGCCCATTCGGAAAACGGTAGCCGTAGATCTCGCGCTCGCCGAGGGAGTAACGGTACCACAACGCCGTTCCGGTGACGCCGGTGATGTACCCGCGCACAACCACCTCCACCGGGAAAGGCTGCGCCTCGACGGCCAGCAGCGCGTTGGGATCGGGTAAGCTGAGCATGTGGTTGGCAACGATATCGCGCGTCTGCTCGAACCACCAGGCCGAAAGCTGATTGAGCACCTGCCCCTTGAAGGGCACGGCCGCCAGAATGCGGTCAAAGGCCGACAGGCGGTCGGTGGTCACCAGCAGGCGGCGCTGATCGGGCAGGCTGTACCATTCGCGGACTTTGCCGCTCGACCTGCCTGGCAGCGGCAGGGCAGCGCTTTCGAAGGGCTGGGCGAGGAGTTGGAGAATTTTTTCTTCAGGGATCACGGGTTTCACTCCTAACGGTCAGAACTGTCCGGCATAAGCGACGCCGTTGCGGAAGAGGGCCAACCCACTGCCGCGGGCCAGGCCGCGCGTCCACAGTGGGTGCTGCTCGGCGAATATGTGGTCCTCGGGGTGCGGCATCAACCCCAGCACGTTGCCGGCCGGGTTGCACAACCCGGCGATGTCGGCGGTCGAGCCGTTGGGGTTGTACGGATAAACACCGTGGGCGGGGCGATCGTCGGGCGCGGCATACAGTAGCGCGGCCTGGCCGGAGGCGACCAGCGCATCGATCCAGTGCGGGTCGCGCGCCTGGAAGTTGCCCTCTCCGTGCGCCACCGGACAGTCAATAGGTTCGCTCAAGCCGCGCGTCCAGATGCAGGTCTGCGAGACGGGCAGCAAGGTCACCCAGCGGCACTCGAAATGCCCGCACGCATTGAAGGTCAGCGTGGCCTGCGCTTCAGCAGAGGCCTGAGTTGGGTCAGGTAGCAGGCCGGATTTGACCAGTGCCTGAAAGCCGTTGCAGATGCCGATGACCGGTTTGCCGCTGGCGACGAATTCGGCCATTGGCCCGGCGAAATCATGCTGTAGTTCGAGCGCCAGCAATTTACCTGCGCCGAGTGCATCCGCGTAGGAGAAACCACCCGGCAGGACGAGCATTTGATAATCCTGCCAGCGGCGTTCGCCGCGCCGCAGCCGGTTGAGCGGTACCACCTCGGGTACTGCCCCGGCCTGTTCCAGCGCGCGCGCGGCATCGAGGTCGCGATTGGTACCAGGAGCGAAAAGAATGAGCGCTTTGGGGGGCATGATATCGGCTCCGCTTCTCTATAACGGCCGCTGGAAAGCGTTGCGCAGCGCGTCCACCGGCAAGTCCAGCAAAATCTGCCCGGCGCGGCGGGCTGTCAGACGCGGTACAGCGGTGACGGCGCCCAGGCTGCGGCAGGGCAGCCCGCTCAACATGGCCTCGAAGTCGGCGGCGTGCTGCGGCGGCACTTCCACCAGCAGGCAGCCGGTCGTTTCGCCGAACAGAGTGCGCAGCGGCTCGGCATCCTCCAGCGCCAGGTCGAGCCCCAGCCGCCCGCCGATGCACATTTCGGCGGCTGCCACGGCCAGCCCGCCTTCGCTCAAATCGTGGCAGGCAGCGGCCAGCCCATCGCGCATGGCAGCGTGCAGCGCGCGGTAAACCGCGCGGGTGATCGGATCCAGCGCAGGCACGCCCTCGGCGGGCGGTTGATCAGCGGGCAGGCAGGTCAGCGCGTAATGGCTGCCGCCGAAGGTGGGGGCGAACGCGCCCACCAGATAAAGCGCGTTCCCGGCAGCCTTCAGGTCCATACTGACGGCGGCGTGCGCATTCTCCAGCAGTCCCAGCCCGGAGATGAGCAGGGTGGGTGGGATGGCATGGCGTTGGCCGTCGGAACCGAGATATTCGTTATTAAATGAATCCTTGCCGGAGATGAACGGCGCGCCGAAATAGACCGCGCCGTCGTAGCAGCCGTACGCGGCTTCCACCAGTTCCCCCAGCGTTTCGCGGCGTAGTGGGTCGCCCCAGCAGAAGTTATCCAGTAGGGCGATACGTTCGGGGTCAGCCCCGGCAGCCACGGCGTTGCGCACGGCTTCGTCAATCACGTTGAGCGCCATCTGGCGCGGGTCCAGCTTGCCGTATTCAGGATTCATGCCGGCTGAAAGCGCCAGCGCCTGCGTCCCGGCCGAACCCGGCGGGCGCAGCACCACCGCATCCGCGGGGGCGTCGGCGGCCAGCCCGGCCAGCGGCTTGATCAGTGTGCCGCCCTGTACCTCATGGTCGTAGATGCGGATGATGCGCTCTTTAGAGGCAATATTGGGGTGCGCCAGCAGTGCCAGCAGCGCGGCGGCGTAGTCCCTTTCGCGCGTCAGCAGCGGTGTAGTTTGCCCGGCCGGGCAGCGCGGCGGGAGAATAAGCGCAGCCAGGTTGCGCTGCGGCAGGCCGTTATGCAGGAAATCGTTGCTCAGGTCGAGCACGGCTTTTTGACCGTAGCGCACCACGATACGCCCGCTGGCTTCGAATTGGCCGATGTCGGTCAGCTCGACGGCGTAGCGCTCGCACAGGGTTTGCAGCGCGGGCAAAGAAGCGGGCGGCACGGCCAGCACCATGCGCTCCTGCGCTTCGGAAAGCCAAATTTCCCACGGCGCCAGGCCGGGGTATTTGAGCGGCACGCACTCGAGCTGCACCCACCCGCCTAACGTGGAGGTCATCTCACCCACGGCAGAGGAAAGCCCGCCCGCGCCGCAGTCCGTGATGGCATGGTAGAGGTGCGCGTCGCGTGCCAGTAGCACCACGTCGATCAGCCCTTTTTCCACCACCGGCGCGCCAATCTGCACCGAGGCGCCGGAGACCTCGCCGGTCTGCGCGTCCATGGTCATCGAGGAGAAAGTGGCGCCGCGCAGGCCGTCGCGCCCGGTGCGCCCGCCCAACACAATGATGCGGTCACCGGGTTGCGGCTGGCGCGGGTGGGCATCTTTGGGGGCAATGCCCAGACAGCCGCAGAAAACCAGTGGATTGGCGGTGTAACCGGGGTCGAACCATAGCCCGCCGGAAACGGTTGGCAGGCCGATCTTGTTGCCGTAATCCTGCACGCCGGCCACCACCCCCGAGAGAATGCGGCGCGGATGCAGCACGCCCGCTGGTAACGCCTCGAACGGCGTATCCTGCGGACCGAAGCACAGCACATCGGTGGCGGCCACCGGTTTGGCCGAAACGCCCAGCACGTCGCGGATGACGCCGCCTACGCCGGTATTGGCTCCGCCGAACGGTTCGATGGCCGAGGGGTGGTTGTGCGTTTCGACCTTGAACGAAATCGCGTTGACGCCGTCGTATTCGATCAGCCCGGCGTTATCGACGAAGGCCGAAAGTACCCAGGGCGCGTCGATCGTCTCGGTGGCGGCGCGGATGGTGGCGCGAAACAGGTTGGGAATGATCTCCGATCCAGGTTGGCCGCGGCGCTCGACGCTAATGCGCGCCTTGAAGGTCTTGTGAACGCAGTGCTCGCTCCAGGTCTGCGCGATCATCTCGATCTCGACGTCCGTCGGGTCGCGGCCCTCGCTGCGGTAGTAGGTCTGAATGGCGCGCATCTCATTCAGGTCGAGCGCAGCGCGGCGCTCCTGTGAGAGCGTCATCAGCCCGGCGTCGTCCAGTGAGCGGATGGGCAGGGTATCTACGGCGTCGCAGGCCTGGGTGGGCAGCGGGAAGGAAGGTTCGATCTCGCCCAGCGTGTAACGCTGGATGACCGGGTTGGATAGCAGGCGCGCTGCCAGCAGGTGGCAGTCGGCCTCACTCAGCCCGGCGCCGTGCACTTCGAAACGCAGCCCGGTTCCCGCCGCCTGCACCCCCTTGATGCCCAGCATGTGCGCGGCGCGCACGATCTGTTCAGCCACCGGGTCGGTCACGCCTGGGCGCAGCGCCACCTCGATGACGTATGCATCCCCGGAGACGCAGTCCGCCGCTGACATTTTGCCAGCGGCGGACAGATTTTGTGTCACGTTGTGAGTGATTGGGTCGTGCAGCAGCCGGTCAGCCAGGACCCGCACCTCCGTTGGCGTCAACCGCCCTTGTATAAAGTAGAGATCGGCGCAGCAGATGCGTTCCACGGCTGTCAGGCCGAGAGCGTGCGCGTCGTGCAGAAAACCTGCTGAACGGGGATCATCCAGCGTGCGTGGGGCGATCACAAAGCGGGTTATTTCGGTCAACGTCTCGGTGATGGATGGCACGATCTGCCCTCTTGAAAAATTGAATAAAAAATCATTATATACATCCAGGGGGGGCGGGTCAATGCCTTGCAGTCAGAAAAATGTCAGGATTCTGATTGTGACAGGTCACCGTTAATAGCGGCGACTTGTCTGCTGAATAAATCGCTCCGTTGAGAATAGATGAAAGGACCGGCGTGATGAAAGCGATCAGACAGCCATCTCCCTGGCAAAAGAAAAGATGCCCCTTTCAGGACATCTTAAGATCAGATACTCTGTTATAGATATTATTTGACGGGTAGAATTTGATATTCGAATTGGTAACCGGCCTTCTCGACGATACCCTGAACCATTAACCGAATTTCCTTGAAGTCGAATTGGTAGGAATAGTTTTTGCCGAACAGGCTGGATTGCTCCTCGATGGTTCCCTGGCGGGCGCCGCCGAAGGTATTATAGCTTTCGGTTTTAAAGCCAAAGCCGGTTGACATGCCGCTATCGAAATCACTGCCGGTAGAAAGCCCGGATCCGGCCTCGATAAGCATCTCGGAAAACTTGACCACTTTTGTGTCGTCGTCAACTCGTACTTTCAAGGAGTAGGTTAATTTCTTTTTGGAGAGGAATGCTTTTCGCTCCGCTATGATAGTAGAAAAACTCCAGACGCCTTTCTTTTCAGTCCATTTTCCGTCACGATTTTCCAGGGATTTCTTGATTTCATCCAAAACGCTGGCCATAGTAGTTTTTCCTTTTTTTGATGTGGCTTTATGTTAGAAGATTATAGGATCGTCCCCGCCGCGTCACTGGGGCAAGTCGGTTTCTGTTTTGACGCTGGCTGGCGCCTTGTTTGACCGCTCCCGGATAAAGATGGCGCCGATCAACGCAAGGAACATCAGGCCCAACCCCAGAAAAATCAGAACCTTATAGGTCTGTATGGCCTGCTGAACCACGCCAGGCAATACATCCGCTGCCAGTTGCGCATACCGAGTGATGAAGGTTTCTTCGCCGCCCCCGGTTGGGTTTTGCGCCGTCTGCTCGATCCAGCCGCGTAGTCCCAGCATAAAGACCAGACCTGGGATAGCAGTCAGGAAAATGACGCACCCCGGGCTGCCCAGCCGGCCGAAGCGGTAACTGAAAACGACCAGCAGACCCAGAAAGAGCAGCGATACTGCTCCTGAAATGGCGAACGCGATCTTCAGCTTACTGTGCGTTCCGGCATTCATGAAACCCAGCGGGCCGATCCCTTCCTCAACGCTTTTTTGCATATCCGGGTCGGTCATCAGGTTGGCCAGCCCCTCCCCTCCGCCATAATACAGCGGTTCAGCCCACTGTCGGAAAAACCACAGGCGGGCTTCTCGCGGCGATTTACCGGCAATATCCTCTGCCCGGACGACGATTTGCATCCCGGGGATTGGCTGCCATTCTCCGTTGGGTGATTGGGCAATTTTCTCCCGCATAATGTTGACATCATCGGGTGTATCCAGTCCCCCGGATTCATAGCTAAAGGAACTGGCAAGCATGGTTGTCAGGAAGGAAATTCCTTGTTTCGGCGCCGTGAGTTGCACCAGGATGAAAATCAGAATGGTTAGGGTCAACAGGAATAAGAGCAGGATGCCGGTAATCCATTTGGCGTCCACATGCCAGTATGGTCTGGGTTTACGTACTTTGTCTGAAGCCATTTCGAACCCCTCCAAAATCCAGCAGGCAACCAATTAATGCACGAGCGATTGATTCGCTGCAATTATGGCATAAGAATGAAAAAATGCGCCCCAAAGAGCGCTTTATTATTTCAAAACCAGTACGATACACATTTAATCCTGCGGGAAGCGCACGCATAAGACCGACTTAAACTTGCGATCCCTGCGAGGAGTGCTTGGCAAAGGACGGCGCTGGGTGGGTGAGATTTGATTTGTGCTTGTTTAGCCGAAAACCAAGCAAGATTATTAACATGAAAATTTTATATGCTCTTTTTCTTGAGCTCGTTCTCTAAAGCAGTACTTACAATATAATGCGCGCAATCTTGATATTCAAATAATTCACCTATTGCTATATCTTTCATTGGCGTACTCCCGTGGGCCGATTTTTTATCTCTTGCATCACACATGTTTCGAATGGTCTGTGCCAAAGACCTTTTCTGCTTGTAGCCGCCTAATTTGCTAGGATCGAGGCCAACAGCCGAAATTTTTGCATGTAACTTAATGTCTTCTTTTGGCGGGTCGCCAATTACTGCTTCTACAGTTCTAAAAGCGTTTTGCAAAGCAACCTCAAATTTGCTACGTTCTGTATCTGACCTAGCTATGTCTTCAAAATTATCAAGAACTTCTTGAGTTTCTCCTGGAAATATATAGAAGTTATCTTGGCTAATGCACATATATCTTATTGCCCTGCGCAAAGACTGATTTTGAATAAGTATAGGCATTATTTTCCAAGCATAATCATAATACCAAGGGGATATTATTGCTCCAACTCTAAACTGTAAAGCAGGATATGAAAAGGTTCTTTCATTATATTCTCTGCTTTCTTCTAATTGAACAAGTTTTTCTCCTTCAATAAATCTCTTCCCATGTACTAATTGCTTAGGTATCCTGAAAATAGAAGGAGAATACCCCTCAAAATGAGGGCCCCAAATAAAAGATATCGCATGTAAAAATGTTTCGCCGATTAATTTTGCTTGTTCATCATTTCTTTCGTAATTGGGGAAATGAAATAAATATGAATTGGCCATTTTTGATTTTCCCCAACTCAATTGAATGCTTGTGATATTAATCCCTAATGACTTCCCCGCTTTCCGTGCAGATACCATTGTTTCCAATTCTTCAGGTGAGTCAGTGCGACTTGTTTTCGAGGGAATGCCAAGTTCTAAAATAAGATAGCAAACAAGATTACTATCTTTGATGTAGGGGAATTTAAGTTCATCTCTGATTTTCATGACCACGTTCCAAGAATATTTATTAGATTTCAATTAGAAAATCTAATCCTAAAATCGGCTGATAGGAAGTACCACTTCACTTATTTGATAGATTTTACTGCACATTAAATTATGTGTCTCATAAGATATTGATAACGTCGATTATTAACATCAATGGAATAATTTCCAACAGGCTATGCTTGTTAATAATAAAGCGCCCTACACATAGAGAGCGCTACATCTTCTTAAAACTGGTGCGTTTAAGCTGCACCCTATCCTAGAACCGGTCGGACATAACGAGCGATGCGTGAGCTGTGCACGAGCGAAGCTGGTCCTTTGGACTGCGGGTCTGGCTGTGCCTACCCCTTCATAACTTGACGATGGTGTCCTGCGTAAAAATAGGCCCGATTTGCATGCCTAACCTGCGATACAACTCTGGCGGAACACTGATATCCGCCAGGTATAACTCACCAACAAAGTTTTTTGCCGATTCTTTGAGCAATCCTTCTTTTGGCAATGCCAGGGTCAGGGTCGCCGTAGCTCGCATACAAGGTTCTCCCGGCAGGCCGCTGGTCGCGTCCAGACCGGAAGGCGAATCCAGCGCTAAAATCGGCGCGCCTGAATGGTTAGCGCGCAGGATCCATTCGGCGGCCGCGCCTTGAGGGTTGCCCCGGATGCCATAACCGATCAACGCATCGATGATCAGGTCAGCCTTCGCCAGGTCCGCCGTTTCGGCGCTTTGTAGCTTTAGTTTTTGCAGGATATTCCATTGATGCGAGGGGACTTCCTTCAAGTTTTCTGGTTTTGTGGCCAGTCCGATTTTTACTTCAATTCCACGATTATGCAAATGGCGGGCCGCTGCCATCCCTCCTCCGCCGTTATTTCCACCGCCGCATAAAACCACGACCTTTTTCTTTGCTGATGATACTTTCATTAATTGAATGGCAAGGCTTGCCAGGCGGCTGCCGGCGTTTTCCATCATTTGCATCAGAGCGATGCCGTACTCCTCGATCATCAACCGATCGACTTCCATCATTTGGTCCGTTGTGAGAGCGGGTACTTTCATAAATCGTCCTCGAAAAATGGATGAACATAAAAATCATTTTTTTTCAATGAGATGGTTTGATTCTTACAAATCTTACTCTGGAGTGAAAAACTTTCCTTCGCATAAGTATGTCTAGTATACTTATCTTTCTTGGAGACAAATCATGGCGAAACGCACGAATGAACAATGGCTTTCTGATCTCCATTCAGCAGGACCCCAGCGTGAAGAAGCAATGACAGAACTAAGCCGCGTGATTCTTGCCGGTTTACCTTACGCGCTCTCGAAATGGCTGTCTCCGGAAGATCCTCGCTTTTCCGCTCTGGCAGAGGAGGTCACCCAGGAAACCGTAATGCGGGTGACCGCGCGGCTGGATACTTTTGAAGGCCGCAGTCAGTTTACCACCTGGGTTTATACAATTGCCGTTCGCGTAGCATTGACTGAATTGCGCAGAGCGAAATGGCACGAAGTGTCTCTCGATGAACTCCTTGCAGGAAAAGAAAGCGATGACGAGCCGCAGGAAATGCCGGATCTCAGCCCTGGAGTTCAATCATCGGTCGAAAAAAAAGAGATGATGGTCATGCTTTTCAAGGTGATGCAAATGGACCTTACTGAAAAACAACGAACGGCTTTGATGGCGGTCGCGGTGCGGGGGATGCCGCTGGAGGAAGTGGCGCGCCGGATGGGCACCGAGCGTAATGCACTCTATAAATTGTTGCACGATGCCCGCTTGAAATTGAAAAATCACCTGGAAAAAGAGGGTTTTTCTGTTGCCGAAATTATGGCTACTTTCGAAAAAGAGTAATAAATTACCGACATGTCGCGTCTTAGTTCCCGGAGAGTGAAATGAAGAATTGGATCCATCGAATTTTCAAGAAGAATCGCCTCCACCAAACCCAAAATAATGCTCCCATGCCGATGGGTATGCCTGAAATTCCCCCATCTCGAGCGGAGGCAATGATCAAGATGATTGAGAAAACGCAGGAGGTGGAGCTTTCATGTGACGAAGTCCACCGTCTGTTGGGTGAATTTGCTGAAATGGCTTTGCGCGGGGAAGATGCCGCGAGTTTATTGCCATTGGTCCATCACCATCTCGATACGTGCCCCGATTGCCGCGAAGAATACGATGCTTTGATGCAAATCTTGCAAGCCTCGCCGGACTAAGTCCAACCACAAAAGCTCCTTATGGTAGAAATAGATGGCATACGAGGTAACGAAAGAATTTCGGCAGCAACGTTTGAAAAATTCTCAGCTTAGGTCGCAACGTATGGACCTGGCGTATTCTATGTCAACCCTGCTGTGATTGGCAGGCCATGTAGCAGAAAAGACGGCCATTCGAATCGCCAATGAAGCTATTCGACGGGAATTGGCGAAAGAAGGGGGCGAATTTGGAATTGCCCCCCAACGTCCTATAATTAGTTTCGACCCGGAGAGCCAGCAACCGGTATCTGATTCCGTTTTGGCGATTGAATGACAAAAGTCCTAAAAATCGACGAAGAGGTGCGGGTGCACCTCCTCGTTCCCAACGTTAGCCGGAAATTAATGGTGGTCAATTTTTACGAACCAGTACAAAAAACAGAAGACCGGTCACCACGCCGTAGATCACGTGCCCCATCAGGCTTAACCATTGATCCGTTCCGATTTTGAGCACCATTTCCGTCATGCCCAGACCCAACGGCATCAAGATCAGCCCGCCCAGCACCCACCAGATGGCGCCGTTGACCATCCCTGTGATGATCGCAGAACCCCAGCCGAGCTGAACGCGGCCGAGACCGAGCACCGCGCCGTAAAATCCCCCGATGGCGGCGCTGATGGCCATATGTACGAGGCCTCCAACCACCAGGGATTGCGATCCTACCAGCCCAGCCACCATCGGCAGCATATTCATCATGGCCATCAGCATTCCGAACACAACGCCGCCGCCTAGCCCGGCGATGATCCCGGATACCAAATATTTCCCAAACGTATTATTTTTTACCGCTGTAATTGTTGACATTTTGCTCTCCTTATACTCTGAACCGTTTTTGTTTGCTCTACAGGTTATGACGAGGACCACTCCGCCATCCTTACCAGGATTCTCAAATCCCTCGTTCTTATGGATGCGCTTCGAAGACCTTCTCGCCGGCCCGGATAGCTACCTTTAATCGGTTTTCTGCTGGCGGAACCGGGCATGACCAGCGGGCGTTATAGGCGCAATAGGGGTTATAGGCATAATTGAAGTCTATGGAAAACTTGCCTTTGCCTAAGGCTCTGGGTTCCAGGTAGCGGCCGGCCCCATAAGTTTCATGGCCTGCCAGCGCATCTGCGAAGGGTAGAAAGAATTCGTGATCGCTTTCGTAGATCGTCAATGCTACCGGCTGATGATCCACCGTAAATTGAAGGCGGCCATAACGGTGGTAGGTTTGCACCTCACCGGTGGAAGTCTGCATCTTGATTTCCTGTTGTTGCGGAAATTTCTCGATATTCACTTCAAATACCAGATCTGAATTTTCCGGAAAATATTTAAGTCCCGTAAAATGCTTCTTTTGATCGCTGGTCAGCGGGCTTTGGGGATGAAAAGCAAAGAAATCATCTTTTTCCTTGTGAAATCGTTCCAACTGTGTCATTTTGCGCCTCCGGTTTTGTTTGACCATTAAGACGACGATCCGAACATTCTTCTTACTTTCTTGCCTGCAATATGAATATGGTGAAAAAAAAGAGGCTGCCCAGGCTTTCTTCCTGGACAACCTCTAGATATTGGCTTCGCCGGTCGCGAAGGCTTTACCTTTCTGGTAACGAGAAAATTTCCTGCCTCTCGACTTACCGGCTACCCTCATCAATCCACGTGGCAACCAGTCGGGCCGTTTCTTCGACGGGCGCACTCGTTGTGTCCATTAACTTGATGGCGGGTTGGCTGTCATACGCTTTGAACCAGCGATTGTAGCGGATATGTTCCTCTATATAGGTTGGCTCTTGCGAACCCCGCCAGGTAGGTCGCTGTTGGAGCCGTTTGGAAAGGGCCTCATCAGTACAGACCAGAGCCAGATATTGCACTTTGGAGAAATACCTCCGCTCGATACAATTTTCAATATTTTGGGGATTGCCCATACCGGCTCCGAAAAGAACGACCGGCCGGCCTGACTGAGAGACATTCTTGCTGACCCGCAGCCAAAGCTCGAAGAAATCTCGGTAGTGGGTATCCGGGGTGTTGAACTTGGGCCGCCACAGAATATCAGAGTCCAGTAGCACCGCTTGCGTAACGTGGCCCAATAGATGCTGGCAAACGGTGGTTTTGCCCGAACCGCTCGCCCCGCCAATGATCAGCAAGGGGATTTGCTGGAAAGGATGTTTATAGCCGCATTCCGGACAGATCGCAAAAGGGCCGGTTGGATCGATCAGCTTGTCGGCGTGATACATGCCACATTGAAAGCAGACATTCATCATAACGGGTGTTGCCTGTGATTCAATTCCTGACGTTGAGGAACTTCACCTTACTATTAATGATGCATCATTGGGACGCGCTGCAATTATGGCACAATAACAAAAAAGAGCTCTCTGGGGGACGCTTCACCTTCATAAAACCGGTGTGCTACTCACATAGTCCTGTGGGAAAGCGGCGCCTTATCCTCGAACCGCCCTGAACTTACATGCGATGCGAGTGCTGTGCATAAGCGAAGCGAATTCGGTGGACGACCCCTGCGGAGGGGGGCTACGCTTTGCATTTAATCCGATCATTCGTTAAAGTATATAAAAGTATGTCTTTTTAGGATTTTTTGATTGTTTACAACAAAAATTGCCACGCCTTTCCTTATTGTCCGTTTCCTATTATTTTCATGAACATACCACTCAATAAATGCGGATATTACATTATCATGGGCGATTGCCCCGTTTACGTCAACGCCGATTGTTGGGTTTTCCCTGAACAATTCTTTCAGATACGCTTTTGAGTTGTTTATGTGATCAACTTCGGGGTCAGATATATCGTCGTCAAAATAGCCTTTATCCAAATAGATGTCCAGGGCTGCCAAATTTCGCTTGCCAAACAACTCATTAAAATACTTTTGAATAAATTCAAGGCTCTCTTGATTGTTCATTTTTTTCCTGGTGTTGATTCTATGGTTCAATAATTGTATTGATAGCCTATTTCGATCATGCAGCACATAATTATACTGTTCTTGAGACGCCGTAATTATGCAAATAATTAAAAGCGCCCTGCATCACTGGGGAGCGCTTCATCTTTTCAAAGCGGTGGGCTAATCACAGCGTCCTATGGAATGGTCGAAACTTCTGCCCCCATGCGTGATGGTGCTGCACCGCCCCCTACCCTCAAGCGCCAAGCCTCACCGTGGTAGCCCCGCCCCAACTCTGGGCGCACTGCTTATTGTTGGTGCGGTGCATATCCAGACGCACCCGCCCGACATCGCGAACCCACCGTCCGGTCGGCACCACCTGTGCATAAGGAATTCTAAAATATTGGCCAAGACACCATAAGGCATTGTCATCCTTCACGTCATGGCTTACTTCATGAGTCGTTTCGAGCCGGGTAAGAAACTCAACCATAAAATCTTCCAGCGTTTTGCCGGTTTCCCCCTGATACGCTTGCGCCTGGAGGGTCTGCAGGTATTCGTTTGGAGAGGAGCCAATTTCCAGTTGTTTTCTACCTCCCAACGTCTTGCCCTGGCCGATTGCCGGCATGATGGCGAAGCTTTCCGCCAGGCCTACCGACCAGCCTGGAAAGGCGCAAACATGGCCATTATGGATCACCTCTAATTTAGTCAGTCCCCGATGATTGCTCGAATATTCTTGCGGAAAATAGACCAGTTCGTTGGCATCGCAGGCCTGCCTTAAGACCTCCCATACCCAGACCTGCTTTTCTTTATGGACGCGAACGGGCACCAAGGGGTCAGACGCAGATCTTCGGGTTTGAAAAATGGTCCCTTCGGCTGCGTGTTTAAGAATGGCTTCCTGCAGCCGGTCCATCAGCAGAGACATGGACATGGCCAACGGAGTTAATTCCAACCGGTCGAACCCCTGGGGAACCTTTCGCCTTACCAGTTCATTGTTACGCGTAAATCGCTCCACGACCTGCTCTTGGGTAGGTACTGGATACTCGGCTCCATCGATCCCAATCACGCCGGGTTTTCTCGCCTGGGGGAGGGAGATTAATATTCCCGTCCGGCTCATTGCATTGGTGATGCGCGCATACTGCTCTTCGAGATTTGCTATGTTCAAAGCATACCTCACAATTGTCTGTCGGGATTGGCAGGCGCCCATTTATTATACGGTCTTCGGACACGCTGCACGGTTGTTAAAATAACCAAAGCGCTTTCCTCACGGAAGGCGCTTTGGTGTTATCTATCGACCGGGTAAAAAGGGTATCGACGCCTCGACAATCCGACCAGGCCGCCCGAGATGCTTTATTTGACAACCAGCGGCACATAGATCAAATGCTGAAGCGACCACAACTCGAATCCGAAGGGAACCTCGGGGACGGCTTCAACTTGCTGCGATTTGAGAAGATAGTAGTAATTGTAGTCATAATTGCTGGCGGCGAAGAAGAGCCGGCCATTGACGTTGGTTAGAAACAGCGGGCGCGACCCTGCGCTTCCCGGGTAGATGTCCTTGACCAACTCCGTACCTGCCTCGGTGCCATCACTCTGCCATAACTCCTCGCCGTAGGCTACGTTTTCAGCCGTGAAGTAGAGCCGGCCGCCCAGGTTAATTATCGAACGCGGTATCGAGCCGTAATACCCCGGATTGATGTCCTTGACCAGTAAAGTACCCTCCGCGGTACCGTCACTCCGCCATAGCTCGAGGCCGGATGTGCCATCGTTGGCAATGAAGAAGGCTGTGTCATTGACAACGGTCCGACCTTCCGAGTAATAACCCGGGTCCGAACTCATCCCCCCCGGATAAATGTCCTTGACCAGCACCGTATTCTCCGCCGTGCCGTCGCTGCGCCATAACTCGAAGCCGTGGCCTGGATCGTTGGCGCTGAATAAGATCACCCCATTGACATCGATCAAATTCATTGGGTTTGAATCCGATCCGCCCGGATAGATGTCCTTAACCAGTACCGTATTCTCCTCCGCGCCGTTGCTGCGCCATAACTCGAAGCCGGTTGTTCCGTCCGAAGCAACGAAGAAGAGCGTGTTATCGATGGCGAGCCAGCGCGCATAGTAATACGTGGAGAGCGAATCGCTCACGCCAGTTCTGATATCCTTGACCAGCTCCGTTCCGGCTTCGGTGCCGTTGCTGCGCCATAACTCAGTGCCGTGGGTTTCGTCCCTCGCACCAAAGTAGAGCGCGTCGGTTGTGGCGGTCATAAATATCATCTGCGAACCGTTTACCCCCGGATAGACGTCCTTAACCAGCTCCGTGCCCGCTTCCGTGCCATCGCTGACCCACAACTCGTCGCCGTGAACGCCGTCGTTAGCGATAAAGAAGATCTTTCCATCAAAAACGACCCAGTCCAGGCCGTACACACCGGCCGAACCGCCACTTCCCGGAATGATGTCCTTGACCATCACCGTGCCGGCCTCGGTGCCGTCGCTGCGCCACAATTCTTCGCCGTGGATTCCATCGCTGGCCCTGAAAAAGAGCGTGCCGTTTACGTTGGTCAGATTTTCCGGATGCGAGTTGAACTTCCCTGGAAAGATGTCCTTGACCATCTCCGTGCCCGCTTCGGTACCATCGCTGCGCCATAACTCATCCCCGTGAGTTTCATCGATCGCGACGAAGAAAAGGGTATTGCCCACCGCGGTCAGGTAATATGGTTCTGAACCGCCAATCCCCGGATAGATGTCTTCGACCAGGTAAGGTTCGGGTTTGGGCGTGGCAGCCAGGACGGACGTAATACCCAGGACGCCCGCCAGCAATGCCGCACACAGGCACGCCCGGGCAAGCGTCGAGAGGGACGGAAACCGTCGAACCAGTTGAACCTTATACATTGAAAGCTCTCCTTGATTTGCAGAATGTTAACCGCGCCCACCGCCAGGAACAGCAGAGGATCGGTTTTGGTTGAATGTTCGGAGAAAACGATTAAGAGAAAAGGATTGAGATTGTGCTGACCAGTGGCGCTCTTACCCCTCACCGGCATCTTGATTTCGGCAAGCTTGCCAAACTGCTGCGACGCGATTAGCCGCCTTGCGAACGGGCGCGATACCGATGTGGGTCGGCGAAATAATCGACGGCGCGATAACCGGGATAAATGCGGGCTTGATGCAGCGCGCCCGCTGGAATGAAAAATGTATCGCCGCGCGTGTAGGTTTGTGTGCGGCCGCCGATAGTCAAGTCTATCTTACCATCGATCACCACGCCCCACTGACTACCGTGCGAATGTTCGGGCACCGTCATTTCGATATCCGATTCATTGAAGAAAACTTGCCCCGCATCGCTTTGCAAAATCCAGCCGCGCAGTCCCTCATACGGCAAGTCCGCCTCCGGCAGCCCTCGCACGAAGGCGGGAAATTCAGACGCATTCATAAAAATCTTTCCTTCCTGAAACGCAGATTGTTCAATGAAATTGGACCAGTTGCCAAACGGATTATGGACGCACTCTGATACTCTGTTATTGTGACATAAGAACGTAAAAATGCGCGCCAAAAATGCGGAGCGTTTTAACGCCACAAGGCCGCCTGCATCTGTGACCTTGTCTTTGCAGCCAGGCCAGGTATGGGACAGCGGGTTAATCCGGCCAGGCAATCTTCACTCGCATGGTCGCTGCCATTGACCTGTACCAGCTTTCCATGGTGTCGGTTCCACCTCTGGCAGGTGTCATTTGGACATCTTTCGAGTTTGAACGTAATGAATGGCTTGAGAAAAACCGTCGACCATTCTCTCATTCGTCCAGCGCGCAACTTCTGCGCGGGCATTTTCTCCAAGTTTATGCCTTAACTCAGGCTGGTCCAATAGCTCACATATCGCATTAGCCAGGGCCTGGGCATCACGCTCTGGTACGATCTTTCCCGTAACGTCATGAATAACCAGGCCACCTGCCGCAGCACCAACAGCATCTGTTGCGATTACCGGGATTCCCTGGTTAAAGGCCTCGTTGACAACCAAACCCCAAGGCTCTTTACCCATCGGAGTAGTAATGGAAGGCAAAACATATACCCAGGCGATACTGTAATACCGAAGCGCCTGATCCGTCGGAACATATCCCAGGAACCGAACTCTATTCTGAATTCCTTTTTCCCTGACCTGCTCCTCAAGTAATTCCTGACCTGAACCTGTTCCTGCCAAAACCAGAATGGTATCTTTTCGATCTTTTAGTGAGGCGAACGCATCGATCAAGTACGGCAGTCCCTTCATCGCCTCTAGCCTGCCAAGGTATAGGATTACTTTTTTGTCTTCCGGAATAACCAGCAATTCTCGTAGTTTTCTTTTCTCATCTTCATAAATTGTCTTGTTGTAAGCCTGGTTATCAACGGCATGATGGGCCACAAAAATACGTTCGGCCGGCACGCCTTCAGAGATCAGATATCGTTTTACGTGTTCACCATAAACCACAATGGCATTCGCATGACGATAAATGTAACGGGTCAAAGGGAAAAACAACCGGTGGAATTTGGATTGAAGTCTCATCCAGATACCAGTCCATAGGATGAACGGTTTCCTTTTTAGACGGGCGACCAGAAAGGTCACCGGCAGCGCGAATTTCCCATTGATACACTTGATATAGATGTCATAATTCTCTCTGAACAGTTGGAAGGGTAGAGGCGGGGTAATTCTGGTATGCCCCAGGTTATAACCGGTTATGTACCGGTAATGGAAATTGCCGCGGTTCACGCCATGATTCTGCTGCCAGTACCACTCGTTTCCAGCCGAGAAGAAGTAAAAATCTGTATCGAATAAACCCCCAATCCGTTCGAAGGTTTTAATCCGATAGTGAGGGCAAAAATTGGTAATAAAAGCGATTTTCATAACACTTATTAATCCGCCTGTTTCTGCATCAGGGTTTCATAGATACGAATCAGTTGTTGATAGTGGACCTGGGAGGTGTATTCCTTTTCGATCGTTTCACGCCCGCGTTGGGCCATCGTTTTGGCTTCTTCAGGAGAATCAAGCAGCCAGAGAATTTTTTGTTTTAAATCTTCCGGCTTGCTATGATCATAAATTAACCCATTTTGGCGATCCTTAATAATGTGCGGGATACTGCCCAGATCTGAACCGATAACCGGGGTCCCGACTGCCATGCACTCCAGAATGAGCAATGGAAAATTCTCATAACATTTGGAGGGGATGACCGTGCAGATGGCATTGCGCAGGAAGTTCCATTTATCTTCTTCAGGTATTTGACCGGCAAATTCAACTCGCTCTAATTTCAGCTCCTTCACCATTTCCTGCAGGGCATTTCGCTCCGGCCCGTCGCCGGCAATTTTTAAGGTCAATCCCTCGATCCCTGCAACCGCCTTGATTAAAGTCGAAATGCCTTTCTCTTCCGATAATCGCCCCAGATAGGCAATATACCCATCCGCAGGTTTGGTATATAACGGCTCGGGGAGGGGCAATTGCAGATAGTTACCCAGAACGCTGATCTTTTCTGTTTCAGTAAATCGCGCCCCGGTAAACTTGTTTCTGGTAAATTCGGTCGATGCAATAAATCGATCGATCCGCTTAAAAGTACCCAGCTTCCGGTGCAGGCCAATACTGACAGCATATAAAAGACTTAAGAGGGTGCTGTTGCGGTAGCACTTTAAATAGACCGCATGCAAGGTATTTCCAAATTTGCATCGCTCGCAAACCTGGCCGTGAGTCAGGAACAAACCATTCGGGCATAAGAAGCGGAAATTGTGCACGGCCTGAACGATGGGAACGCCTTCGCTGCGGAGCGCGGAATAAACCGAGGGAGATAAGAGTGGAAAGACATTGTAAACATGGGCAATGCCCGGGTGTTCCTTCCTGATCAGGCGACGCAGGTCAAAATAACTTTTCAGAGAAAAAATGGCGTTAGGAAAGAAAACAGCTTTTTTGAAGATGCCATAATGGGCGATTTCCCGGTTATCTCTGGAATAGGATATGACGGTATGCCCGGCATTTTTCAATAATTGAATATCGGCCAGAAATACGGCTGTTTCTCCGCCATGCATTTGATAGTCGTTATGAATGGCAAGTATTTTCATGGCACGGTTTTACCTATAAAAAACATTGTCAAGGAAAGTGCAGAATAACATGACAATTTTCTGGAACAAGCTTTTTGATCGTAAATTTGCTTATAAAGAAGGGACATGATATTTTTTCTCAGCTAACTGCTGGATGAAAGCTTCGGAGAAAAATATTCCATCTTCTTTTCTTCGTGTAGGATAAACAGTAAGAACGTCTTGGTTTTTATGAAAATAATACGGTCCTTGATATCCTCTTGTGTTCATCCATTGTTGGATTTCTGGGGATTGATCAGTTTCAATAAAAAATACGTCAGCACAACCAAAATATTTTTCAAAACCTTGGAGAACAAGGAAGTCGTTGCCCTCCACATCAATTTTCACAATACATTTATCGAATTTTCGGTCCTCGCACATCTGATCAAGCGTCGTACAAATCACACTTAATACACCATTTTCATCAATCCGGTTCAAAGCGCTTTGCGCGAAATCGGAAAAATGAACGGTTCCGCCACTATTTGAGACAGCATAGTTGAAGCAGTTCACCTGATCTAAAGCATTCAATGCGACATTTTTTTGCAAGTTAGCAAAGGTCAGTGGATGGGGTTCAAACGCCCATACTTTGGCACCCGTCTCCGCCGCAATAACGGTGTACGTTCCGATATTGGCGCCAACATCCACGAAGACCATATCTGGAAAGAAAGTGAGTAGCGTTTGAATCAGGCTCATATTGTTATAGTCATACATTCCAAAAACCTTAACCAGAGCAGCCACACCATTATGGCGTTCGGTGATGATCTTTGATCGGGATAACCGCATTTCAACCGGATATTGTTTCATAATACGGATCATTTGCCAGCCGATGTAGTTCTTAAGCCCAACAAGAAATGGAACTGCGTCGTTATGGGCTAACTGATTGATCGTTTTGAAAAAATGCAATTTTGTCATGGATACCTTCAATGCTTGGTATATCAGTTATTCGGAATTTTTTTGTTTTATATCACATCCAATATGGGAATGATCCGAAATGGTTTTTTAACGTATTACTCATAAGACTATTTTTCATAAATCCCACCTTTGAGAGTAAATAACCGCGCTTTCTATAGGTCATTTGAAGTGTCTGCCAGACTAAAGATACAAAAAGTTGGAATCGTTACAAACACATACGCTAGTGTATTGTCGGTCACAAAAGACAGGCAAACCGCGCCTACTGTCAGCAACGCGGCGAAATGGTACATGGCTGTACGCGAGTGAACTTTCTGGGCGCTTCGCCATTTTTTGAAATGATGCAGAATCCTCCCTCCCCAGGCTACCAACAAAAGGAAAACCCCTACAATACCGGTATCCGCGAAAACCCGCAGATATTCATTATGCGGGTGGTCTAAACGATAGGCTTCCCTCACTAAAAGCTTTGAAAAACCGCCGCCGTGGCCAAATATCGGTTTTTCAATGGCGCTGTTCCAGGTCAATGTCCATAACCTGGTCCGTCCCTGCGTGTCGATACTTTTAATCTTAGCTAAATCAAAATTTTCTATCCCAGTTGGGAAAAACCGCGCCTGCACTTGCGGCAAACTAAGCCACAAGGCGAAAAAAGAGGCAACTAAGATCAAAATGGCAAAGGTGGAGGCGCTAAAAAACCGTTTGAAAAAGCGGGCAGGCCAGATGAAGGCCATCATAATTACGCTAGCGGTTCTGGATAAGCTGGTTATAACGGTACTGGTTAATCCCAACGAGGCGATCATATACGAAATTTTTTGAACAATACCGGGAGTGTATCTCCAACGAGCTATGTACAACGCGAGGATGGGCAGCAGGAGTAATGCTAAAGTCCGTCCACCGATTGAAAGAAGTTGGGTGGTCTTAAAACCTACGGCTGAGGTTGTCAAAGAATTGAAAATGAGATTAATGATCAATACAGAGACCGGGATTATCGGGATCAGCATTAATCCTAATTCGACTTCCCTGCGCGTTTTCCAGCGTTTGAACATTTCCTGACTTGCAAGAACACCAATGATAACGGGTGTCATGATCAGCAGCGTAATTCTTAGTCCTTCGACCACCGTTGGCCCGGTCAATGAGCGGAAACCATAATAGACAGCAAAGACAATAAAGACGAAGTTTAACTTAATGGCTTTTATGGTAGCTGTTGATAGGGGTCTGGAGATTAATGCGGTCAACCCCAGGATGATGGCGAAGAAGGTAAAAACTCCTGAAAGGCTAATCGGGATACCGCTGATCGGCTGTGAAACAAACGCCCCTGAAAGCGCGCTGATCAGTAATGCAACAAAGACTGCTGTGCGCGGACGAATAAGCGCAGCAAAAAGAATAAGCAAACCGATCGTCGCGCCAAAAATTGCCAGGCCGAGATTAAAATTGAATGCAATCACTGCTCCCAAGGTAAAGATAAAAACGCCAAACAGGATTTCGGGTAACAGCGACTTAAAACTCTTGACCTGGTTCATGGGATTATCAGTCAATTTTTTCCAGCGGGTAAATTAATTTACAGGCTTCCATGGGGTAGAAATAAGACAGCGGGCTGGGGGAGCGCTTCTGGCAATTTGGCCACGAATCGAGACCATTCCCATCCATTAACACCCCTCCCAATGCGAGCAGTTTCTCCACTTCCGCCGAATAGTCCGCTTCGCCGTAAAGTTTGCCTTCCCACCAATCCGGCGAACCACGACCCGCTTCCATTAACATTAATAGTCCGCCAGGTTTCAAGTGCCCGGTTTCCAAAAAGGTATTGACGCACAAGCGACGATATGCTCCATCTATAATAATAACATCGCAAGTCTGGTCAAGCGCGGCTACATATTCTGTTGCTTCTGTTCGCAGTTTTATGTTTGCTTGAACGCTTTCAGTTCTTATCGAAACATCAATCGCCCTGGCTGCTGCCGGTTCACCCGAAAGGAGCGATTTCGTGATTGTTAGTGAAGAGCCTAATTGGCTTGCCTTCATCGCCATGGCCCCAATCAGCGCCCAGAACCAGTCAGGATTCGTTTCTACTCCGATAAAAATCCCCCCGCCTTTTTTTATCAGGTTTTCAAAGTGCCGTAATGATGATAAACCCGTGCCGTACTCGAAGATAACCGGCTGCTTTATTTTTTGGTAATACTGAACGATCTCTTCCCAGATATTGGGGCTCGACCAGGGTGGTGTAGCGGGGTTGTATAACTGCGCTACAAAATGATCGTTATTTTTGCGCTTTTTCTGATCCAACTGCTTCAAAATTTGTGTGGGAATATAGCGCTTAATTATTCGGCGCAGTCTGGCATTGTAAGTATCGTACATAAACCTTGCTTTCATCAATTTCTCCTAACTCGATACAGGCAATTTATCCATTAATTCTCTCACGTTGCGACGGTAGAGAAGGTATGTAAAAAGACTGAAAACCACCGCAGAGAGAAGGCGCCCTACCGCTGCTCCTTTCAGACCATAACCATTGATAAGGATCGGCCCGAAAATGGCAGTTATTATTCCAGAGCACAGGTAAGCGATGAGTAAAATGCCTGGTTTTTCAAGAACTCGCACCCCAATTTGAGCGCCTTTGGACAAGGAAAAAATCAAGGGAAAACCAACCATGTATGGAATCAACCAGGCATACCCATCATATTTCCCCTGGTAAACGGCGTGAACCAGAAAATCCTTTCCCCCCCAGGCCGCGACCAAATATAAAAGCCCAATCAACCCTAATATCCAGCTAACCCAATGAATTTTCTTCAACGAAGCAGTTGAATCGTTGGCAAACTTTCTGGAAAACCAGGGGATAAGCAGCAAACCCATTGCTGTAGCTACTTGATCCAAGGGTTGGGCCAGATTCTGGATCGCGCGATAACCCGCGCCATCGCTCAAACTTATTTTGGTTGAAACTAACACAAGATAGAATTGAGTTGATAACCATTGCAATATGGATGCGAGCAGGATCCACTTACCGTACCCCCAATGCATTCTGGTATGTTCAATTACAGCGGTGCGATGGATGTGTTTACGCGAGCCCCATAAAATGGATAAACTGGTTAATAAACTTACCAGACCAGTTGTTAAAAATACATTCTCGGAAGATATCAGCCCGGTTAATTTTAGGACAATAATACTGGCCATGATGCCGGTCGAATAAAAGATAGTTACCCTTAGTGCCTTAGCGGGCTGAGATTGGGTATATAAGCCCCAACGAACTAACCAAAAGCCAAGCACAAATGGCAAGGTCAGGGCCATGATTCGGATCGCCGAAATGCTTTCGTTAAACCCAAGGAACCCCAAAAAAGTAGATAAAAAAAGGATCAATGCAACACACCCGGTTAATACCAGGTGCATAATGAGGATTGATCCGGAATATTTTTCGGAGTGGTTGTGTTGTGCTTTTGAGCCAAACACACTCATCGGTTCGAGCACGATCGAGCTGTAAACTCCGGAACCTAGAAGAAAAATCGACATTGCAACAGAATACGATCCGTAAGCTACAGGCTGCAGCCACCGGCCAAGTAATATGGATACGATGAAGCTTATACCTGAAAATAAACCCTGGTCAAGAATGGAGACCAGGCCTTTATTGACTGTATTAATAATGCTGCTCTTTAACTTTATCATTAATGAACCAAGCCTGATCCGTACAAGAGCCAGGTGTACCCTTGGTTTATGACCCTCCTTTACAAAAAGTTACACCTATACCTCGGGCAAGTCCTTCATACGCGGTTTTATATTTGTTTTTGCGGCCGCCACCAGTTCAGCACTAAAACAAAGCCAATCGACAGGATGAATCCCATAACCAGCGCGATTCCGGTGTTCCTCACCGTATTTCTCGCGTCGGACTTTTCCGGCAGCGAAGCGTTGGAGGCTATCTGGATGCTAGCATACAAATCACTGGAAGAAATTTTTACTTCCTCATTTTTTTGGATGAGCGCCGCATAAGTTTCCTGGAATTTTTCGTAATCCAGCGTCAACTGTGCCTTCTCATTTTTCTGATCCTGGATTTGCTGTTGAAGGGCAGTGATCTGGCCGGACAACTGATCTACCGCTGCCTGTATTTCTTCGGATTGCGCGTTGAGATTGTCGATCCATCTCTGAACCAGGGTAACGAAGTCAGCTTTGACGAGCGGTTGCAGCCCGTCTGTGGCCGGCAGTTGGATTTGCAATGGAGAAGCGCCGGCTTGCGAGGGATATGCGCTGTTATAAACTTTCACTTGCAAGACCATGAAATTGGTTTGCATGGAAGCCGGCACCGGTGTATCCCCCCCCAGGCCATCCACCTGAGTAATAAGACCGGCAGCATCCCGAACGGAGTTCTCGATCAGGCGTTTTTCGCTCAGCCATTCAGCCTGCTGGGTTAATAGCGAAGTCAACTCATTATTCAGGATGGAGATTTGATCGCGGCTTTCAAAATCGGAGAGCGCCTGTTCGGCCGACTGTAAATCTTGTTTGATTCTGGCAATCTGGGCTTCGAAACCGGTGGTCAGACCTGCATCCGTGTCGTAAAACAAGCGATTGGCGCTCGCGACGGTGGCCTGCGCCCAACCGTTGGCCAGTGTGAACGCCGTATCAGGTGTTTCGGCTTTGACGTTCAGGGTCACAATGGCAGGGTCGCTGCCCACTGCTGCTTTAAGATAGTCTTGCCGGAACTGTCCCAAAGTCGCGCTTGCCTGGGTGGAGCTTTTCCACACCTGGTATATACCGCGAACAACATCATCGCTCAGCGCCAGATCAACGATGGCCTTGTTGGTCGGCGCAGCGGCAATAACGCGCGCATTCTGATTTTCAAAACTGGGTAGATAACGCGGCGGGGTAACGGCGACCAATGTGGTTGCCGAATAGAAACGGGGTTGGAGATAAGAGAAAAGAAATACGGCTATTCCGGCTAATAATGTAAAAGCGGCTATCCATTTCCAGCCTGCCAATAGATCGGTAATGATTTTTCTCAGGTCGATTTCTATAACATCATCCATGCAACCGCTCCTATGCAATTTGGGGTTTTCGAGGGGTATTTGCCGGTTCAAGGCCATTTATTTGGCCTACTACGAGTATAAAAATCTCATTTTCTTGATCCAGGATGCCGGTTCGAAGTATAAGGCCGCCTGAGATTCGTGTCAATGATCCATGATCGACCTGAACTGTGGTCTCCCCGGCCTGACCGTTAGCTTTAGTGCGATTGCCCGGTCAAAGCCGGGGCAATTCTGGCAGCGGCGGTTTGACTTTTTAAACCTGTCTTGTCAAAATTATTGCTTCGGTTGTAGAATAGGATAAGTGTGTTCACGCTGATGTTTGAACCTCAACATCGGTTTATATTTCACTTGCCGATAACGATTACTGCTCTACTATAGAATTGCGGCGCTGGTCGATTACAATGAGAGCACCATTCATTCTGGAGAAAAATGGTAGTTAGCGATTTGGCAAATTCGCGCCATAATCTCCTTGGCATCCGTATCAGCGCAGTGAACCTGCCGCAGGCAGTGGAAACCATTGGTCGCTGGATCGCCCGGCAGGAAAAAGAGTATGTCTGCGTGGTGCCGGCGCACTCGATTATGGATGCGTATCGTCAGGTGGAATTACGACCGCTCTTTAACAATGCGGGCATGTGCACCCCGGATGGTATGGGCGTGGTCTGGTCATTGAAGCTTGCTGGTTTTCGTAACGTCAGCCGGGTGTATGGTCCCGATTTGATGCAGGCCGTCAGCGCGGACTCCGTCGCCAAAGGTTGGTCGCATTTCTACTATGGCGGCACGCCGGGCGTTTTGAGCCGCCTGATCGAAACGTTGCAAGCTCGCTTTCCGGGGCTGCGCATAGCCGGAACATATTGCCCGCCGTTTCGGCCGTTAACCCCGGAAGAAGATGCCCAGGCAGTCGCGCAGATCAATGCCTCCGGGGCTGATATCGTCTGGGTGGGCATCGGTTCACCCAGGCAGGAGCAGTGGATGGCGGAGCACCGCAGTGTGTTGCTAGCGCCGGTGTTGATTGGCGTTGGCGCGGCATTCGACTTTCACTCTGGCGCGAAACCCCAGGCGCCGCGCTGGATTCAACGCAGCGGACTCGAATGGATCTATCGATTCGCTCACGAACCGCGCCGTTTGTGGAAACGATATATTCAATATCCCTGGTTTGTGCTGCTGGTCATTGCGCAATTGTTTGGGTTTATTCAATTCTCAGATAGTACAGCTGAACGTTAAGCCTTTTTTATTTCTATTTCAGCGGGGTTGAAAATGGCAATTACGAAATATTTGGCAAAACGCATCACCAATTATAACAATCCAAATTCATTAGGATCCTGGTTTCGAAAGAGAAGAGCCGCGAGCCTAATGAAGATGATCGAAGTTGTATTTTCCCAAAAGGGAACTGTCAACATCATCGATATTGGTGGAACGAGAACCTATTGGAAAATCATTGAAGATGATTATTTGGCTAGCAAGAATTGCAAAATTACCCTGGTGAATCTCACAAAAACAGATTGTCCCGAAGATAATGTATTTCAAGAAGTAATTGGCGATGGCAGGCATTTGGACTTTGCGGATATGTCTTTTGATATCGCTCACTCGAACAGTGTTATCGAACACGTTGGAGGTTGGCAGGATATGGTCGATTTTTCGCAAGAATTGGCTCGGGTTGCAGAGCGATTTTATGTCCAAACACCGAGCTTTTGGTTTCCGGTTGAGCCGCATGCCATGTTCCCGCTCTTTCACTGGCTCCCAATTTCGCTCAGGAAAAAACTCGTTATGCAGCAAGCATTAGGAAATTGGCAAAAGGCTGCAACCGAGGAGGATGCGAGCCGAATCGTTTCGAGCGCGAGATTATTAACCAAAAAACAGATGAGGCAACTTTTCCCGGGCGCATCTATCAACACAGAATGGTTTGTTTTCCCAAAGTCTTACCTGGCTTTAAAGCTATAACGACGTTTGCAAGGAGTTAATCGTAAGAAACGGTTCCACAATTCTCTACAAGGGGTGAAGGATCATGCTACGAAGATTTACAGTCGATTTTGCCATATTTTCGATGCTGGTGGATGCAGTCCTGGTCATGTTGGCGCTGCGTGTTGCGGCGCTGCTGCGTCCCTGGCTGGGAGAGGTGTTGACCTTTGCCCAACCGATAGCTCCGCCGATAAACATTGAATGGATCCTTTATCCGATCGTCGCGCTATTCTGGGTGAGTATTCAGATTTTATTCTCGGTCTATGACGGGCGGCGCAACTTTCGCTTCAAAGATGAAGTCACCAGCCTGATCAGCGCGTCGGGGCTGGCAACCGTGGCGCTGGCCGGTTTTCTTTACCTCACCTTTCGCGGCTACTCCCGCATTTTGTTTCTATCCTTTGCATTAATCGCTTTTCTGCTGCTGTTTGCGGCAAGAGTGATCTATCGCCTTAATTTCCGCTACCAGAACCGCCGGGATGTGACCAGGCGCCGGGTGCTGGTGCTGGGCGCTGGCACAGTTGGGAAGAAGGTCGCCGAGCAAATTGTCCGGAATAACAGCAATGGCGTCATGCTGGTTGGCTTTCTGGATGATGATCCATCCAAGCGGGCCAAATCACAGGTACTTGGGACGATCTCACAGGCGTTGGAAATCATCCGGCGGGAAAATATCGATGATGTCGTCCTCGCACTGCCTTCGGAAGGCTGGCGGCGCATCAGCACCCTGGTGGGGCAGTTGCATGAGCTGCCATTGCGCGTGTGGGTGGTGCCTGATTACTATCTGTTGGCCCTGCACAGCGCCCGGTTGGAAGAATTGGCCGGTATTCAGCTCATCGACCTGCGCGCCCCGGCGTTGAATTATTACCAGCGCATGGTCAAACGCATCTTCGATCTGTGCCTGACCCTGCTCATGCTGCCGGTCTTTTTACCGGTGATGGGCATTCTGGCTTTATGGATCAAGCTCGACAGCCCCGGACCGGTCATCTTCCGCCAAACCCGGGCCGGGGAGAATGGACGCCTGTTCAAGATGCTCAAATTCCGCACCATGACGGACGGCGCTGAGAAGATGCGGCATGTTATCGAGCAGGTTGATGAGCAGGGCCATATTATGCAGGACAAACGGAAACCAGATCCGCGCATTACCCGGGCAGGTCAATTCTTGCGCCGCACCAGTCTGGATGAAATCCCGCAATTGTTCAATGTCCTCAAGGGCGAGATGAGTCTGGTTGGTCCGCGCCCCGAAATGCCTCACCTGGTCGAGCAGTACCAACTCTGGCAGCGGCGGCGGTTTGCCGTGCCGCAGGGGATGACGGGCTGGTGGCAGGTCAATGGACGCAGCGACAAACCGATGCACCTGAACACAGAGGATGATCTGTATTACGTCCAGCATTATTCGCTGTGGCTGGATATCGTCATCCTGTTCAAAACTTTGTTGGTGGTGCTGCGATTGAAGGGGGCCTATTAGCTTGAATAGCATACAAAGCAGCCAGGAGCACCCGCCATTCTCCAAAACATGGCTGATATTGCTCGCGTTTGTGCTGGGTCTGGTTTATGTTTTTTTGCCGCCGCCCTGGCAGAAGAGCGACGAGCCTGGTCAGTTTGAATACGTCTGGCTGGTTGCCAACCTGGATCGCTGGCCTCAGCCCGGCGATGTAGATTTTCAGATGCGCCGGGATGTGTTGGCCTCTATGATCGAACACGGCTTTTATCGGAATGCGACGCAGCCGCCCGACCTGGCTCAACTAACGGACCCGGTGTATATTGGCGTGCCGCAGATGGACGGTGGTCAACCACTCTACTACTTCCTGGCGTCGCTGCCGCTGCGCCTGTTTCCCAATGCCGATATCGACCAGCAACTCTACCTGGCGCGCTCCGTATCGCTGCTTTTATTTGTTGCCGCAGTGTTTTTTGCCACCCAGGCTGTTACAGTACTTTTTGGTAACCATCTGATTGGGTGGATGATGGCAGTGTTCATTGCGCTGCTGCCGGATCTTGCCTACCGCACGACTGCGATCAATGATGATGCGGCGGCCATAGCTGCGATGACGTTCTTCATCTGGATGAGCGTTCGCGGCATTAAATACGGCGCCGATTGGAAAACAATAATCGGCATCCCTGTCAGCGTTGTGTTATGTGCCCTATCCAAGTCCACTGCCTGGCTGGCTGTCCCCTTCGGTGCTCTGGCTTTGTTGTTGAGCATTTTTCGCCCCCGACCGCGCCTGGTTTGGTTGGGTTCATTGGGTGTGGCTATCCTGGTTGTATTGTTCGCTTTTGATTGGCGCGCCACGCTGCCGGCCGATTTCTACCAATATTATGGCATCACCCGGCGAAGTCAGCCGCAGCAAGTGGTGGATGGCAAATATACATTTATCACGGACGAACAGCACGCCGGTTTTTACCAGGTGCTGGACAAAGACAAACTGACCGCATCAACCAGAATGACGAATCGGAAAGTGACGCTTGGCGTGTGGGTCTGGTCGAATCAGCCGTCGGAAGCACTCTCTCCCACATTATTGTTCGATTGGAGGGCAATCTTATCGGCTGGAGAAAAAATTTCCTTTTCCGAAAAACCGGTCTTTTTTGCTGTTCAAATGGAAATCCCGAAAACTTACAACGCACCTCTGTTGCGCGTATTTACCAGACTAATACCTGCAGGCGTTGAGCTTTATTGGGACTGTTTTGTTCTGGTGCCTGGTGCGCGCGACTTGCAATCTGTACCGCAAACTCGCGAGAATTGCAGCCTGGTGGAATGGGATGGGTACAGCGGGGAGAATTTAATCCGCAATCCGTCCGCCGAACAGGGGTGGTTCTCGTTGCGTAGCGAGGTGGCGGATTTTGCGTCCCAGTCATATCATCTGCAGATGACGGACTTTTGGTCGGTTTTCGACCCTACCACCAGCAAACTTTACTTCAAAGATGCTTTGCAATACCTGTTCCGTACGTTTTGGGGGCGCTTTAATTGGGGTACGCTGACCTTGGTTGGGAATAACACCTACCTGTTGTTTACGGTGCTCTCCGTATTGGCTTTACTTGGTAATGGCGTTGCGGTCTGGCGTTACCGGAAAAATGCCGATTGGAACCTTGTGCT